>ERZ773263.1118-NODE-1118-length-16694-cov-12.928722_pt1 | contig 16694 bp, 15 predicted proteins | sample MGYA00511076_ERZ773263 | MGnify/ENA primary metagenome ERZ773263 (study PRJEB29015, sample SAMEA2738155) | human oral metagenome | biome: human oral; feature: human-associated habitat; material: saliva | place: China | collected 2195 ... | reverse complement strand
GCGACAAAGCTTGATCGTCCAGGCGGGGCTCCGGGTACGCTCGATGCTTTGATTGCTCATTCCTACGGCGAAGATCTTCCCCTCCTTGCAGGGGAGGCAGTTGAAGCACACACCTACGCTGTCAACGAAGAACTGAGCGAACGCATAGTGACTGCTGGCACTGCAGAGCCGGGCGATAGCGTGGGGACGCGTGTCGCTGATGAAATCGAGCAGAGCGCTGAAACGGATGAAGAAGACAGCGGCGCATGATGCTGAGTGAAGCTGAAAGCGCCTTGTTCTGACTGAACGCGTAAAACTGTGGGGGCTCCAGAGTTCAACTCTGGAGCCCCCACAGATCGTTTGGGTTTACTCAGCCAACGAAAGGCGTTGCATCCAAGATCTCAACGGTGATCTCGCGGCCATTGGGGGCCTCGTAGGTGAGGGTATCGCCCTTACGATGTCCCATCACTGCTGCGCCCAGAGGAGCCTGAGAAGAGAAAACCTGCACTCCGAGATCGCCGCCGGCATCGCGGGAACCCAGGAGGAACTTCTGTTCACGGCCTGCAACAAGAGCGGTGACAACCATTCCAGGTTCGACGATTCCATCATCAGCGGGGGTTTCGCCAACCTCGGCGTTGCGCAACATTTCTTCGAGTGCCTGGATACGGGTCTCGTTGAGGGACTGCTCGTTACGAGCAGCGTGGTAGCCGCCGTTCTCTCGCAAATCGCCTTCCTGGCGAGCTGCGTCAATCAGACGAGCGATCTCAGGACGACGCACCTCGACGCGATCCGTGAGCTCCGCCTGGAGCTTGTCATACTGAGCTTGAGTCAGCCATTGGGTATCAGCCATTACTTATGCCTCCGACATGTGCCGACGGGCGTCGGCCTTCACATTGATTCTATAGATTTGCCAGCCTAGCAGCCTTCAGCCTGGAAATGTGGATTTTGCGCTATCTGTGGAAAATTTACAAAACTGTCAAATACACGGCAGTACAGTGGCACGCCCACGCAAGAACCGTAAAGGTATGGAAGATCTCGTGGAACCCGAACCAGCGAGGTGATAGATCGGGTTTCTTCGTTGCGTAGACAATCGCGCCGATCGTGTACAAGATTCCGCCAGCCAAGAGAAGCCAGACCACAGCCGGTCCCGCGAGCGCCCAGAATTGGGGGAGGTACCACAGAGCAACCCACCCCAAAGCAACGTAAATGAGCGTTGCGAGCCACCTTGGAGCGGTCGGCCAAAAGAGATTGAGAAGGATTCCGGCCAGCGCGCCTCCCCAGACGATTGACAAGATTGTGACCGCTTGGTCGTGAGGGAGCACTGCGACCGAGAGGGGAGTGTAGGTGCCGGCGATGAGCAGGAAGATGTTGGAGTGATCGAGGCGATTCCAGACAATTTCCCATCGCGGCGACCAGTAGAAACGGTGGTAGAGCGCTGAAATGCCAAAGAGGATCAGCGAGGCCGCAAGGTAGATTGCCGAACCCCACTTCGTTGCCCCGCTGGGAGCGAGGCAAGTGAGAACAATAGATGCTGCCAAGGAGAGCGGTGCGGCGACGAGGTGGATCCATCCTCTCAAGTGAGGTTTGACGGATATCTTCTGCCCGGGGAACCACTCAGTGGGTTTGAGGGAAGCGATTTTCATTGCTGCCTCCTCTGAAAACTCTACCTACGTTTGCGTAACTTACTACACCGTAGGGTACGCCAATTGTGCAGAAAAATCATCGCTTGTGGCAGTAGGTGTGAGGGAACTTAAGGCAACGGACGAATATGCAAGGGGAACGAGAATCGCGATATTCTTAAACAGTATTGACACTCTTTCGCGCGGAAGGGACTGAAAGTGTCACAGTGGAACATGCTCTATGACGTCTATGAGAAGCGCTTACGAGCATCTTTATCGGGGCGCCCAATCCCTCGTCACGTCGGAGTCATTCTTGACGGAAACCGGCGCTGGGCGAAGTCGATCGGCTTCACCGCATCCCAAGGACACCGAGTCGGCGCGGGAAAAATCGCTGAGTTTCTTGGGTGGGCGGAAGAAGTCGGCGTCGAGATCGTCACTTTGTGGATGCTTTCGACCGATAACCTCTCGCGTCAAAGCGATGAGCTTTCCGAACTCCTGACGATCATTTCGCAAACCGTAAGCGCACTCAGTCAAACCGGAAAATGGCGCCTCCGTATCGTTGGGGATCTACGCCTGCTCCCAGATGACATTGCCGATTCTCTCCGCGAGGCCGCGAAAGAAAGCCCCGCCACCAGCGCGCTCAGCGTCAACATTGCCGTCGGCTACGGCGGACGTCATGAGATTGTCGAGGCCGTGCGCGAGGTGATCCGCGATGCGGGCCAGCGCGGGGAGAGCCTTGAAGATTTGGCTTCACGATTGAAGGACTCTGATATTGCCGAGCATCTGTATACGGGAGATCAACCCGACCCTGATTTGGTGATCCGTACATCGGGGGAGCAGAGACTGTCGGGCTTCATGATTTGGCAGTCTGCGCACTCTGAGTTTTACTTCTGTGAAACCTATTGGCCAGATTTTCGCAAGATCGACTTCCTGCGCGCGTTGCGCGCCTATGCACAGCGCGAAAGGCGAATGGGGAAGTAAGGTCACCGAGGGAAATCCTTGGACGCTGCGACTGAAATAACCTTGGGGGCTTGAATCGCATGGATTCAAGCCCCCAATAAGTCTTTTAGCGCTGAGAGACCTCTCTTAGGCGAGGAACTCGGCGAGTTCTGAGAGCCACGGCGGGTTGGCGCCTGCGCGGGAGACGGTGATGTCACCGATGGTTGCGGCGCGCTGCAAGATGAAGTCGACCTTTGACGCATCCAAATCGCGCAGAGCAGGACGCGACATAGCGCCTACCAAGCCGAGCGACCACAGGGCATCGATCAGGCCGCCCATGAAGGAGTCTCCTGCACCAACGGTGTCTTCGACCTTGACGTCTCCGGCGGGGATTGAACGACGAACGCCATTGGAGGTGAAGGCTGCTGCGCCTTCCTTGCCCTTCGTGACAACGATCAGTGAGGGGCCTGCTGTGAGCCAATCGCGCACGACTTCGTCGATTTCGCGTCCGTTGGTCAGCCACGCGATGTCTTCGTCGGAAACCTTGACGACATCGGAGATGCCGATGAACTTGTTGACGGTAGCTAGAGCCTGCTCGGGGGTGCCCATGAGTGCGGGGCGCGCGTTGGGGTCATAGGTGATGATCGCGTGCTGACGCGCGGTGACCATGGCATCCAAAACGGCGTGTGCACCGGGCTCGATGACTGCGGCGATGGAGCCGGAGTGAACGATTCGGGCCTGCGTCGAAACCCGGATCGGGCATGGAGGGCACCAATCCAGATCAAAGGTGTAGGTCGCTGCGCCCTTTTCGTTGAGCTTTGCTAGGGCAGTTGGGGTGTGGTCCGCGCCGAAGGATTCCTCGGTAATAACCACGTGCGAGGCCGTGAAGTGATCTTCAATAATCTCGCCACGTTCGTCGTGTGCAAGCCAAGTCTGCAGGCCGACGTTACGGCCCAGGCGCCCAAGAGTCATTGCGACGTTAGCGGGTGAACCACCCGGGATTTCGGCAGTTGGAACAGGGCTGTCCGCTGGGACAACGATATCCATCAGTGCCTCTCCGATGGAGAGGATGTGGGGGTCGGTTGCGAGGTCCATATTTCCTCCTGTTTCCAGACCACTTTGGCTGGTTCCACTAACAGATGACGCTTTAAGTCTAACCATTCCCAGCTGATTGCGGGACCCGGAGTCTACTGGTCGGACTGGGGTGATTCTGCTCCTGCTTGCATGCGCTGAGTTGCCGCGTCGAGGATGGAACGGCAACGCGTTGCAAGGGCCTCGCCGCGCTCCCACATCGCAAGAGTGTCTTCAAGAGGAGCCTGTCCGCTTTCAAGCGTCTTGACAATCGCAACGAGTTCATCACGCGCCGCTTCGTAGGACAGCGTTTCGGGTGCAGGAAGGGCTGTTTCTGCCATGGGAACCTCCGGTAGTGACAAGTATGGGTGGTAGTTGAGTCTGAAAGAGGGCGCTACTGTGGGGAATCAGGTGCGCGGGTAGCGGGCGTTGAACCGACAACCTGAGCAACCAAACGACCCTGCGCCAAGATTCCCTCCACAAGAGTTCCCTTAGGAACTTGCGAAGCGTCGCGGACAAGCTCCCCTGAAGGAAGACGCAGCATCGAGTATCCGCGTTCCAAAGTCGCCTGAGGAGAGAGAGCCTGAAGGGTTGCCGAGGCTTGGAGGATGCTCTGACGCTCAGAATTCAAGTGACGCTCGACCTGAGTGCGCAGTGACGTGAGAGCGGAGTCGATGAAAGTCCGATGCGGCTCCAAAGTTGCAGCAGGAGCTAAGAAAATTGGACGCGACACCAGCAAATCGAGATTGTAGCGCTCTTGAGCGAGCCTGCGCTGAATCGCGCTGCGCATTCCTTCTCGCGCCCGAGCAAGGCCATCAAGTTCCTGAGCAAGATCGGGAACAATCCGGCGGGCAGCGTCGGTCGGTGTTGAGGCGCGGTAATCCGCAACGTAATCCAAAAGGGGAGCGTCCCCTTCGTGGCCGATAGCTGACACCAGGGGAGTGGAGGCCTGCGCGGCGGCACGTACCAAGGCCTCGTCAGAGAAGGGAAGAAGATCCTCAACGGAGCCGCCGCCTCGGGCAACAACAATAACGTCAACCTGGGGGAGGGAATCCAGCTCTGCGATCGCCTGGGTGACCTCGCGGACGGCGTATTGTCCCTGGACGGCGACCTCACGGACCTCGAAACGGGCAGCGGGCCAACGGGCGGTCGCATTGACGATGACATCGTCTTTTGCTTTCGCGTTTCGGCCACACACTAGGCCGATCACTCGCGGAAGGAAGGGAAGGAGCTTCTTGCGATCTGTATCAAAGAGGCCTTCTGCGGCTAGGCGCTGGCGCAAGCGCTCTATTTGAGCAAGCAGGTCACCCAAACCCTGAAGATGGATTTCGGCTGCTTGGAGGTTGAGGCTGCCACTGCGCTCCCAGAAAACGGGCTTGACGCGGGCGACAACTTTCACACCTTCCTCAAAACCCGCACCAATCGCAGTGATGACATTGGGGAAAGCGGTCACGGTCATCGACGTGTCAGATTCTGTGTCGCGCAGCGTAAAGAAAGCCATGCGCGAGCCCGGGCGCGGGTTGTATTGAACGACTTGGCCTTCAACCCAGAGCGCAGACATACGATCCACGTAGATCTTGATGTTCTGGGTAAGCCTGCTCAGCGGCCACGGGTTGTCACGCGTGGTGTCGGCGGCTTTTGCAGCAGGGGGCATCTTTTCTGGCACGAAACAAGCATGACACAGGCACCTGGCATTTGCGTCCAGTGTGAGGAGCATCAGTGGTTTCGGCTGCGCGGATACTCCTGCCTGCCTGTACCGTTGAAGCATGACTGTTGACGACCAGACGCTGGGCAGCCTTGAACAAAAAAATGCCGGTGGGAAGATCTTGCTGGCAGCGCCGCGCGGGTATTGCGCGGGTGTTGACCGCGCAGTTGATGTCGTAGAGAAAGCACTGGATTTGTACGGCGCCCCCGTGTACGTGCGCAAAGAAATCGTTCACAACAAATTCGTTGTGGAATCCTTGAGCAAGCGCGGGGCAGTCTTTGTCCAAGAAACCGACCAGGTCCCCGAGGGAGCGCGCGTCGTCTTTTCCGCACATGGAGTTTCCCCGCAGGTTCATGAGGTCGCAGCGCAGCGACACCTGGCAACCATTGATGCGACATGTCCACTGGTGACCAAGGTGCATCGCGAGGCCGTGCGCTACGCGAAGGACGATTACGACATTATTTTGGTGGGCCACGAAGGTCACGAGGAAGTTGAGGGGACCTTTGGTGAGGCCCCGGAGCATATTCAAGTCGTTGGAAGTCCTGAAGAAGTCGACAATCTGGTTGTTCGTGACCCCGAGCGCGTCGTGTGGATTTCACAGACCACTTTGTCGGTTGATGAGACTCGCCAGACTGTTGATCGCCTGCGCGAGCGTTTCCCCAAACTTGTTGATCCGCCTTCAGATGACATCTGCTACGCGACACAGAACCGCCAGGGGGCCGTGAAGGTTATTGCTCCGCTGGTTGATGTCATGGTTGTCGTGGGTTCGGCGAATTCTTCGAACTCGGTGCGTTTGGTTGATGTTGCGCTCGAATCGGGCGTTCCCGCTGCTTATCGCATCGATAAGGCCGAGGAATTGCAAGAAGAATGGTTTGCAGGAGCCTCGACGGTCGGTCTGACTTCCGGTGCGTCGGTGCCCGAGATCCTTGTACGCGATGTTGTCGCCTGGCTGCAAGACCGTGGTTTCCCAACAGTTGAAGAGGTGCGAACCGAGACGGAAACGACGACCTTCGCGCTTCCTCGCGATCTGCGTTCGGACCTGAAGGATGCTGGCCACCTTGATAATCGTCCTCACGCTCGCCGCACTGCGGGTCCTGATCACACGAGCTGAGCGCAAGTTCACCCGCTTTTTCACGCACTTTCTGTGCGTGCGGGTAAACGGGAGTGCGGCCTCGTCGGATAGGATAGGGGCGTGTCTTTAACTATTGGTATCGCCGGCCTGCCCAACGTTGGCAAGTCCACTCTGTTTAATGCTCTGACCCGCGCGACTGTTCTGGCTGCGAACTACCCCTTCGCAACCATCGAACCGAATGTGGGTGTCGTTCCGCTTCCCGATGTGCGTTTGAACAAGCTCGCCGGGATCTTCGGTTCTCAGCGCATCATTCCCGCGACCGTTTCTTTCGTTGATATCGCGGGTATTGTGCGTGGTGCGTCTGAGGGTGAGGGCTTGGGTAACCAGTTCCTTGCGAACATTCGCGAGGCCGACGCCATTTGCCAGGTGACGCGTGCCTTCTCTGACCCCGACGTTGTGCACGTTGATGGCAAGGTTGATCCTGAGTCGGATATTGAAACCATTAAGACCGAGCTGATTCTGGCTGACATGCAGACGCTTGAAAAGCAGATCCCGCGTCTGGAAAAGGAAGTCCGCGGTAAGAAGACCGAGGCAATTGTCTTGGAAACTGCGCGCGCGGCACTGGAACTGCTTGAAAAGGGCGAGCTGCTCAGCGGCCCCGCGGGTGCAAAGCTTGACCAGGATGCACTCAAGTCCTTCCAGCTGATGACCTCTAAGCCCTTCATCTTCGTGTTCAACATGGATGCGGCGGAGATGGACAACCAGGAGATGCAAGACGAATTGCGCGCTCTGGTTGCTCCGGCTGAAGCGATCTTCTTGGACGCGCAGTTTGAGTCCGAGCTTGTTGAGCTGGACGAGGATGACGCGCGAGAAATGCTGGCGGAGTCTGGTCAGAGTGAATCAGGCTTGGATAAGTTGGCGCGAGTTGGCTTCGATACCCTTGGTCTGCAGACCTATCTGACCGCTGGTGAGAAGGAAGCACGCGCTTGGACGATTCACAAGGGAGATACTGCTCCCAAGGCTGCCGGCGTCATCCACACGGACTTCGAAAAGGGCTTCATTAAGGCTGAGATCGTTTCCTACGATGATCTGATCGAGGCCGGTTCCATGGCTGCTGCGAAGGCTGCTGGCAAGGTCCGCATGGAAGGCAAGGACTACGTTATGCAGGACGGCGATATCGTCGAATTCAGGTTTAATGTTTAATTGCTCCTGAATGGAGCACTGGCCGGGTCGCGCGAGGGCGTGGCCCGGCTTCGCTGTGGGGGAGCTTGTGGCGCTGGGCATGTCTAGTTGGTTGTCGCATTGTTGAGTGCTTGACAGGAGCGTTTGTGGCCTTGGTAGCCAAGGCGGATGCGTCTTTATTGACGCATGTGAACGTGGTAGCCTGCGGAATGTGTGACAAGTAACTCTGTCGTGTTGGGTTGCGCGTGCGCCGCGTGGCGTCAGCCGCTGGTCGGCGCCTGTGGTGGTGCGGCGACGCACGAGGTGATGGTGACCTTGTCGGGTTCAGAACAGAGATCAAGGAGGATGACAGATGGACGTGGGATCGCTTGCGGACTGGGTGGGAGCCGTCGGTGGGCTGCTGGCAGTAGCCGCCGCGATTGTTTCGTGGCAGACGAGCGAGAAAGTGGTGAAGCTCGAGCAGAAGCGCGACCAGGAGCGTGAGGTTGAGGCTGAGCGTCGGCAGGCCGAGCATGTGGCAGTCGTCGGGGTTGAATGCGAGGAAGGCAGCGACTCCAAGCGCTACGGTTTGTTGATCGTGAACGGGGCGGATACTCCAGTCTATGATGTTCATATCGAAAGTCAATGGGCAAACGGAGCGGGGACGAATCTACCGCTTGATTTGGTTATCGTTCCCCCAGGTCGATTTATTATCTTTATAGAGGGCGGTAAATGGGGTGTTCTGCTCAATCAGGACACCGTGCGCTCAAAGACGAGCGTGATCGCTAAAGGTACCGGAGGAAAGATGGTGACACGTGTGACCTTCAGTGATAGCTCGTCGAAGCGATGGGAACTCAGAGAGGGGCGTACCCTCGTCGAGGGGTAAGGGGGCGCGCACTCGTAGACGCGATCGGTCTGCTGTCACCCTCCCGCTTTCATGTCGTCCGACAGTGGCGACGGGCAGGGCGTGGACCCCTGCGGTGTGTTCACGTTCATGGAAAGGAAGCACCAGAATGCTGGTAATAGCGATGCACTCGTGGCGGGATTAGCACGTGCGCTCGGAATCTTGGCGCCATTAGATAGGGGTGGAGCTGGGCATGGGAGAAAACGTACTCGGAAATATCGTCGAATTTAGGTTTAATGTCTGATCGTTCTTGAATGAGGCAGTGGCCGGGTCGCTTAGGGGCGGCCCGGCTTTGCTGTTGGATGTGTTCCGGGGGTGTCCAGTCGCCCCCCTTATTTTGCCTGTTTGGCAAAAATGACGGCGTCCCTGTAAACCGTTCATGAATGGCCTGACACTATGCTGTGGTTTCGTTTGCCTGCTGCGCGCGCTGTCTAGCGGAAACTATCGTGACCTTGTCGGGTTTGGAACAGAAGTCAAGGAGGATGGCAGATGGACGTGGAACACTTGCTGACTGGGTGGGAGCCGTCGGCGCTCTCCTAGCAGTTGTCGCTGCGGTCGTTTCGTGGCAGACGAGTGAAAAAGTCGTGAAGCTCGAAGAGAAACGTGACAGGGAGCGTGAGTCTGCGGCGGAGCGCCGACAGGCTGAGCACGTGACAGTTGTCGGTGTTCAATGTCCTGATGCTCCACAGGAGGAGCAGTACGCGATCTTGGTGGTGAATGGTTCGGATGCGCCCATTTACGACATTCGCGTCGAGAGTCAGAAAGCTAATAAGCGCGGCGACAACCCGCCGTTAGTCCTTGCCGTGCTGCCGCCCGGAAAGTTTGTCATCCCTGCTCACCCTAGGTTCAACTGGGGCTCGGTTATTGACCAGGACGTTGCTCACATGACACTGAATATGATGACAAAGGGAAAAGCGGGAGAGATGATCACTCATGTGTCATTCGTCGATGCCGCGTCGCGGAAATGGGAACTCGTGCGTGGACGCGAGCTGCGGAGCGCCGGCTCTGACACAGGTGAGGGGCAGTAGCCTCGGCTCCTTATGTATGGTGCTGCGCAAGTTGCCTCAGGTCGATTCTGCGTGTCCTTTGGAGGACCTCCGGATCCCTCTGGGCAATCGGCTCGAACTTCTGCGTGGTAATCGGGCGGGGCAGTACAGTATCCGAATCAATGATCAGTGGCGCATCCGCAGCATGTGGTGCCTGTACCCAAAAGCGGTGATTAACAGCGCTACAACGCTTACGGCAGTGACAAGGCGGCGTATTGTCAGAGTTCTGGTGAGAGAACCGTTTCTTTTGAATGCAAATGCGCTACCTTTGTTATAATGTGGGGACGCCTAGAATCAGCAGAGAGGTAGACGTAATGCTTGCCGGATACACGATTTCATTGGTGATGCCGTGTCGCAATGAGGCAGAACATCTGCCGCAGCTCATCGCAGAAGTCCCGGATTTTTTTGACGAGATCATCTGCGTGAGTAATAAATCCACCGATTCAACCGTCGAAGTAGGTAAGAGCCTCGAAGAGGAAAACCCTCGTTTCAAACTCTTGCAGGATGATCGAGTGGCCGGAGGAATCGGCTACGGATACGCACACATGACCGGTATTCAATCAGCAACCGGTGATGTCATCGTTTGTGCAGATGCTGACGGGACGTACCCGATTGAGGATACTCCACAGATTCTTGACACTATGAAGGCGCGTAATCTGCGTTTTGTATCGTGTACGCGTTACCCCGACGAAACCATTCCTGCCAAGCTACAACTGGGTGTAAAAATCCTCAATGTTGAGATCGCTCTTCTTTACGGTCTGCGAGTGCACGATTCGCTATCGGGAATGTGGGTATTCCAACGCGCAGTTGTACCTGACCTGCACCTCACCATGGGTGATTGGAATCTTTCTCCGCAGATTAAAATCAATGCCGCTAAGTATTTGGGGGCGGGTTTTGCGGAGTTGAAGATTCAGCAGAAGTTGCGTCAAGGTGAAACAAAGCAGTCCTATTTCAAGACTGGCATGGGACACCTGCTGTGGATCGCGCGTAATCGTTTCGCAGAATCCAAGACTTTGCAGCAAGCTGACTGAATTGCTGTTCCAGTGCCGAAAGTGCATGGCGTCATGGACTTTCGGCACGACGTTTATGTTGTGCCCTTTCGATGGAGAAACTCATGACACGTCAACCGCCAGGGCTGTCTCGTTGGATAAGGACAGCCCTTGTTTCCCTTTTCTCACTTACCTTGGTGACGACTTTTGCTATGAGGAGTCAGCCAAGCTACGCGGAAGAAAACTCTACTTCGGGTGTCGCAGAAGGAGCTGAAACAACTCCGTCCGCTGAGACAGGTGAACACGAATCCGAAGCATCCGACACAGATTCTTCCAATGAGGAAAATGCGCCAACACAACCCTCAAACGACGGACATGAGTCAAGTCTTGGAGAGGACTGGGAATTTCACGTAAATCCCGTGCGGAATAAGACTGTGGGGACAGTGACGATCACGAAGTTTTCTGAGCTGAAAACAGCTCAGAAAGCAGACAGCGTAACTGTGCGTTCCACCCTTTCATATAAGGGCGAAGTAAAGCGCAGCCATGAAGAAAAGAAGAGTCTTGCAGAGCTGAGTGACGGAAAAATTGACTATGATTTTGAAAACTTTGGCCGTCACAGTGTGACTGTGACCTTCCAGAAAGACGGACAAACTGTTCACGAAGCGACAATCCGTGACATTGCGGTTGTCGCGGATGCGTACAACATTGCACCTCTTCCGGCGACTTTGCCCGTTACTTTCTTCTCACTCAGCTTGTGGGGAGAAAAGTCGGTGCGTAAACAAGGCCCGACCATCGCCATGCTTGAACGCACAAACACGTATGACTGGGATCATTTGCCCCAGCCTACGAATGACCAATACGGCGTGTATTCCTTGCCTTTCTTGACTCAAGATCAAGTGAGGAACTATCCGGCAAACCATTGGACAGCTTTCAATAATTTTCACACGTACATGGATGTCATGGTGGACTATGTGCGCGAACTGCACGAGCTTGATCCGCAGTCAAAATTCCATGTGTACACAAGTGACTTGTATACGTCTTTTGTGGTGAAAGCGATTTATGCGAATAAGATTCCGCAGAATAACTACACCCTTACCTTCCTGTCGGATGGAACCTACAGCTACAACCAATTTTCATGGGTGTACGGCGGGGAAAACCCCGAAGCAACACATCAACGCGCAGTTGAGGACTGGAAGGCACTAAAAGCACAGGCGCAAGCGGGGACCGCTGATTTGAGTAAAATTGCTTATCGCATGGATTACTCGACTCTGTGGGCAGCTGTTGACACTGAGGAACATGCCAAGTTCTGTATCGGCAGGAAGAAATTACTCATCTCCCCCAAGGACAACAACGCTTTTGCGACAAAAGTGCAAAACAACTCCAAGGTGGAGCAGATTTCTTTCGGCAACCTTCTGAAAACAAACATTACAACTAGTGACAGTGCGACCCAAGGATTGAAAAAACTCTATAATTTCAACGATGGGTACTTTGCGGATGCGAAAAAAGAAAACCGCAAGGTGATGCTGATTCTTGGCACTAACCTCAATAATGAGCGTAATTTTTCGGACTACGCGCGTCTGCTCAAGACTTATTACGGCGACGAGTATATGTATTACTACAAGGGACATCCTGCAACTCCCACAGACTTGTACCCTGAAAAAGCTCAGCAATTGCGCGATTTGGGGCTGAAAGACGTGGATGCTTCCGTTGCGGCTGAGCTCATTTTGTTCTTCAACCCAGACGTTGATGTTGCAGGCTATGAGTCCACGACTTTTGCCAGTGTCCAGCAGGGACATTCAAAGGCGCTTTTTGGTATCACAAAGGCTGATGCAACCGCGAACCAAGACTCTCCGTATCACGGGATCGACTTCTGGGCGACGCCGATTGAAGGGGCACCTCAAAAAGCTCGGAACTTCTGCCCGGTGGGGGATACCTGTTACTTCGTGGAAGTATCTGATAAGCAGGCGCAGGAACGCCATTATGAATTTGCCGTCTGGGATGCCACTACCTCCGTGCTTATCATATTGAAAAAGTCCGGTGACGGTTATGAAGAAACCGGTCGCCTGCATGGGCAAGATGCTCCGTCTGTACTGAAATCGGGCACTTACGTAATTCAGTCTGTCCTTGCGAACGACCAAGTCCTTGATGTGTATGCAGGGGCTGGAAACGATGGTGCAAATGTTCAGCTGTACCGTTTCCACGGCTCTGATGCGCAAAAGTGGCGCGTTACTTTTGAGGCGGAGGGGCTGGCGACAATTACCAACGTGTCCAGTGGGAAAGTGCTGGATATTTCAGGCGGTCACGTGTCGGCAGGAACAAACGTTGCACAGTGGACCAATGGGGATAAGAACTGGCAAAAGTGGCGTATCCTTCCCGTTGGGAACGGCATGGTACGCATTGTCTCCGCTGTGAATCCGGAAATAGCTCTTGACGTGTTCGGTGGACGTGCGCACAACGAAGCAAATGTCGGCGTGTGGGATACGAACAACGGCTTGAACCAAGCCTTCCATATGATTCCTCTTCCCGCGAATGTCCCAGCTGAGAATCAAGCCAACATCGCAGAGGGGTACTACACGATTGCAAGTGCCACAAGCGGTGGACGTGGCCTCGACCTTGCTGGCTACAACGCAAATAACGGCGCGAATTATGTGCTGTGGGATCTGCGCGAATCGGAAAACCAAGTCTTCAAGATCACGAAGGATTCTGACGGATACTACAGGATCGCAAATGCCTGGTCTGGACGCGTCCTGGATTCTCCAGGAGGATCTCCTATCCCTGGCAGCCCCGTTATCCAGTGGGATTCTTCCGCTCGTAACGCAAATCAGAAGTGGGCAATTCGCGAAAAGAATAACGGAACCTACACCCTGCAGAATGTGGGAAGCGGTCTCATGCTTGACTTGCGTTATGGAGATCCCAGCAACGGGCAGTCCATTGACGTGTACGTGCCAACGGATTCCCAGGGGCAAAAATGGATGATTAAACCGGTATCCTCTTTTGCTGCTTCCGGCATGGATGCTTTGGCACGTGAAAACTGAGCAGCCCTGCAAGATGGGGGAACACGATACGTTCACATGCAAATACGGCTTATGGCTTTGATGTGTATGCCTCGTCAGGTGCAGACGGTGCAAACGTGCAGCTCTGTTCCATTACCGGCGGCGCGAACCAGAAGTGGATAGTGAAGGCTGAAAAAGACGGGATGAAGATTATTTCGGCTCTGTCTTCTTCGCTGGTCCTTGACATCCAAGGAGGAACTGTTCAAAACGAAAGCAGTATTGGGCTGTGGGAGATGCTCTCAAAACATTTCCCACAACCCGTCATGACCCCATACTGATGCCTCCTCTCGCAAGCGATCGTTGGCCTCTTAGATAGGCATTGCACCCAATCGGAACGGGTCGAACACATACCTAATGGGTGTTCGACCCGTTTGGGGGCGGAAAAGCGAGAAAAACTAAGCCACAAACCCCGCCTTTTCGGGAGTCGTTCCGAGGCGCGCTGCGATCAGTTCCTTGTCTTCATCTGAGGCCAAGTCCCGCACCCATTCCACGTAAGTTGGCTCATCGACGTGGACTTCTTGCGTGAAGGGATTGCGCTTCTTCGAGACGATCACATACACGTGGCGTCCGAAAACCCAGACATTCGCAATCAAAGCGGCCGCCGAGATGATGAACATCGCGCTTGGGTTGTGAGCGCTTCGGTGCGCGAACATCGAGTCCTGCATGAAATGCGGGAAGGTGAGCACCACGGCCGACCAGAAGGTCAGCGTGTAGGCCCGGTACTGGATCCACGCGCCTCGCCCAAACTTCATGAGAGCCGGAATCGTACACGCCGCCAACAGTGCCACGCCCGAGTACCACGCGCGGTCCGCTAGACAGTTGTAGACGTAGGCGAAATTCCACAGATCGTAGGCGATGATCCAGCCGATCGTCAGGTCGCCCCAGACGAGTGCGCGCTCCTTGCCCTTGGAGACGAAAATCCCGATCCACCCCGAGATTGCGAGCAGATTCAAAATGCCCGCGATCCCGTTCATGATGTTCCAGGGGCCTCCCCAAGTCACCATGCCCTGGGAAGGATCCACCCCGTGAATGCCGTAGCACTGAAAATCGCGCACCACGGCCTCGGCAATGTTGACGGAAAGGATCACCGGCGGAATCAGTAGGTACCAACGGTTATGCCGCAGCCTCGGGAATACTTGAAACGCGACCAAACACAGGGATCCCGCCAGCGCCGAGTACTGCTTGACGATGGGGAACCAACCTGCCGAGGCCGTACCCTGCGTTGAGTGCGGCCACCAAAAGATCGTGAGCGTAACCGGGATGACGACGAAAACAGCGAGGACCACCCACATATTGCGTTGTGCAAGCCACGCAGTGAAGGCGAGGGCAGCGATGACCACGAGGAGCATCGCGTAATCCCACCACTCGCCAGCCTCGAAAAAGAAGAGGGTCGGGTAATCCGGGGGAGTGATCGAGCCCATCAGTGTTGCTCCTTGCCCCAATCGGTGAGGTAGGTGCGCTCCATCTTCTGGCGGATCTGCTCATCCCACGAGAATGCGGGCTCGCTCCATCCTTCGAAGTACGAGGCGTCAACCTCGCTTTCCCACGGCGTGCCCGGGCCCGTCGGTGGCCACGACGGATCGTCGGTGACGGGTGGGCGGATCTCGGCAACGGCCGGGGCGCTGCGTCCGAAACGGAACCACTGGGTGTAGGTGTCCTCGAAGAGGGGAGTGCCATCGTAGCGGCCGGCCGGAGTTTCACTGTTGAAGAATCGGCCGCCGAGCATGCCTCGCATGAAACGACCCGTCAGGTGCTGCTTCTTGCGGAACTCAAGCACGCGCTTGACGTAGAGGTTTTGCAGGTGTGTCATGCAGCCGCCAATGAACTCGATGTTCACCCAGTTGAGCGCGGTCATTGCAGGCGAGGGTGGTTCGTAGCCGATGCGCCAGTGGTTGATCAGGCGTGTGCGGCCGCCCTCCAGGGGAACCATGTAGAAGCACCATGCTGCCGCGAAATGCTTCATGCCGGGGAAACGGAAGGCGTAGGAACCTGGTGCCTTGGGTGGGTTCTTCGTGTCGACCCACTGGACCAGGTATTTGCCTGGGACGACGTCGGCCCATTCCATGGACATGCCATGGAAGTCGAAGGCCGCAATGTCGCCGGGCACCATGGAATCGGGCTGCTGGAACTCTTCTTGGATCTCGTAGGAGTTGAAGAAGGGGAGCCGGGCAAAGACGCGCTCGAGGAATTCGGAGGAGAACGACCCGGACTTTTCCGCACCGATCTGCTTGAAGAGGCGCCACACCGCGTAGGCAGGGGCGTCGATGGTGATCGCGTAGGTGGAGGAATACCCGTTGTCGTAGTTGGCGTCGATGAGGTCGTCGCCGGGGTAGCGCCAGGCCTGTTCTTCGGGGGTGGCTTTGCCGCTGAGTTGGCTGAAGGCGTACATTCCGCCGAGGAGCGCGGTTCCTCCGACGAGGCCGAGGCGGCAGAGTCTGCCAAAGCGTGACGAGTGTCGTTTCATGATCCTCCTCCTTGAGGGTCAGTGTGTGGTTTGCGTGTCGGGGCTGCGACGGCATCGCTTCCATTCACTGCAGAATATGTAGTAAAGCTCACATCTTTGTGTGATTAAGGCATTATGATAGTCGAAAACATTCAGCTTAGTTACAGGTTCGAAGGAGAATGCTGTGGACTCGCTCTTCCTCTGGGAGCTTGGAACCCCAAAGGTCTATCTCATCTGGCTCCTCGTTTTGCTCGCGCAAATCCTTGTCGCTGAGATCAATCGCCGATGGAACTGGACGATCTTTGCTGTGTGGACGGTTGGCGGCATTTTGCTCATGCCCTATGCGTGGATCCACGGGACTCCCATGGTTGGCTGGTTCCCTTTCGGCAAGTACGCGATCATGATCCTGACTGCCACCATGACCGGAACCGTCTTGGTTTACGCCAAACGCAACCCGGATAAGGCACACAAATACGCGATTTGGTTGGGCGTGGCACTGTGGATCGGCTTGGCCGTCAACATCATGGAAGCGAACATCCGCGACCTCACGATCTACTTCAATGCTGACACCTACTATGCGTGCGGCGCCGACTGGCAGTGCCTGAAGTCCGTCAATGACTCCCACACGATCGATATGATCGCCGGCCTGCCCGAGGCACGAGGCGTCAGCGCAGAGCTCCATTCAACGCAGTGGTATCAGGAAGTTGCAGCGA
>ERZ773263.1115-NODE-1115-length-16735-cov-3.919125_pt1 | contig 16735 bp, 8 predicted proteins | sample MGYA00511076_ERZ773263 | MGnify/ENA primary metagenome ERZ773263 (study PRJEB29015, sample SAMEA2738155) | human oral metagenome | biome: human oral; feature: human-associated habitat; material: saliva | place: China | collected 2195 ... | reverse complement strand
TAAGTAGAACGGATTGGATTATCACCGAAGCGGAGGTGAGAACAAGTGAAACCACCAGACTTCTTAGAGTCATAAGAGAAGTAAGCCTGACAGTACTTATTAGTGTTGTCACCGATAATCTTTACTGAGTTCTTGTTAGCACCAACTGTACCGTCAGCACCCAAACCATAGAACTTAGCCTCGAACATGCCTTCACCGCCTAATGGAATCTCTTCAACCTCTGGGAGAGAAGTGAAAGTTACGTCATCAACGATACCTACTGTGAAGTGATCCTTTGGCTCTGGTAACTCTAAGTTGTTGTACACAGCGATGATCTTAGCTGGTGTTGTATCAGCTGAACCAAGACCATAACGACCACCAACGATCAATGGCTTGTTCTCGACATCATAGAAGGCACTCTTTACATCAAGATACAATGGCTCACCCTCTGCACCTGGTTCCTTTGTACGATCAAGTACTGCAATACGCTTAACAGACTTTGGAACTGCAGCGAGCAAGTGCTTAACAGAGAATGGACGATAGAGGTGTACAGCAATCATACCAACCTTCTTACCCTGAGACATCAAGTAGTCGATAGCCTCACGAGCTGCCTCTGTAGCTGAACCCATCAAGATGATGATGTTTTCAGCATCCTCAGCACCATAGTAATCAAAGAGGTGATGCTCACGACCAGTAATCTTGGTCAATTCGTTGAGATAGTGCTCAACAACCTCTGGAACGTTCTCGTATGCGCTGTTAGATGCCTCACGATGTGTGAAGAAAGTCTCTGGGTTCTCAGCTGTACCACGTACAACTGGGCGCTCTGGAGTCATTGCACGGTCGCGGAAACGCTTAACATCTTCCTCGTCAACCAATGGGCGGATATCTTCCTGGTCAAGGCACTCAATCTTATGATACTCGTGTGATGTTCGGAAACCGTCGAAGAAATTGATGAAAGGAACTGATGTCTTCAATGAAGCAAGGTGAGGAACTGCAGAGAGGTCCATAACCTCCTGAACAGAACCTGAACAGAACATAGCGAAGCCTGTCTGACGGCAAGCCATTACGTCCTGATGGTCACCGAAGATACAAAGAGCGTGACTTGCGAGTGTACGTGCTGAAACGTTGAATACACATGGCAAAAGTTCACCAGCAATCTTGTACATGTTAGGAATCATCAAGAGAAGACCCTGTGATGCGGTGAAGGTTGTCGTGAGAGCACCAGACTGCAGTGAACCGTGTACGGCACCTGCTGCGCCACCCTCTGACTGCATCTCCTGAACGCTTACTGTCTGACCCCAAAGGTTCTTACGACCACGTGCTGACCACTCATCAACGTGTTCAGCCATAGGAGATGATGGAGTGATAGGATAGATAGCTGCTACCTCTGAGAACATGTAGCTCACATGAGCAGCGGCTTCGTTACCATCACAAGTGATAAACTTCTTTTCTTTAGCCATTTTGAAATTTATTAAATGAAAATTGTTTTATAATGTTTTTGGTCTTTTTCTAATAAAGAAATCCCATTAACCAAAGTGGTACTTGGTTACCTTTCCCAACTTCAGTATTATATTTTGCGTAGATAGTGTCATTACTGAATCGTATCTTGTTATTCTCAGCATCACACACTTTAAATTTATGCTTTTGATTGACAATGTAAGTTCCTTGCTTGCCTCCTTCATTGATAACACAAGTTTCTTGCATTGTATTAACAAAGAAAGTCTCCATAAGTTGTTGCTGTTCCACCTGGATAGGATAGATTGCATACATTAGATTTGGATTCTGTAGCATCACCTTTGATGGTTTCTTGGGGAACTCTTGCCCAACAGGATAAACCAAATTAATAAGTCTAGCATCAGTAAGGTTTTTGATGTAATTCATCACTGTTGCACGACTTGTGTTTATTTCTTTTGCAAGGTTACTGATATTGGGAGCTTTTGTTCCTTCAAGTGCCAAGAGGTAAAAGAGCTTCTTTATCTTAGTCAGATACTTTAACTCTATTTGCTTGATGAGTAAGATATCAACCTCAGTCATCATATTCATCGTCTTCAGCAGGTTCTCTGAAAAGTTGCGATGTTCTAAAAAGAAAGGGTAAAAACCATGATGAAGATAGTCAAGAAAATACTTTGTCGGACTAACTTTAGATAAGATTTGATTGGTAATCTCCTCGTGGTTATTTAGGATCTCTTCTAATGAGTAAGGCTCAAGTTGTAATCCTGTTTGTAAATTTAAAAACTCTCGAAAGGAGAAGCCACGTAGATTATAGCTTTTAACGATACTATTAAGTTCTGGGTTCTCTTCTTTTAGTCTCATTACGCTTGACCCTGTAAAGACAATCTGTAAATTGGGGTAATTATCATAACATCGCCGTAGTTCACGACTCCAATCAGGCTGCTTAAATACTTGGTCAATCAATAGGACCTTTCCTCCATTACGATAAAACTCTCCGGCGAAGTCCGCAATACCTCTACTTTGAAAATAGAAGTTATTCATATTAACGTAGAGACATTGCTTGTCTGTAGAACTATAACGCTCCTTTGCATATTGTAGCAAGAATGTTGTCTTTCCCACGCCTCTTGTCCCTTTGATACCTATTAGTTTGTCGTTCCAATCTATCTCATCCATGAGACAACGACGAACAGGGGCATTTGTATGCTCCACTAGGTATGAGTGAGTACGAAAGAATGCGTCCATCTTGTTCCTGTTGTGTATCTATTATAATGTACATGCAAAGTTACAATTATTTCTTTGATTTGCAAACTCTATATAGCAAAAAATGTTATTTAAAGGTATTTATTTTGTATTGCATTTGGTTTAATGTAACTTTGCATGACGTAAAAATAAAGTACGATGACACTACATATATTCAATCCGGAACATGATATTGCATTAGCTTATGATAATAAGTACTTTACAGCCCCCCATGCAGGTAGGCAAATGAGGCATGATTTGGATTATTTGCCAGTTCTATGGGCTAAAGATGGCGATTATATTCTAGTAGAGAATGTCAATTCTGCCCGAATCCACGCTCGACGCTTTATGAGTTATGGTCAGCAAGTTCATTTTATTGATAGTGATAATATAGAACAGATTATTGATGAAGTGAAAAAAGTAATGCCATGGGGTTGGGATTCTGCAATCAAGTTCCAGTTGGAGCAATTAGGGATTAAAGCCAACGTATTACCCACGGATGAGAAACTATCAGCAATTAGAGAACTTAGTAATCGGGAGTATGCTTCACACCTTTTGCGTGAATTGCGAGAGTTGTTAGATGAGGATATATTAATAGGTGAATCGTTTTGTGCAAGGAATGTAGCAGAACTTACTTCTTTCTTAGAGAAAATTGATAAGGCTGTTATAAAAGCTCCATGGAGTAGCAGTGGGAGAGGTGTTCGTTATATTGATACAATGATCGAACCTGCAATATTTAATTGGGCAAACAATGTTATCAAGCAGCAAGGGAGTATTATGGTTGAGCCTTATTATAACAAGGTGAAAGACTTTGGGATGGAGTTCATTGCGGATAAAGATGGTGTTCATTATGTAGGCTTATCAGTGTTCCATACAATGAATGGGGCATATATAGGCAATAGTCTTGAGAAAGAAGAAGTTAAGCAAGAACTTCTCTCTGCCTATATTCCAATACCAGTGCTAAATAATATAGCACAGGCGTTAGAAACTCTACTGTCGAAACAGCTAACAGGCATTTATTATGGAGCATTAGGTGTTGATATGATGATTGTTGCTAATGGGAGTAGGGAAGACGTTGGTTTTAAGTTACATCCTTTAGTTGAGATTAATTTGCGTCGCACAATGGGGCATGTAGCCTTATCTCTTTCGAATAAAAAGAGCTTTCAACATAAGATGATGCGCATTGATAATGACGGCTCGCACTATCATCTTCATATCGTACATAAAGAAAGGTAATGTGATCTAAGGTTTCTAATTGTTGTATATCCACCACACAAGGTATAATATCCCAATAGCGGCGATTGTTCCTACGAACTTCATTATCTGGTTGAACTTGTGTCTACGGCGTGCAGCTTTCGAAGATCCATTATTGTGAAAGCCTGCTCTATGATTAGAATGTTGGTGATGGTGTTCAGTTGTCATCTTTTCTGGTTTTCTCTTTAATGTGTATTCCTTATAGTATCCACTTTAGTCATTATGGATAGATTGCAAAGGTATGATAAAATACGGACATGTACGAACATATCCGTATTTTATTGTCTATCAGAAGCGGAAACTTAATTCCACATCAAACATAGAATAATTAGGATTAGCCTGTAGTGCGTGTTGTGATCTATCATGTACATAAGAATAGATGCCACTCAAAGCTAAGTTCTTTGTAAACTCATAATCAAGACCAATATCATATTGAGTACGCTGCTTTTGTGCGCCATCTGAAGGCTGATACATATCATATCTTGCCTTAGCATGCAACTTGTTAGGGATGATAGGAGCGATAACCAGTGCATATACACCTTGTGCCTTATTACCATCAGCACTGAGGTTACAATCCTTTGCGGCTGCATCATCCGTGTTACTCAAAGACTTAGCAAAGGCATATCCCGTAGAATGGATATACTCAGAACGCAATGTCCAATCATTCGCTTTATATTCAGCAGAGAAAGCATAACGACGTTGCTGCAATTTACGTACACCGCTTTGTACGATACCCGCATTATCAGTCCAAGTTCCTTTTCTTGCGTATGAGCCCGTCCAACCGAACCATCCTAAGCGTAAACCATTAACGGGCATAACCCATACACCACCGATGATATTCTTCTGTTGGTCAACATCCTTAGTATTAATACCTTGACCATTGAATACTCCTACCTGATAGTGAACAAGGTTGCGCCCCGCATTATTCTTTAGGAAATCACCTTGCACTTGAATGCCAATATCACGCCCATTTGAAGGGTGCGCACCTGCTCTGTCAGAGAAACTGGCTAACTTCAATATACTTTGTGCAACACTCATGAAGCCCTGATCGATAGGGTGAATAGGGTTATCGAATGTAAATGGATTCTTGAACTGTCCCAACTTTACTCGGAAATAATCGTACTTCTGCCACTCGGCAAAGAGATCAACTACACGAGGCGAAGCCCCTAAGGTAGAAGTATTGCCGTTTACTTGTAATTGTGCTTTCCAATACCAATCGTCTAATATGCGACCGTCTAAAGACACACGACCTAATCGAAGATTAAAGCTGTTCGACTTGCTCGTCTTACCGTTGTGCATACCATTGTATTGATATTGAACGATTCCGAAGCCAGATAACTTTACATTGTTTATCCACTTCTGCCCTTGCGCATAACTTATGATGCTACTAAACATCAATGCTGCTAAGATAATTGTTTTTCTCATAAATTGTATATTTTAGGTGAGATACGAGCTGCTGTAATGATACTTAGAGTATTAATGCTGCAAAGATAGTGCTTTATCGGATAAGTGCAAAATAATATCCTGCTTTTCTCTCTATGTCATTGTCTAATCATTCCCTACCTTATTCTATATACTGTAAAGCTGATAAGCTTTGTACAACAAGGTTGGTATAATCTGATGTTATATTATCTGTCAGACTCCATCATAAGTATGTGTCCTATCAATGATAACTAATCAATAGACTTTTATACAAGCGTGTATAATCAATTATACAGACGTGTATAACTAATTATACAAACGTGTATAACTCGTTATACAAACGTGTATAATATCGTACTCTAACTTAGAGTATGACAGGATATATACTATCTATGCGACAAGACTTGTATTATCAGTTGATGATGCTTCTTAGTTTGATGGGATTCCACCTTATTATATTAGCAGAATCCATAGACACTCTTTGTGTAAGTCTACTGGATAATTAGAAGCAAATGGAGATTCTGTGCTGGAAAGATAGATACTGAACCTTTATTGGATATGCCGAGCTTGTGACAACGTGATAAGCTCATTAATCACGACGTTAGATTAGGCAAAGAGAAAGAGAGTGTATCGCACCGGTTAAGTCCTGCGATACACTCTCTTATGTTGATAAATTAATTCGTAGTTGTTGTTGGTATGCTATTTACTTTAAATTAATAACGGATGATAATGCTGTGGAATATTTAAAGTAGAAATCTTTGTAGATGGTGGCATCTGATGTAGGATTACCATTACGATTAATTTCCTGCTTCTTTAAGATAATGTGATACTTATTGGGTACTAAGTTGGAGATCGTGTATTGTATGTCGTATTTGCAAGTACAATTTGTGTCTTCTGTAGATTGTTCTATCAATATTATAGTGCTACTCCCGTCAGTATTCATTTGGGTTTTGATTAGGGCATCGCATGCCAGTGTTGCATTATGGTGTTCGAGAGTCATCTTTCCTTCACCTAATGCTTTTAAAGCAAGATACTCTTTCCCTTCTCCACCTAATAGATTGTTTGCTCTAGCTAAAGTGGGGCTTGTTTTACATCCTGTATTCGTAGAGTTGGTTAAAGTAGGAATAGGACTTTGAATCTCTGAATGATTGCTACACGCTAGCATTGTTGCTAAGGAAAGTGTTGCCATCAGATAGTTAATGATTTTCATAATGAATAACAGCTTAGTTAATAATAATAGTTTATGTGGTTTGCAAATATAGTTTTTTTATTTAAACTAATTGATGTTTTATCTTTATTTAACAAGATAAGATGCCTCTTACATACGAGAAGAGCCTCCATTCGGAAAGAAAGGAGGCTCTTCTATATTCGAGTATAATTATCGCTTTTCTAATAGCACAACATTCTCAACGTGTGGGGTGTGGGGGAACATATCAACGGGTTGAACGGCGGCTACCTTATAATCTGCATCAAGCAAAGCTAAATCTCGTGCTTGTGTTGCAGGATTACAACTGACGTAAACAATGCGTTTAGGACTTGCTCCGAGGATGACGTTAACAACGTCAGGGTGCATACCAGCACGTGGTGGGTCAGTGATGATAACATCAGGGCGACCATGCTTCTGGATAAACTCTTCGGTGAGAATATCTTTCATATCGCCAGCATAGAAGAGCGTATTATCAATGTTATTGACGTTGGAATTGACTTTTGCATCTTCAATCGCTTCGGGTACATACTCGATACCAATCACCTTACGAGCTTTCTTAGCAATGAAGTTGGCTATTGTTCCCGTCCCTGTGTAGAGATCGTAAACAAGCTCATCTCCCGTAAGATTGGCAAATTCTCTAGCAACAGAATAGAGATGATAAGCCTGTTCGGTGTTCGTTTGATAGAAACTCTTTGGACCCACCTTGAACTTCAGGTCTTCCATCGTTTCAAAGATATGGTCATTACCTTTATAAAGCGTTAGTTCTAAGTCGTTGAACGTATCGTTCCCCTTCTGATTATCGACATAGAAAAGAGAGGTTATTTGTGGGAATCTTTCAGCAATATGCTGCATGAGAGCTTTTGCTCGCTCGTCATCTCCCTCTTCATCGTAATGGAATTGTACGAGCAACATCCACTCACCAGTATTAGAGTTACGAAGCATGAGGTCGCGTAATAAACCATGTTGGGCGCGGATGTCATAGAATGTCATCCCCGTTTCTAAAGCATAGTCGCGAATATCATTGCGTATCTCGTTACAAAGATTATCCATGAGCCAGCACTTCTCAATAGGGTAAATCTTATCGAAGCTGCCCGTTATATGGAATCCTATGGCACCACCTGAAAGCCCGACACCTTCAGGTAATGCAGCTAATTCTTCGGCGGTGTACCAACGTTTATTAGCACAACCAAACTCTAGTTTATTACGATATTCCTTTGTATGGACAGAACCCATGATAGGGCGGAACTCAGGAAGCTCAACCTTTCCAATGCGGCTCAGTTGATCATAAACCTGCTGCTGCTTTGCCTTTAATTGTTCGCTGTAAGGTAAGTTCTGCCATTTACATCCGCCACAGATACCAAAGTGTTCGCACATAGGTTCTTCGCGCACATTGCTCTTGCTGATAAATCGAATGACCGTAGCCTCACAATAACTACGTTTCTTCTTCCGAACTTGTAAGTCGACAACGTCACCAGGAACAACAAATGGAACAAAGACAACCTTGTCTTCAACGTGTGCAACACACTTTCCTTCGGCAGCAACTGCTTCTATTGTGACATTCTCAAATATAGGAAATGGCTTTCTCTTTCTACTCATAAATTGTTTTGTATTTGGCTGCAAAGTTACTAAAAAAATCTAGTATGCGCCGTTGTGCCTATCTTTATTGTGGTATGTGTGTCCGCTAACAAGATGAAAATGTAAGGTAGAGATTACATTATTCATTGAAAAGTTTGTCACTTTACCTAATTATTGGTATATTTGCACGTAGAGATAAATAACTAAAATACATTATCAATTATAATTATGAGCGAAAAAAGAGTTTATACCTTCGGTAATGGTAAGGCAGAAGGTAAGGCTGACATGAGAAATCTCCTCGGTGGTAAAGGAGCTAATCTTGCAGAAATGAATCTTATCGGTGTTCCTGTTCCTCCAGGTTTCACCATTACTACCGATGTATGTAACGAGTATTTTGAGAAGGGTAAAGAGACTGTAGTAGGCTTATTGAAAGCAGAAGTTGAGAGTAGCGTTAAGCATATCGAAGCTCTTATGAACTCTAAGTTCGGCGATCCCTCTAATCCTCTTTTAGTCAGTGTGCGTTCTGGTGCACGTGCATCAATGCCTGGTATGATGGATACGATCCTTAATCTTGGTCTGAACGATGTTGTTGTAGAGGGATTGGCAAAGAAGACGGGCAATGAGCGTTTCGCTTACGATAGCTATCGCCGCTTCGTACAGATGTATGGTGATGTCGTATTGGGCATGAAACCAGTAAATAAGGAAGACATCGACCCATTTGAGGCTATTATTCAGCAAGTAAAGGCACAGCGTGGTATCAAACTCGATAACGAAATGACAGTTGATGAGTTGAAGCAACTGGTGACTTTATTTAAGAATGCTATTAAAGAACAGACAGGGCAGAACTTCCCTGACGATCCAATGGAGCAGCTTTGGGGTGCAGTATGCGCCGTGTTTGATTCTTGGATGAATGAGCGTGCTATTCTTTATCGTAAGATGGAGGGCATTCCACAAGAATGGGGTACAGCCGTTACGGTTATGGCAATGGTCTTTGGAAACATGGGTGAAACATCAGCTACAGGTGTTTGTTTCTCTCGTGATGCTGCTACTGGTGAAAATTGTTTCAATGGTGAATATCTTATCAATGCACAGGGCGAAGATGTTGTAGCTGGTATCCGTACACCACAACAGATTACAAAGGAAGGTTCATTGCGTTGGGCAAAGCAACAGAATGTTGATGAAGAAACTCGTCGTAAGAAGTTCCCTTCAATGGAAGAAGCTATGCCAGAGTTATATGCTCAGTTGTATGCTCTTCAAGATAAGTTGGAGAAGCATTACCACGATATGCAGGATATGGAGTTCACCGTACAGGAGGGTAAACTCTGGTTCCTACAGACTCGTAATGGTAAGCGCACAGGTACTGCAATGGTGAAGATAGCCATGGACTTGCTTCACGAAGGTGAGATTGATGAAAAGACAGCTCTTTTGCGTTGTGAACCAAATAAACTTGATGAACTTCTCCACCCAGTATTCGATAAGGAAGCACGCGCTCAAGCACATGTATTGACACGTGGCTTGCCAGCTTCACCAGGTGCTGCTTGCGGTCAGGTTGTATTCTTTGCTGATGATGCAACAAAGTGGCATGAGGATGGTCACCAAGTAATTATGGTGCGTATTGAGACATCTCCAGAGGATCTCGCAGGTATGTCTGCAGCTGAAGGTATTTTGACAGCTCGTGGCGGTATGACTTCACACGCAGCAGTTGTTGCTCGTGGTATGGGTAAGTGCTGTGTCAGTGGTGCGGGTGCAATTATGGTTGATTACAAGGCTCGTACTGTTGAGATTGATGGAACAATCATTCGTGAAGGTGATTACATCTCATTAAATGGTTCTACTGGTGAGGTTTATGCAGGTGAAGTGAAGACACGCCCAGCAGAGGTAACTGGCGACTTTGCCGAGTTAATGGATCTCTGTAAGAAGTATAGCAAATTGGTTGTACGCACCAATGCAGATACTCCACACGATGCAGAGGTTGCAAGCAACTTTGGTGCTGTTGGTATCGGTCTTTGTCGTACAGAGCACATGTTCTTCGAGAATGAGAAGATAAAGGCTATGCGTGAGATGATTCTCGCAGATAGCACAGAGGATCGTGAGAAGGCTCTCGATAAACTATTGCCTTATCAGAAACAAGACTTCTATGGTATCTTGAAGTGTATGGATGGTATGCCAGTGAACATTCGTTTGCTTGATCCACCATTGCACGAGTTCGTTCCTCATGATCTAAAGGGTCAAGAGATTATGGCTCAAGAGATGGGTGTAAGCGTTCAGTTCATCCAGAGCCGTGTAAGTTCTCTGTCAGAACATAACCCAATGTTAGGACTACGTGGTTGTCGTTTGGGCAATACATTCCCAGAGATTACAGCCATGCAGACAAAGGCTATCCTCGGTGCTGCTATCCAGTTAAAGAAGGAAGGCTTTAACCCAATGCCAGAGATTATGGTTCCATTGGTTGGTATCGTAAATGAGCTTGATATACAGGAGCACATCATTCGTAAGACAGCTGATAAGCTCTTCAAGAAAGAAGGTGTAGAGGTTCCATTCAAGGTGGGTACGATGATTGAGATTCCTCGTGCTGCTCTAACTGCCGACCTCATTGCGCAGAAAGCAGAATACTTCAGCTTTGGAACAAACGACTTGACACAGATGACTTTCGGTTATAGTCGTGACGACATTGCTAGCTTCTTGCCAAGCTACTTGGAAAAGAAGATTCTTGATGTTGACCCATTCCAGGTTCTTGATCAGAAGGGTGTTGGTCAACTTATCCAGATGGCTGTTGAGAAGGGGCGTAAGACACGCAAGAACCTCAAGTGTGGTATCTGCGGTGAGCATGGTGGTGAGCCAAGTTCTGTCAAGTTCTGCCATCATGTAGGACTCAATTACGTTAGCTGCTCTCCATTCCGTGTGCCAATCGCAAGACTCGCAGCGGCACAAGCAGCGGTTGAAGAGATGTAGTATTTTACTAAAATTCAAGATATTAGGCGGTATACCACGTATTTACGTAGGTGTCCCGCCTATTTTTTATAAAAAAGGGAGCGTATCAATAAGACACACTCCCTCTGATATTAGTTTCTAAATACTAAGCCCTCGCCAAAGCAATCGATGATGACAGGCTTGTCACGATTGACAGTACCTGCAAGCAATGACTTACTGAGGTCGTTCAATACGTAACGTTGGATAGCTCTCTTGACAGGACGTGCACCGAACTCTGGATCGTAGCCAACATCTGAAAGATAGTTGATGGCTGGGTCGGTCCATTCGAGATTGATACCTTGTGGTTCCAACATCTCCTTTACTCTTTCAAGTTGCAAACGAACAACACCACCAATTTGCTCTTTTGTCAATGGCAAGAACATGATAGTCTCGTCGATACGGTTGAGGAACTCAGGACGTATCGTCTTCTTCAGCATATCCATTACCGCAACTTTTGCCTTGTCGATTACTTCCTCACGATTCGTATCGTTAAGATGCTCAAACTGCTGTTGGATGTATTGCGAACCAAGGTTAGACGTCATGATGATGATTGTATTCTTGAAGTTCACCGTGCGACCCTTATTATCTGTCAATCGTCCATCATCCAACACTTGTAAAAGGATGTTGAATACGTCTGGATGTGCCTTCTCTATCTCATCAAAGAGTACAACAGAGTAAGGCTTGCGGCGTACAGCCTCGGTCAACTGACCACCCTCGTCATAGCCTACATATCCAGGAGGCGCACCGATGAGTCGAGTTACACTGAACTTCTCTTGATACTCACTCATATCAATTCGAGTCATCATAGACTCGTCATTGAAGAGATAATCAGCCAAAGCCTTTGCCAACTCAGTCTTACCAGTACCTGTTGTACCCAAGAAGATAAACGAAGCAATAGGCTTCTTTGGGTCTTGCAAGCCAGCACGTGAGCGACGAACAGCGTCTGCCACGGCAGTGATAGCCTCATCTTGTCCGATGACACGCTTGTGTAGTTCATCCTCCAAGTGGAGTAGTTTATCCTTCTCACTCTGTAACATTCGTGTGACAGGAATACCTGTCCAGCGACTTACCACCTCAGCAATATCATCCGCTGTAACCTCCTCGCGCACCATTGCTTGCCCATCTTGTGTGGCTTGCAACTGCTGTTGGATGTTCTTGATATCGTCTTCTAATTGCTTTAGTCGTGAGTATCTAATCTCGGCAACACGCTCGTAATTACCTTCACGCTCGGCACGGTCAGCCTCATACTTGAGCTGTTCAATCTCTTGTTTGTCCTGCTGAATCTTATTCACCAGTCCACGTTCGCCTTCCCACTTTGCACGGAATCCATGTTCCTGCTCTTTGAGTTCAGCGATTTCCTTGTCGAGTTGTGCAATCTTTTCTGTGTCGTTCTCGCGCTTAATAGCCTCACGCTCAATCTCAAGCTGCTTCAATCTACGACTGATTTCATCCAACTCCTCTGGTACAGAGTCACGTTCCATACGCAGTTTTGCAGCAGCCTCATCCATCAAGTCAATAGCCTTATCTGGCAAGAAACGGTCTGAAATATAACGCTCAGAAAGCTTAACAGCTGCGATACAAGCATCATCTTGGATACGTACCTTGTGATGATTCTCATAACGTTCCTTCAATCCACGAAGGATAGAGATAGCATCCAACTCGTCAGGTTCATCTACTAATACGGTCTGGAAACGACGCTCAAGAGCCTTATCTTTCTCAAAATACTTCTGATATTCATTCAGTGTTGTTGCACCGATAGCTCTCAATTCGCCACGTGCTAAGGCTGGTTTAAGGATATTTGCAGCATCCATGGCACCTTCGCCACCACCTGCACCAACCAATGTGTGAATCTCGTCAATGAAGAGAATGATGTTACCATCAGCCTGCATCACCTCCTTAACAACACTCTTAAGACGCTCCTCGAACTCACCTTTATACTTAGCACCAGCCAACATCGCACCCATATCCAATGAGTAGAGTTGTTTGTCCTTTAAGTTTTCTGGTACATCACCACGAACGATTCTCTCTGCTAAACCCTCAACGATAGCTGTCTTACCAGTACCTGGCTCACCAATGAGAATAGGGTTGTTCTTTGTACGACGAGAAAGAATCTGCAATACTCTTCGAATCTCCTCATCACGACCAATCACTGGGTCGAGTTTTCCTGCACGTGCATCCTCGATAAGGTTGCGTGCATATTTCTGTAATGACTGATAGTTCTCATCACCACTTTGTGACTGTACCTTCTGACCTTGTCTAAGATCATTGATAGCAGCTGTCATCTCCTTCTCTGTACAACCCGCATCTTTCAATATACGGCTTGCGGTTGAGTTCACAGCAAGTAGGGCGAGTAGCATCGGTTCGATACTAACGAATTCGTCACCCATCTTCTGGGAGGTCTCTACTGTACGCTGCATCACCTGATTGGTTTCAGAAGAGAGGTAGGGTTCACCACCAGATACTTTCGGTAAGTGGCTCATCTCATTCTGAATGGCACTCTGAACAGCTTGTGCGTTCACACCTAATTTCTGGAAGACGTAATTAATCACGTCCTTTCCCTTTTCCATCACACCAGCCAAAATATGCACTGGCTCAATGGTTTGCTGCCCATTTCGCTGTGCAATATTTATCGCACTCTGAACAGCCTCTTGTGCTTTAATTGTAAATTTATCAAATGTCATTCTTCAAATCTCCTTTCTTATTTTCTTATCGTTCCTCTAATCATTCCTAATCAGGCGTTTTCAATCACCTAATTATTTATAATCAGCCTCCCGATTATTCTTACTTTTTTACTAATTCTGTAACCCATTATCTCAAATGATATGCCTATGAAAACAAAATGACAGAATGACGGAAATAAACGACAGAATGACAGTGTCGTTGGTGGGGGTATCTCACTAATCACTCCCCTCTCCACTCGGAGAGGGGTTGGGGGGGGAGGCTGTGTGTTGGGCTTTTACTTCACCGTCACAAACACTTTTTCTCCTTTCTCCATAGCCTCCGTCATCATCTTAACGAGTGTCAGCACACAGTGGGTAGAGTCCAGCACATAGCCTTTGCGTCGGTTGAATCCGGGGAGGATACATCCCCGTGTATCTTCGGGCTTATTCCCTGCATGAATCCTTATCCCCTCAAATCCCTTCACGTTCATCAGCAGCGGCAGCCATCGTCCGAACCGTCGGCTGCGTGTGATGAGGATGCGGTAACGCCCCGTTGGGATAGCTCTGTATCCCTTGTTTTTTGCATTCTGGATTGTATCCATCGAGCATCGTTCCGTTAGATGCTGTGAGGGCGGTTCGAGGCAGTCTGAAAAGAAGCGGTTGTTGACATACAAGCGTCCAATGGTGTATTTCGCTTGGTAATATTTTCTTATGAGTTTTATTTCCATAGCGTGTGTGTTTAATCAGTAACCTTAATATGATTTTATGATTTGTGATTTGTGTGATTGTCTACAGATTTTGCCAGATTACAATAAATATCAGATGGTTCTATATAGAAGCCTTTTCATTCTTATTTATCCAGTGGTGTTTTCATCCACTTGTCGTCTTCTTTCTTTTCAATCCATCCGCTTTTCTTCCATCGGTAGAGGATATTGTTGATTACGTTTCTGCTAACATTGGCTCCCTTTTCTTTCTGTAGGTCGTTGAAGGTAAATACTGGTGGAAGTTTGTCGAAGATAAATCCGTTTCTCGTTTGCCTTGTCATTTCCTGTTCAGCCGACTTATATTCACTGAGCAGCGTTTCACCGAAGAAGTTGCATTGTTTCTCCAGTATATATTCGGCTGTCAGTCGGGCAAATTCCAGAATCGTCTCATTCTCTTCTCCTGCCAACAGACTGACAATGACTCCACAGCGAAAGCCTATGACGGCAGCACGTTTGCGGTAGGTGTCCTTAACGATGTCACCGTCGGCCATAGCTTCTATTCTTTTCTTCTCCACCCATTCCCCAATGGCTTGTCTCAGCAGGGGAGTGTCAATGAGCCCCTGGCGGGCACGCAGCGTTGTTACGGCAGCGTTGATGTCGACCGACAGCCCTTCGGCTTCTTTTCCATAGACTGGCATAGGAGCAAAAGTGGCATCAGGCATCTCGGCAATGAAGATGCGCGATGACAATCCGTTCTCAACGTTGTCATTCCTGAAGCATTTCTTTAGTGCGCCATACGTGCCGAGGATGGAAAAGTTATAAGCTACAGGAACCACTCCGCTCTCGGCTTGATCTGAGTTGTAGTCCTGACCCCACACACCGTTGTCGAAGGCAAGGCGATAGATGTCATACTTCTGCGACCACGACCCTGCACCGTTCGACTTGCGGAGCGTGTCGAGTTCCTCGCCAAAGGAGAAGAGCGTGTGACCACGTGAGTTCTTGAAGCGTCTCAATAGCGTAGAGCAGCTAATCGTGACGGGCACCGAGCGTATCAGCACACAAGGGTCTTCTGGTGCTTTCTCGTTTGCCTTGCGTCGTTTCTTTTCCTGTTTCCATTTATCTTCTATCTCACGTGCACGTGCATCGTCTTCAAGCATCTGTTTCATCCATAGGTCGACTTTCGACTTGCAGACACTCTTGCCTGATGCCTGTGGACCTACGATAATCGACATCAGATTCAGTCGGTGCAGCTGTCCGTCACAGTATCTCACCTGTACTCCATCAGCGTAGGCAGCGGCAAGGGGGAGAACAGCGCAGAGCACGGGCATGTGCATGTTTGCTGGCACACCTTCGAGTGTCTTGCGCAATACTGGTGGCAGCGTGTTGAAGATGTTGTTGATGCAGGCAGTCTGTGCTTGCTGCTCTGTTTCCCTTTTTGCTTCAAACTGTTCAATGTCATTTTCCGACGATGATGTTGAGCCAGCCTTGTTTCTGAGCGAGTCGGTGTATATCTTTCTCAGTTGGAACGACATCGGGCGGTTGGTATTAGTGTATTTCTCATAGAAGTCCTTGATTAGCTGCTGACAGTCGGCTTCCCGTGAATATTCCGGCATACGCTGTCTGATAACGGCTTTGAGCTGCTCCTGCGGCATTAATCGGCATATACCCATTGAGAGCAGTGTCACGAGCGAGTTATGACGTGTACCCTTGTTGTTGAGTGTAGCGGGTGCCAAGCCGGATGCAGCCAGAAAAGCATCGAAGAGCAACTCCGTGTCGGGATTGAGGTCAATGGCTTCGTTGCTTTCGTCTGCCGTCTCCGCTGTAGGCTGTGCAGGCAGTGGATTAAGCGTAGCAACGCTATTCGTATAGCTATCCTTTATAGGTGCTGTCGGTGCCTGATGCGTAGCAAAAAGCTGGTCTTTGTCGATGAAGAAGATGTAGTCAGCTGGCACGGCAAAGGAGCAGCGTGCGTAATCCTTGCAGGCTTCGTCAAAATCTTTCAGCCCCAGTTTCCCTGCAAGCCACTTTTGCCCCTGCGCTAAGGTCATCTTCTGCGGGAGCGTGAAGACGATGCGCAGGCCTTCTGCCGACGGTGTCATGTGTACCAGTAGTATGCCCAGTTCTTGCGTGCGCCCCTTTACCTTTTCGTTGTAGAAAGTTTCTGGTGAGGGGATATGGTCGATGTCAAGAATGGACAGCCCTGAGGGAATAGCTTCAGCATTAAGGCGACGGCCGTTCTTGAAGTGTGCGTGGAAGCAGAAGGCAGGCAGACG
>ERZ773263.1112-NODE-1112-length-16750-cov-16.033543_pt1 | contig 16750 bp, 13 predicted proteins | sample MGYA00511076_ERZ773263 | MGnify/ENA primary metagenome ERZ773263 (study PRJEB29015, sample SAMEA2738155) | human oral metagenome | biome: human oral; feature: human-associated habitat; material: saliva | place: China | collected 2195 ... | reverse complement strand
CGAGGTCTTGCGTAGGGCGGCTCGATGAGCCGGCGCGAATGGGGTCCGATCATCGCTTCTCTCATCGCCGGTGAGGCGCTGGACTACGACCAGTCCTACTGGCTCATGGACCAGGTGATGAGTGGCGAGCTGGGTGAAGCCCGCCTCGCCTCCTTCCTGACTGCCATGGCGATCAAGGGAGCCACGGTCGAGGAGATCCACGGCCTCGCTGATGGCATGCAGGATCACGCGCAGCGCGTGGACCTGCCCAGCCGCGCCCTCGATATCGTTGGCACGGGCGGGGACGGATACAAGACCGTCAACATTTCGACCATGTCCGCGATCGTGCTGGCCGCGATGGGCATTCCCCTCGTTAAGCACGGTAACCGGGCGTCCACGTCGAAGTCCGGTTCTGCCGACGTGATCGAGGCGCTGGGCGTCAACCTGGACGTCGAGGTCGATCAGCTGCGCTCCATTTTTGATGAGGTCGGCATCGCGTTCCTTTTCGCTAACAAGATGCACCCGTCGATGCGCTTTGCCGCCCCGGTGCGCCGCGCGCTCGGCTTCCCGACGGCCTTCAATGTGCTTGGTCCGCTGACGAATCCCGCGAAGGTGCAAGCCTGCGCAATCGGTGCAGCCAAGGAAGAAAACGCGCGCCTCATGGCGGGGGTCTATGCGTCGCGCGGGCTGTCCGCCCTTGTTTTCCGCGGCGCGACCACGGGACTTGACGAGCTGACGACAACTGATACGAACCAGGTGTGGATCGTGAACGGTGGTCACGTCAGCGAGGTTGCTTTCGACGCTCGTGACTCTCTCGGCATGGCGTCGGCGACCATCGAAGACCTGGCCGGTGGCGAAGCCGTTGAGAATGCTGCCGTGGCCCGCGAGGTCCTCTCGGGTGGTGGAGCAGATGCCATGCGCGACGCCGTCGCCCTCAACGTTGGTGCGGGCATCCTGGCCTGGGAGGGCCTGAACAAGCCGGTCAGTCCCGCCGACTTCGAGGAGCGCATGCGTGTCGCGGTTGATCGCGGCCTTGCTGCTCTCGCGGACGGTGTCGGAGCACGCCTGGTTGAGCGCTGGGTGGCGGCGTCCAACGCCTAACAGCCTGTTCGCGCCTATACGCGCGAGCGTTCGTGCGGATGGGCGGTTGCGTGAGCGAGGAGTTCACGCAGCCGCCCGTCGCGTAGGGGACTGAGCATCGGTGCCGCCCATGGCAGGGGAGACTCCCACGCGATGAGGCGCGTGCCCGGCTCGCTCAGCTGGGCGCAGATGAGCGCGCTCTCCGACCATGATGCTGCCTGTGCTGCGAGTCCATCGACCTCGAGCACAGGCGTCGATGTCAGGACCTCGATCCATGCAGTGGGATCGGTTCGGGGCGGCACCACGACCGAATTGATGTAGCGCCCATAGGACGCCACATGCATGACCCATCCGGGTTCGCCCGCGTCTCGGCGCGCGCCCCACACAATGCGCGGTGCCGCCAGGATCGGGCGCATCGTCGCGCGTTCAACGCCCGCCATGTAGGCGCCGAGCTCGTCGCGCGCGCGGGCTGCCGACTCGAAGAGGCCCTGGGCGCCAAGGCGTGTCATGACCGCGGTGAGGGCCTCGGGAACGGCGAGCGACGAAGCGGCCACGGCCTCGTCGATGAAGGAGGGGGCCTGCGCGTCTTCGCTCTCGGACAGCGCCCGCATAATCGCGTTCGCTGCCCGCGTGGCGTGCGCACGCGTGCCGAAGGGGCCGAGCGCCCGGGGTAGGTCAGAGAGACCGACGCGGGGGACCACGACGGCACGATCTGCTTCGCGCACGACCCAGTGCTGATTGGCTTGCCTGCGCGACGCTGAGTTGTATGGCGGTGCCAGTGCCGCGATGTCGCGCAGCTCCCGTACACGCGCCTCCAGCACGGAGGCAGTGGGAAAAGAGCACACCCCGGCCGCCAGAGACACCATGCGCTGGACCTTCGGGCGCTTCTCCGCGCGCGTGTAGTAGCTGCCCACGCGCGAGCGCAGGGACGAGGCCGACCCGACGTAGAGCGCATCCCCCGAGACGTCGACGAAGTGATAGACACCCGGAGCGCTCGGCAGCTCGGCGACGAAGGACGGCGTGGCGGGGCGGCGGGAGGGAACTGCATCGCTGAGGACCAGCAGGTCCTCCACGTCGGTGACGCCCGCCGAGGCCAGGAGGTCTACGAAGCCGAGCAATACCTCGGCCGTCGCGCGCGCATCCCCGAGCGCGCGGTGCTCCGGGACTGTCGCGGTTCCAAAGTACGAGGCGATGGTTCCCAGCTTGTGGTTGCGCACGAGCGGACGGGGCAGTGCTAAGCGCGCCAAACCAAGCGTGTCCACAACCCGGACCTTCGGCCAGGGACGCCCCGAGGCACGCGCCGCTCGGCGCAGGAACCCGACGTCGAAGGACGCGTTGTGAGCGACGAGCACAGGCGCATCCTCACCCTCCAGGCCCGACCACTCAAGAAAGCGTTCCAACACCGGTCCGATAGGATCCGCATCGGCGACCATCGCGGGAGTGATGCCCGTCAGGGAGGTAATGAACGGGGGAATTGGCGCGCAGGGACGTGCGAGTGAGGAGAACTCGTCGACAAGGCGCCCGCCTCGCACACGCACCGCGCCGATTTCTGTGATCTCCGCTCCGACACCCAGACCCGTCGTCTCCAGGTCGACGACCACCCAGTGCCCGTCCGAGGCCGGGGTGCCCAGAGCGTCGAGGCTCAGCTGAACCTCCGGTCTCGCACTACGAGACAATGTGTCAGAAACAAGCTCGCGAGCATAGCGTTTGTCCGACCCCACGGGCGCGATGCTTCCTGAACAATTGCGCACGTGAGTCTCTTTCGTCATAGAGTTGATACTAATTCGAACGCGCGCCCGCGCGCCCGCTGACAATTGAGGAGTCACAGTGGCGTTCTACCAGGCACTCAAAGCGACCGGCAGTCCCGTTCTGAAGGCTGCGTATCACCCGTGGATTCGAGGCAAGGAAAACGTCCCCGCCGAGGGACCCGCCATCCTGGCCTCCAACCACAATGCCGTGTGGGACTCCGTGTTCTTGCCCATGATGCTTGACCGCGAAGTCGTCTTCATGGGCAAGGCCGACTACTTCACCGGCACCGGTGTGAAGGGCTGGATGACCAAGGAGTTCATGCGTGCGGTCGGCACCATCCCCGTGGATCGCACCGGCGGACGCGCCTCCGAGGCTGCGCTCAACGCCGGACTCAAGCGCCTGCGCTCGGGTGAGCTTTTCGGTATCTACCCCGAGGGTACGCGTAGCCCCGACGGTCGCCTCTACCGAGGCAAGACCGGCGTCGCCCGCCTGGCCCTCCTGTCTGGCGCGCCCGTCATCCCCGTTGCCATGATCGGCACGCACGCTGCCCAGCCGATCGGCCAGAAGATCCCCTCGCGCACCAACATTGGAATGGTCATCGGTGAACCCCTCGATTTCTCGCGCTACAAGGGTCTGCACAAGGACCGCTACGTGCTGCGCGCCATCACCGATGAGATCATGTACAACCTGATGCTGCTGTCCGGTCAGGAGTACGTCGACCTGTACGCCGCGGATGTCAAGGCCCAGCTGGCAGCCGAGGGCGCGTTCGAGGGGCCGGTTCCCTCCAACGGCCGCACCGCCCCGGGCGGACGCACGGCTCCCGACGTGCCCGTGCCGACCGCTCCCGAAGAAGAAACGTCGGAGGAAGAGAACAAGGAGGATTCCTCCAAGTAATCGCCTCTTGCGGGACGATGCTTCGGCATCGTTCCGTGGGACGGGCGTCCTTGGCGAAACGTGACACGGGCCGGGTAGAATGGACTGTGCCCTGCTCACGCGCGGGTCCATGCACTAGGCAGCCCCATCGGGCAGCCCGGGTGTCGCGGCTCGCCTATCTGCGCGGGGCCGTACCTAACCAACCTGAGAAAGGTGACATTCATGTCGGTCCGTCGTGTTGCCCTGCTGACCGCAGGTGGCTTCGCCCCGTGCCTGTCCTCCGCCGTCGGTGGACTCATCGAGCGCTACAACGAAATTGATCCCTCCGTCGAGATCATCGCTTACCAGAACGGCTACCACGGCCTGCTCACCGGCAACTACGTGCTGGTGGACGAGGAAGCGCGCAAGCACGCCGCCGTCCTGCACCGCTTCGGTGGCTCCCCGATCGGTAACTCCCGCGTCAAGCTGACGAACAAGAAGAACCTGGTCGAGCGCGGCCTCGTCGCCGAGGATGAGGATCCGCTGCAGAAGGCTGCCGAGCAGCTGCGCACCGACGGCGTTGATGTCCTGCACACCATCGGTGGCGACGACACCAATACGACGGCCGCCGACCTTGCTGCCTACCTGGAGGAGCACGACTACCACCTGACCGTCGTGGGCCTGCCCAAGACCATCGACAACGACGTGGTGCCGATCCGTCAGTCCCTCGGCGCTTGGACCGCCGCCGAAGAGGTGTCGGAGTACTCCCAGAACGTTATCGGCGAGCATCGCTCCAACCCCCGCATGCTCATCATCCACGAGATCATGGGCCGCCACTGCGGGTGGCTGACCGCTGCGGGTTCGCACCGCTACCACGAGTGGCTCAAGACCCAGGAGTGGGTGCCCTCGATCGGCCTGTCGAAGGAACGTTGGGACATCCACGCCATCTTCGTGCCCGAGATGAAGATCGATCTGGACGCCGAGGCCAAGCGCCTCAAGGCGATCATGGACGAGCAGGGCAACGTCAACATCTTCCTGTCTGAGGGCGCTGGCGTCCCCGAGATCATCGCGGAGATCGAGGCTGCCGGTGGCGAGGTCCAGCGTGACCCCTTCGGCCACGTCAAGCTCGACACGATCAACCCCGGCCAGTGGTTCGCCAAGCAGTTCGCCGAGAAGATCGACGCTGAGAAGGTCATGGTTCAGAAGTCCGGCTACTTCTCGCGTTCCTCGCGCGCCAACGCCGACGACCTTCGCCTGATCAAGTCGATGACCGACCTGGCCGTCGAGTGCGCGTTCAAGGGCGAGTCCGGCGTCATCGGTCACGACGAAGAGGACAACGATCGTCTGAAGGCTATCCCGTTCCCGCGCATCGCGGGTGGCAAGCCTTTCGACATCTCGGCTCCGTGGTTCCTCGAGATGATGGCCGAGATCGGCCAGAGCGTCGAGCCGGCTGGCGAGTGAGTCGCTTCGCGTGATTCCTTCGATCACTCCCGGACGCGGCGGCGAGCCTGTGCGTAAGCCTCGCTCCCGCCGCGTCCCCGAGCGTCTGTGGTCGCCCGAGTCCGGGGAGCGCGCTCCCTGGGACACGTGGCGCGGCCTGGACGCTGCCCAACAGCCTTCCTACGCGGACGCGCAGCACCTCAGTGATGTGACGGCGCAGCTGCGCCGTCAGCCGCCGCTGGTGTTCGCGGGGGAGGTCGACGATCTGCGCACGTGGATGGGTGCGGCTGCCCGCGGCGAGGCCTTCGTCCTGATGGGCGGGGACTGCGCTGAGACCTTCGCCGAGGCGACGGCGGACCACGTGCGCCTGAAGATTCAGACGCTGCTGCAGATGGCAGTCGTCTTGACGTACGGTGCCTCGCTGCCGGTCATCAAGGTCGGCCGTATCGCCGGCCAGTACGCTAAGCCGCGTTCTTCGGATATGGAAACGCGCGACGGCGTCACGCTGCCCAGCTACCGTGGCGACGCCGTAAACTCCTTCGAGTTCACGCCCGAGGCGCGTGAGCCTGACCCTCAGCGCCTCCTGTCGCTGTATAACCACGCGGCCTCGACGCTGAACCTGATCCGCGCCTTCACGAAGGGTGGCTACGCGGACCTGCGTCAGGTGCACCGCTGGAATCAAGGTTTCATGTCGAACCCTGCCTACGCGCGCTACGAGTCGCTGGCGGAGGACATTCACAGGGCGATTAAGTTCATGGGTGCCGCGGGCGTCGACTTCGAGACGCTTCGCGATGTCGACCTGTATTCGTCCCACGAGGCGCTGCTGCTCGAGTACGAGTCAGCCATGACGCGCATCGATTCGCGGACGGGCGAGCCCTACAACACCTCTGCTCACTTCCTGTGGGCGGGGGAGAGGACGCGCGAGGAGGAGGGCGCTCACATCGAGCTGCTGTCGCGTGTTCGCAACCCGATTGGGGTCAAGCTCGGCCCGTCGACCACGCCGGATCAGATGCTCTCGCTCATTGATCGCCTGAATCCGGATGGCGAGGAGGGGCGTCTGTCGTTCATCACGCGCATGGGGGCGGAGCGCATCCGCGAGGCGCTCCCGCCGCTGTTGGAGGCTGCTCGGCACGATGGCCGTCCCGTGACGTGGATGACGGATCCGATGCACGGCAACACCATTACGTCGTCGACCGGCTACAAGACGCGTCGCTTCGAGACGGTCATGGATGAGGTCCGTGGTTTCTTCGAGGCTCACGAGGCCGCGGGAACTGTCCCGGGTGGCCTGCACGTCGAGCTCACAGGTGACGACGTCACCGAGGTGATTGGCGGCAGCGAGCACATCGATGACGAGGCGTTGCGCGACCGTTACGAGACGCTCGTGGATCCGCGCCTGAACCACCAGCAGAGCCTAGAGATGGCATTCCAGGTCGCCCAGTACCTGGCAAAGGGTTCCTCCCACGAGGAGTGAGCTGCCCCCACAAAAGTTTCCCGGCCTCGTTCATTATGGACGAGGTCGGGAAACTTTTGTGGTGCGAGTGGCGAAGCGCGCGACGTCAGACGATCGTAATCGTCACGACGCTGCCCTTTTTCAGCATTGTTCCGGCAGCGGGATCGGTCTGTCGGACGGTTCCGAAGAAGCCTCCGAGGATTGCTTCCTCCTGCACGGTGAAGCCGGCAGCCTCGAGGGCGGCGCGGGCATCCTGGCGTTGGCGGCCGACGACGTCGGGCACAGCGACCTTCTCGGGACCCTTCGACACCGTGTAGGCCACGGTGTCGCCGCGGTGCAGGATCGTTCCCTCATTGGTCTGCTGCGAGATGACCTGGCCCTCGGCGACCGTGTCGGAGAACGCCTCCGCCGGCGCCGCCACGAGGCCAAGTCCCTCAATGGCGCTCTTCGCGGCATCACCGCTCATCCCGCTGAGCGACGGCACGGTGAGGGGCTCGCGGCCCTTCGACAGCACCACATCGACGGCGCTGTCGTGTGCAAGCTGTGAACCAGAGGCCTGGGACTGCGAAATGACCTGTCCCTGTGGAACGTCCTCGGAGTATGCGTCGGTGATGGCGCCCAGGGCGAGGCCGGCATCGGCGAGCGCCTTGCGTGCGTCGTCCTGGCTCTTGCCGACGACGTCGGGGACCGTCTTCATGTCCACTCCCTTGGAGACGTGGAGTTGGACCTCCGCGCGCTTGTGGACGGGCTCGCCGCCTGAAGGATCAGAACGAGTAATTGAACCGGCAGCGACGTCGTCAGAGAATTCCTCCTCAACGGAGGAGGCAAGACCCATCGCGTTCAGCTCGGCCTGAACGTCCGCGAGAGGACGACCATCCGTCGCGGGCATGGTCAGGTAGGAGCCTGGGCCGTATTCGGTCCACCACCAGCGTCCGCCGACGACTGCGGCGGCGAGGAGCAAAACGACCAGGGTGGCCCACAGGGCGGCACGCTTGTACGTCTTGGTGCCGGTTGTCTTCGAAGCCTCCGGAAGGGGGGCCGACGTGTGGACAGTGGCGAGCGTCGACGGTGCCGGGAGGGGCAGAGGCCTCGTAAACTGAGCCGAGATCAGCTCGGTGTTGAGCGCGCTCGTTTCTGAGGTGCCCGCTCGGTCAGCCGGCGCGATATCCGCGCGGCGGTTGGCCAGCTCCGAGGGAATGGCAGCAGCAGCGCGAGTGACGAGATCGATCGCTTCCGATGCGTCGGCGGGGCGCGAGGCAGGGTCACGGGCGGTCAGAGCGGCGACGAGATCGTCGATCTCTCGGGGAATCCACGGCTGGGCCTCCGACGGGCTGGGCACGTTATCGGAGACGTGATGCGTCGCGATCTGCAGAGGCGACTCACCCGCCCAGGGAACGGAGCCCGTGAGCATTTCGTAGAGCATGATGCCGACCGAATAGATGTCCGAGCGGGCATCAGCCTGAGCGGTCGTCGCGATCTCCGGGGCGATGTACGCAACCGTACCGAGCATGTTGCCCGTCGAGGACATCGAGACTTCGGAGGCAGCGCGCGCCAGACCGAAGTCGGTCACCTTCGCCGGGCCATCCGTAGGAACGAGAATGTTCTCGGGCTTGACGTCCCGGTGAATAACGCCGACACGGTGGGCGGCGCGCAGTGCCTCAAGAATGTCGGTTGTGTAGCGCAGCGCCTGCGGGATCGTGAAAGCACCCTGCGCGCGCAGCAGTTGGCGCAGGTTCGTGCCGTCGATGAGCTCCATGACGAGGAATCCCTGGCCCGTGACCACGCCCTGATCAAACACGGAGACGACGCCGGGATGAACGATGCGTGCGGCGGAGCGCGCCTCGCGGCGGAAGCGGGCAACGAAATCCTGCGAGTCCGCCAGGTGCGGGTGCATGACCTTGAGCGCGACGGGGCGATCAAGGCGTTCATCCTGCGCGATGTAGACGGTGGCCATGCCGCCACGCGCCAGCCTGCGCGTCACCCGGTACCGTTCGTCGACGAGGAGGCCGATCAACGGGTCCGTCTGGTCGAATGTTTGTTCATCGCTCACTTGCTCGATTCTATGGGAGTTTTCGCGAAATCACTGGAAGTGCCCACGTCGGTGCGGCGCATGAAATGGGGTAGTCTTGCGCTCATGACCAGTGTTGATATCACCGTGCTTCCCACCGACGAGGTTTGCCGTCTCCTCGGCATCGAGGAACGTCGCCTCAAGCAGCTGATCCGCGATCGCGTGCTCATCGAAGCGTGCGACGGCAGCGGGGCGCGCGGCGTCCCGCAGGATGTGATCGTCAAGGGCGACAATGGCTGGGAGCCGCTTCCGTTCCTGCAGGGCACGCTGACGCTGCTTGCCGATGATGGTTTCACGGCCGAGGAAGCGGCGGCGTGGCTGTACACCGTGCAGGACGAGCTGGGTGAGCGTCCCATCGACGCGCTGACGTCGGGCCGTCACCACCGAGTCAATCGCATCGCCTCGACGCTGGCCTTCTGAGGCTGGGCTGCCCTCTCAGGACCGTCTGGCGGTCAAGATCGAGCACAGTTCGCGCAGCATAGCGCGAGCATTCTCATCGAAGGCACTCGCTTCGAGGGCAGCGTCTCCGTCGGCCACGAGGCGCGCGATCTCGGCCTCGTGCGCGGCGCGTCCGTTGCGCTCCACGATCTCGGTAGCAGCGGCGATCTGCTGCGCCGAGGCATCGGCCACCCCGAGAACGTCGGTGAGGGCGCGTCGCTCGGCGGGGGAGGAGGCCTCCCAGGTGAGCGCCAGGAGTGCCGTGCGCTTGCCTTCGCGCAGGTCGTCGCCCGCGGGCTTGCCGGTTACTGCTGGGTCTCCGAAGACACCGAGATCGTCATCGCGCAGCTGGAACGCCAAGCCCCACGGCGTCAGAATCGTCTCGAGGACATCGAGCAGGCCGGCGACGTGATCGAGCGACGGCGCCGCGCAAATCGCTCCGAGGAGCGCCGGGTGCACGACCGAGTAGTGAGCTGACTTGTGCAGTGCCACCTCGAGCGAGTCGCTCATGCTGAGTGCATCCGTGCGCTCAGGATCAAGCGGGCTCTGCTCGGCGGTGATGTCGAGGTACTGCCCCAGCGCGACCTCCGCGTGCATATCGGCGAATCGGCGAGCAAAGGCGCGGGCGCAGTCCTCGCGAAGTGTCAGGGCCTGCTCGTCTGCGGCAGCCGTCGCCGCCGAAAAGAGGAAATCGCCGACCAGGATAGCGCTGTGCCGACCGAAGTCCGTCGACGATCCGATCCATGACTGCGTGGCGTGGTGATCCGCGAGCGTGCGGTGAGGGGTGGGCATACCGCGTCGTTCGTCCGCCTTGTCGATGATGTCGTCGTGGACGAGGGCGCTTGCCTGATAGAGCTCCAGCGCCGCGCTGAGATGGGGGAGCGACACGTCATCGATGGGCGAGTCGGAACTGAGCGCGTAGCCCACGTGCGCCATGAGGGCGCGGAATCGCTTGCCCCCGGACACGGACGCGAGGACCGCGCGAGAGAACTCCTCGGATCGGTCGGAAGCTCCTGCGCGAGCGAGGAGATGGGCGAGGCTGGCGGCCGTCGCCTCGTCGATTGATGGACGCAGTGTTGCGAAACTGTCGCTCAGAGTCATACGCCCACTCTAACCGAGGTTCGAGTGCGCGGCTGCGCCCAAGGTGGGGCATCCTCACACCTACCGTCAGGAAAACTAAACGGCAAGGCACTAGACTTGGCGCTGGTATGCCGATTTGCGATCGGCTCCGTTGTGCATGCCCATCAATGAAAGGGACCCGTGTGAGTGCATCTCGCGCTTCGGCAAAGGACTCCGCGACGACTGAGGAAACCACGGAGGTAAAGACCCCCGCGAAGAAGACCACGCGCGCCAAGAAGGCTGCCGCCACGGTTGACGCGGTGAGTGCTCCCGCCGAGGAGAAGAAGTCCGCCGCGAAGAAGGCCCCGGCGAAGAAGGCTCCCGCAAAGAAGGCTGCCGACTCCGCAGAGGCCGCCGAGAAGGACCCTGCGAAGAAGACGGCTGCTAAGAAGACGACGAAGAAGGCTGCCGACTCCGCAGAGGCCGCCGAGAAGGCTCCCGCGAAGAAGACGGCTGCTAAGAAGACGACGAAGAAGGCCGCCGCCGCCGAAGAGGAAGCGGCGAAGAAGCCCGCCGCGAAGAAGACGCGGGGTCGCAAGAAGAAGGAAGAAGAGGCCGTTGAGGAGGTCGTCGAGGAACTCGATGACACCGTTGACGTTGACTTCGAGCCGACTGGTGAGGATCTCGAGGACCCTGAACTCGAGGCCGACACCGTCGACGAAGACGAAGCTGACGCGGAGGATGACGCGGAGGAAGAGGACCCGAAGCTCGCTGAGGGTGCCGCACTTCGTGAACGTACGAACGATGGCATCCACGTCAAGGGTGGCTTCGTCGTCTCTGATTCCGATGAGACCGACGAACCCGTCCAGCAGGTGACGGTCGCTGGTGCAACCGCCGACCCGGTGAAGGACTACCTCAAGCAGATCGGTAAGGTCTCCCTGCTGAACGCAGAGCAGGAAGTGGACCTCGCACGCCGTATCGAAGCCGGCCTCTACGCCGAGTACAAGCTGAAGAACCAGGCCGACGAGATGACCAGCCGCGAGCGTCGCGAGCTGCACTTCCTGGCCCAGGATGGTCAGCAGGCGAAGAACCACCTGCTCGAGGCCAACCTGCGTCTGGTCGTGTCGCTGGCTAAGCGCTACACCGGTCGCGGCATGCAGTTCCTGGACCTCATTCAGGAGGGTAACCTCGGTCTTATTCGCGCGGTCGAAAAGTTTGACTACACGAAGGGGTACAAGTTCTCGACCTACGCCACGTGGTGGATCCGTCAGGCGATCACCCGAGCGATGGCTGACCAGGCTCGCACGATCCGCATCCCCGTGCACATGGTCGAGGTCATTAACAAGCTTGCCCGTGTCCAGCGCCAGATGCTGCAGGACCTGGGTCGTGAACCCACCCCCGAGGAACTGGCGAAGGAACTCGACATGACTGCCGAGAAGGTCGTCGAGGTCCAGAAGTATGGCCGCGAACCCATCTCGCTGCACACTCCGCTGGGTGAGGACGGCGATTCGGAGTTCGGTGATCTCATTGAGGACTCCGAGGCTATCGTGCCTGCCGACGCCGTATCCTTCACTCTGCTCCAGGAACAGCTCCACCACGTCCTCGACACGCTGTCGGAGCGTGAGGCCGGTGTCGTCTCCATGCGTTTCGGCCTGGGTGATGGCCAGCCTAAGACGCTCGATGAGATCGGCAAGGTTTACGGCGTCACGCGTGAGCGCATCCGCCAGATTGAATCCAAGACGATGTCGAAGCTGCGTCACCCCTCGCGTTCGCAGGTTCTGCGCGATTACCTCGACTGACGTACACCGTACGTACATGGGGGCCAGGAACATACGTTCCTGGCCCCCATGACAACATCGTCACAATGCTGTCAGCTTCGGGTGGCTTCGTCGCATTAAATGGGGTTGGTAGGGCAGGATGAAGACATGCTTGAGGGTACGCTGATTCTCGTTGTGACTGTCATTCTGGTTATCGTCGTCGCGGCCGGTGTTGTGGCCGTCCTCGCGCTGTCGCGACGCAGCGCCAACGACTGGAAGGGTGTCATCAAGCGTGAGCGCGAGGAAATCACGCAGGATGTGCGCACGCATTCCTTACCTAAGCGTGCCTCGTCGTCTTCCGATGGGCCTGTCGTTCCGCGTACGGCGTCACTGGATGCTCTCTTGAGCACTGCTGACTCTTCTAACGCGTACTTCGATGCTGATCGGCTGCCTGGCGTTGATCGCCTCGAAAATGTCACCGGGCGTGTCAGTGGTCGGTTCGACCGCAACGGTAAGGAAAACAAGCGCGGTGGCGGCTCGCGAGGCAAGGCGCAGGGTCAGTAACACACCCGGCGTGACTCACGCTTTCATCCGGATGCGTCCATGGGGGATAATGGCCCCATGGACGCATTTGTTTCATTCCTTCAAACGCCGTGGGCAGTCGTCGTCGGCCTGGTGCTCGCCGTGCTGGTCGGCCTGGTCATCCGCCTGGTCGTCAGCTCGCGTCAGCGCCCGTCCGAGGACGTTTCGGTCCCGGCCCAGCCCCAGGTGCCCGCCACCGGAGAGAGTCCAACGCCGACGCAAGCCGATGGGGAAAGCCCAGAGCGGCCTCGCGCCGGTCCCGAGGCATCGGAAGAGTCCGCCGCCCCGGCTGAAGCGGAGATCACCGCCGAGCCGACCGTCGAACGGCCCGAACCCGTGCGCGGGCGCATGGAGCGCCTGCGCGAACGTCTCGCTTCCTCCGGCGCACTTGGCCGCGCGATCCTCGGAGTTCTCAGCCGAGGCCAGCTCAGTGCCGCAGACTGGGAAGAAATCGAGGAGTCCCTGCTCATCGCGGACCTCGGCTTGGAGGCGACCGATTCCCTCATGGAGGCGCTCAAGCGCCGCGTCGCCGTCGAGTCCACGACTGACGAGGCTCGCATCCGTGAGATCTTGCGCGAGGAACTCCTGGCCCTCGTCGGCCCCGACATGGACCGCTCTCTTGATCTGACCCGCCCGGAGGCGGACGGAACGTCCAAGCCAGCCGTCGTCCTCATGGTTGGTGTGAACGGCACCGGCAAGACGACGACCGTCGGTAAGCTTGCGCGCATCCTCGTCGCGGAAGACAAGTCCGTCCTCCTGGGCGCTGCCGATACCTTCCGCGCCGCCGCCGCCGACCAGCTCGCCACGTGGGGTGAGCGCGTGGGCGTTGACGTTGTGCGAAGCGACCGAGAAGGTGCCGACCCGGCATCCGTTGCCTTCGAGACTGTGCGCGAGGGCATTGCGCGCGACGTCGACGTCGTCCTCGTCGACACGGCGGGCCGTCTGCAGAATAAGTCCACACTCATGGATGAGCTTGGCAAGATCAAGCGCGTCATGGAAAAGCAGGCCCCCGTCTCCGAGGTCCTCCTGGTCCTGGACGCCACCACCGGTCAGAACGGTATGAAGCAGGCGGAGGTGTTCGCGCAAGCGACCGGAGTGACCGGCATTGTGCTGACCAAGCTTGACGGATCCGCGAAGGGCGGCATCGTTGTCTCGGTCCAGCGGGCCCTGGGCGTTCCCGTGAAGTTCGTCGGCCTCGGCGAAGGTGCGGACGATCTGGCACCCTTCGACCCGCAGGGTTTCGTTGACGCGATCGTGGGCCGCGCCTAAGCACCCACTTGCTAGGCCACTATCCTCGGCCCTGGTCACACGACCGGGGCCGAGGTGCGCTAACCTGACCTAGTACTGTAGCCATCTTGGGAGAACACACGTGTTTGGAAACCTGTCAGATCGCCTGACCCAATCCTTCCGCACCCTGCGCAGTCGCGGGGTCCTGACCGAGTCCGACGTCGATCAGGCGATTTCCGATATCCGCCGCGCCCTCATCGAGGCGGATGTCGCCCTTCCCGTCGTCCGTCAGTTCACCTCCCAGGTTCGCGAGAAGGCCTACGGTGCGGCCCGCTCCAAGGCTCTCAACCCCGGCCAGCAGGTCGTCTCCATCGTTCACGACGAACTCGTTGAGATCCTGGGCGGTGCCACCCGCGAACTGACTTTCGCGGAGTCCGGTCCCACCGTCTTTATGCTCGCCGGCCTTCAGGGTGCCGGTAAGACCACCCTGGCCGGAAAGCTCGGCAAGTGGCTGCGTGAGGAAGGCAAGACCGTCCTCCTCGTGGCGTCCGACCTCCAGCGCCCTAACGCCGTCCAACAGCTTCAGGTCGTCGGTGAGCGCGCCGGCGTCAAGGTGTGGGCTCCCGAACCCGGCAACGGTGTGGGCAACCCCGTCGAGGTCGCACGCAGCGGTGTTGAGTTCGCTCGCCAGAGCGGCATCAACGTCGTCATCGTCGATACCGCCGGTCGCCTCGGCGTCGACCAGGAGATGATGGACCAGGCGATCGCGATTCGCGACGCCGTCAACCCGCACGAGATCATGTTCGTACTGGACGCCATGGTTGGTCAGGACGCGGTGTCCACGTCGACGGCATTCCGTGATGGCGTCGGATTTACTGGAGTGGTCCTGTCCAAGCTGGACGGCGACGCGCGAGGCGGTGCCGCCCTGTCTGTGCGCGGCGTGACCGGCGCTCCGATTCTCTTCGCTTCCACGGGCGAGGGACTCGATGACTTCGAGCGCTTCCACCCGGATCGTATGGCCGGGCGCATCCTCGACATGGGTGACATCCTCACCCTCATCGAGCAGGCCGAGAAGAAGATGGACGCCGAGGAGGCCGAAAAGGTCGCCTCCAAGGCCCTGGCTGGCCAGCTGACCCTCGCCGACTTCCTCAGTCAGCTCCAGCAGATTAAGAAGCTGGGGTCCATGAAGAAGATGCTCGGCATGATCCCGGGTGCTGCCCAGCTGCGCGAGCAGATCGACAACTTCGACGAGCGCGAGGTCGACCGCGTCGAGGCTATCGTCCGTTCGATGACGCCCGCCGAGCGTGAGGATGTCTCGATCCTCAACGGCTCGCGCCGCGCGCGTATCGCCCGCGGTTCGGGAACGACGGTGAAAGAGGTTAACCAGCTTGTCCAGCGCTTTGAGGCTGCCCGCGAAATGATGGGCCAAATGGGCCAGATGGGTGGGGGAGTACCCGGCATGGGTGCTCTGCCGGGACGCGGCGGCAAGGCCAAGCAGAAGGTGAATGCCCGTAAGGCACAGGCCCAGCGCGCTCGCGTGAAGAAGAAGGCTCGCTCCGGTAATCCCGCGAAGCGCCGCCAGCAGGAACTCGAGGCCATGCTGCCCCCATCGGAGCGCAGCGCCCCCCAGGGATCCTCCTTCGGTGGTGCCGCTCAGGCACCCGCCGCGCGTCCGACGATTGACGATCTGCCGGACGACGTCAAGCGTATGCTCGGACAGCTCTGAGCCGTGCTCGTCACCGGCGTCGGCCTGTGGGCTGAGGATGCGCTCGCTCGCCCGCGGTGGGTGAGCGGTACGTGGTCTGTGTCCGACGGACTTATTCGTCGCGTCGGTGACGAATTGGCGAATCGCGCCGAGCGCTGCGGCTTTATCGTGCCGGGCATGGTGGACGCGCACTGCCACATTGGTTATTCCTCGTCCGGCCCGGTGTCGCCCGAGGAGATGATCCGGCAGTCGGCGCTCACGCTTGCCAGTGGCGTGACGCTCGTGCGTGATTGTGGCGTGCTCGTCGATAACTCGTGCGTGAACGACCTTGTTGGTCCGCGCCTGATCCGCTGCGGCCGCCACGTTGCGCGGCCCAAGCGCTACATGCGTGACCTGCCGCTGGATGTCGAGGATCAGCGTGAGCTGCCCCGCGTCCTGGCCAACATGGCGGGGCGCTGCGACGGCTGGGTCAAGATCGTCGGTGACTGGATCGACCGCAGCGGCGGCGCGGACGCTGACCTCATGCTGCTGTGGGATCCCTCCGTCCTGCGCGAGGCGGTCGCCGCCGTGCACGAGGCCGGGGCACGCATCGCTGTCCACGCTTTCTCTCACCGCGTCATTGATTCGCTCATTGAAGCGGGTGTCGATGACATTGAGCATGGCAGCGGCATCGACGCGGACCAGGCCAGTGAGATCGCAGCGCGCGGCATCGCCGTAACGCCGACCCTGCGCCAGGTTGAGCTTTTCGCGGACTTCGCCGCGCAGGCGGGGACTAAGTACCCCGTCTACGCGGCCACCATGCAGCGCATGTATGACACGCGTGTCGAACACTTCCAGATGCTTCTGGACGCAGGCATCCTCCTCCTGCAGGGAACCGATGCTGGTGGATACCAGGAGCACGGTTCCATCGCGGGCGAGCTTGACCTGTGGTCGCGCTGGGGTGCCTCGTCCCAGGCCGTCATCGACGCGTCCACCTGGGTCAGTCTCCGATACCTGGGCCGCCCCGGCCTCGTCGAAGGATCGGACGCTGATCTGCTGATACTTGACGATGATCCGCGCGCCGACCCGCTCGCCCTCGCGAGGCCGACCTCCGTATATATCGGGGGAGAGTGTGCGTGGGAGCGTCCCTAGACACTCCACGTATGTGTAGTGATGGATCTAACCGCGCTGCAGTGTCAAGCATGGCGTTCCCCTGTGGGATTCAGGCTCGAATTATGGCATAATCGCTAGCTGTACCCGGCGGAACGTAGACCCTCTCACTGCGTGTCGTCGTGTCCCGGTCCGATGCGACCCCTGTGTTTCCCACCTCGGGACGCAAAGGTCCACACCAATTCTGAAATGGAGAGACCACTCAAGTGGCAGTT
>ERZ773263.1108-NODE-1108-length-16783-cov-3.074665_pt1 | contig 16783 bp, 11 predicted proteins | sample MGYA00511076_ERZ773263 | MGnify/ENA primary metagenome ERZ773263 (study PRJEB29015, sample SAMEA2738155) | human oral metagenome | biome: human oral; feature: human-associated habitat; material: saliva | place: China | collected 2195 ... | reverse complement strand
AATGCTGGGAGATCTTCAGCATTACGCTTTTTCTTGATGGCCTGAATCTGGTTTTGAATCTTATTCTGGATAATTCTACGAGCAACAATGAGTGAATCTGAAAAAGAATACTGTAATTGGCGTAATTCTGTATTCCCTTCCACCCCATTCAAAATCGATAAATATGGATGAAAAGAATATTTAAAGAAGATAATCGAAATGTGATATTTTCTCAGACGTTCAGCGAGGCCAGAAGTTAGGGAGAATGGGCCAATCACATAGATTGCTAATACTCTATAGAGAGTATATTGAAGCTTAACATTCTCCTCTTCGTCCTTAATAATGAGATTGTCATTTTTGAATGACAATTTATCCCCATCAATACTATTGATGAGAATAATCTTTTTATTTATATAATCCTCCCTAGAAATCAAGATCAGTCCTTTCGCAGATTTTATTATAAATGCAGCCCTGGCACTTACCTAAATTCTCTTGCTTAAAATCTATCATTTTAAATTTACGCATCTTTTCTAGTGTCTCTTGAAACTTTGCGAACATACCTGGATCTAGCTCAGGCAGCAAAACTGGGTAGGTTTTATTATCATCATAGCTATACAATTCAAGCTTTTGGACATCGTACCCCATCTCCTTAAGGCAAAGATACTGAGCGAATAGCTGGAAAATATAGCCATCATAGATATTCTTAACCTTCTTTTTTCGCTCTATGAGGGTTTGGGTTTTTAAATTATAAATATCGATCTTGCCATAAATACGATATTGGTTTGAACAAACATCTATTCCCTGAAGGATGTGTTTGGAACCAGAATATTTTTTATTATCAATCGTAGAGTGAACTTCGATACCTTTCTGCTGTGGCAGGTCAGTATAAACTCTTTTTTCAGTATCTTCATACAGGTTATGATAATAAATCGAGGCGGGGCAGAAGATGAAGTCATTTATCCAAGAAATCAGAATATAATTTTCCATTCTCTACCCCTTTTTCCTTATTTATTTAGCTCTTCGATAAATTGGACCCATTCTTCGGTTGATATATCACAAATACGTTTTTCAGGAAGACCTTCTTTTAGATGCTTCAACGTGATGAGGCCTTTTCTAGCAATATTGTATGCCCCATTCGCATCAGCATTTTCTGGCCAATCCATATAATCTTTGCGAGAATCATAAAACTTACCATACTGATTCTTAACTGGAGAAATAATATAATCGTTCTCACGTTTTTTAGTATCAATATTTACTTCGTTTGAATCGATGGTACGACTATTCCGCATTTGTAAGGTTAATCGCAACAAGAAGAGGAGTTGTTTGAAGAATCCAGCGTCAGTTTGCGACAAGATCTGTGTTTTTAGATTATTATGGTAATTGATTTGATATTTAACAAAAAGATCCTTAAACTCGTCAACGAGGATATAGCTTTTACTTTGCCACTCTTCTTTATCCCTAAACGTATAAATACGGTCACCATTAGTATAAATCTGCCACACATTCTGCTGCCAAAGTTTGGCCTCGGGACTAAATTTCTTATAATCTGCAGTGAAGCAGAAAAGAGATTCGTCTGCGTCATAAGTAATATCGTTAAACTTTTCAATTAAGGCTTTTGCCTTCTCGACGTTTTCATATCTTGTCTGTATGAAGGCCGAGATAAAGCCGGTGGTTGGATCAATATTACTGGTATAGCTTGCAGGGATGTAGTAGATGATGCCATTTTGCTTGCCGTTATACTGTTTGGAATATTCTTTTGTTAACTGCAAGGCATGATAGAGCCCACCGATAGCCGAAGGATCGAGATCTTTTCGCATAAAGTAATTAAACTTATCAATAAGTGCCTTCTCGAATTTTTGATATACTTGTTTTTCAATTTTGATACGCGAGTTTTTGAAACCAGTATTAAGATTCTCCAGCATAATAACTGGCTGATATTCGATAACAATTTTACCGATTTCATTTACCACATTACTTAGGTACCCGGCCTTTAATTCCTTGATATTTTCAACGGATTGCCATTCTTGGAGATTCTTCTTTCGCAGCTTCTCCTTATCATTTAGTAAATCATGATAATCTGTAACAACTTCAACGGTTTGATTATTAGCTTTTTCTTGATATGAGCTAGTAATCTGATTTAAGGTTTGCTGTTTAATAATTTTACCGTTTTGGTCGATCAGAACTAAATAGATCAAATGTCTTTCACCTCGATCGATACCAAGGAAATAATTCTGATTACGAGAACTAACGACTTGATTAACCATACTATTTACCGAGGAATCGTTAGGGAGCAATGGAGTACGATTTAATTCGACTGGAAGATGTAAGAAGAATTTATCTGACATATAACGACGGTCCTTACATAGGTTATATTGGAAGACAGATTCGGTCTTTGGGTTATTTTTATTCTTATTCTTGATTGGTTGATTTTTTGGATGTGTAACACGAACCTCAATACTGGCTGGGCGATAGAAGATTTCGGCACTACCAGAAATCTTATAATTATAGTTGAACTCTTCCGCATTTTTCTGATCAAAAACTGCTTTTAGATAAAGTGTATGGAGGTTTGGCTTACCTTTTGCAAATTCAGAAAAATCTTTGGAGTAAATCTGGAAGAAATACAACTTACCATCGTCAACAAGTTTTCTAATATATTCGGCTGGAATTTTAGTGAACTCCATTTTATAGGTATTTGGAGTAAGCTCGGACAGGAATTCATTAACATCCGAATATTCCTCTGGGGATTTATATCTGAATTGATAAATCTGCCATTCTGCGTCTTTCTTAAGACAATTCTGATAATAGGCAATGAGCTGTTGATGGTACTTGATATCATTTTTGCGCTCATCCTTATGTTCATCGATTCGATAGTAATCATATTTTTCTCGAAGATCGGCTGGTACTGGGTGCTGATTATGCCATTTTTCAGAGAAATATTTCTTAGGGAAATCTCGCTTCAAGTCCGAAAGGAAGAAAAGATTCATCTTTTCAAAATATTGACTTTGGTCGAGACTTGCGAAATTGTGAGGTTCAAATAAAGTCTTTTTTGCGTTGGTAGAGCTATTAATAATTCCAATATAATATTTACCATCTTTGATAAAAATAGTACCTAAACAATCCGACTCTTTTGATTTGCTCCATCCGTCAAGTAGCTGTGGGCTATTGAAGATGAGCTTGGTCTTTTCGGTCGAGAAAGGTTTTTTAGTAAGAAAATTTCTAGACTTATTATAGACTGGGATAATGTTCTTGAGGTCTTGATAAAATTCATCAAACTCAGAATAAAATTCGGAATCTAGTTTAAGGTTTTCATCCGAAATTTGGAGGAGTGCGAGATTATTCTGTAAGTTTTTATAAAAATCCAGAGTAGTTTTAATGATCTTTATTTCGTGATCGTTGAATGGACGATCAGAATATTTGGAAGCATGAGATTCTGTGTTTTGGTCTTCCAACAATTGCTTTTCTTTAAAAAGGTCGAGAAGTGGTTGTTTTTCTGACTTGACTTTCTCGATTAAGGCGGAGTATTCACAATCCAAATTCTGGTAGACGAAGTCAACGATACCAGGAAGTAAAAGCTGATCCGCGGACTCTAATTTTCCACTCTTTTCATATTGCTGCTTTTGCAAGGCAACTAAAATTTCATGGAATGTAAAAATATCCTGTTTGCGATGTTCCTCGAGAATCTTCTTAGTAATCTTACCTTCAACCGTTGAGAGAAAATTTTCCTCTAAAGATTGCTCAATATAGCCGTAGTCTTTATAGATAAAATTAGAGAGTCGCTTGATATTTTTGCGATTGAGATGGAGTCGAGAAAGTGACTCGACTGAAACTGAGCCATTTTTTAGTTCCTGAATCATACCAAGGAGAGGCATTTTTTCTTCGATCAACTGGTTTACAAAATCGGTAAATTGCAGGAGCATAGTAGCAAGTCCTTTATTGTCTTCCACAAAATCAAGAGTAAATGATTCGGTCTTTGATTCTGAGAGAATTTGCTTATAGAGTTGCTTGAGTTTGATTTTATGTAGTTTCTCTTCTTGATGTTGTTGGAGATATTGGTTGAGAATCTCGTTAATCCCCTGTAACTTTATCCCATTTTCTAGGATCTTGCCTGAGATTAGTAGATTGTATTGATCGATGCCGGGTTGAGATAGAGTACGATTGAAATAATCAAGAGAAAGAAGGTCTTCGAGCTTTAACTTGAAACCTAACTGAGATAGTGCCTCTTGTAGAGATTTTGATAAACCATCCTTATCTGCAACTTTCTTGAGAAAATGCTGCAATGTGATGCGATTATTTAAAAAGATAGCGAGATTCTCTTCGACGATACGAAATGCGACAGAAGTCTCATTTGTAGTGTGATCGAAAATATTAGCACGATTCTGGAGGTAACCAGAAAGATAGCCTTTTTGACGGTTAAAGGCTTCGATGCTAGGGCGATTATCCCCAATTAAGTCGGCAAAGATCGATTCATTATCGATGAGGAATTTAACAGGATCACTGAAGATGGCCTTTTTATCTTTATGATCGAGGCTTTTATCGATTTGCTTTTTGAGAGTTTCTTTTAAGGTCTTTAGTTCTGCGCGATCTTTATCCGTAAGCTGATCTCGATGCTTAAATGCAAGGTCTTGATAGATGGAAATATATTTTTGATCGAGATAAGTCTTATCTAAACTATCGTTAATAATCCTTGAAAAGACCTGGTCTAGAATTTTCTTGAAAATTTTATAATGATTTTTAAGATCCTCACCTTTGTCGACAATTTGATCAGCCCTGATGTGATCTAGGGTTGAATATTGTGGTTTAAGTTCAAATCTAAGTGTTTTTGACACGCTGTAAAGATTTGTTAGGCTATTAAAGGTTGGTGCGTTTTCGTTATCGGACACCATATTCCTCCTTATTTAAATTTTATATAGCCACATTTATACAGTTCTACTGTGGTTGTTGGTTTGATAATAGCACACTTTTTATATTAATGGGTAATATTGTATTTATTTTTTAAAGAATTGGATGAGATCTAAATTATTCTGATCATTTTTTGGAATAAAAATACCACGGCGAAGCGTGGCTACACTGGCGGGGTTGTCTAGAACCTCCGCCAGGGCTTGGACATATACTACCATGATTTAGTAAAAAATAAAACCTCCTAGTCCCGAAACAATATCGGGGGGAGGCTTTAATATCTATATACTAACATTAAATTAATGGGGGGTCAACTAGAGCTAGATGCAAGCATTGGATACTGAGCTCCACTATCATCTTTGTAACAGAATAATTCTAGATTGTTATGTGTATTTTTTCATTTTCTTAGCATTAATTCAAGCTATTGAAATTTAAAATATATTTTTTGAGTTTTCTTTTTTAAGTTGTTGGTTCTCCATGAGTTGTTCAGACAGCTAATCCTCAAAACACTTTGATATAATGGGGATAGTAATTAGTTTTTCATCGCATAACAAATTATAAGTACGAAAAAGTGTTTGAAAAAGATTACGGACAATTAAGACTTGCAATTTTAGGAACAAAACAGAATATGAAGACATCTGACTGCAGAAGACCAGAAAACAATACTCCACTAAGGGTATTTATTGATGAGAATGTAAAACAAATTGATAAATATCTAATGCGCTATGTCTTTAGTTTTGTGGAGGTTATACTTAATCAAGAAACAGAAAAACAATTAGATCACCTTTATGAAAAATGGAAGAATAGTGACCATAGAGGAAAATACCACTTAACCGATATTACAAACAATTTTATAGACGAAATTATTGAGACGACCGTAAATATACGTCCTACAGTAAAAATTTTTATAGCCTATTGCGGATGTAATGTTCATCAAGAAGAAGCTAAGCAAATATTTCTTACAAAAGCATTAAATTTTACTAAAGTTAATTACATTGATAATACGTTATTTTTTATAGAAAATGCAGATACATACAAAAATTTAATCAAGTGCTCTTCATTATTAGAAAAATCGGCTTATACTATTTTACCAGATCTGTTTTGTGCTATGTTTTCTTCTTATCTTGATCGCACTCCAGATAATAAGAAAAAAGAAGCCTACAATAAAATTAGAAACTTAATCCGCCTTCAGTGTATTTGGATGGGAAAAACTTCGCGTCCAATAGTTTTAACTCGAGAGAATATGTTACAATAAAGGAGCGAGACGCTGGTCTGAATCCAGACTTTGCATACTGATCGCACGACCCGTCATTGCAGTGCAGTCTCGCACTGAGTTTGTTTATGAATAATTCTGATAAAAGAATAAAAGAAATTGCAAAAGAAGCGACAGTGTCTGAGTGTTTTTTACTTGATTTCATCAATTCCCCTATTAAGTATTTATTGTGGTCTGGGTTTTATTGGTCCCACATAGACACACAGCGTAATTCTCAATCTAAATTACTTGATAAATGGATGGACTCTGCTTTAGCAAAATATTTTAAAACTCACAAGGATCCTTTGGAGAACAAAGTCTCTTTCTTAGAATTTGAAAAAAATCATACCGTTGAAGATATAGCGGTCCAACATATTCATAATAAATTTTTACTGCGGCTCGACATTTCTAAATATTTCGAAACAATTTCGTTTGATATGGTGAAGGATAAATTACCAGAATCATTAATGTTTCTCATAGAACCAATATATTTTGATAACAATAATAGACTAAGAAGAGGTCTTCATGCCAGTCCGCGCATCGCTGAAATAGTCGGGAAAAAAATAGATAACAAGATAAAAAATATTCTTTTTCATAATAATCTTACCCCCTTAATTAAGTACACAAGATACTGCGATGATTTACAGTTCTCCTGTAGTAATAGGGGTATATTACGTAATGTCGAAACTCTTATTAGGCAAGAGATGGAGAATATTGGCCTCGCAATAAACGAGAACAAAACTAAGATTATACCTGTTAACTCTAATCAAATTCTTGGGCTAAGAATTCATAATGGAAAGATTATTGTTCCAAAAAAGTACAGAAATAAGGCTAGGGCTCGTGTTTTTATTGCTAAAAAGTCATATCATAAATGTGATAGAGAGTCAAAGAATGGTCTATTAGGAGCTATTAAAAAAATCGAATCAGCAATAGGTACATTAAATTATCTTGGCCAGCATGATAATAATGAAAAATATAAAGAAGTGATTGAAGATTTAGTTTCAAAAATGAATGAACTTAGACAGACTTATGATAAATTAACCAGTAATAGCAATCCATTAATTAACACAAAATTATAACTTACCTAAATATAAGCACTGGCAGAATCGATATATAGTTTATTTGAAATAAAATTAGAAAAACAATGGAATTAAGATTAGCCATACGGGGCTCGGAAGACACAATAATAATACCTATATAGAGAGATTTAACCGAACAATACAAGAAGAGATACTGGATATTATTGCTTAGGATGTGAATCATTAAGGAAATTAGATAATAAAAACCTTAGTTATATTGGTCTTTATAACTATAAACGTATACATTTAGGATTAAGGCATAGAACTCCTACTAAAATGTTGCATAGGTTGTGAATACTGTATGTAATGATCAATATAATGTACACTACCTGGTTCAGCTTAATTATTTTTATATCTTTTTGATTATATAGTCATATTGATAGACAGATCCTGTTCCTTAGATAGTGTATTAATTCTATCATATAATTCTGGGTGCATTATTCTTAATGCGACAGGTTTCATTACTATACTTTTCCTTTCCCTCATGAAATAATTATTCCTTGCTCACCTACAATAGGTTCTACCGATCAACCAATATAGTATTGTCCTTATACTTTATCCATAATTCTTCCTATTACAAGGCTGCGATAATATTTCGATATACCTTAAAGTTGCTTGAAGCAATCCATTAATATTTTACATTCTATAATTAATCTTTTTTTAATACACAAATAATAATATAAACCAAGCGTGGAATTAATATAGATAAATTTATCTTAAAAAAACAAGACTATAGATCGTCATACGAGACTAAAGTCAAAGCCTAGACTTATATTTATTACGCCTATAAGGTACTCTCTACTGTTCTATTTTTGAGAGCTTTATCTTTTTTCAAGTTTGACAAAACGAGTGGAAATGTAAAGAAGAAAATAAGAAAGATTGAATCGGCATAACCAATGGAGAATCTAGTAGTGGTTTCAAAGATTGAAAATATCCAAAATGAAATAACAGAACCAATAGCAATACTCTTAACTCCCGTTTTTAACTCAGATTTTTTAACCCTAAGTAACACATAACTCATGACATAAAGCAGCCATAAAAGTCCAATTACTCCGTGCGTAGCGAGTTTCTCAACATAAAGTGAATGAAAATATTCCAAACCATTATGATAAAGAATATGATTTAAATGAATTGCTAAATATCTTCCTACACCAAAAATGATATTATGATTAAAAGCAATATTAATTCCGTTTCCCCAGGTATCAAAACGACCAGAGCCACTTTCTAGGTTGTCGGCCCGAATAAATAATTCGCTAATTTTATTTTGAATAATTGCATTATTTAGTACGACAGACAAAAGAATACTAGTAAAAATTACGGCTAGGGATAAAATAAAGATGTGTTTAGGGCGGACCCTAAAACCCTTACCTCTACTAGTTTTTGAAGAAATAAACCTCACAATGTAAAAGATAACTAGCCCCAAAATCGAGTTTCTTGACATTGAAAGTATAAGATTAATAATAAACGCAACTTGTAGTACTTTGTTTATTTTTTTGTTTTCTATAGTAATTAATAGTGCGTTAAGAATAGAGACTATTAGCATAAATAAGCCGAATTGATTACGATTGGGGAAAAATGAGCTAAAACTTACACTGTACGAGTTTGTGATTGCCGATAAATTCGTAATCATCCTAAAATTTAGAGCTAGATTTACTGCCACACTTATGACTCCTATAAAAATCATCTTTTCAATAAAAGCAATCAATTGTTCATAAGTGATATCAAACTTTGGTATAAGAATTAAGAAGAAAAGCACGTTTAAGATTAGCGACGCAATAAAAATATATTCATTAATATTAAAGTATTGAAAGTTAAGAAAGCTAAAGAGTACAGAAAGAATAGAATTTACAATGGCGACAACAAAAATTAGCGCTTCTTTTTTATTAATCTTATGTAGAACCTTCTTGCAAATAATTAATAAAACAAGTATCTGGATAACATATGCCACTGCATACAATAGGTTATAGAGGCCAGAGGAAATCTTAAATATCCCTAAAAGTGCTATTGGCACAATATTAAGAACTACACAGAAGAATAATGTGTTTAAGATATTAATCATCTTGCGTCCGTCCTTTTTTTATTTTTATCAACAATCGGCAGAAAGCAATGAGTAGGTACAACTTGGAAACCACACCTGAGATTGCAAAACCGACTAAGCCAAATAGGTGGCTAAAGCTAATTGAGGCCAATACGAAGATTATAATATATACGATATGAATTTTTAATAGACTGTTACTATCTATAAGCTTTAAAAGAATAGCCTTAATTAGTGTAGTAACAAATGCCAATCCAACCCCAATAGAAATTGGAATCATAATAGAAATTGCATCGCTAAGATACTGCTTATATAAAACCGCAACCGCTAGGTATGTTAGAGGTAGTGATATAAGAATAACAACAGTAGTGACAGGAAGACAGTATTTCAATAGCTTTGAAACTATATGGCCGTTCTGCTCTTTATTATCAGAATTGATCCAGGACAATAAAACTCCATGTAGAGGATTAGTAATTAGGGCAACAATTTTTGACATAGCAGTTGTTGCATAATACGTATTTACAGAAAGAACGCCAAGAATGGGGTAAATTAAAATTTTGTCAAAATAAGTCATTAAATTAACTAAAAACTCGACTATACTATAGTCCTTGAAGGACTTTAGGATTTTACGATCTAAGTTTGCGATATTTCCAACTGGACTTAAAAGATCTGTCTTGGCAAGACTAAAAACGAACGAGAATAATTCACCAAACATAAAAGGAGCCCAGATAAATTTTGTAAAACTAAAGACCCAAATACCCAGGAATATACCAAGAACTAAAAGCAGCATTTGAATAATAACTAGATTAAATTTCTTATGCATCCTGAAAAAAGCACTGGCATATAGCCTAATATTAGCTAAAAGAATAATAGTAGCCATTAGGACAGAATCGACCACTCCATACCCTATTAAAAGTGTCACTAGTAATGAACCTACAAAAGTGATTGCAAGTAAATAACTTAATATGAGATTATACTGATCTTTTTCTTTTTTATGATTAAAAATTTGCCTAACTACGCCGAGTTCACCACCTAATGAATTGGAAATAATTGAAAAAACGGAAACAAAAATAATAAACTTTGCAAAATCTGCTTCATTAAGACTTTTTCCCATAAATGGCATCAATATGATTTGCTGTGCAATAACATAAATTGCAAAGGATGCGGTATTTAAAATAATATCAAAGAGAAATTGCTTTTTAGCTTTAGTTACACTCATTGACATTTTCTCCGTATATTAAGTCTAAAATATCTTGATAAGTTTTTAACCTATCAAATTTTTCTTCAGCAAGTCGACGGTTATTTTTACCGAGTCTTTTTCTAAGATCACGATCATTTATTAATCTGTCAATAGCCTCAGATAACTGTTTAATATTGCCGTTTTCACAATTTATACCAATCTGATAGTTATCTACTAGATTCCTATATTCTGGGCACTCTTGAGTATTTACGACTGGAAGACCGGCCGCAGCATAATCTCCGACTTTATTTACAATACTCTGAGCCGCACCATGCATAATTGGGTTTACAGCAATGTCACACGAGCAAAGACAAGCCACCATATCCTCATATCTTATTTTACCTTTAAACTCACAGTCAACAGATTTCTCTTTTGCATACGATTCGAATTCCTGGCGCAACGGTCCGTCGCCCATAATGATAAACTTAATTTTATCATTATTAATCATGGATAACGCATCTATCACTCCTTTAATATCATAGGAGTGTCCCAGTGTGCCTACATAAGCGATTTTAATAGTATTCTTTTCTTTTTTCTCCTGATTCTTACTCGCGGCGTCAAAAATATCTAATGCGGTGCCTAAGTAGACGCTGAGATATTGTTTTGTCTTCTTATTAACAGTTAAAGCTCTTTTTGCATATGTTTCCGAGACTGCAACGATCTGATCGGCTATTGAATATATTTTATCCGCTTTTCTTTTAAGCGGGCCATAAAGAATTTTTCCTACTACTGGAGGATTAAAAACCATTTGAAAAGCCTCTGGCCAAATATCTTGAACGTCAATTATAAATCTGATTTTATTTTTTTCTGCATAGACTACTGCTTCATAAGCAAGATCTAGTGACGGGACGGCACAGTAGATAACATCTGGCTTTATTTCTATTTTTGCGAGATACTCTTTTAAGTTTTTCGATAAAATTTTATGGCTATACATTCGCGCGAGCGAAACATTATTTCTATATCCTGGTTCATCTATTAACGTTAATTTGTATTTTAAAGCATTTACTTTTTTAAAATCCAGTTTCCGATGTTTTTTTAAGGCATGAGAAAAAGAAGATGTAATAAGCTCTACATTGTGTTTACTATAGTCTATCGAATTGAGGAGGTATATAAAACGGCTATTTCCATTCTCCCAAGGCAAAGATACGTAATTAGCTATGAAGAGTATTTTCATATTTTAATAACCTTAACCTCATTATACTTCATCATATAGATATCTTCTTCATAATCACCTAATTGTTCTTTGTTTTCGATATTATTCAAGGAGTTGATAATGAACTTTGGAAAATTGACACCTGACTCATACGCATGTGGATAACCGCCGCCAAAGCGCGGATTTACCTCGGAAATATAATACTCTCCGTTTACTTTAAAAACATCCATATCGATCATATAAGTATACCCAATCTCTTCTACTGCAGATTTAATTAAATCAAACAAATTCTGGTCCTTAAATGATCTCGCCTTATCAGTTTCACCTGCACGCATCTTAATTTTTTCTTTTGTAAAGATAGATACAACTTTTTTAGATATAGGATCAATATAAATATCAGCACCAATCTCTTGGCCATCAAGAAACTCCTGAATAATTAAGTCATCGTAAAGACTAAACAAAAGATCGACTTCCTCCTTACTACTAACTTTAGATATATTAATACTAGCACTACCACGAACAGGTTTTATGAAGACAGGAAAACTAATCTTATTATTCTCTAGATCTTTATAGAACTCAGTCTTATCTAGGTAGGTGTTAGCAGTCCTATAGTTATGGGATTTGAGGTACTTAAACATTTCATATTTATCGAAGGCTAGTTTAACCGCTTCTGGCGATGAAATAATCGGAGTCACTCCTATCTTGAGAAACTCATCACGATGTTCTGAGATTAATGATAACTCAGGATCGATTAGGGACAAAATACTGTCAATATTTTCTTTAGTACAGATTTCGAGTAGTTTGGAGATATATTGCGGATCAGTAATACTAGGCATTAAATAAAATTTACCTGCCTCATAGATAGCTGGCGCTAATTCGCTAGCATCCGTAACGATAACTTTTCCATTTTTGCCTATATTTTCTTTAAAATATTGAACTATTTTATTTCTCGTCCCCACACTAGTTATTAAGATATTCATATTAGCTCCTTAAGGTTATTGAAGAATAATGGCAACCCGCCAGTATTAATAAATAATATATTCTTTCCTATTATATTATTACGTTTTAGGTAGTCCTGCATACCGTAAAATGCTTTTCCAGTATATATAGCATTTAGAGATATACCCTCATTAAATAACATACTACGAATAGTCTCTAATACTTCATTATTATAAGCTCCGTAGCCACTCAAAATATAGTCATCCTTAAAAATAACGAGATTCTTGAACTTATCTATGTCTTCCCCCAAGAATTCCTGTACGCTACCAATAACAACCTGTGCTCCTCGTTCTTCTGCCCTTGCAATACTAATGCCGATAATTTTTCTTCCAAAATCCTTGTTAAGATACTGTCCACAAATCAGACCAGCTTGAGTTGACCCAGTACCAGAAGCTAGAAAAATATAATCAAAATGAATATTATTTTTCTTTTCATAGTCTACGATTTCATTGTAGCAATCTACATAAGCTTGAACCCCAAGATTACCATGCCCTCCGCCTGGAATAAAATACGGCTTATTTTGCGCAGACAATTCAGAGATTTTCGCATTAATTGTATCTGAAACTTTATCAACTGGGACCTTAATTACTTCTGCGCCGAGTAACTTAACAAGCTGAGAGTTATTATTCTCCCTATAATCTTCCTCAGGGGAGATAATAATACATCTTAAACCCATGGATTTAGACATATTAGCTATAACTCTACAATGGTTCGAACTACTACTACCATAAGTAATAATGATATCGCTACCTTTTCTAATAATATCATCCTTGAACTTGATGGACTTTCTTGCCTTATTTCCACCAAAAGAAAAACCAATCAAATCCTCTCTTTTTATAAAGATGTTATTTCTTTTATCCCTGATTTTATCTATTGGAGTATTTATTTTTTCTCCAGAACCGTCCAACTCATAGAGATATCTATTAATACTCTTGCCATCATAAAATAGGTGATTTTTTATTAATCCTTTTTCAACGAATCCTAATTTCTTAAATAGATACTGCGCTTTTTTATTCTCTTCTTCCGTATATAAATAAATTTTATCTAGCTTTAGAGTTTTAAAAGCATAGTCAAATAACATCTTCGATGCTTTTACTCCAATACCTTTACCAGAAAAATGATGATCGATACAAATATAATATTCGGCTTGCTTTCTAATCTGATCAATATTCAAAAGTCCTATAAAACCACAGACTTGATTTTCGAATAAAATAGTACAGTCAATTCTATCAGTTTTAGTATTTAGATTTCTGAACCAGTTTAAAGTTTTACTATAGTTTAATGGCAGATCATAATGCAAAAATTGATTATTACTTGAATCATTAATAATACTAACCTTTGCCTGTATATCATCCTCGGAAAATAACCTGATTAATAAATTATCGTTTCTTAATATCATTTTTTCTCCTTTCATCATCAAATTTTCCGAATGACAAATCCGATGATGGGCATGCCGTAATATCTTCTTTTAAGAAGACTTTTTTGATAGTCTTCAAAAAGATTTTGAGATCCATGAAAAAACTCATATTTTTTACATAATAAATATCATTTTGCAATCTCTGGCTCCATGGCGAATTATTTCGACCATTAACCTGCGCATAGCCAGTAAGCCCAGGCCTTACAGTGTGGCGTAAACGTTCTTCTTCCGTATAGTAAGGTAGATATTCCACTAATAATGGTCTTGGACCAACAATACTCATTTTGCCAACTAGAATACTCAGTAATTCTGGAAGCTCATCAAGAGAGGTACGGCGGAGTATTTTACCAAAGCTATTAAGACGCTGTGTGTCTGGCAGGAGCTTTCCGTCAGCACCCTTTTTGCTACTCATTGTGCGGAATTTATACATATTAAAGATTTTTTCATCTTTTCCTGGACGTGGCTGTTTAAAGAAAATCGGCCACCCCATAAATACTAAAACAAGAATAGAGATAATAACAAGTATTGGAGATAATAGAATCAATGCCATGAAAGAGATTATAAAGTCAAAAACACGCTTACCGTACTTTTTATAAAATTGGCTCTGATTATTTAATGTCTTCTTCATGATTAAAACAACTCTTAATAACTTCTATAACAATATCTTGTTCTACTGCGGTCATCTTGATATCTGATGGAAGGCAAAGTCCCCTCTCAAAAATATCTTCACCCACACTTATCCCATCTCTAGCAGATATAAAAATATTATTCTGGTAAATAGGCTGCATGTGCATAGGTTTCCAGATAGGTCTGCCCTCAATATTGTAACTAGCCAAAACCTCGAGAATCTCCGTTGGGCAGCTTTTACCTTTAACCTTATTATAGGTAGCTTTTGTCGCACTTCTTTTTTGATCAGTCATTGCATCCGAATCAATTAATAAACAGCTAAGCCAATAGTTCGCCTCAGTATCTTTTGATTTTATTATTGGATTCATAGATACTGGAAGAGTCTTAAAACCATCTTCGTATCGTTGATAGATTTCTTTCTTCTTAGCAATGTGCTCTTCTAGGTGAGGAAGCTGTCCGCGAACCACGCCGGCAATTACGTTACTCATACGGTAGTTATAACCGATTTCTTCATGTTGATACCAAGGAGCATCTTCACGTGACTGAGTTGACCATTTTTTTGCTTTAATAATAGCATCCTGATCGTCAGTTAATAGCATACCGCCAGATGAACCAGTAATGATTTTATTGCCATTAAATGAGATACAATTATATTTTCCGAAGGTACCAGTCTGCTTATCGTGATAAGTTGCACCCAAACTCTCGGCTGCATCCTCAATAAGAATAGCATTATTCTCTTCACAGATTTTCACGATTTCGTCAAGCTTTGCAGGAGTACCGTAAAGATGAGCCACAACCACCACTTTTACATCGGGATGCAATTTAAATGCCTTCCTTAACGCCTCTGGGTCCATATTCCATGTCTCATATTCCGAGTCGATAAAGACTGGTATTCCGCCTTCGTAAACAACTGGGTTTACGGTAGCAGCAAAAGTTAAGTCAGAGCAAAAAACCTTATCGCCTCTCTTTACACCAGCAAGCTTAATAGCAAGATGAAGAGCTGCGGTACCAGCGGAAAGTCCGATAGAAAACTTACTACCAGTTTTCTTGCAGATTTCAGACTCTACTACATCAATATTTTCACCAAGTGAACTCATCCAGTTTGAATCATAGGCTTGCTTAATATAGGCTAGCTCCTCACCGTTATGCATGGTGGGAGTACTTAGCCAAATTTTATTTTTAAGTGGTTGAATATTCATTTCACTTACCTGAACCTTCTTTATCAATTTTATATGTAGTAACAATCTTTGCGACTTTCTCCTTGATACCATCTTCGTTTTTATAGGCATCCGCGATTAAATCATCTAAGTTTTTGAGGAATGTCTCTGGTATTCTGAGCGGTTTTCCAATATGAATCAGTTTATTTGGAGTCTCTTTTAACCCCTCTTCATCCATAAGGATCTCTTCATAGAGTTTTTCGCCAGGCCTCAAGCCACTGATTTTAATTTTAACATCTTTGCCAGGTTCAAGTCCTTTATATCGAATTAATTTCTTTGCTAAATCGTAAATTTTAATTGGTTCACCCATATCTAAAACAAAGATTTCACCCCCTTCAGCAAGAATACTAGCTGAAAGGACTAGACCTACAGCCTCCGGAATCGTCATAAAGAATCTGCGAACTTCCTTATGTGTAACCGTAACTTCACCACCATTCTCGATTTGCTTGAGAAATAGTGGAATGACGGAACCGTTTGATCCAAGCACATTGCCAAATCGTACAGCTACAAACTCCGTATCTTTCGTCAACTTATCGTAGGCCTGAATTATCATCTCACATATTCGTTTCGTAGCCCCCATAACATTAGTAGGACGAACCGCCTTATCACTAGAAATTAAGATGAACTTTTTAGTTTTATATTTCTTAGCAAGTTTACAAACATTTAATGTACCTAAGCAGTTATTTTTAACTGCTTCATTAGGGCTAACCTCCATGAGAGGAACGTGTTTATGTGCAGCCGCATGGAAAATTTGATCTGGTTGATGTTTTAAAAATACCTCTTCCATTCTATCGTAGTCCCTAACTGAACCAATGATGACATGAAGATTGAGCTCAGGGTATACCGATAATAATTCCTGTTGAATATCGTAGGCGTTATTTTCATATAT
>ERZ773263.1103-NODE-1103-length-16835-cov-9.479082_pt1 | contig 16835 bp, 18 predicted proteins | sample MGYA00511076_ERZ773263 | MGnify/ENA primary metagenome ERZ773263 (study PRJEB29015, sample SAMEA2738155) | human oral metagenome | biome: human oral; feature: human-associated habitat; material: saliva | place: China | collected 2195 ... | reverse complement strand
GACGAATATTCTGGGTTCTTATTGGAGACCTTCGTATAATGGTGATACCGAACGGTGTATGGCATACGTTTGAGGACAACCAACCACTGTGAGCCGTCCTCAAGCTACCCTGAGATATCTACCCGGTCAATCGCTGGAATGCTGTCAAAGATGTCATGTGCCCGGTTTGTTCCGGCAGCGTGCGTATCGCGGGCTGGAAACCTCTGGTGGGTAATTCTACGACGAATGCTGGTTTGGTGGCTGTGTCTGATGTGGCGAAAAAGTATGGAGTGGATAGGCTTTTGAATTTTGAGGGCGCTCCTGCGTATCCTGTGCCGTCTCCTGATCCTTCTCCGGTTCCTTTGAGTGTTGATTCTGATGGTTTTGGTATGCCCGGTGCTGAGGTATAGATACAGGAGCCGGAAAATATACGAGAGCCTGGTAATGTTCAGGTTCCTGGAGGTATTCGTGAGTCTGGGAATGTGCAAGATTCTGAAGGTATTGTTTCGGATGAGGAAAAATTCTCTGGTGCTGATGGAGTTTCTTGGGATGAGGATGTTGACCCTGTAGAGGGTTCTGATGTTGAGTTTGTGGGTGGTGAGTAGGCGTGCGGGTGCGTATACGGGATTGTGTGTATTGGGGCTGGGGTCCGTTTTGGGCGTTGTGGGCTCAGGTGTTGATTTGGTGGCCTATTGTGGGGTTGGTGGTGCGGGTTGCGCCGTCGCATCCTATGATGGGTCCTAATTTGCCGTTTTATGTGGTGTTGTTTTCTTTGCCGTTTATAGGTATTGCGGTTAATTTTTGTTTGTTTCTTTTTCTTCGTGCAGATGTAGCTATAGGCCTTTTTTTGCCAGTTGCTTTTCTATTAACATTTTTGTTTATTCTTTTCCCTATGCCCATACGTGCGTTGGGGATGTATATGTTTGGCTCTGTAGTTTGCGGGTTGTATCCGGGTATTTTGTTGAATAATTATTATGAGTTGTATCGTGTGGCGAAGATGTCTCCCGAGGAGGTAAAAGCTTATCAAATTAAAGTTGAGCAAAAAAACGCAAAATACGAAGAAAATAGTGATACGGTAGGAAGTGTTTATGCGGCAATTTTTTGTATTACTGCTGTTTTTATGACGGGATTCTTTTCGTTGGCTATTCCTGCGATGATTCAACGAAGTTACGATCCGTCTCCGATGCTTTTACCAACAGTTATAGTGGCGACGATGGGTTTATGGGCATCTGTTGTGGTAAAACGTATAGTGAAATGGAATGGCTCATGGTGGGTATATGCCGTGTTGCTATTAGTAAGCGTGGTAGGTGTATTGTGGGGATGGGGTTATCCGACTGTACTTGTTGTTGCTCCATGGTGGGTTGCGTATTGGCTTGGTGATGTTCTAGTTGATGCTATTGAGTTTGCATTACGAAGGGTAATAAAAGCTAAATATTCTTAGACGGTGATTATTTATTTTTACTAATTTCTATTTTTATTTTTGAGAGTGGTTTTAGTCCTAAAAAATTAATTTATTAATCTATAATGAGTTAACTGCAATAATTCAGCGAGCATGCGATCTATTACTAATTATTTTGGTAAAAGTAATTCTGGTATTGATTGATTTATCTTTGTGTTTGTTAATTTTCCATTTATTTTAGCGTGTATTGAGTTTCAGTAGATTAATATTTCTTGCTTTTAGCAATTGGTGTGATTATGCGGTTCTAGGAAAAGTGCGTGCTTGGATAACTCACTTGTAAGGATTGCTGTTGGTGTAGTTGGGGTCTTATCCGCAGAAAGATGGTGAAAACATGGTGGGGAAGGGCGAGATGTTTTTGGGTGTTCGGAAAGAGTGGTTGGCTGCGATTGATTGGTGGAGTTCTGGGATTTTTATTGGGATTTCTCAGTTTTTGATTGGGTGGCCTCTGCTGGGGTTTATTCTTCAGACCTCGCGTTCTCTTCCGGTGGGTGAGAATGTGTTGTTTTATGGGTATGTGCTGTTGTTTCCTGTGTTTGGGACGGTTTATACTGGGTGTCTTTTTTATTTTCTGAATGCCAGTACTGTGTCGCAGCTTATCTGGTTAGCGTCTCCTCATGTGGGGATGTTGGTGGTGGGGATTTTGCCGTATCCGTGGAATCTTCCGTCTATGTTTGGGTTTGTTGCTGTGGTGACGGGGTTGTATCCGGGGGTTTTGCTGTATCAGTTGTTGGAGTTGCGGCGTCGTAGTCGGATGTCGCCGGGTGAGTTGGCGGTGTTTCTTGCGGAGCTTGAGGTTCGGGAGGCAGAGGCACAAGAACGGGAGCTGAGAACTGAGAGTACGTTCACATTGTTTTTTTCTTGCTTATGGTGGTTGTTTGGGATTTTATGTCGGTGGGTATTCCGACGATACATTGGAAGTGGTATGACCCGTTGCCGATGTTTTGGCAAGCTTTAGTTTTGTCTGTTGTGGGTATGGCTGTGTCGGTGTTGGTGAAGCGTGTGTTGGGGTGGAAGGTTTCGGGGTGGGTGTATGGTGTGTTGTTGGTGGTGAGTGTTCTGGGTGTGTTGTGGGTGTGGGGTTATCCGGTGGTGTTGTTGGTGGCCCCGTGGTGGGTTGGGTATATTTTGGGTGTGCCGTGGGTATCTGCTGTTGAGGATGTTATGCGTCGTGGTATGGCTCGTGCGCGGAGGCTGCACAGTAGGTAGGATTTTAGCAGTTTATAGTTTCAGATAGTCTGGGATCGTATCGGCAGATGGGGTTGGGGCATCCTGGTGTTGCTCATTCGTCTCCAGGCTGGAAACCTTTGGTGGGTAATTCTACGACGAATGCGGATTCGGCGGCTGTATCTGATGGAGCGACATGGGGTAGCGTCGTGCAGTAGAGAAAACTCCCGCAAGTCGCAAGATATCTAATGAGTCCTAGAACCTATTTTGAACTGCCTTTATCGCCAGAACCGTCATTCTCGCCGTCAGAACGTTCACCCGCGCCGCCGTCCGCGGATCCGGTGCCCGCGTCCTTTTCGCGGGATCGGCGCTGACGGTCGGCCTTCGTCTTGAGCCAGCGCAGGTACTCTTCATCGTCGTCGGGTGAAGATGTTGCCGGTGGCGGTGTGCCTCGCCGGGAGCTCGTGAACCCGCCGCCCTGCCGCGTTTTAGGGGCTCGCACGGCGCGCGGGCGGCCCAGCAGAAGCCACAGGAGAGGTCCCACGACGGGGAAGAAGATCACCGCAATAATCCATAGCCATTTGGGGAAGGTACGCATCTGATCCTGATGCGTGCGCAGCGCATCCAAGAGAGTATATAGAGTTAGCCCCACCACCAGGGCGAAAGCACCAATAATCATCATGGCTCGAATCATAGTCTCTAGTGTTACACACTCCGAGCATAACCAACAATGAAAACTGTCAAATAATCTGTGACGTTCCCGGCGTGCCGCATTCGTTTACTTGGGGGCATATCGCAACCCCGATACACTGGATGTTATGAACTTGTTCAAGTACACACTGCTGCGGCTCGGTCTTGTCGTAGTACTCTTTTACCTTTTTATGCTGATAGATGCGGGTATTTTTATTGCTGGTCCCGCCGCTATTCTATGCGCCTTCGCCCTAGCGTATATTTTCTTCCCCAAACTTCACGCCGCCGCCAGCGCGGATATGCGTAAAATTTTCAAACGCGCCCCCACCATTAAAAACAAAGATGAAGCGGAGAACCGCACGCTCGAAGATCAGCTCGTCGATGAGCATAAGAAGGTTTCGGGCGAAGACTTCTAAGATATTCTCCTATCAGCCCTAAATCTGCCTCCATAGAACAAAGATGCGGCATCCCAGTCCCAAATCCACCCGGCGGTGGCAGGGGCACGGGATGCCGCATCTTATGTATTTCAGGTGGCGAGCAGGTTGTTTTCGATCTGAGCAGGTAGTGTTTTCCTACCCGCTCGACCAAAAAACTACCTGCTCGGCAGCTCTTAGTCTTGAGCTGCCTTCTGGTAGATGTCCCAGACGGGGCGGTCGAAGATCGCACCCGAGACGGACGTATTGTTATTGGTTGCGAACGAAGTTACGCTCTGGACCTTGCCCAGGCCGGTCGCATTATTGTAGTCGGCAAGCCACGGGCCACCTGAGGATCCGCCCGCGAACTCGCATCCCGAAAGCGTGGGGAAGTAGTAGGGGGTAATGCGGATCGTGTGGGTGTTGCCCCAGCAGGCGTGCATAACCCTACCGGACTCTTTGTTGCCGGGGTATGCGAAGACGGTGCTCTCGAAGATGGGGCTGCGATCCACGTTCAAACCGTGCCCGCCTACCATATTCACGAGGAGCTGACCCTTCTCGTTGGTGTTGGTCTTGATGAAAGCAACGTCGTGCTTGTAGCTGTCGCCGGTACCGCCTGTGGGCTGGCCGTACTGAACCCAGTCGTTGGCAACACGCAGGTACTGCGCGCTGAAGGTGCCGTGTGGGCGCACGCCCCGGTTGTAGCCGGGAACGAACACGATATTGCGGTGCCAGGTCTTATTCTTACCACCGTGCACGCAGTGACCGGCGGTTACCACGGTACGCTTGGTGGGAGTGTTGATCGCCGCACCGGAGCATACATAGTTTTTACCGTCACTGGCATCGGTGTAGAAAATCTTGCCGTTGGTGTGCGAGAAGTTCGTTACCTTGGATGCACCCTGAAGCTGCACACCATTACGTGCGTCCTTCTGTTCGGGCAGAACGGGGTCTACAGACTCAGCGGTGGTTTCAGGCTCGTCAGCTTCCTGAGTGAGAGTCTGCGGGGTGTATTCCTCACCGGACTCGTTGGTTTCCTCCTGAGAAACGACCTCGGGATTCTGCTCTTCAGTCTCCATCTGAGAGACGGCATTGTTGATCTCCTGCTGGGGATCCTCTACGTTATCTGCAGGAATAGCGTTTTCCATACGCTCGGTCGTCCAATAGGTAATGACTCGCGGGTCTCCCTCGGGAATAGCCCCCGGATTCTCGCCTTCCTGACCTGCCACAACCGATGCCTGGGGATCGGCGTTAAGAACGTCGTCGCTGAGAGGTGCTACTGCGGAAGCGGAATCGTCGCTTCTCTCAGAGACGGTGTGGGTGTACGATGCGGAGTCGTTAGGGGTAGAGACCGCATTCGCGGGGATAAAACTTGTCGATACAAGCAAAGATGCTGCAAGAAAAAAGGGTGCACGCTGCACGGCACCCTGAAGTGAATGGCGCACGAAAGTGTCCTTTCAGGTGGGTAGAGTGGTGATTCAAGAGTCGCTATGTAATTGAGTGAATGATATGTCAACACTTGAAATTACTATTAATGTAAATAAAGATCTTTTCAAATGTCAATACGACATGCAGAAAAAGGTGAATTATGTCATCAAAACTCACGATGTGAGAACATATGAGATTCACTCGTTGTACCATGCCCCCTGCGAGACATAAAAAGAATCTTTATGTAAATAAAGCGTTAGAAAACCTGCTAAATTCACATAAAGACTCCCTTTAGTATGAGGGAGAGTTAGTAAGAATAGTGGGAATCCGCGGGAATAAGCGGTAAAAACAGAGTTCAGGGCGTTTTCGGCAAAGTGGTGCGTATTCTTAATACCCTGTAAAAACCTCAATGGTATTACTCAATAGATTTAATCCATGTAGCCATACTGAAATAGCAACTAAAATACTATAGATTAGTGCCACAATTCCTGCTTGTTTGAGTACGGGTATAAGCGCCGGTCCCTGTTTAAACAAAACCGTTACGCAAGAATGAACGGTGGGTCCTAGAAGAATAAAAGTTACCAAAAACCAGGGATTATGCGGAACCACAAAAGCCCCTAAAAGAAGTGCTATCAGCATTTCCGCACAATAGGCGATGCGCGCCCGCCAATCTCCAAGCCGCACCGCCAGCGTGAGCTTACCGGATTTACAGTCAGTCGGAATATCGCGCACATTATTAGCCATAAGCAGGGCGCAGGAAATAAGTCCGATAGCTATCGCAGACACCCACCCGGTCACCGTCAGCTCATGAGACTGCGTGTAGAGGGTACCTAAGGTGGCGACCAGGCCGAAGTAGACAAACACGAAAATATCGCCCAAACCCATATAACCGTAGGGGCGTTTACCGCCGGTATACCCCCAAGCGGCGAAGACCGCGGAGGCGCCAATCGCCAAGAACCACCACTGGTTTGCCAACGCCACCAGAATCAAACCGGAACACATGGCTAGGCCAAAACACAAAAACGCGGCGTATTTGACAGATTTCGCGCTTGCCGCGCCGGAACCGACGAGGCGCATCGGGCCAACCCTGCCCTCATCGGTGCCTTTGATACCGTCGGAATAATCGTTTGCGTAATTCACCCCGACCTGTAGAAAGAACGCCACCAAAAACGCTAAAAATGCATACCAAGGTTTGAAAGCATCAATCTCGTACGCTGCGGCTGATCCGGCGATGATAGGGGCGATGGCAAGCGGTAAGGTGCGCAGGCGTGCGCCTTCAATCCACTCTGCGGGTGTTGCCACGGTGATCCCTCCGGTAGCGAGCGTGCGAAAACTGATTCTTGGCGGGGTCTTTAGCCCCTCGTATTTGTGTATTCTCTGTACAGCATACTGTATATAGCCCGCCGGTCGGGTTTGCCCGTGCTCGCGGTCGGAAAATCGGCGAGTATCCTCAGAAATTTGGGGGCACCCGCCACACCCAGCTTGTCCGTGCAGAACTCACGCAGCATATCGCATGTAGCCCGGGGAGCATCAGGTGCACTCTGCGCCCCGGATGCGCCCCGCAGGGTGATCGCGGCAGCCAGCGCCGAGCCCCAGCGCGCATCGGGAATGCCCATGACCGCAGCTTCACGCACCGCCGGATGGCTTTCAAGAACGGCGGCAACTGCCCGAGCGGAAACCTTGACCCCTCCGGTGATAATTACATCATCGGAGCGTCCCAGGATACTCAGCGCTGGGGCACCCTTATTCTCTGGCGCACCCGGAGCAGTGGGTGCGAGCGAGCCGTAATCGTCGGTGCGGTACCACCGGCACCCGTCGGCATCAACGAAGAAGTGGGATGCGGTGCGCGCGCTATCGCCCATATACCCGCTGGCAAGGTGCTCACCACCAAGCCAAACGCGCCCGGTATTCTTGGTGTGCCCTGGCGCAGAGTCGCCGTTCTGCCCGGCATCCGCAGCAGCACTCGTCACAAAACTGTCTAATAAACCCGCGTCCTCGGGAACCACACGCAGCCGCACCCCGGGCAGCGCGGTCCCCGAATAGACGCACCCACCGGCGGTTTCTGCGCTGCCATAGGTGGTGACCACGTTCAGCCCGAGCTCTCGTGCTGCCGCCAACAGGGATGCGCTCGCCGGGGCACCGCCAAGCAGGATGCCGGTGAACTGGCCGAGCGCATCGTAAATTTCTGACCCCAGTGCGGGGCTGTCTTCGGCGGCTTCTAGGAGCTTATGCACCTGCGTGGGCACAAGAGAAACGAACCGGCGGGCGCAGCTGAGCCGTTCGACGGCGTTCAGAAAGACCTCGGGTGTAAAACTAACCCCGTCGGTAACCGATGCGGCAACTACCGGTGTCGTTCCGGCGAGCACCGACCGGGTGAGAACCTGGGCTCCCGCCACATAATGCGCGGGCAGGGCAAGAAGCCATTGCGCAGGGTCCTCAGAAACCACCCGCCGAGGCTTCGACGAACCGATCGAAGGGTAGTCAGCAAAAAACCTCTCGGTCGCCCGAGCGGATGCCCGCAACGCCCGCACGCTTAACGCCGTCTGTTTGGGTGCACCCGTGGACCCGGAAGTACCCACCACGAGGGCAATAGACTCCGGGTCTTCTATTCGCCCGCGCGGGTCTTGATTATCGCGAGCACTGTTCGGCAAGTCCCCGGTGAGAGAGCGCTCGAAGGCGCGCAGAATCTCTTGCGGATCGGCGGGCTCATCGGCGCTGAGGAGAACCGCGTGCGGATGCAGCGCATCCTGGCGTGGGGCAGGAAGCGGCGTGAGTGAACCGGGGAATGCGCCTATCGCGGAGTCCGCCTCGCCGCTATCCACACGGGACTTACGGGGATCGCAGGAGTCTTCCGGCACAATAGAACGGTTATTCTGCAACGTGTGAAACCCTAGAAGTAGTAGGGATAGTTCGACCAGTCGGGGTCACGCTTTTGCAGGAACGCATCGCGCCCCTCCACAGCCTCGTCGGTCATATACGCCATGCGGGTTGCCTCGCCCGCGAAAACCTGCTGCCCGAGCATACCGTCATCGGGCAGATTGAAGGCATATTTGAGCATGCGAATAGCCTGCGGAGACTGCCGGGCAATATGAGCCGCATATTCCAGACCCTTATTTTCCAACTCTGCGTGGGGCACCACATCGTTAACGGCACCCATCTCGTACATGCGCTGTGCATCGTACTCTTTGGCGAGGAAGAAGATTTCGCGCGCAAACTTCTGCCCAACCTGCCGCGCCAAAAGCGCCGAACCGTAGCCTGCGTCGAAAGAGCCGACGGTCGCATCGGTCTGCTTAAACTTGCCGTATTCTTCGGAGGCTATGGTCAAGTCCGCGACCACGTGCAGGGAATGCCCGCCGCCCGCAGCCCACCCGGAGACCAGAGCGATCACGACCTTGGGCATGGTACGAATCAGGCGCTGCACCTCCAGAATATGCAGCCGCCCGGCACGTGCAGGGTCAATAGATTCGGCGGTGTCGCCGCTGGCGTAGTGGTAGCCGTCGCGCCCGCGGATGCGCTGGTCGCCGCCCGAGCAGAACGCCCACCCGCCATCTTTGGGGGAGGGGCCGTTCCCGGTCAGAAGCACAGTGCCTACATCCGAGGTCATGCGGGCATGATCGAGCGCCCGGTAGAGTTCATCCACAGTATGCGGGCGAAAGGCGTTACGCACCTCGGGTCGGTTAAAAGCAATGCGCACGGTCGGCAAGTCGCGCAGGATTTCGCCCGTCTCGTCGCGCTGCACCTGGCGGTGGTAGGTGATATCGGTAAAATCCTCAAACCCGTCAACGATGCGCCAGTGCTGCGGGTTGAAAATATCGGAAACCTGGGGAGGGAACGTAACAGTCATGCCCCTATTTTACGCAGTATGAACCCGCTCAGGCAGACAATATGATGCATATATTACGCTGAGCCTAGTAAAGAACTTACTTCATGAGCTTTTCTATCAGAAGAGGCATAGCGCTGGAAGGGTTCTGACCCTTCCTATTGAATGCCATCTTTGGGTCTTTTTGACAAGCGATTTCTATGGCTTGTGTGTAGTTCTCGACAGGAAAATTGCGGTGCAGATTTTTATAGTTATTACCTTCTAAAAACGGTGTTTCGCCTGATTTGGAGAGCTTTTTAACCAGAGCATCTAGCTGCTGGTTATGTGCATACCCGCCAGGTTTATCTCCCACATGCCACAGCAACCATAACTCGAACTTGAGATTTGTCACCACCATAGAAATACTATGACTCTGTGCGTCTCTAAGCGCCTGGTTGAGCGTTGCGTGTGCATCGACGTCTACCACGCAAAAGCATTCGTCATATCCCTTGCCATCTTGTTCTTCTTTTTCTGCGTAATCCCGGCAACCTCGAAGAATGCTAGCTGGATCTGTACCTTTTGGCTTGACCACCTTAATAGTTATAGCTGAGGTGAGTTCTTTCTTCTTAAGATGTTGCTGTAACAGCTCGAAGTATTGAGATTCTGTGTTTTCTCCCTCAACACAAATAAGGATGCGCCGTTTCCTGGCTCGCAGATTGCGTTTACCACGCTCAAACCGTTGCTTATTCTTCTGTTTTTGTTTTCCCACAGTCGCTCTCCTAGGAACCGTTGTGTGAGGGGAAGCTCTCAACAAGTGTTTTAAAAATACTGCCTGCAGTAAGCGGTACGGCACCATAGACCCCCGCTAGATAGCGTTTTTCGATATTTGCCCCCTTTTCCCGAGGGAAATCGGCGAGCGAGAATAACTCGGTAACACCTTCATGGTTTTTTTCGGTGAACCAAATGTTCTCAGGAATAAGCCCAAGTTCTTCCTGCCGGTGCAACAGAGTTGCATCATGAGTGGTGAAAATCAGCTGTGCACCGCGAGTATTGATGGAAGCATCTGTAAATAAGTCAATGAGCAGGCGTACCAAGTGCGGGTGCAAACTAGAATCTAGTTCATCCCCACATACCACTCCGCCATTGCGTAAAGCTTCAAGAACGGCAACAGAAGTTGCCAACCACGCTAGGGTTCCATCGCTCTCATCAGCCAGGTAGAGCGCTGGAGCATCGTGACTAGAAGAATGGTGGAAAAACTCTAAGCGACGTTGAATAATACGGGCAATAGGCTTGGTAGAGTCATCAGAATCATCCTCGGAATCCTGACCCGTAGCGACTATTCGACGGAGTACCTGCTGTGCGATCTGCTGCACAGGGCGTGGTATATTTTGAGGAGGATTATCCATGTCAAAATCATCTTCAGACTGCCATATATCAACCTTTTGAATCCCGATGTCGGCAACTTGCAGCAATTGTGCTATCTCATCAGAGGTTATAGACGCCTCTGCTAGAGCATCAGTGATGGCATTAATGCGAAGCTTCCGGTCGTTTTCGCTCAATAGAATGAAATCGATCTTACCCATGATGGCGTCTGCAACAGCATGTGGAAGGTCGTTGCGTTTAAGTGTAGCTGCGCGGGAAAGCACGAGCTCACGGCGGGATACCTCGAATTTCTTGACCCCGCGTGCAAAAGTTATGGTTTCCGCCTCTTTCGTGCACTCCCGGGTAAAAATGGTACGCCAACGGCTATTGGGAAGGTTCTCTAGGCGCTCGAACGTGATGCCGTCCGAAGACGTACCGAAGCTGTACCTATAGCGCACATTATCAAGGAGAAAATCCAGCTCATAGATACTTTCTGAGTTTCGACTGGTGGATTCCAATTTGAAAGACTTGTGGGGAAACACTTTAGCGTTCTGCCAGGAAGCAGAAGATTCCTTGAGTGCAGTGACAAAGTAGCGTAGTGCATCCAGCAGATTAGATTTTCCAGAGGCATTAGCGCCAAAAATGCCTGCAACGGTATGAACGTACTGAGCCCAAGTTTTATTCGCTGAGGGCTTTAGCGTGGTGAGGGAGCTGTCCAGAAGCTCTAGTGCCGTTTCATCCCGTAGGCTCTTATGGTTTTTGACTCGAAAGTTGAGAATCTGCATACCAAAAAAATATCATATACTCTGCACTGAACTCTAGAAATTTATGATTTTTCTCAAAAAATGAGGGTTTAAGAACATTTTTACGTTCTATATAGATAACATCAGAATTCAGGTCGATTCGGTGAATCCTGGGTTTACACGTCTTTCATATTCCTTGCGCATCCACTCCTGCTATAAGATGCTGGAAGAGCCTATTTATGCCCGCCCAGCCACCAAGGACAGAAGAATATGTCAGAGTACACGTCGCGAACTTCTGCAACACCCGATGATTCCCTCATCCACCTTCATGCAATGCGGCATGAACGGTATGCGGCGGCGACCGCGCTTTTAGGGGAGAGCGGATTTGCCACGCGCGTGGGAGGGTTTAACGCTTTGGTGCGTCTTGCCGATGAGTGGCTTGCGGATGATCGAACCCCCGAAGAACAGCGCCTTGCTGAAGCACAGGTTATTATCGATACGTTTTGCGCGTGTATCTATGCCCCGTTCCTGCCCGCCTCCAGGCATAAAGACTACATGCGGCTGAACCGAGAACCGAAAAAACGCTGGGACTCCCAGAAAAAAGCACGATTCCGCGCCGAACAAGCCGAATTTCGTGCTGAGGCGCGGTTCCGCCAAACCGTTCTCGATACCATTCACCTGCGGGTTATGACCCGCTATGAGGGACCGGGACCGTGGAGCCGCCTCTCCTTCGATTTTTCGGGCAGCGTGTTCTTCTATCCGGTTAGCTTTGGGCGCTCGCAATGGGAAGGACGTCTGAACCTGCGCGGGTGCACCTACTACGCTGAAGCCGATTTTTCGGGTTCCACATACAACGGAGGGGTTAACGCGAGCTTCTGCAACTACCGCGGGAACGTCGATTTCAGCGAGTCCGTGTACCGTGCCAACGCCAGCCTGAGCTACAACGTCTACTGGAGCGAAGCTGCCCTGAACGACAGTATTTATGAGGGACACACCGATCTTGCCTGCTGCACCTATGTGGGTCACGCAAGTCTGGGGAACTGCGATTACAGGCGCGGCGCAGACCTATTCTTGAGCACCTACGCGACCTTCGCCGATCTTGACCGGTGCACCTATGGAGGGCGTGCGAACCTGAGCAAGAGCGTCTATTACGGTCGGGCATGGTTCTGGCATTCGACCTATTTGCAGGAGGCCACGTTCGGGGATTCTATCTATAACGATTCCGTCGATTTCTCCGATTCGCATTTTGCCGGCCCCGTCAATCTTGAGGATTCGGCATATCTCGACACCACGAACTTTCAGAACACGATTTTTGAGGAGGACAGCCCCTCTTTCGCCCGGAGCGTGTATGTTCCCGAGAATAACGAGCACACGGGGTACAACTATGGGGTGGTGCGCGTGCTGACGCTGGACGAATTGCAGCACCTTGACCAGCTGCGAGAGCCGCGTTACGAGATTGAGCAAGAACTCTTCAACGTTGATGACGCTACGGATGCGAAAACGTACCGTATCCTGCGTAGAGCCTTGCTGGAGGCGAGCCACCCGATCCAGAAATGGTGTCAGGAGCTGATGGCGGGCACGCTCTAAAAGATTAGTCCCTAGCCAGAGGCTAGAGCTGAAAATATTAAAAATTTGCCCCGATCCGTAATGCGCGGATCGGGGCAAATCTGTGAGCAAGAAGTTCAGACCTTAGCCAGCCTTGGCGAGCTCTGCGGCCTTATCGAACTCTTGTTCAATTTCTTCGTTCTTCTGGTAGGTAGACAAAGAGACCACGACGGTCACCAGGAAGGCTAGGAAGAACCCGGGGATCATCTCGTAAACATCGATCGTTTCGGTGAGGTTGAAGATCTGGCGCCAGAAGAAGGTGACGACAGCACCCACGACCATGCCCGAGACCGCGCCCGGCAGGGTGAGCTTGCGCCAGTACAGTGAGAGGATCACAATCGGACCGAAGGCCGAACCAAAGCCCGCCCATGCGAACTCCACGAGCGAGAGAATCGAGTTGTTCTTATCGAGCGCCATGAGAGTCGCGATGAGCGCCACAATCGCTACGCCCGCACGTCCAAGCCAGAGTGACTGGTTTGAGCTGAGCTTCTTCTTCACAAAGACACCGTAAAGATCTTCCACGAGAGCCGAGGAGCAGACCACTAGCTGCGAGGATAGCGTGGACATAATAGCCGCGAGAACGGCAGCCAGGATCATACCGGCGATAAAGGGGTGGAAGAGAATCTGCGCGAGATCCAGGAAGACTGTCTCCGCACTTTCCTTATCGGTGAGAGAAACTTCGGGGTGGGTTGCAAAGTAGGCTACGCCCACGAACGCCGTACTGATGGAGCCTACCACGGTCAGGAGCATCCAGCTCATACCGATGCGACGCCCGGCTTTCGCATCCTCGGGAGTGCGCAGTGCCATGAAGCGCACGATAATATGCGGCTGTCCGAAATAGCCTAGGCCCCAGGCGAGCGCCGAAGCGATGCCGATAAACGTAGTTCCCGCGAAAAGTCCCAGGGCGTCGGGGCGAACGTTGGCGACGGCATCCGTGACGTGGTCGAGTCCGCCCATATTGGTAATAGCCACGATCGGCACAGCAATCAACGCGGTGAGCATCAGAAGACCCTGCACCATATCGGTGTAGGAGGCACCCATAAAGCCGCCGAAGAAGGTGTAGAACATGGTGATACCGGCGACGAGAAGCATACCGGTGAGGTAATCCTGGTGGAAGGAAGACTCGAAGAATTTACCGCCAGCAACCATGCCGGAGGAGACGTAGAAGGTGAAGAAGACGAGGATAATAATGCCTGCAAAAATACGCAGAATATTGTATTTATCGTGCAGTCGGTTGCTGAGGAACACGGGGACGGTAACGGCATCGCCAGCGACTTCGGTGTAGCTGCGCAGACGGGGTGCAATATATTTCCAGTTGACCCATGCGCCAATTGTCAGACCGATAGCAATCCATGATTTGGAAAGACCGGCTAAATAGACAGCGCCGGGCAGACCCATCAGGAGCCAGCCGGACATATCTGCGGCGCCTGCCGAGAGAGCCGCGACGGTGGGGGAGAGCTGTCGTCCTCCAAGCACATAGTCGTCAAGGTCGTTATTTTTACTGTTTGCCCACAGACCAATCACAATCATGGCGATAAAGTAAATCGCCAGTGCGATGACTTGGAACGTACCGTCGGTCATCTCTCATTCCTATCTAGTGGTTGGGATTTCGTCACGTAACTATCTGTGTAATTATGCGCAACTCTATGACTTTATGAGTGGCTTGGGATACAGTCTAACCGCTCGGAATGGATTTACCAACTCGTAATGCATTCAGCGTGTTTGCATACTGCTGAATATATATTCACATCATACGAGGTATGCCGTGGTAAAGCGTGGTTTTATGTGGGAAATTTTGGCGAAACGACCCCGAAAATTCGCGGCTCTTGAGGTTGCTTTGACCACAACGTGAACGGGTGGCGTGTGGTGATGCTTTTGCTTCTTATAAATCTAAAGGATTTGTAATGATCCACGGCTTGGGACTCATGGCTTTAGGATCGAAGTATTCCAGAAAATCCTGCGCCGATTTCGGGAACTTGGGGGCATCAGGAATGGGAATGGAGGCGCGAATCCATTCCAAAATATCGGACTCTGCAAACCCTGCATCTCGAAGCTGTCTCAGCGTTACCGCGCCGTCGCGTTTCGCTAGACGCTTACCTTCCGTGTTGAGGGCTAGGGGGACGTGGGCATAGTGGGGCGGTTCATACCCTAGGAGTGCTGCCAAGTATGCCTGGCGTGGAGCGGAAGATAATAAATCGTCTCCGCGCACCACCTGGGTTACACCTTGATAATGGTCATCGACCACGACGGCTAGGTTGTAGGCGTAGGTGCCGTCGTTGCGGCGAACCACCACGTCATCGACGGCGCCCGTGTACTCACCGGCAAACATATCCTGTACCGTAAATTCACTGATTTCGGCGCGCAAACGCAGGGCGGGAGGGCGTATCTCACGGCGAGATTTACGCTCGGTATCACTCAGATTGCGACATGTCCCTGGATAGGAGCCGGGGATGCCGTGCGGTGCTGAGGTTGCCTCCAAAATCTCGCGGCGCGTGCAATAGCATTCGTAGAGCAGCCCCGCATCCTGGAGTTTCTGCACGGCGGCATCGTAGGCGGCAAGTCGTGTGCTCTGGCGTAAAACATGGTCGTGGCGCTGTGGGTCTTCGCCAGGCGTTGCATCCCAATCGAGTCCCAAAGATTTTAAATCGGCAAGCTGCTGTTCGGCGGCACCGGGGCGCACGCGATCGAGGTCTTCGATGCGCATCACAAAGCGCAGTCCCTCTTGTCGTGCGAGAAGCCATGCGAGAATTGCGGTGCGCAGATTGCCCAAATGCAGGTCTCCAGAGGGGGATGGTGCGTACCTGCCCGCGCCTGGTGAAGCAGGAGCGTGCATTGCAAAAGAATCCTGGGCGGTGCTGCTGCTGTGTAAGCTCATGGTTTTAATCCTAGCGGCACCTCTAAAAGTGCCTCACGCCATAGGATGCGGCAAAAAATAACAAAATAATAACAACCTCACAGGGAACTTCGTGATAAACATTCGCAAGTGTGTTATTAAACCTTTATAAAAATATTCCGTATCTGACGCTAAAGTCGAGTACCGTTAGAAGTATGGCAACCACGATTGAACTAGCGGACGGTGTTTATCGTATTGCAACCGATAACTACTGTCTAAATACCGGACTCATCCTCGGTCTTGAGAAAGCACTCGTGATCGATACCGGTGCAGGACCTCGACACGCAACCGAAATTTATGATGAGGTTCGTCGTATTACCCGTATGCCCCTCGTCGTCGTCAATACGCACGCACACCCCGAGCGTTATTTCGGAAACGACGTTTTTGCGGCTATGGGCACCGAAGAGTTTTGGTCGCACCCACGGGCGGCGCGCGCTATCAAGAAATACGGAGATAGGCAGCGCCTGTATGTGGAGACCCTAGAACCTGAGATGGCACACCATCAGGGAGCGGCAACCGATATCGTGGTGCCTAATCATCTGGTTGCTCAAAGCGGGGAAGGCATTACCTTTACCCCGGTTGATCTGGGGGAGCGCTCGGCAACCCTCATCTACTTGGGTCCGGGACATACCGAGGGCGATATCTTGGTGGGTATCGACGATGTGCTCTTTACGGGTGGTCTGCTGGAGCAGGGAACCGACCCATCCTTTGAAGACTCTTTCCCCGATCGTTGGGTAGAGACCCTAGGCGCGCTTCTTGAGCTTGATCGTTACCGCGTCTATGTGCCCGGCTGTGGCGACCCCGTAGAGCGTGACTTTGTGGAACGTTTTCAAGAGACCATGAAGAAGGCTATTTACGCTATTCGCCATTCGACTATTGACCCGAATGATGCGAGTACCACCGCCGCCATGTACCACCTGCCGTATGCACCCGGACCTACCCGGTTCTTGCTAGATCGTATGGCGCAGCTTGACGGTACCGAAGTGCCTACCGACAGCTCTGAAACCACCGGATACACCGGTCCTATCACGATTGGCAGCCTGCACTAGCATAAGCGCAGACATATGACGACTGGGTATGACATATATCGTCATATTCATAAGAATTTCTGAAAACCTCCGTATAGGGTACGTACCATTTTGAGATTATGGTGCGTCCCTGTGCGGAGGTTTTACTCTGCGAACCTTAGAAGGGGTAAGGCGTAACCTAAGCTTGGGTATCGAAAATATCGTTCGGGCGGTGAATGCGCACCCGAATACCCGACTCTTTACCGAAGCCCGCCGCCATGCGTTCCAGGTCCGTA
>ERZ773263.1101-NODE-1101-length-16863-cov-6.174619_pt1 | contig 16863 bp, 22 predicted proteins | sample MGYA00511076_ERZ773263 | MGnify/ENA primary metagenome ERZ773263 (study PRJEB29015, sample SAMEA2738155) | human oral metagenome | biome: human oral; feature: human-associated habitat; material: saliva | place: China | collected 2195 ... | reverse complement strand
CTCGGGAGTCACCGCAGCCGTCAACCAGACGGGAACGAGAGAAGCGATCCTCACCGCGAGGCAGTGGGCCGACGTCAGCGCGCTCGCGGCGAGTGGAGCAAATGCGGGGCCGTCGTTCGATGGTACGCAGGTCAACCTTGTGTTGGACGACGGGCATGCGTTCCGTGCGCACGTTGAGGGGATTAGCGCTGGTGTGCTCGCTCGTAGGAAGCAGCTCGCAGGAAGGAGCAGGTGACGTGCGCACGAATCTTTGTCCTAACCCGTCGTTTGCGTATGGGACGAATGGGTGGTCGAGGTATGCGCCGGCGTCGCTCCGTGTAGCGTCTGATTCTGTTGCGTGGGGCAGGCACGATCGACAGTCGCCAACGTATCTGGTGGTCGACGTTCCTGCCCAGATGCAGGGCCAGGTCGCCACGCCCGGCGTGGTCCCCGTTTCGGCGGGTCAGGCGCTGGCGGTGTCGGCGCTTGTCCGCACGAGTCCGGGTATCGGTCTCGCTGTCCGCGTCGAGTGGACGGTGGGGGGCCGTAGTCAGGTCGCGTCTGCGCCGCTGCTGCTGACGTCGAGCGCGGAGGGTGAGCGCCCGACGTGGGTCCACGTGGCCCCGGCGGGCGCCACGCAGGCGCGCGTGCGCTTCGAGGTCCACACCTCGGGCGCTCGGGACAACAAACCCGACTGGGCACACCTCGACGACGTCATGATCGTTGCCGCGGCGAGTGTCGAGGAGGCTGTCGCCGATGCGGCGACCTTCTTTGACGGCGATACGCCTCAGCAGCGGATCGGCTACTCGCAGCGCGCGATCACTCACCAGTGGACGGGCACGAAGGGCCTGTCTGCATCACGCGAGATTGAGAGCACGCTGGATATGACGCGCGAGCCGGTCGCGGTCGTCGAGGACGGCCAGGCCCCGCGCGTCCAGGTCGTCATCCCGGCGGCGCTCGCGCCTGCGGGCACGGCCTGCTACGTCGAGGGGATCGCCGCGACGGGCTTCAAGTGGATCCCCCGCGCCGGGGTCTGGACGGGCACGGGTGAGCAGCGTGTGATCGGTGACTCGCTCGCCCCGATCAACACGGAATTCCGGTACCGTCTGACGACGTCGAGGGGCGTCGAGGTGGAGTCCTCGCCGGTCGTGCGCCGCTGGCAGGGGCTCTCGCTGATGACGGATACGGCGGGCAGGATGCCCGTGAATCTGCTGTGGCAGGGGACAGATCAGCGCGAGATGAAGATGAGGCTGACCGAGCATGAGGTGCCCGGCAGGCGGACTCCGGTCATGGTGTACGCGCCGACGATGGGCGCGGGCACCGTCTCGCTCACCGCTCGCACGAACCGCCGGGACACGCCCGCTCTCAAGATCTTGCTGGGCACGCCGACCCCCGTCGCTATCTTCCACAATCCCGAGCACTGCGTGCAGTGCCGGGCAGGTGTCTGCGACGTGGACCTGGTGACGCTTATGGCTCCTACGTCGGTCTCGATGGAGCGCGCAGCCCGGATCGACGTCGCAGAGCGCACCTGGACGATCAAGGGCGCGATCACGTCCCTGCCGCAGGCCTCGACGCTCCTCGCTCTCACGACGTGGACTGACTTCGACGGTCGCGCCCTCAACTGGCAGGCCCTCGACGCGCGCCGCCTCACGTGGGAGGGCTTCGACAGGACGATCTGGCAGGAGGACCGATGAGCCTGACCGGCCCGGACGCGCGTATCCCGGACGATCTGCTGTCGTCTGCGTACACGCTGCAGGCGACAGTCGAGTCGTGGCTGGGAGATGAGTACCTCGGTGAGGTGCCCGTCGAGGACGGCTCGGTCGCATGGGACGCAACCCAGCAGGTGCAAGGCTCGCTCTCCCTCACGGTCCCGCGCGTCGGCGCGGCGAGTGAGGATGAGGACTGGCGGGACTGGGATCCGACGGACCCGTCGCACCCGCTCGCTTGCTTCGGCCAGACGCTGCACGTCTCACTGACGATCGCGTCGGTGATCCCCGGCGGCGGCTGGTGGGACGTCCAGCTAGGGCGCTTCCTCATCACCTCGGTCGATCCCGGTCCCTCGACTGTGAGGGTGACGGGCAAGTCGCTGATGCACAGGCTCGAAGAGGACCGGCTCACGACGCCGCTTTCTCCGATGTGGAATGGGACGCTCGCGAGCGAGATCCGTCGTCTGGTCGGCGGGCACATGGGCGTCGTGATCGATACCGGCCTCGTGGATCGCTGGTGCCCGTCGATGACCTGGGGCGAATCGCGTATCGACGCGGTCTACGAGATTGCGAAGGCCTGGCCGGCGTCGATCCGTGAGGGCGGGGACGGCATCTTGTATGTGACCCCGCCTGTCTCGCCGCCTGTCTCGCCGCCGAAGCTGCGGCTCACGGACGACCTAGACGGTACCGTCGTCGGCGTCTCCTCCCAGGTATCGCGCGACAAGGTCTATAACAGGGTGGTCGCGCGCGGCCAGGACGGGCACGACGAGGGCGCACCCGCTTTTCAGGCGGTCGCGGATCAGACGACCGGCCCGATGCGTACCGACGGCCCCTACGGCGTCGTCCCGCGATTCTTCTCCTCGCCTCTCATCACCTCGCAGGAGCAGGCCCGCAAGACCGCTGAGGCCATGCTCGCTGAGTCGATCCGCCGGAAAGTCAAAGTCCCCGTGGAGCACGCGCCGGATCCGCGCGTCGGCCTCGATCAGCCGATCGAGATCGTCACGCAGCCTGTCCTAGCTGCGGAGCCGAAAACGCTATGGGGCCTCGTCACAGCCTACGAAGTCCCCCTCACGTACAAGGGCACGCAGAAAACCGACGTGGAGGTGACCCTATGACAGTCCGAGTGATGGACTTGATATCTTCCACGCCGGATGATCTGCCGCCCCGGTACGGGTCGGACAGGTCAACGACGGCGATCGCTCGGATCGTCGACCTCGTCGAAGGAGGTCGCCAGCTCATCGTCTCCCTGTACGGCGGGGCAGGCGTGCAGATCCCAGCGACAGCCGTCAACTGGGCGGGAGTGAGAACCGCGCACGTGCTCCTCGATCCGGACACGGGACGTCCCGTCCATGCGCTGGGGCCTGCCCCGTCCCCCGAGGGGCCGCTCCCGGCAGTCCCGAAAACACCCGAGCCTAAGCCAGTGGCCCGGCACGCGGTCCTCACGCCGCAGTGGATGGGCACCTGGACGACCGCGGGCTGGTCGCGGTACGGCGCAGGCGGCGCGTGGCAGGGCATCAACCCCGCAGGCCAGACGCTCCGAGGCCTCATCACCTACGGGCGGCAGCTCGAAGCCCTCGGACCCATCACAATCACCCGGGCGCTGCTCACCGTGCAGCCCGCGTCGCACGTCCCGCCCTGGGCTCTGGTGATCCAGCCCGCGTCCTACTCGGAGTCGGGGCCGCAGCCGACCGGCGCCACACAGACAATCAACGTCAACAGCGCGCAGGCCCAGGCCGACATCACGGCCCTGGCGAAAACCCTCACTGCGGGTGCTGGGCTCGCGCTCGTCGGCACTGCATACGGCGGCATCACAAAGGGCGGCGCAAGCGCCGCACTCCACCTCGACTACACCGAAACACTCCCAGTCAAACCAGCAGAAAGGCGCGCCCAATGAGCTACCAGGACCAGCGCGGACACAAGGTACCCTCCCCCACCGACCCGGCCCGCCGACAGGATCTCCTTGACTTGTCGCTCTCCATTCCGTCGTACAAGGCGTGCGCGTCCGAGACCGCAGCCGCCCAGTACGTCGCAGCGCTCGCGGGCGTAGGTGTCACGGCTTCCCCTGAGCAGCCTGTGTACGTCTGGCGCACGGACCTCAATGCTGTGCGTGTGTGGGATGGGCGCCGCTGGGCGGGTGAGTCGAATCTGCAGATGGAGCTAGGCACCAGCGGCGACATACCCGTCGGCTCTGGCCTGGGGGTCGGAGTCCGGAATGGACTCATCAAAGCGGGCAAGGTCGCGACGTCAGCGACTGAGGTGATGTTCGGGAATCTCTATTTCGACTACATCACCTTCCAGGCCCCTTTCCCGACAGACTGCGTGTCTGTCACATTGACTCCGCTGTATGGGACGGGGGTAGGTGGCTGGAACTTCAAGAACGCCCAGCAATTCTGCATCGACTCGATGAATCGTAACGGATTCCGCGCGATGCTCCCGGGGGTCACGACCCCTGGCCGACACGCCTACTCGTGGACCGCGATCGGCTACTGACCCCCACCAATTCTTCACGCCCTCGGACAAGCCCGTCCGGGGGCTTCCCTATACCCGAAGAGGAGAAAACAATGAATCCGAATATCGAAGAGCTCATGGCCTCGATGACCCCCGCGACGGACACGCCGCCTGACGTCGTCGCCCCGCTCTTCATCCCCTACGAGCAGACGGAGGCCGCGCGATGAGCATGACAGCATCTAAGGCGCTCGCCTGGGCTGCGAGCCAGATCGGCTACACACGCTGGGACGACCCGGAGGAAGGCTCCCTGTATGGCCGCTGGTACGCCAAGCGGCACGGGGCCTACTACGGGACGAGTGGTGTGCCATTCTGCGCGATGTTCGCGTCCTGGTGCCTGACCGACGACGACGGCAACTCGGTGATCCCCGGAGGGGATTTCGCCTATGTCCCGTATGGCATCAACGCCGCAGCCCGCGAAGGCCGACTCGTGTCCCCGATGACGCAGGCCGCGCCCGGAGACCTGGTCTGCTTCGATTGGGACGGCGACGGTCTCGCGGACCACGTCGGAATCGTTGAGGCCAACTACGGCAGCTGGCTGCAGACCATCGAAGGCAACACGTCCTCCGGCACTGCGGGCTCCCAGAGCAACGGCGGCGGCGTGTGGCGCCGCACCCGAGACTGGGACTCCGTCTGCGCCGTCATCCGACCCGACTACAGCGGTGCGACCACCGCTGCGGGCTACACCGACATCACGGCCCTGCAGGCCGCAGTCGGCGCTACCACCGACAACGTCGTAGGCCCAGACACGACCAAGCGCATCTACGCCGTCGTCGCCGCCAGCTCCTGGGGAGGCCGCCAGTTCCCCTTCGGCGTCGAGTACGTGCAAAGTGTCGTCGGCACGGAGGTGGACGGCATCTGGGGCGACGCATCCGACGAAGAGCACGACCGCGTCGTCGGTAACCTCCAGCGCGCCGTCGGCGTGGACGACGACGAAATCTACGGCCCCATCACAAATAGGGCGATCAACGCCGCGCTCGCGGGCGCGGAGAAGGGAAACTGACGTGAACAATCTCCTCCTCGGCCTTCAGTCCGATCCATTCCTGGTGACGGTCGTCGTCGGCCTCATCTGGCCCATCGTGCAGGCGGCGCTCGACCGCCCGTACTGGACCCCGACGCGCCGTAAGATCCTGCTTGCCGGGGTCGCCGTCGTCGTGTCCGTCGCCGTGTGGGTCTCGGGCTCCTACCCAGCTACATGGCAGCTGCTCCTCGCCCAAGCGTCGACGTTCCTGGGGGTCGCCTGGTCAGTTTTCCAGGTGCTCTCTGCGATCCGCATCAACGGCGCTTCGATTATTGACTGGGCAGGTGCCCTGACGCCCGGTGGTGAGACCACCGGCGACCTGCATCTGCGCGCCCTCGTGAATCTCTCCGCTGACGCGGCTGCCGCCGCGGGAGGTGAACGTGCCCAGTGACCGGTATCCTCACCGACCCTAAAGTGGTCGAGGCCATTAACGGCCTGGTCGCTGTCCTGATCGCCGGTCTGGGCGGCGCCGCCGCCGTAGGCTTCACTCGCCTAAAAGCGAGCATGGAGTCGCACCTGCAGCGTGCGACCCGCGCCGCTGAGGAAGCGAAGGCCGCCGCCCAGTCCGCCGACGCGCAGGTCAGCAACGATCACTCATCGAACATCCGCGACGACATCGACGCGGTGCGCGACACCGTGAAGGCAGTCAGTGAGACGGTCGATAGGGTCGCCGACACGCTCGACGGGCATGGGGAGAGCCTGTCGGACCTGAAAGCGAGGATCGACCGCATCGATGAGCGAGGCAGTCGAATGGCCGCCGCGCTACACGACGAGCGCACCGCCCGCGAGGCCGCGACGCGCCTGATCGACGCGCACGCCCACGACACGCACAAGTCAATCTATGACCGCATCGAGGCGCTCGAAGCGCGCGCCGACAAGTAACCCGCCCCCGCGCCGCGACGACCCCCGAGGCTCGCGGCGTGGGCGGGGGACCACCCCTGCACCGCCCAGCTACACAGTGAGGACAACTCATGACCGCCACAATCAAGGGCCGCGTCAAGTCACCCACGGGCCAGCCCGTCACAGTCACCATCACCGCCACCCCGAACCCGAACCCGACCCGCACGCCTGACGGTGACCTCATCGTCCCCGGCTCGGTCGCAAGTGAGGGCGACGACGGGCACGTCACCGCCGAACTCATGCCTGGCCGTTACGTCGTGTCCGTCGCGTCCCCGACCGGCCTCCTCGCCGAACGCGACGTGACCCTCACCGACGGGCAGACAATGACCCTCGGGGATCTCCTCACCGCCCAGCCCGTCACGCCCGACACCCCGGCCCCCGCACCCGGCGGGACGCCCCTTGTCGACGATCAGGGCAAGCCCCTGACGCTCGCAGACATCAAGATCGTCACCACCCGCGACGAAGCCGAATCCCTCCCCGACGGCACCGTCTACCTCCTCACTGAGCAGGCCGACGCCCCCGGCCACGACGACCACGGCGAAACCCGCCCGAACCCGGCGACTGGGCCGACACTGGTCAGCCACGCGTCGGGTCAGCACGTCGGCGACGCGATCACGATCCGCACCGACGGCCAGGCGGGCGACCGCACGATCGTCGCCTTCAACACCAAGGCCATTAGCGGTCAGACGTTCACTTTCCCCACGGGCTTCGAGACCCTCATCGAGCCCTACTGGATCGGGACCATGCGGTTCACGGTCGCCGTCGGCCCCTGGGCACCCGAGCTCACGGTGCGCACGTCGCAGCCCGTCGAGGCTGGCTGGGCCGCGATCACAACCCGCGGCGGCGGCACGCCCGTCGGCGGCCAGGTCAAGAAACGTCAAGCCGCCCCCGCCGAGACCGGCACATGCACGGCCCCCGAAGTCCCCGCGACCACAGGCCTGACGATTGGCCTCACGTTTGAGCGTTCGACGGCACCAGAAACCGCCGACCAGATCGGCCTCAACGCCGGCTGGGAGCGCCTCGAGTTCGCAGCCCAGGAGGGCAACAACCTACAGACCGTGCTTGTCGCCCGGCGTACTGCCCCGGCGGGCGACCTCACGGTCACCTACCCGAACACACAGACCGCCAACGGCGCGGGCGTGCAGGTGGTGATCCCCAATGCGTGACGCCGCCGAAAACACCCCGGCGGGGCCCGAGCTGCGCGTGCGTCGCCGTGACGGCGGGGATGTGACGGGACGCCTGTACCAGCGCCGCCGCGAAGGCGGCGACATCCCCCTGCGACCCCGCACGGCATCGCCCGCCGCCGCGTCGCGTGACCTGGTCGCCGAATTCCTCACGGCAAGGCCGTTCTACATCAGCCACAGGCTCGGGGGCACCGAGTACCCCGAGTTCACGCAGGCTGGCCTTGACGCGGCCCTGCGCGCGGGCTTCAAGGCCCTCGAGGTCAGCCTGCGCAGGTGTGCATCGGGCGAATACGTCATGATTCACGACTGGACCACGGAACGTACGGTACCGGGCACGAAGTACCCGATCTGGTCGACCCCTTGGGACCAGCTGAAAACCCTGCGCCAGGCAACGGGCCCATTCCTACGGTTCACGGATCTACTCGAGCAGCTCCCCGACGACGTCATCCTGGCTATTGACCACAAGGTGACCTCCTCGAAGCAGGACGCGAACTCATCGGACCTGCAGGCAGAGCTCGACCTGTACACGCTCCTGGACGACGCTTTCAACGGCCACCCCGAACGGCGGGTGCTCTGGAAGCACTTCGTTAACGCGGGGTCCGTGACGCGAGCCAAGGCCAGGGGTTACCGCACGATGTGCATGATGTACCCGAACGACCTCGCCACCGCCGACCTGTCACGCTGGGATATCCTCGGCCTCGAGTGGAACGCACCCGCCGCCTCGTGGCAACAGCTCACGGCGACCGGCAAGCCCACGATTGCGCACATCATCACGAACGCGGCGCAGGCACAGACCGCGCTAGGGAAGGGCGCGAACGGCCTCATGGCCTCCTGGCCGACAACCGTCCACCCATAGCAAGACTAACGCCCCCACCACCCGGAAACGGGCCGGTGGGGGCGCTTCGCTTATCTGCCTGCATTGCGCGCACGTTGTGTACGACTGACAGCGCGGAAAGTATCATCCGTGCGCGCCGCCGCGGCAGCCTGGGGGTCACGCACCCTAGCAAGCCGCTCCAAATTCTCAGGACGGACAGAACTGCGACCAATACGCTCACGCACGCTGGGCGCGGCCAGCTTCGTCGAGCGGGGCAGCTCGTAGATCTCGCGGTACTCGTCGGCGGTCATGCCATGCGCCAGGAATACGTGCGCAGCGAGGCTGAGGTAGGCGCCGCCGCACTCGTGACAGATGAGCCGACCCTCGGCATCCTCGTCGACGCGTCCGTACACACCCGCGCCGACGGGCTGGCCGGAGCGGGGTGCGGGCTCGACTGCGTGCTTGCTGCGAGCAGCCTTGTAGTGGCGCAGGCACAGGCCGTGTGAGACTGTGTCGCGGTCGCAGCCGGGGGCCGCACACGGGTCGGCGGGTGCCCCTTGCGGGCGTATCCACCGGCGCTGCGCAGCCCATGCCTCGACGGCGGCGACACTCCACCAGTAGGCATGACCGACACGCACAGGGCGCAGCCCCTCGCGGCGCATGGTCCTGCCGAGCTCGCGGACGTTGCGCTCGACCCCGATGAGGTCGGGCACCTCGCCGGTGGGGAGATATCCGGCGGCGCGGGCCTGCTCCTCGGTCATGACACCGTCGATGTCCTGCTCCACGGCGCATCCTTTCTGTGTCTGTGAAGGCCCCCGGCCCTTCCCGCGCGGGGATGGGCCGGGGGCCTTTGCTGTTCCTGTCAGAGGGCGTGGGCCTCGGCGATAGACCAGAAGCCGTCGGGGTCAACAGTCTGGTAGAAGCCCTGCTCGTGCAGGTATTCGACGCCTGCCTCGGGGTCGTAGGCGCGGTACCAGGCGTACGCCTCGTCGGCGATCGCCTCAACGTCGAACTCGTCGGCGTGCTCGCCGAGCGCGCTGCGCACATCGTCGCAGACATCGCCGATGGTGGCGTAGCGGCGGCTCTCTCCGGTGGACTCGATGATCTCGTCCAGCTCAGCGCGGGTATCGATGGTGCTCATGGTCTTTCTCCTTCTGAGTCTCGGGGGGCTTGTCCCTCCCGATATCTATACTATACACCGTCCGCAGCGTATTGTGCAAGCGGGGCTGAATGTGATGTGCGCTACTTGCGCAGATCTGTGCGTGTGCCACGTCCCGGGCGGGTGCTCGCCCACTCGTCAATCGTATTGGGTAGCCAGCCGCGCAGCTCGCCACTCGAGGTGACGATCACCGCGTCTGGCTCAGGCAGCAAGCCCTTGGTGAGGTAGGACCTGATTGTGTTGACGCTCAGGCCCACGCGCTCGGCGAATGCCTGCGCGCCCAAGTACTCGCGGGTCATCATGCCTCCCTAGTGGTGCGGGTGATTATCTTGACGGGGATGTCCTGGTCGGCCAGGAACGCGAAGGCCCTCCCGACGCACGCCTGATACGTCGATAGCGGGAGCCGCGAGGCCCACTCACAGCCCTGTTCGTACGCAGCTTGATCGACGTACGAGAACAGTGCGGTCGGGACCACGCGCACATCCTCAATCTCGTCATCGGCGGGCGCTGTGAGCTCGTCGACGCAGTCGAGGGCGGCGTCCTCGAGGTTGCCGAGCAGCATGTGAACGCTGATCGGATCTCGCGGTGCCCCCTTCCCGATCTCCCATGAGCGGATCGCGCTTTCGGGCGCATCGATGAGGTCGCCGAGTTCGGCGCGGGTGAGCCCTAGGGCTTTGCGCCGGCAACGCAGCCCGGCGGGGGTTAGGTGGTCTTGGTCTGTCATGTGGTTCCCTTTCGTTATGGCGCGCAGGCCGACGGGGAGGGGCTTCCCCGTCGGCCCACGTCTTCTAGCTGAGCCACTTGTCGACGTATGAGCCGAACCCATGGGGTCGCGGCGCAAAATGCTCGAACTCAATCATCATTTCCCAGTCTTCCAGGGCGCGGGTCACAGTCTTGTGAGGCTGCTGCTCAATTCGTCTGCGCATCCTCTCAACCTTGGCGGCGTGCGCCCTCAGATGCGCGCCCTTGACGACGAAGATATCGCAGTCTGATGTATCTACTTCAACCTGATACCCGCCAGAATATGGGAGTTCCACAGGCAAGTGAATGTACGATTGACCGTGTCCGTTCCAACCATAGATTGGGCTCTTTTCGCCGTTTCGATGACGGATGTAGAAGTACGTGCCACGCTGCTTTCCGTATCCCTCGAGGGTGTCAATACGTTCGCCGCGAGGAAACCCCATTGTGTAGAGTCTACGCGTATTGAGCATGTAAGGGTTGTCAGACTGCGTGTAATACTCCGCGTTCTCAAGGAAGGACTCGAAGAGCCCGTATGAGTATGCGCACCTTTCCTCGTATTCACGAGGGTCAACCTCATACTCTGGCTACCAATCAAACGTCCAATCGACTTTGTATGAATCGTCGTATAGCTGCTCGTCAATATGAACGTAGTCTCCATAATGAAGAACCGCCATATTGAACGGATCGGCAGCAATCGACTTGGGGATGATATAGCGGTATGCGCGCCCTTCAGCGTCGCTATTCGACGTGACAAAAAGGAAGGCCAGCCCTCCTACTGTCGGCCACTGCAATTCAATTTGGCGAGGCCGCCATGTCCCGCCGTCAGAGTACACAATATACACTCCCGCGTTCTTTGAAAGGGAGCGGTACGCCAGCTCTATGTTGGCGCCGTGACGGTGCATAAGCGCGTTAAGGCCGGCAGAAATGCGTTTTGATTCACCCCCTAGGAGGGTAATGGCGTCCATTATTGGCCTGCGCGACCCCATGGGGGGCATTGCTTGTTCGATGAGTTCCTGGATAAGCATGGTGTAGTCCTTTGGCATTGGGTGGGCAGCCCGAGCCGAGATGCTTAGATCGGGCCGCCCGTGGGTGTCAGAGCTCGACGCCGCGGCGCTCGCAATAGGAGACGAGGCCCTCGGGCTTGTGATCGGTGATCCACTGCGCGGCCAGCTCGCAGACGCGCTCGCGGCTCGGGCAATCCTTGACCGTCTCATCGATGACGCGGCTCTTGTTCGCGTCCTTGACGATGATGCGATAACCCTCGCCCTTAGTGAACTGGACGCTCACAGTGCCGATCAGGAACCGGCCTCGGGTCATGTTGGCGAATCGTTCGCCCCACAGGGCGGCGAAGTAGTTGCGGTGCAAGTACCCACGCTCGTCGGTGATGTGGACGTTGTCGGCGGTCCAGGCGGTGCGAAAAACGGTCGTGGTGCTCATGGTCTTTCTCCTTCTGAGTCTCGGGGGGCTTGTCCCTCCCGATATCTATACTATACACCGTCCGCAGCGTATTGTGCAAGCGGGGGAGAAAGTGCTCTCACTCACATTTCGACCTGTGGGAGCCCCACCCCACCCATCGCTAGACTCATCGCCTCCGCTGCGCCAGCGTAGGCGTCGGGCGCGAGGTGCCCGTACACATCGACGGTGGTCTGGATCGACTCGTGGCCCATGCGGCGCTGAACCACGGGCAGGGGGACGCCGGCGGCGATCAGCGCTGAGGCGTGCGAGTGCCGCAGATCATGGACGCGCGGGCGCGGCGACAGCCCAGCCGCATCACACGCCGGCTGCCATATGTGGTGGTGGAACGGGCCCGACGTGATCGGGCCGCCCCGCCGCGCCGTGAACACCAGCTCGTCCGCCGCCTTACCCGCGAGCGCGGCGCGCAGCTCAGGAACCAGGGGCGCGGGGATCGTGACCGTTCGCCTAGCGCGCTTGGTTTTCGGGGCACCTAGATAGCGGGTGCTGTTTTCGCCCAGCTTCCAGGCTTTGTTGACGCGCACGACGGGTTGTGCGACGTCGAGGTCCACGTCGGCTGCTGTGAGGGCGGTTGCCTCCCCGAAGCGCAGGCCGAGGCCGTACATAGCCGCGACGAAGGCTTGGTAATCGGCGGGGATCTGTGCGTGGAGGCGGGCGAACTCCTCTGGGGTGAGGAACCGCATCTCACGCACGGTCGCGTCCTTGGGGAGGGGGACAGCCTTAGCGACGTTCCTAGGTATGACGTCCTCGTCGACGAGGCGTTGCAGGGCGGATGATAGGAGGGTCTGCGCGTGGCGTATGGTCTTTGTGGACGGGGGCCGCCCGGCGCTGGCTCCTCGGGTGATTGGAGTGCGGCGCAGTTCGGCGATCCACTTCGTGACCGTGTGGCGGGTGAGCATGTCGACGGGGATAGGGCCGAGGTGTGGCTCGATGCGGTCGCGGACGATCTGCCTGTACCGGCTGATCGTGCCGGGCGTTGCCGACGCGGCGAGGGCTTCGAGGTGGTGTTCGCACGCCGCGGCGACGGTGGGCGTGTCAGCGGCGGCGAGGTCGTCGAGGCTGCGCATTTCGCGGGCGGCTGCCCCGCCGATGCGGTCGACGAGGTCGGCGAACCGCTGCGCGCTCGCGGCATCGTAGAAAGTTTCTACGACAGGATTGCGGCCCCCTGCACGGTAGCGGACACGGTAGACGACGGTGCCGTCACGGTGGGTAACTGCCTTGACAGATGCCATTCTTGCACCGCCTTGCTTGATCGTGCCTGGTGTTGCTTGATCTTGATTGTACTCCGCTTAACTAGCGCGTGTGTCACGCAGGCGTGTCACGCTATTTTCATACCCTCAGTTTACCGCAGTATCATGCGGTTTTTGTTGCGTAGGTGCGGGAAATCGACTCCCCCGCCGCAACCGCGAGCGCCAGCAGCTCCGCACAGTCGGGAACGGCGACGTCGATCGCGCGCTGTCTGGCGTGGGCCCGCACAGTGAGGAAACGGTCCATACCTGCAACTCCGAGCAGTGTGCCGACGAGAGCGCACGCGCACAGGGGCACGATCGAGGCGCGCAGCGACGAGGCTGGGCGCGTGCAGAGGGCGAGGCAGGCGAGGATGAAACCGGCAATCCCTGCGAGTGCCTGGCGTAGCCTGAAGACGGAGACCTCGGGCGCCATTCCCGCCAGGGCGAGACGGCGTGCAACGGACTGCGTGGTCGATCCCAGGGATTCGAGGGCAGCCGCGCTGACACGCCGAGCCCACGCACTCACGGGCGAAGGAGCCTCCTCACTGACGCGCCCCTGCGCCACTCGGGCCGCGAAGGAGGGTCGGCGTGCGAACCAGGCCACCGCACAGAGGGCAATGCCTCCCACTAATAGCGCGCTGGCTGCCACGTCGAGGATGCGCAAGGTCCAGGGGCTCACGATCCACCCCCCAGGTTGCGCGGATCGGAGCTCAGCCGACTCATTGCTTTCATCGCCAGGTAGGCGATGACGCAGATCCCGGCACCCGAGCACAGGACGGCGATGCCTCCCGGGGAGTTCCAGACGCTCGCGCTGGCGCCTCCTCCGGAGAGGAGCAGGAGGACGACCCACGGCGCGGCAATTCCGAGGCGAGCCGCCCCAACCGTCCAGGACTGGCGAGCCTCGAGTTCACCGCGCACGCGCGCATCCTCGCGCAGGAGCGTGGCCAGGTCCTGCAGGAGGCGTGTCAGGTCGGCACCGCCGACGGAGCGCGCGATCCGCAGCGCCTCGATAATGCGATCGGCGACTGGATCTGCGACTTCTTCTTTCATTCGATCGAGCGCGGGAGCAAAACGCCCGTGAGCACTGTAGTCGCGGGAGAAGGCCTCGAAGGCAAAGCGGATGGGGACGGGGCCCTCCTGCGCGAGGTCGCACAGGACTTGGGGCAACGAGGTGCCCGCGCGCACGCCGGACACCATCGCATCGATGACCTCTGGCCATGCGGCACGAACGGTCTTGGCGTGGGCACGCACCCGGGAGACGACCCAGGCGTAGGGAAGGAAAGACACGCCGAGCGACACGATGAGGGCGACCGGCCATGCGCCGGTAACAGCGAGGACGAGCACCGCGACAACCATCCCGATCACACCGCTGAGTATGACCAGGCGCCCCGCCGTCAGCCCCGGAACGCGTGCGCGCGCAACGTCCTCACGCACGCGCTTCCACGGCCCCCACGGCCTCCACACGGGCGCGGGGAGGAACCACGGGGACAGGGCCACAACCATCCCGATCCCGAACACGAGCCCACACACGATGGCTATCACGCCGTCCCCCACTCCAGCAGGGACGCCAGGTCAAACCCGGACGCAGCAAAGCGGTCATGCAGGTCCAGTCCGCCGCTGCCGCGTTCGCAGCGGATCCCGTCGTACGTAAAGAGCGACGCGGTTTCGATCCGATTACCTTCAACACGCCCGGGAACCGCGAGAATCTCGGCGACGTGTCGGTGCCCATCGGTTCCACGCTCGACGTGACACACGAGGTCAATCGACGAGGCCAAGGTCGGTGTGACGAACGCCGTCGTGACGTTTTCTCCCGCGAGGAGAGGCAGGATCGAGAGTTTATCGAGGGCCTCGCGCGCCGAATTGGCATGCACGGTCGCCATACCTGGAACACCGGCGTTGAGGGCAACGAGGAGATCGAGGGCCTCAGGGCCTCGCACCTCGCCGACGATCAGGTATTCGGGGCGCATACGCAGGGACTCGCGCACGAGATCGCGCAGGGTGATCTCCCCCGTGCCCTCCGCACCCGCCGGACGAGTCTGCATCGCAACGTGGTCCCAGTTAGCCAAACCCAGCTCGAAGACCTCCTCGCAGGAGATGACGCGGCGCGAACGCGGAAGCTCCCCCGCCAGGGCGCGTAGCAGCGTCGTCTTGCCCGCCTGAGTTCCTCCCGAAACGAGCACGGACAGCCCGCAACTGACGGCGGCCGAGAGGAAGTCGCGCATCGGCGCGGCGACCATCTCGACCGCGACCAGATCCTCCAGGGTGCGTGCCCGCTGGATATGTTTGCGGATATTCACGCTCCACGACGAACCCGTCACCGGCGGAATGACGACATGGAGACGCTCCCCGCCCGCGAGCATCGCATCCACGAAGGGGCTCGACAGGTCGAGCCTGCGTCCCGAGTGGTGCAGCATCCTCTCCACGAGGGCCCGCACATCCTCGTCCGTGAGGATGAGGCTGGTCAACTCGGCCACACCGCCACGCGCGACAAACACGCGCGAGGCCGCGTTGATCCATATTTCCTCCACCGACGGATCATCCATCAGCACCTGGAGCGGGCCGAGGCCGCAGATGTCGTCCATAAGGTCCGCTTCGATCTGCGCGCGTGCAGCGGGCAACAGGTCGGGCACATGCCGATCAATGGCACGCTCGATGAGCGCGCGCACCGCCGCGGGATCGCGAGCCGCGTCAATGCCGCCCGCAGCCAATCTCTCCCGAACACGCGCCGCGAGAGAACGCGTCATGGCTTCCATCGCTGCGCCTCCTTGCTACAAACCAAGCCAATGTGTCGAAAGTAACAGAGTTTTTCAGAAAGGAGCAAACCCACACCCACCCAATCTCCCACGACTCCGCGCGGGGAAGCACTCGCGCGCCCTCACACGCGATACGTTAAGTCAATGACCTCCCCGAAGAGCCCCCTCGAACTGGCAGCCCTGGCCACCGCCGCCGTCCCCGGCATGCGCGTCACCGCCCTGCGCCCGCCCTCCTACAGCGACGAGCTCTCTACCGTGACCGGCATCGAAGATGCCGCAGGCAACCGCTGGATCGTCACCTGCCCCCACGAGGAGGTCTCAGGCCCAGCCCTCGAAGCGACCTCCGGAATCCTCGACCGCCTCGGGCAGGCACACGACCACGACTACATCCCCTTCGACGTACCCCGACTGGCCGGTCAGGCCAAGCTTGCACATGGCGGAAGCGTCTACGTCCACCGCGATCCAGGCGGCGCCGCCCCCACGGACGAGGACCTCGACACCGACCCGCTCCTGCCCGCCTCTCTCGGACGCGCCCTCGCAGCCCTCCACAACCTCCCCGAGACCGTGTTTTCCGCGATCGGACTGCCCACCTACACGGCCATCGAATGCCGCGACCGTAACCTCGCCCTCCTCGACGAGGCCGCCCGCGAAGTCACCATTCCCGCCGCCCTGTGGAGCCGCTGGGAAGCCGCCCTCGAAGACGTCTCCCTCTGGCGCTTCCCCGCCGCCCCCGTCCACGGAGACATCCAAGAACACTGCCTGTCCATCAAACGCGGCTCACTCCTCGCCATCGGCGGCTGGACCAGCGCGCACGTGGGCGACCCCGCCCTCGACATCGCATGGATCCAGGCCACCGCATCCGACGCATTCCTCGAACGCTTCCGCGAAACCTATGGCCACGAGCGCCGCGCCACCGACCTGCACGTCTTTACACGCGCACAGCTCATGAGCGAGATCGCCCTCGTCCGCTGGCTCGTCCACGGCCTCCACGCCGAAGACGCTTCCGTCATCGACGAGGCACGTGCCATGCTCGACGACCTCGCCAAGGACCTCGACGGCGAGCCCCTCCTCCCCTCGCACGCATCCGCAATGGGGGCCCGCATCTCCCTGACCCCCGTCGAGTCCCCCTCCGCCTCGCCGATCGAAGCCTCGAAACCCACACCGAGCACGGCGGACGAAGCCGACGAGGATACCTCCGGCGAACCCACCGTCCCCGTCTCGCGCCCCGCGTCCGCACTCAGGCGCAAGCTCGCACAAGGCGAAGTCGACCCCGCAGCCCCCACCGAGCGCCTGAGCCTCGGCCCCGACGGAACGCTGGCGCGCTAACCGCGCCGCGCCACCCGCGGACCACCCACCCGGGGCGCCCAACGTCACAAACCGGGGCCCGCCAGATTTTCAC
>ERZ773263.1100-NODE-1100-length-16868-cov-4.171474_pt1 | contig 16868 bp, 17 predicted proteins | sample MGYA00511076_ERZ773263 | MGnify/ENA primary metagenome ERZ773263 (study PRJEB29015, sample SAMEA2738155) | human oral metagenome | biome: human oral; feature: human-associated habitat; material: saliva | place: China | collected 2195 ... | reverse complement strand
AATTATTCCCCTTGTTTATTATCAAAATAAAAAATATTAGCAATTGGCTAGAATTGATAAATAAACCTAATTTTTATTGTTTAAAATTCTTTAGCAATAATATAGATAAAGTTATCGATATATCTCTACTCGACAATGAGGAAGATGTGTTATCTGTTTCTATTGGAGTGAACGCTTAACTTTAAAAATAAATAAACTATTCCAGCAGAAACAATCTTTGGCTTTGTATAACTTAAAGGTGTTTACAATGAAAGAATTATAAGAGATTGCCGTGAATGTCGGTCATCTCTTTCGGTATGCCGATTTGGTCGTTGTGGAAATAGGCGAGGTATTGTTTACCGTCTTTGGCCGTTGTCAAAGACTTGTGCCAGCGGTTTGTAGCTGCCTTTGTAGGTGTACTCCTGCAATAGGCAGGCTACCATCCCAGACGAAGTGGGTGCGTTTCGGGTCGGTACTCATCCAGGCGAGTTTGTCTTGACGTTCTTTGGAGAGACTTCGGCCGAACGGGTCATAGGCGTATGTCCAAATTTCGGTATTGCCTGCGGGCTTTTTGATTTCGGCGCGGACGAGTTGGTTTTCTAGATCGTATTGGTAATATTGGTTTTCGCCATTGGGCAGCTGGCGGTAGATCAGGGTGCCAAAGCAATGGTAGCAGTTAAGGAGATTACCATTGCCAAGATTATATCCTTTGTCCTTCTCCCTGGGGGTGGAGGAAGGATTGCATTGGCAAGATCATATGACTATTCTCTACTCTTATTCCGCTATCCCATAATTCAGTGGTAGAGTCACAGTAAAATTAAACAGCCAAATTTCTCTTAAAACCTATTGATTTGATACTAAAAATTGGAGTACTATGAGCACACTCTCTAGAGTATCATTAATTCTCATTTGACATATAGGAACAAAACAGCGGAATTTGTAGAAGAATAGGGAAAAGGAAATTAATTTATATTATGTTAAATTAATAATACTAGTATTTTAGCCTGTTAGGCCGTCTGAAATCACGTTTCAGGCAGCCTTTATTTCAGACAGCGCAGTCACCTAAAATCGCCTGTTCCCCATCCAATCAAACTTTCAGACGACCCCGCCGGATACGCATAGTTTAATCATCGACAGGAGAAGCACCATGCCTTCCGCCAAACTCATCCAAAAGCTCAAACCCGCCCTGCAAAACCCGCTTCCGCCCGAACAAGACGGCATTCTGTTGTGTCTCGATTCCGACACCGTAACGGGCGACAACGCCAAATACATGAAAATTACAACCGCCTTGCCCGTTGGTACGATTTCGGCGAACGCTGGATAGCCCGCCTCAAATACGGCAACAGCATCAACGAGACACGGCGCAGCCTGATGGGCGAACTGGAGTGGGCGGCAGGATTGCACCGCACTCTACGTCTCCATCGGCACAGGTACCGATTTAAACCACCTGCCCGCCGACATCGACCCCGCCGCTGGACTTGACCGGTGCCGACCTGTCGCTCGGCATGTTGGAACGCTGCCGCGACGTGTGGCAGAAAAAAGCGGCAGGCTTGGACTTGGTACACTGCAACGCCGAAAATTTACCCTTTGCCGACAATATGTTCGACGTCGTATTCCATGTGGGGGGCATCAATTTTTTCAGCGACAAACAAAAAGCCATCAACGAAATGCTGCGCGTCGCCAAGCCCGGCACCAAAATCATGATTGCAGACGAAACCACCGACTTTATCCAGAAACAATACAAAAAAAGCCTATTCACGCGGAACTACTTCCAAGACACCGATTTCGACCTGACACAAATCGAAAACTGCATCTCCGAAACCGTACAGGAAAAGAAAAAGCGGCTGCTGTGGAGCAACCGCTTTTACTGCATCATCTTCCGCAAACCTGCCTAAAACAGGTGCTGCGTTTGTTTTTTCAGACGGCCTCAAAATCTGAAAAGGCCGTCTGAAAAATAAAAAGCAGCCTGCACTCGTTACAAAAAAGTGCAGGCTGCTTTTACACTCTCAGGTAGCCTTTCAGACGACCTTAATGCAGATTCGCTTTAAAGAACTGCTCAAACTTATCAAACGGAATCTTGCCAGTGGTGTTGTCATACAAATCCGTGTGGTTCGCACCCGGCACGATGTACAGCTCTTTGTTTTTGCTACCCAGAGATTTGAACGCGTCTTCTCTGAAATAGCGTGAGTGTGCTTTTTCACCGTGGACGATTAAAGCGGGGGCGCGCAATTCGCCGGCACGTTGCAGGATGGGCATATTGATGAACGCCAGCGGTACGGTGGTCGCCCAAGAACCTTGCGGATTGGAGTTTACCGCGCGGGGATGGAAGCCGCGTTTGGTGCGGTAGAAATCGGCGTATTCGGCGATAAATTTCGGCGTGTCGGCGGTAATGTCTTTGGGGTCAAGGTTGTTGGCGGGCGCAAGGGTGGCGTAACCGTTTTGCGCTGCTTCCCAGCGACCGTTGTTCAGTTGCACTTTCATTTGGTAGCGCGCTTCGGCAGTTTGCGCAGGGGCGCGGTCGTAGTCTCCTTGTGCGTTCTGCTTCATGTTGATTTCGTAGCCGTTGGCCATCACGCGGGTCATGTCGTACATGGTGCTGGTGGCAACGGCTTTGATACGGGTATCGCCCACGGCGGCGTTCAACGCCATGCCGCCCCAACCGCAAATGCCCAAGATGCCTATTTGTTCGCGGTTCACGAAGTTTTGCAGGCCGAGAAAATCAACGGCGGCGGAAAAGTCTTCAGTGTTGATGTCGGGCGACTCCATATTACGCGGTTCGCCGCCGGATTCACCAAGGTAGGACGGGTCAAACGCCAAGGTTACAAAACCGCGTTCTGCCATCGCTTGGGCATATAGACCGCTGGATTGCTCCTTCACCCCACCGAACGGGCCGGCTACCGCAATTGCGGGCAGTTTCTGGCCTGAACGGATGTTTTTCGGCACATACAAATCGCCAACCAATGTGATGCCGTAGCGGTTTTTGAATGTTACTTTGTGGTGTTCCACTTTATTGGACTGGGGGAAAATTTTGTCCCATTCTTGGGTAAGCTGCATGGTTTGAACTCCTTTTATCGGGGTAATGGATACGTTTGCCAGCACAGGGGCAGACAAAGTCAATGCAACGGCGGCTGCGGCAGCAGCTTTCAGGAATGATTTTTTAACTTGATTTTTCATGGGTTTGCTCCGTGATTTGCTTATCGAATGAGTGCATTATAGGGATGGACTGTTTGGCAAACAATGAATAAAATCTGAATTGTTAATTCTAAAATTTGGAACAATTAAGGTGCAGGCTGCCTGAAAAGGTTTTCAGACGGCCTGAACCAATCTCTTGAAATCAAAATGGACAAACTCAACGCCCTAAAATACTTCTGTTCCGCCGCCGAGACCCTGCAATTCCGCGAAACCGCGCTGCGCCTGTCCGTTTCGCCGCAGGTGGTAACGCGTGTGATTGCCGAATTAGAACAACACCTCGGCGAACAGCTTTTTACCCGCAACACACGCAATATCCACCTGACCGAGTTTGGCACAGCCTTCCTGCCGCGCGCCCAGCAGCTCCTTGCCGACAGCGAAAACCTGTTTTCTGCCGCCAAAGAAAAAGACGAGATACGCGGCATCGTCCGCATCACCGTACCGCAGTGGAGCGATAACGGCCGCATACTCACCCGCCTGCTGGAAAAATGCGCTGACTATCCCGAAATTTATTTCGATTTGCGCGGCAACGACGCCAAACTTAACGCGGTGGAAAACCAACTCGATATCGGCATCCGCATCGGCACACAGGCGGAAGATTTGATGATTGTCCGCAAAATCTGCGACATCACCGACAAAATCGTCGCCTCCCCCGCCTATCTCGCCCGCTACGGCACGCCGCAAAGCCTAGACGAATTAACCGGCCGTTTCCCCGCATCGTCGCTCATTAACGCCAACACCAACCGCCCGTGGGGCTGGCCGCTCAACGCAGAAATGCACGTTTTTCCAAAAAACATCTGTTTCATCACGGACGACCCTGCCAACGAACTCGCCGCCGCACTGGCAGGCAGTGTTGCCGCCTATATCCCGGAACATCTGTGCCGAATCCACCTGCAAAACGGCGAACTAGTGGAACTCTTCCCCGAAATCCCGCGCCGCCCGTGGCAACTCTACATCTACCGCCCGCAACGCACAGTAACTCCCGGGCGCGTGTTAAAGGTGTTCGACTGGCTGACGGAGGTGTTGCGGGAAATGTATGATAAAGAGGCTACCTAAAAATCAAGAAGGCTCAAGCGACATTCATCGTCTGTTTCCGCTTGCCTTCAGGTCGTCTGAAAACACATTTACAAACTCAAACATCAGAATATCCATACCCAATACGGCTTATGCTGAAATCCGATACTCCGGACAGATTTAGCGTCTTTATTAGGTCTCAACCCAAGCTGCATTTACCGATTTGAATCGGCTATACTACCGCCTTTCCTTAAAACACACATCGTCATGAGTACCAAAAAATTTCCCATCCCCCTCAGCTATTTCAGCATGCCGTTGGGGCTTTTCGCGCTCGGTTTGTCTTGGCGTTACGGCGCGCGTATCGGGCTTTTACCGAATTGGGCTGCGGAAACGTTGTTAGCCGCTGCCTTTGTGCTTTGGCTGCTGCTGGTTATTGCCTACATCATCAAAATCCGTTTTTTCCGCCGAGAGGGTTGATTTTGCTGGGAACGGCGGGACAGTTGGCATTTGCCATGTACCGCGCAGGCGGCTTGTGGCGCGGCGTCCATAACCTTGATGCCACCACGCCGATTGTTTACCTGCCCACCGTTGCCACCAATTTTGTCAGCGCGACCGCAATGGCGACATTGGGTTTATCGGATTACGCTTGGCTGTTTTTGGGCGCGGGACTGTTTTCATGGCTTAGCTTGGAAGCCGCCATATTGAGCCGTTTGCGCACCGGCACACCCGTCAACGCCCCTGTGCGCGGTATTGTCGGCATTCAACTTGCGCCCGCTTTTGTCGGCTGCGGCGCCTATTTCGCCGTATCGGGCGGGCACATCGATACCTTCCCGCTGCTTTTAATCGGCTACGGCTGCCTGCAATTCCTGCTACTGCTACACCTTCTGGCTTGGATGCTGGAGAAAGGATTTAGCCCCAGTTTTTGGGGTTTCTCGTTCGGTTTGGCGGCAATGACGGGCTGCGGTTTTCATTTGATCGCCGAACAGCGTTTACTGTTTTTAGGCTATTTCCTCGCCACCACAGGCTCCGGTTTGGTGATGTTGCTGTTGCTGGCGACTTTGAATTTGGCGAGACAGGGGCGCTTGTTGGTGAAATGAAAAATCGTGCGGCTTAAAGGTGTTATAAAACGGACATAGTCTCAGGTCGTCTGAAAACTATATTTGGAAATTCAAACCGATGAAGATAAACCCTAAAAACGGCAGCATTATCCTGCCAGACGGCAACATTATTAGCGCGCGCACCACGCTTGATGATTGGATTGCATGCTTCCCAAAATCCAGCCCGAATCATCTGCAAGCGGGAATAACATTTTTCGGTTTGTCATTTACCAAACAGTCCGAACAATACACCCTTACCGCCCAGTTCGAGCAGCAGCGGCTGGAGAGCTTATTCATATTCTTCTGCCCGATAGGCGAGGACAACAGCTGGGCAGCATGGTCGGAGGAGCGCGAATTGCAACGCAGAAAACAATTTGATCGATGGCTGGATAAGCAGCTGGGCGATGCCCCTTGCGCCATTGAAACATCGGCATCTGGCAAATGCCGTCGATTTACATGGGGCAATGCGGGCGCGTATTACTACAATAAAGACGGCAGTACGATGATCGTCATCAGTTATCGCTGAACGCCTTTCAAAGGATGCCCCATGCACTACCGATCGCTCAACGCCGTTCTGGAACAATACCACCATCCCTCCTCCCCAAACAGCCTCGCCCTGCATATCGACCGTCAAACGCAAGGCTACCTGAAACTCCACACACCCGACGGCATCAGCCTGACTTATCAGGACGACCCCGTGTTCTGGTCGTTCTTCAGCCACGATTTATACGACGCTTACCTCATCCGCAGCTACGCCGAAAGCTGGCAGGCATACCAGCCCGTCGCAGATGGACAAGCATTCCAAGCCGTACCGTCCCAAAGGCCGTCTGAACGCCCCTACTCCGAAGCGGGTATCTTTTCAGACGACCTTCAAAACACATTCAGCCGCCCCGCCCTGCAAGCATTCAACCAACACTAGGCATTCTCCGCAACGATACCGACCTGCGCCGCGCTATCGCCCAACTGAGGCTTTGGAAACAAAACCAAGCCGAGCCGCACACCGTGTTCGAATACGAAAACCGCAACCTGCTCGAATGCAGCCTCACCGTCGCCCAAGCCGCATACAGGCGGAGACAGAACATCGGAGCATATTTTAATAGTGATTGTTAAGGCTGATAGTGAAAACTTTTCTCCAATAAATAACGTCATTGACTGAAAAAGAAAAGGTTCACACATGATTAAGGAAAGATTGAAAGAAAGTAGGAGAAACGGTGGAAACTAAAATGCAGGGATTGGCAGTAGTTATAAGTGATAATAACTAATCAACAATGGTCTTTGCATTTTGTGGAGAGAAAAAAGCTAGGATTAATGAAATAAGACCATCTGAACAGTTTTGAATAAGTTCAAACAAAGTTGGCACAATTCACTATCTTTACCCTACTCTATTTCGCTAGGCTACAATTTCGCCAGGCTACGATTAATGATAAGATTACAGTAAAATTAACCAGCCAAATTTCTATTAAAACCTATTGATTTGATACTAAAAATTGGAGTACTATGAGCACACTCTCTAGAGTATCATTAATTCTCATTTGACATATAGGAACAAAACAGCGGAATTTGTAGAAGAATAGGGAAAAGGAAATTAATTTATATTATGTTAAATTCATAATACTAGTATTTTAGCCTGCTAAGTCCTGTTTCTTCTAGTTGTACAATCACTTACAGAATTCAAATATAAAAGGCCATTTGAAGAATTTCAGATGGCCTTCTCTTTATCAATATCCATGAAACCAATTCAGATCACAGTTTTATTCCAAAGCATGATTAAATTTCTTTTATAGAATTTTAGATAGTCCTATTCATTGACTGCCACCACTTTCCCAAACCCGTCCGCGCTTTGCAAAAAACGGTGGGCTTCGGGAACTTGTTCCAATGTAAACACGCGTTCAATTAAGATTTTCACATTAAATTGCCAGATATAGTCAAACATCGCATCCAGCTTGGCTTGCGACACATTGCCCGAATAAAAGGCGGTGAGATAGCTGTTGTTTTTGAGTTCGATAATCGGATCAAAATCGTTCACGTACCATATATTACCTAGCTGCCCTGTATTGCAGATGATGCCGTGTTCGTTGATGTGGGTGAAAGAATCACACAAAGTTGCTGGCCCGACCAATTCCAGAATTTTGTCATAGTTTTGGTTTGTTTGTAGTTTGCCATCGGCTTCAGTAATCACTTCGTCAAATCCGACCGCTTGCAAATGGGTAGCTTTGGCAGGATTACGCGTTGAACCGTGCAATACGATATGCGGAAACTGTGCTTTAAGAAGCTACGCAAAGGCTATGACCACACCGCTGCCGGCACCACGCACCAACACACGATCTTGCGGCCGCGATACGAAGCTGCTGCAACGAGCCGAATGCGGTGTAGTAGGTTTCGGGAATTGCGGCAAGGGTTTTCCAATCCAAATCGGTATGAACGGGGTAAATTTGCTCGTTGGGCAGCAACACATATTCGGCGTAGCTGCTGTCAAAGGCGCGCCCCATTTCGCCCATAATAGAGACGACCTTTTGTCCGACCGCCAGCGCGGGTGTGGAACTTTGCGCCACTTCGCCTACACATTCAATGCCCAAAATGCGTGGAAACTGCACGGATGGCGATTTGCCTTCACGCATGAAAATCTCAGAATGGTTGATGCCGAAGCCTTTAATTTTTACCAGTGACCAACCCTCTTTGATATCAGGTGTTGGCACGTCTTGATAAATTAGTTGTTCCGCTCCGCCGGCTTGGTAGATTTTTACGGCTTTCATAATATCTCCCTAAGAATCTGATGCTTTTAGGTAGCCTACTGCCAATTTTACTTTCCTAACAACCCATTTTTCTCTAAATAATCCCGAGCCACGTTTTCCGCGCTTTCGCCTTGCACTTTCACGCGGTAGTTCATCTCGCTCATTTCCTCTTCGCTAATTTTTCCCGCCAGTCGGTTAAGTGCGGTCACAATTTGCGGATTTTTTTCGGCAAATTCTGCTTTCATCAATGGTGCCCCCTGATAAGCAGGAAACAGGGAAATATCATCTTTCAGCAGGCGCAACTGGTATTGCTTCAATTCTGCGTCGGTAGAAAAGGCCTCCACTAGGTCGATTTTTTCATTCAACAATGCCGTATAGCGTAAGGCAGGTTCCAAGCTAACAATATGTTTCAGCGTGATACCTGCTGCCTGCATGCCTTTGTAGCCGTCTGCTCGGTCGGTAAACTCCAGTGAGAAACCTGCTCGGATATCGGGCGCAGCCTGCTTTAAGTCGCTGATGGCATTCAGTTGGTGCTCCGCGCCGTAGCTTTCTTTGACTGCCAACGCATAAGTGTTCTGATAAGACATTGGTGGCAGAAACTCTAACTGATATTGTTCCGCCAATAATTGTTTGCCCCGTTGATAGGTTTCATCTGGCGACAGATGGCGGTTCTTCTGTTCAGTTGGTACTTGTACTAAGGCTTCCAGCACTGTGCCGGTGAATTCAGGATAAATATCGATTTCGCCACTATTCAGTGCGCTAAACAGGAAAGTAGTTTTGCCAAAATTAGGTTTGACTGTGACTTTCACGTTCGAATTCTCACGTTCAATCAATAATTTATACATGTTAATCAGAATATCCGGCTCACTCCCCATTTTGCCGGCAACCACCACGTTTTTTGTGGCAGGTGTAAATGAAATCTGCGACAGACCGAGTGCGCCGAAGCCCACCGCCAATGCAAGAATAATCGGCAACTTGCGTCGCGATTTCTGCAACAGCCCGATAATGCCGCTTACACCGACAGCCAATAACGCGGAGAGTAATGCGCCGGTAAACGTCATTGTCATGTTGTTGCGGTCAATGCCGAGCAGAATCAGGTTACCCAAGCCGCCTGCGCCAATTAACGCCGCCAGAGTTGCCGTGCCGACAATCAGCACTGCCGCCGTGCGAATGCCCGAAATCATGGCAGGCAAAGCCATCGGCAGCTCAATCCGCCACAATGATTGCCAGCGCGATAGTCCGAATGCAGTGTATGCATCTTGAATCGATTGGTCGATTTGGGTCAGCCCCAAATAGGTATTTTGAAAAATCGGCAACAGTGCGTATAGCGTGAGTGCAATCAAGACGGGCGGCGAACCGATACCGACAAACGGAATCAGCAAACCCAGCAGCGCCAAAGACGGAATGGTTTGCAATATATTGGTAAACTGTAATACCACTTCCGCTGCCCGCTGTCTGCGCGCAAACAACACGGCCGCAGGCACTGCAATCGCCACTGCCGCGAGCAAAGCCAGGCCGGAAAGCCATAAATGCGTAAGCAGCATTTGCCAGAGTTCTGCTGGGGTAACGTTTAGGGATGAGAACATAGTTTTAAATTTTATGTTTAGTACATTGAATAATAGATGTTTATGTTTTCTTTACAGCAAGGTATTAGCGCCTTGAAAGAGGTTTCAGACGGCCTTCACCATCATAACACTGCCCTTCTCACAGCTTCCTGTCCCTGTTTATCCAACCGTAAGAATTGGTGGATGATGCGTTCGGCATCGGGTGCGTCGGCGGTGGAAAATAGCGATTGCACATAATCATTTGCCGGCTGCTTTTTGATTTCTTCAGGTGTGCCGATTTGTACCAGTTTGCCATTATGCATTACACCGATACGGCAAGCGAGTTTGGCGGCTTCCTGCATATCATGGGTAACGAAAACGATAGTGGTGCCAAATTTTTGGTGAATCATAGCAATTTGGTCTTGCAGCACGGTGCGCACCAGCGGGTCAAGTGCTGAAAACGGTTCGTCCATCAGCAGAACTTGGGGCTTGGCTGCAATGGCTCGCAAAATGCCGATGCGCTGCTGTTCACCGCCGGAAAGTTCGTGCGGATAGCGGTCGCGGTAGTGCGCAGGGTCAAGTTCCACCAGCTCCAATAATTCATTCACACGCGTTTTGCGTTCGGCTTTCGGCCAGCCCAGTACGTCAGGCATGAGTTCGATATTTTCCGCGACGGTCATGGTGGGAAAAAGCGCGATTTGCTGTAATACGTAACCAATTTGGTGGCGGAGCTGGCGGATGTCGTAGTCTTTAATCCGTTTCCCGTGCAGATAAACGTTGCCATCGGTCGGTTCAATTAGCGCGTTAATCATGCGTAAAGTGGTGGATTTGCCGCTGCCCGAGCCACCTACCAACACGAAAAATTCACCCTGATAAATGGTCAAATCCAAATCGCGCACAGCATATTTGCCGTTATAATGCTTGCCTGTGCCACGAAACTCGATAAATGGGACAAGATTATTTTGCATATTGTGTCTTTACTACGTCTTCAAAACTAAGCGGTGCTCGTCCCAACAACTGCGACAGGTCGTCTGAAACGGTAGCAAGCTCGCCTTTAACAATGGCAGTGTAGGTAGAAACCCAGGCTTCAATCTGCCAATCGGGCGTGTCAGGATACTCAGCTTTGCGGCTGGCGAAGGCTTCTTCCACAATTTCATTGTGGTAGCAGTGCGGTTTGCCGGTGATTTCGGTTAAGACGGCAGCTATTTCAGCAAAACTTAATGATTGGGAACCGGTCAGTGTGTAGGTCTGATTATCGTGGTGGTGATCGTCGCAAGCGATGTCGGCAATGATGTTTGCCGCTGCTTGGGCAACATCGCGCTGTGAAACGCAGGCAACGCGCCCGTTGTCGGCTGGGCCTGCGATGATGCCGTCTGCGTTAGCAATTGTTGCCATCATCTCACTGTAAAAATTGTCGCGCAGAAAGGTGTAGCGCATATTTGTTTGCCGGATTGCATTTTCGGTAACCGCATGAGTGCGCGCCAGCGTGAAGGTACTGTCCAACGCCGCTTGAGCAAAAGAGAGATAGACAATATGTTTCACGCCCGCTTCCGAAGCAGCCTGCACCAAAGTCAAATGCTCCTGTTCGCGCATCGGACTTTCGGCGGCAGACACCATAAACAGCACGTCCACCCCATTTAAAGCCTGCTTAGCAAGCTCCAAATCGCCATAGGCAAACCGCCGCGCCTCGCAGTTCGGCAGATCGGGTACTTTGGCGGGGTTGCGCAGTGGCAGAATAAGCGGTAGGTCGCGTGTACTGAGGTGTTGGGCGACCATGCCGCCGATGTTGCCGCTGGAACCAGTGATGGCTAGATTCATGTTGTTATCCTTATGCGTTTTCTAAAGAGATAGCTTTGCCGTTTACAGGGTTTCTGTAAAACCATGTGCATGCTGCTTTTTGGGTTTCAGGTAGACTGAATAGATTTAAGGGATGGTTTATTAATGGTTATTTTATTGTAGCAGTTTTCCTGCATACGATAAGCCGCGAAAGACTTACTTAATTATTAAGCTGATATTAATAATTAGGTTAGGATATGTGGTCTTTCCGTTTTCTGGTCCCTTATGGCTTAAAACGGACCTCTTCTACTAGTTTTTAGAATTTAATTACCAAGTATTTGTACTGCATTTCTCTATTCTCAAAGAATTTAAAGAGCTTTGGGTATGTCCCCACGGTCCTATTCCACTACTAAATAATTAAGTGATAGAGTTATAGCATAATTAATATGTTAAGTTATAATTATAAATTATAATCATAACTTATTAATTTAATTAGTATTTTTAAAATTATTATTCTAAGCCACTTTCAAAGAACAGGATCTTTTGTATCGCTCAGTAGATATCTAAAATTCTAAAAACCATTTGAACTTAAAGATTCAAACGGTTTTTTAGTATCAATTTATTTATATTCCATGCTTTTACATACGGTTAAATTTTAAAATTTAATCTTCCTTCAAATCCAACCGCTTTCATCATCAAGCCCTACCCGTACTCAAACCTGCCTTGCCATTTTCCCATAAAGTTTTCAGCAATACTTTCCACGCCGACAATTTGGGATCAGGCTTTTTGCCTTGTCCGATTAAGTCCATTTGCGTCATATACCAGTTCATTTCCAACATTGCACCTGCTTTTTTATCAACAAATGCTACGCCAGTTTGAATGCGGTCGGTTTGCACGGTTTGGTAAGTGCCGTTTTGCATTTGGTTCGCCAAATCAGGCACTAAGGCAAACGGGCGGGCGACGCCGACCAAATCTAAATGGCCGCTAGATAAGGCATCTTCCATTGCGCTTTGTGAACGGAAGCCGCCGGTGATAATCAGCGGAGCTTGGCTGACTGCACGGGCTTTTTCGGCGTAATCGATGAAGAAGGCTTCGCGTTTGCGGGTGCTGTCTTTGGCAGCGAGCATTTGCGGGCTTTCGTAGTTGCCACCGGAAACTTCAATAAAATCAATGCCCATTTCTGACAGTTTTTGTACTACCTGCACCGATTCGCTTTCGTCAAAACCGCCTTTTTGGAAGTCCGCCGAATTGAGTTTTACGCCTACCAAGAAATCTTTGCCAACGGCGGCGCGGATGGCGGTGTAGATTTCCAAAAGGAAGCGCACACGGTTTTCTAAACTGCCGCCCCATTGGTCTTGGCGGCGGTTGTGGTGCGGCGAGAGGAATTGGCTGATGAGATAGCCGTGCGCGGCGTGAATTTGTACGCCTGAAAAGCCTGCTTGTTCGGCAATTTTCGCGGTTTGTACGAATTGCTGAATCAGCCCGTTGATTTCATCGGCAGTCAATTCGCGCGGCGGATTGATAAAGCCATCCATGCCCACCAACGGCACGACGCTCGGTGCAAGCGGTGTTTTATTGACCACCGCAGGCGACTGTTTGCCCGCATGGTTGATTTGCATGATGAGCAGCGTGTCGTTTTGTGTGCCGGCTTTCGCCCATTTTTTTAGCATCTCAAGGCTGCGGTCGTCTGAAATCACCACATCGTTTATCGAACCTTTACCGCTTTCGGCGACCATCACATTGCCCGTAACCAACACACCTGCACCGCCTTTTGCCCAAGTGTCGTACAGGCGGACAAGTTTTTCAGACGGCTGGTCGTTTTGGGCAAGTTGCTCTTCCATGGCGGATTTGAAGATACGGTTTTTAGTACCCTTTCCGTTTTGAAAAGTGAACGGGGTAAATAACATAATTCTTTCCTTTAAGTTGATAAGTTTAAAAATGTAAACGTATTTGGATAAAAATAAAGGGTTAACAGATAACCCTATTTTGAAAGCGGGCAATTTTGAGCCATTAAATCAGCAAGCTGTCTCAACTTCGCCACCGCATCCGCCATGGCAATACTGTAAAACCGCTCTTTGCCGACCTGTTCCACCGCCACCGCACCGGCTTGCAACATAATTTTCAAATGATGCGACACCGCAGGACGCGACAGATGTAGATGCTCGGTCAGCTCATTCACATTCATCTTGCCGTGTTCCCACAGCACGCGCAGGATTTGATGGCGGTTTTCATCGCTCAACACGGTAAAGATGGGAATGCACTCGCGCATTAAATTCATGGTTTGTTGCGGCATATTCGGCTTCTTAAGTTTATATGTTTAAAAACTTGAACGCATTTTAAAGGGAACGATGGGGAATGTCAAAGGGAATTTTAGAAGACGGGTTCGCGTACCAATTAGCGACTGATAAAATGGTGGGCAAAAGCCCACCTCTTCAAGTTGATGTTTTATCATTAACCAAACACTGTTTCCAAGTGTGCTTGGTAGTCTGATAAGTATTGTTCTACTTGTGGATTTTTAATTACATCGTTACATAAGAATGTCGGCAGCCTGAACAGCCTTAACCATTTCACTCAATTCCGCCCACACTTGGCGAATGGGAACGGGTAAATCTTGTTTAAAATAATAGTGCAAAGTTTTTAAGATTAAATGAGCAACCATTTCCCCTTGATAATCTAAATTTTTATGAGGGAATTGTGTTTGTTGCTTGGCGATATAATGATTTTTTAACATTAAAAACATATCGTCCCACAAATGATGGCGTTTGGTTTTAATTGTCCATAACGCCAAAATCAATCGCCGTTTTTCATAAAATAGCGGCAAAATAATTTCAATGAATTCATTTAAATCAATAATTTGTTTTCGTTTTTCAATCAAATAGGAATATTCCGCTTTTAATTCACTAATCATCGCCCCTGCCAAATCGCTTTTGCCTGAATAATATTTATAAAAAGTATTTCTATTAACCAATGCCCTATCCAAAATCTGTTGCACTGCAATGTTTTCAAAAGACTTCTCTTGCAACAATTCCACAAAAGCGGTGCGAATGGCTTTGTGTGTTTTTTGTACCCGTAGGTCTTGTTTTTCAGACGGCATAACAATATTACCTCAATTCATCTATTTATAAATACAGATTTTAAAATTTATACTCTTATTATACCATTTGAGGGTTAATTTGACCATTTTTATTGACCAAACAATCTTTTAGAATGAGCCCATCTTATGAATTGTTAACGGAGAATATGTAATGTCCCAATCAATGTATTTAGCAAACGACATGACCGACTATGAAAAACTAGGGATTGATCCTGTGGAGGTTAAGCCTTTTGAAGACGGTTTGCGGACTGATGGTTCGTCTGGCACTTGGGAATGGTGGTATTTTGATGCTCATTTAGACAATGGTGCAAAATTAGTGGTGGTATTTTATACCAAGCCAAACACGATGCCCCATTTGCCTTTGTCGCCATTTATCCGCATTGCCCTTGAATTGCCAGATGGACGTTCAGTGCAAAAAACCAAATTATTCCCTGCCGATACCTTTACAAGCGCAAAAGAAACTTGCGATGTAAAAATTGCCGACAATCATTTTAAAGGCGATTTGCACCGCTACCACATTCAAGCCCAGATTGATGAATTGTCGGTTGATGTGACTTTAACAGGGCAAATCAGAGCGTGGCGACCAAAATCAGGGCATATGTATTGTGGCGACAAATTGTTTGCGTGGTTGCCGAGTGTACCGCAAGGTGAAGTGTCGGCAAATATCAAGCTTGGCGATGAACAATTTGTGGCACAAGGCACAGGCTATCACGACCACAACTGGGGCAATGCACCGATGAAGTCTTTGATTCATCATTGGTATTGGGGGCGTGCCAAAGTGGGCGATTTTACCGTGATTGCCTCGCACATCACAGCAGCCGAAGCATTTGATTACACGCCACAAACGCTGTTTATGTTGGCAAAAAATGGGCAGATTGTGGCGGACGATGAACAGGCGGTGCGTTTTTCCATTGACGAAATCCACATTGATGAAGCCACCCAAAAACCTGTTGCCGACATCGTCAAATACGAAGTGGTCAATGATGAGCATCGCTATGTCATTACTTTCCATAGAGAAAAAACAATTATGGCATCTAAGTTTATTGACCAAGCCACACCTGAACAACGAGCCAAAATGTTGGAAGCAGGCGATGACGGGGCTTATTTGCGATTTGTTGGTAAGGTGAGCATTGCCCATTTTGTCAATGGCAATCAGGTTGCCTATGCAGAAGATGAAGCACTTTGGGAGCTGATGTATTTTGGCAAGGCTTTATTGCCTTAATTGATGGTTTAAATCACCGCTTCGGTTTAGGTTCAAGCGGTAGCACTATATAATTCCCAATAGATTTTGGGGCTGACGTAGATTAGCCCTAAATTTATAAAAAAAGGGATGTGATGTTTGCGGTTATTGTCCCGTTTTCCATGAAGCGATACGTTTCAAATTATCCACCGTGTCGTGATTGACGATGGCGGCGAACGTACCGTCCAGTTTGGCAATTTCGGCTTTGTCTTCATCGCTGAGGGCAAAGTCAAAGACGTTCAAGTTTTCCGCCATGCGTTCGGGTTTGGTGGATTTTGCCAACACGATGATGCCACGTTCCACCAGCCAGCGGGTAATCACCTGCGCCACGGATTTTCCATATTTCGCACCGATTTTGCTTAATACAGGGTTGTGGAAAATATCATTTTTGCCTTCGGCAAACGGCGCCCATGCTTCCACGGCGATGCCTTCAGCCTGCAAAGCGGTAACGGCTTCGGTTTTTTGTTGGAACGGATTGATTTCAATCTGATTAGCCTGCGGCATCACTTTATTGAATAGTCCCAAATCCACCGCGCGTACGGGCGAAAAATTGCTCACGCCGATAGCGCGGATTTTGCCGGCTGCCTGATATTCTTCCAGCGCGCGCCATGTGCCGTAGCTGTCGCCGTAAGGCTGATGAATCAGCACCATATCGATGTAATCCAAATTCAGACGGCCCAATGAACGATCCAGCGAGGCTTTGGCGACTTCGTAGCCGAAATTTTCCACCCAAATTTTGGTGGTAACAAATAATTCTTCGCGTGCCACACCGCTGTTTTTAATCCCCAAACCGACTTCGGTTTCATTCATATAAACCTGCGCGGTGTCGATGTGACGATAGCCTGCCTTGATGGCGGCAATCACGGCCTGTTCGGTTTCTGCGGGCGGAATTTGGAATACGCCGAAACCAAGTGCAGGAATTTGTACGCCGTTGTTTAATGTGATGTTTTGCATGATATTGTCTCCTGTTTGTTCTCATGAAAGTGTAGCCATTTTAGCCCGTGTTTTTATTGAGATAAATTAGGTTTGGTTTTATGATGTCGTGAATTAAATTCACTAATCACCTAAAACGGGGTAGGAAAATGCAGAACTTTAACGAGCTGAATTATTTTTTGACACTGGCGCAAACGCAGAGTTTTGTGAAGGCAGGACAGCTTTTGGGGATTTCTTCTTCGGCGTTGAGCCACAGCATGAAAAATTTAG
>ERZ773263.1087-NODE-1087-length-17036-cov-3.806431_pt1 | contig 17036 bp, 16 predicted proteins | sample MGYA00511076_ERZ773263 | MGnify/ENA primary metagenome ERZ773263 (study PRJEB29015, sample SAMEA2738155) | human oral metagenome | biome: human oral; feature: human-associated habitat; material: saliva | place: China | collected 2195 ... | reverse complement strand
GTGCCACGAGAAGGGTCAAAAAGAAAATGACTCGTCGACTAAACTGGTCGCCCTCAAGGTTGGATCTGGTGGTAAACAACGAGATGAAGATGTTCAGCCCGATAGCCTGAGTAAGGCTCAGGCTGGTCAGGTCAAATGTGGGGCTGATGAACCAGCCCCACAGAATCATAGTCGTGAATCCTCCGAAGAGAATCTCTGCTACGAGAAAAAGAAGGTCGCTGACAATGCTGCCAGCTCCTCTGGTATTGTAGCTCATGACACTACTCTCTCCTCACCCAGGCGGAATGCCTGTGTCTTTCCTCAGGGAAAACACTGCTCGACGCCCGGATGGCGCTTGAGCAAGATGAGGTTTCATGACACTATTTTGCCTCCGCTAAAATAACGCCATAAAATCTCACCTTGCTCTATTCTCAACTACTTGTCAAAATACACTTTCGGACAAGGATGTACTCAACTTGTCAACAAAAGCTAATATATGTATATCACTAATAGAATAAAATGTCAAGAGAATTTGTCAAAAAGTGTGGTATTATATGCCTTTTTCGGCGTTTTTGGCCTGTTTGTAGGCTTTGGTGACTGGCGCTAGGCCGCGGGCGACGCGTTCGCGGTTGGCTTTCAGTTGCTTTTCGTCGCGGAAGGATAATTTGATGGGTGTGCCGGCGAAGTTGAAGGCTTCACGTAAAGTCCGCTCCAGGTAGCGTTTGTAGCTCCAGTGGACAAATTTCAGATTGCTGCCGTAGATGACGAACCACGGTGGGGCCGTGTCGGTTTGGACGATGTAGCGGAGCTTTGGATGCGAGTTTTTCAGACCAGCTGGCGGATGTGCGGCGATGGCTTTCTGTAAGAGGTCGTTTAAGACGCGAGTTTTGCATTCTTGGCGGCGGCGCTTGTAAATGTCGAGGGCGAGGTCGAACAATTTGGCGACGTTTTGGCCAGTGACTGATGAGGTGAAGATCAGTGGTGCGTAGGGTGTGAATTTGAAATTATAGCTAATTTGCGGTGCTAGCTCGTCGTGAGTGTAGGCGTCTTTGCCTTCAACAGAGTCCCATTTGCTGACCACTAGGACGAGCCCCTTACCTTCCTCGTCGATGATGCCTGCCAGGCGTTGGTCTAGCCCGACGTTTAATTCGTTGACGTCCATCAAGAGGAAGCAGACGTCGGCTTCGTTGATGGCCTGCATGGTGCGCAGGACTGAGAACTTTTCGATGCCAGTTTCTTGCTTACCTTGGCGGCGGATGCCGGCGGTGTCCAGCAGTTCGATGGTCTGGCCGTGGTAGCGGACTTGGACGCGGTTGACGTCGCGGGTGGTACCGGCAACGTTGGCGACGATGGCTTGCTGCTTGCCTGCCAAAGTGTTGAATAGGTTGCTTTTGCCGACATTTGGCCTGCCAATCAAGGCGACGCGGATGATGTCGTCAGGTGTGGTGGCGGTGGCTGGCGGAATGAGTTCGGCGATATTATCAAGAAGCTCGGAGATGCCGATGTTATGCTCGGTGGAAGTTTTGATTATGGTTTTAATACCGAGACGTTTGAATTCGTCAACGTGAAGAGATTCTTTCAGATCAGCTTTATTGGCGATTAAAATGACGGGCTTGCCGCTCTTTAAGGCTTTTTTGGCTAGTTGGCGGTCAGCATCTGACGGATAGACGGTGGAGTCGACCATGACGAGAATGACATCGGCCGCGGCGGAGGCGTCGGCGATTTGGTCTTGGATAGTGGCTTCGAATTCGTCTTCGGCGGGCTTGAGACCAGCGGTGTCGATGAGCCAGAATTCGGCTTGGGCTGTTTCCTCAGGAGATGACGCGTGGCGTTTATATGAGACCTTGCCAACAACATTGTCGCGGGTGGTGCCGGCCTCACGGGCGACTATAGCTGTGCGAGAGCGTGTTAAACGGTTAAACATCGAGCTTTTGCCGACGTTGGCTTGACCAATAATAGCGACAGTTGGTAATTTTGACATGATTATAGATTATAACAGTTTTAGGGTGTTTTGGCGAGGAGGCGGTTGTTGGTGGCTATTAGTTGTGTAATATCTTAGACTTAATATCTTTGAGGCGATGATTAAGCCAGCGGCTGCATGAGCTCTCTATTTTCAAATAGTCAAATATATCGTCTGGACTACTATAATGAGACTTCCGTATCAACAGATCTCCCATTTCAGAATCATTGACGCCTTGGACATTGTTTGGAAAGTCAGCAATATATATAGCTAAAGATTGTTTATGTACGAGTATGTAGTAGTGATTTTCATAATTATATATACAGTAGTAGTCTTGTTCTAATGTGGGTAGTACTTCTAGATTAAGTTTTTTTGCAATATTTTCTAAATCTACTATCACCTTGCCATAATCAGAGACCTGTTTATTTATTATTTCAGGAAGAGATTTATTTATTTTTCCTGAATACAATTCTAAAATACTCTCGCGCCTTTCTTCTATGGAGTCAATTTCTAGTACTAATGTTTGTAGGTCCAACCAAGCTTCTGCGGCCTGTCCGCGGCTTATGTCTGTCTCTTTCCGCGGTGATTCTGGTGATTTCATGATAAGTTATTCTTTTTATAAAATTTAAATACAGAAGATATTCTACAACGTTTTTTATCAAATGTAAATAGGCTAGTTGGAGATCTGTTCTTCCTTCCATTCGCCCCTCTTAAGTTCTCCGAGGGAATATTTCCCAAAATCCGTACGATGGAGTTTTTTGACGGTGTAGCCTAGTGCGTCAAATGTGCGGCGGATTTGACGATTGCGCCCTTCGCTCATCTGAACTATCCAGCGGTAGTCATCGCTATCATGCTGTCTTTCGAGGGTTAATTGACTGGGTCCGTCTGGTAGCTGCACACCAAAATCATTAATCATCTGCCGATGGAGGGGCTGCAGCGGCTTGTCAATTGTAACTAGGTATCGCTTAATCTTATAGAAAGACGGGTGTGTCATGGTATGTGCAAAATCACCGTCATTGGTGAGTAGAATTAGGCCAGAGCTGTCTTTATCCAGGCGACCGACGGGCTTGAGGTGATGGAGGTTTTTTGGCAAGAGTTTGTAAATTATTGGAACGCCACCTTGGGAGGCACGTGAGCAGAGATAGCCTGTGGGTTTATGTAGAACAATCATTTTCTTTGGCTGAATTTCTAAGGATTGACCATCGTAGGTAATCTGATTTGTGATAGAAATCTGCTGTCCTAATCTGGCTGACTGCCCATCAACTATAATCTTCCCTTTCTCGATTAATTCATCAGCCTTACGACGAGAAACGCCCAAACTTAGCGCCACAAATTTATTAAGGCGCCAAGAGTTTTGGTCGTTGTGAGGGTTTGTCATTGCTCTGGAGTTATTGATGGAGTTTGTGGTAGCTGTGAGGCTTCTGGTGTTTGCGCGGGAATGGTCTGTGGTTGGGTTGTTTCGGCGCTAACCTGAGGCTCAACGGGTGTCTGGGTGACCTGGAGCGGTGTGACTGGATTTGCCGGCTGTGCCGTTGACGCTAGATTAGTGTCTAATTCCCTAGCTATGAGCTGAGAGATATCAACAGAATTTTGCGAACTGTCAGCAGGTAGTGGCTGGATAATGCGGTCACCTAGTCCAGATGGGCGCGGCGCTGACGAAGAGAAAGGCGCTGTAGGTTGTGGTAATGTCGTTGGCTGTGCTGGCGGTGTTGGCACGGCTACTGGTGTTGGCTGCTGAATTGGTTGTGGTGCTGGAGCTTGTGGCTGATAGGTTTGCTGTGTTTGTTGTGTAAACTGATTTGCTGCAGGCAGTGTTGGTGTGATAGTTGGAGCGGTCTGTGGTTGTGGAGACAATGAAGACACGTCAGGTCTAGTTATCGGTTGCGGTGCTGGAGCTTGTGGCTCTGGTGTATGTGTAGTAACTGGCTGTGAAACTGGTACGGGATTTGTTCCGACGCCTGGCAAATCTCCTAAAGCCTCATGGACTGCCCTGACAACGTCTTCAATACCTACTTGAGATTTAACCAAATATCGATCAGCTCCAAGCTGTTCGCCACGCTTTCGCTGGTCCTCTGAAGATAGGGCTGTCATAATGATTACTTTTACGTCTTTTGTTTCTGTCGTTGAGCGCAGAATGTCTAGCATGTCAAAGCCGGAAATCTTTGGCATCATCACGTCGCTCAAGATCAGTTGCGGACGTTCTTTGATTGCCATGGCCAGAGCTTCTTCGCCGTCGCCCGCCGAAACGATATCGTAGCCCTCCGCCAAAAGCCGCACGCCGTAAATCTCACGTAAGCTTTTGTCGTCCTCGACCAATAAAATTTTTGTCATATATCTATACTATACTGGAGTTTTGACAAAAAATCTATAGTACTTATGGCTATTATTCTCGACCAGGAACTGATAGCTGCTGCCGGCTTCTCTTTATCTCTTCTTCAATTTCAGCCAGGGTTGGCTCGGTAGAAGTTTTAGGTGCTTGTGGATTTGTCGTTTGAGGTTCTGAGCTGGGCGCAGCCGACACCTGAGCAGAAACTGCGTTACTGGTAATGTCTGATGCTTCAACAGTAGATTCTTCCGGCCGATTTTCAGTCGTAATTTCAATATCTTCAGCGTTAGTGGGAGATGGGTCTGCTTGGTCTGAGGATTCTGCGTTTATGTTCTCCAAACGCTGAGTAGCTTCCGCGCTACTGACTCGTGGAATTTCTAGGTAGAATGTACTGCCCTCTTTATATTTACTCTCAACGCGTAAGCTGCCCAACATCGTCTCAGCCAAGCGGCGGCTTAGATATAATCCCAAGCCAGTACCGCCAATTTCGCGGGTGTCAGAATTGTCAACGCGATAAAATTTCTGGAATAAATGTGGAATGTCCTCGGCGGGAATGCCTATGCCGCTATCTTTAACGCTTATAGAGATTTGCTTATCGTCACCAGTGATATCTACAGTAACATCTCCAGATGGCGTGTATTTGATGGCATTTTCTATAAGATTACTAGCAACCTCCCTAAAATGGTCAGGGTCAATATTAGCATAGAATATTGGCTGTAGCGATTTTTCTTTACCTTCGTCAATCATGTCTGGAGCAAAGATGTAATTTAGCTGCTTTTCGTTGGCTTTTGGCGCTAGTCCTTCAAAAATTTCTTTCAGGAATTCATTGATATTGATAATTTTTGGATTATTTTTCATTCGGCCGTCTTCTACTTTACTAATGTCAAGTAGGTCCTGAAATAGCCGACCCAAATGCTGTGCCGACTCGTGGGCTTTAGTGATGAAGTCGCGCGCTTTTTCATCGATATTGGCGGTGGCTGGATTGAGAGCTAATCCCAGATATCCTTCAATTGAGGCGACTGGTGTGCGCATCTCGTGGCTGGCGGTAGAGATGAATTCAGCCTGCTCACGTTCTTCAGCTTTTTCTTTGGTGATATCTCGGAATACCACAATAACCCCTTCTCCGTCTGTGCCAACGGGAGAGCTGACTACTGAAACTAGGATTCGTTTTTCAGAACTGGTTAATAGGAAGAATTTATCACTGTGGGCTGGTTGATTTTTAGATAAAGATTGAGAGATTGGATTTTCAAGTTCGTCAACTTCCTTGCCATCTGAAGCAACCAGTTTCAGAACACTTTTCCAATTAAGCCCAAGCGCGTCGCCTTGCTTCCAGCCGATAATTTGTTGAGCTGATGGATTAATTAGTTCAATATTGCCGTCTTTAGAAATAGCCAGAACACCGTCATTGATAGCATTGATAACTACATCAGACTTGCCTTCAATGGCAGAGAGTTTGTTCTCTAGGTTAGACACACTATTATCACTCTGCTGACGGCGACCCCAGAGGATAAGACTAAATATTAGAGGCAGGAATCCAAAAAATATATGTCCAATGATAAACTGCGTATTTATACCACTCTGGTTGACGAAGGTAATGATTTGCAAGACTACCAGGAGCGCCATTATGCCCAGAATAGCCATACCAAAGAATCCGGCAAAAATTGCCACAATGATCCACATTACTAAAAATGGCGAGACGACGCCACCACTAGTAATGATGGTGACGACGCTTACGGCGACGGTTAATAAATATACAAAAATACCGACACTGGTTTCGTGTTTTTTTGGCAGCCAGAAGCATAAAATGAGCATAATTAAGCTACCGATTGCCGCTACTCCTGCTGCTTTGTCAGAGACAGATAATCCTATCGGCAGTTGATAGCCTGTAGGTATAAACCTTGCCCATGCGTATAACAGCATAATCGTAAAACAGCTTAGTAATGCTACTTCACACAACCGCCTTAACCAAAATCTGGAAATTGTGTGAGGCTTACAGCAAATCCCGCCCTTTTTCATGCCTTTTATTATGGCGAATTTTTGAGAAAATCTCAAGAGTTATGTGGTATAGTAATTGCATGGATAATGATTTGGATCGGAATCAAAATAATAATCTCACAAATAATGAATCGCCCGCCCTGCCTAATGCTGAAAATGTAAAAGATCAACAAACTTCTATGGAATCCTCAGCAGCCATGGGTCCTTCGTTTGATAAGAGTATGGATAAGAATAAAGCATTTAAGTATGCAGTATTTTATGTGATTATTTCTGTGATTGCAATATTTGCGGGGGTTTATATTTTTGCACAGGGGTTAAGTAATCGTGGTAATAATTTTGGGAATTATAGCGCTTTCTTAGCTACTGAATTTTTGGTCATTGGCGTTATATATAGCTCTCTGCTTTTGGCTGGATCTGTACTCATACAATATAAAAAAGGGCGCTACCATTTCATCGACCGGGCGGTGAAGAATAGTCCCAAGGCTGCTTTTTATGCTGCAATAGCTGTAGTGATATTCTTAACGCTGCTCTGGGGGTCTGATAGGCCTATAACAATATTCACACTCCTTCTCTCTCCTGTCGCTGCTTTTGCTTCCGCCTTGGAGGTTGCTAATAGAGATTCGGTGTGGCAATACGCCATTAATATGTCGATTACTGATGGAAAAATAGAGAAAAAACACGCCCTTTTATATACCATAATTTACATAATTCTCTGTCTTCTTGTGCCGGTGTTTTTTGCTATCGTTGTATTTGATAGTCGTGATGTACTATATGCTGGTGCTGGATTAGTGTCGCTCGTTGAGGCTATATTTCCTATTGCGGCTATGATCATAGGGATATTTATCTGTATTTCGATTTATTGGTATCAATCTGGGCGGTATTGGATTGCGAATTATCTAGTGAAAAACGGCAAATTAGTTAACTCATTTTTTACCGCTATAATTTTTTACACGATTATGTCTTTCTTGAGTCCGTCAGCTGGCATGGAAGATAGATATTCAATAATATGGCTTCCTATATCTTTGACGTTCTTGGTTTTAAAACTTATCGTCTTAGTTAGCCCGCTGGTGGCGTTAGCGTATGTCTCTTGGATTACAGTGTCGTGCTATGTAGGAAGCCGTCGCACAAAGCCGCCCATCGAAGAGAGTGTGGAAAAACGTCAGCCAGATTATACGGAGCATTACACGAATCAACCGCTTTCGTATAAGTGGATTAAGCCTATGATCATTGCCATTATTGCGATTGTCGTCTTGCTTGCAATGCTGATTCCTTTATTAATTGTGATAGGATAATAATTTGAAAATATAATAGTCAGGAGAATGATTTATGAATGACGATCAGTATAATAATCAAAACAACCCTACGTACAACACTCCAGTTGTCGTAGAGCTTTTACCCACTGCAGTTACGAATAAAAATATGACTAAAGACAGGACTATTATGCTGACGGCGTTTTTTTGTAATCGTGAGTTTTGCGACAGTTATGCAAGTACTCATTGGATATTATGCCGTAGCCTTTGTTAGTGTAGCATATTTAATCCATGCCAGATATTATAAGTGACATTTTTGTAATTTATAACCTGGCATTGTCGCTTATTATGATTAAGATGTGTGTACTTAGGCAATATTGGGCAACAAATGAAGTGCTAGGACTGGTTTCAAAGATAATTATCTTGCTGATATGTACGATATTTACATTTGTGTTTGCATATGTGCTCTATGTTTATAAGATTGATTCTATAAACAATAGTGATTCCATAATAACTGTAAGCAAGGATAGTGATAGGGCGCTTATGGCTTTTACTACCGCAATGATGACGCCAACAATATCTATAAATTTATATATTGTTATTTTTACAATTTACTTTTCTTGGGCTATACTGTCTTATCATAAAAAGTCGACGTCTAACATAGAGAAACAGTAGACAAGCCTTTCCTTTTCATGGTATAATCCATGGAGTTACGGCCTCATCGTCTAGCGGTTAGGACACCGGGTTCTCATCCCGGCAACCGGGGTTCGATTCCCCGTGAGGTCACCAAAAACATTCTGGCGGAGCTTTTTCCGTCTTTTTTATTTGATATCAAATATACGATTATAAAAATTCAACAGAGGCGCGGTCTAACTTAGGATTTGTCGCTGTCCATCTGCTTAACAACTTCAATGAGGTTGCGTGGCGTAATGTCGGCTTTAATCAGGTAGCCATCGACGCGCCCCATCACAGACTTGCGAGAAGACTCATCTTGCTCGAAATTAGTCATAATCAGCACCTTGCTATTTGGGATTAGATCGACATCATTATTACGGAGTGAATTTAAAATCTGATCACCGCGCTGCTCTGGCAGCATCAAGTCCAGAATAATTAGATCAAATTGCTGATTACGTGCCGCCACCAGCCCGTCATTGCCGTCAACCACCCATGTCACATCATAGCCGGCTTTTTGCAGACTTCTGACGTACATTTCGCCAATAAAGCGGTCGTCTTCTACACATAAAATTGTCTTTATCATAATTCCTCCTAACCCTTGTACATGGCGTGATTTTTTATCCAGCCGCCGCCCTTTCGTATCAATTGATTATTTAATTGGCCGTCTTCTAGCAATTTATCTTTAACTGTGGCGTAAATTGGTAGGGTAAATGAGAAAACTGAACCTTCATTCTCACGGGAGCGAGCAGTAATTGAGCCGCCATGCGATTCTACGAAAGCCTTGCAGATGTAAAGACCAATACCCGTACCGGCTACAGCTTCACGTGATCGATGTGAGCGGTAAAACTTGTGGAATAGATTATTTACAACGTTAGCGGGCATGCCAATTCCGTTGTCGGCTACGGATATTTCTACGAAGTCACCCTTTTTCTCTGCCGAGACTGTCACTGAGCCGCCCTCGAAGCTATATTTGATAGCGTTATCAATTAGATTCCCGATGACTTCCCCGATGCTGCCATGATCAGCGGCCACAGTCGGTAAATCTTCTGGAATATTGACACTAAGTAGGCGGTGCTGAGTTGAGGCACGTAGTTGCATGTCGTCAGAGATTGAGGCGTAAATATTCGAAACGGTATCTTCCAGGAGGTAGACCTTCAGATGATGCCTATCAAATCGTGCTACATTAAGGATATTGTCGACGTAGCTTGATAGGCGGTTGGCGGACACCGTTAGCCTTTCAAGCAGCTGTTGCTCGTCACCCTGCAGTCGCCCAGCAAATTCTTCAGTGATAATATCCAGATAGCCTCGAATAACAGTAATCGGACCACGAAGCTCATGGGCGGCAAACGATATGAAATTAAGGTCCTCTTCTTCTGGTAAATAATTGTCAGACTTATCAATAAGGAAAACAACGGTCTCTGCGGTCACGCCCTTTTCAAACGAGGCTACAACGTCAAAAATCCGTGACTTTTGGATAATATCGGGGTTGGTGCTGATACGTCGCCAGCGTCGTTCTGCTTTAATTTTCTCGTTAGAAATCTCGTGGAGCCAGTCAGAAATTGTTGGTTCGTTAATAAAATCTAACGCCAAAAAATCTTCGCCATTGGAGTTTCGGGAAATCGGCGCGGCAGAATTAGCAAAGATGATTTTCTGATTTTTATCAAGGATGATAACACCGGTGCTGGTTTGGTTGAGGCCTTGAATGAGTGGGGTTTGTAAATTATCTGCAGGTGTGGGATTTTTTTCTGGCTGATAATCGCCATAAATTGCCTGAAGGGCAGTCTTAAATCCAGTTTTTTCGTAACGTTTGTCATTGGGTCGGGGCGGAGTATCGGTGGTTAGCTCGCCAATCTTATGAGACAAAGCGGCTAATATTTTATTAAGCGGAGCGGTGATAATTTTAACGATGGAAATTGAGGATATAATCTGTAAGATCGCTGTTATGAGGACGATAATCCAGAAGTTTAGATGAGAAATAGATAATCCTGTGAGATGAAGAGTAGTGGCTAGTCCTAGTATTACACAAGCATTTGCTGATAATAATACGAGTATGACTTTTTGATAGTAGTATTGTTTGTATTCTCTTAGGGTTTTGGATTTTGGGTCTATTGCCATGAAACGCCTCCTCTACCTGGGGTGAAAGCAGAAATCCAGGTTTGACCGCGATTTAAGGCAATATCTTTTCCGGATTCATCTGTCAATTTTAATGGAGCGTTGATATCAGTCTTTGACCAAGTTGCAGTGATGACTGTGCCGTTTTGGAAGACGTAAGCCTTGCCGCTACCGGTGGTTTTGGCGTCCTCATAGCCGTCGGAATTTTGCGCACGAGCCTCAACGCCGACCTCCATAGCGATTACTACCTTTGGGGTAATTTGTCCATCTTCGCGATCGGTGTGTGGTGCGCCAGCCATACTCCTGATATAAGAATTGGATTCTTTATGATATGCGTATGATGTATTGTAGGAATATCCGCTGAGGTTTATAGCAATTTTTGTGGCATTTGGTGACTCGGCAGGTTTACCGTCAGCACGGGTGAAACTGGTAAACTCGGATTTATTGTAGCCCTTGGCGCTGTTTAATTGGTCTATTCTTTCTCCTGATGTGTAGACATTATGCGGTGCGTAACGGTCGCGGACTCGCCAGTAATAGCCACCATTGAAGAATTGATCGATATCGCGGTAGCTACCATTTCTGACCTGGGCCAGTGCATTAGGGCTGCCGCCAACATGGGCGACCGAGGCTTGATATGGTGCTGCCCAACTGAGGTAATATAGTCTCAGACTTCTGACAGGCCCGATTAGTGCTGGCTTTTCTCCTTGATACAGGGCTAGGAACCTAGTTATACCGCCCTCTGCTACCGCTTCATAAACCACACCGGCTTTTTTCAAGCCAGATTGTGGCCGAGCGGCCGGGCTGTTCTCTATCATCACTCCAGTAACGGGCTGCTTTGTGGCGTTTTCATCAGCTACTTCTATGCCAGTTAGGGGTGAGTAAAACTTTTTTGGTGTAGCTTTTTTCTTTGGTATTTGTAAATCTGTACTGGCAGTCTGCTCATATTTTATGGAATAAATAGCAATCAGAAAAACTCCAGTAATAACTACCGCGCTGGAAATTAGCGCAATTGCTAAAATATGTTTTTTCACCCACTCTTTTATCTGTTTCCGGCGGGATTCTTTTTTTCGTCCAGATTTATCTAATTTTTCTATATTCATGCTTATGCTTAGTATAGCATTTTCGGCGCGTGAATAAACTATTTTTGTAGATAATTATCAATTCTTTGCAGAGTTTTTTCCTGGCCAATTAGCGCCAGCGTGTCGCTTAACTGCGGGCTAAACTGCGCCCAAGTAGTCACAATTCGGACCAAACTAAAGAGGATGCCAGGTTTTTGGCCTGTCGTTTCCAGCAGTCCATTCAGGCAACTTTGGATTGATTCTGGCGTCCAGTCGGTGATTTTAGCGAGTTCTTGACGTGCTATGCTTAAAAGGTTCTGCCGTTCTTCTTCGGTTAATTTTCGGAGTTGCTTATTGCAGTTAATCAATTCCTCGTCAATTTCAGGCTCAGTGAAGAAATAATTGGTTAATTTTGGTAAATCTTGCAACGTTTTCAAACGGTCCTGTGCTAGAGATAAAACTTGTTTTTTATACGATTCTTCGGCGTTCTTTGATTCTTCGCCCCAGAAAGTTTCGCATCGATTATAAAGGTCGTCTAAGTCGAGTGAGCGAATCCATTGGCCGTTTAGCCAAATGAGCCGCTGTTCATCAAACCTCGCGCCTGATTTCTGGACGCGGTCAAGTGAGAACTTTTCTATTAGTTCGGCTTTGCTGAAAATCTCTTGTTCAGTGCCGTCATTCCAGCCGAGTTGCGCTAAGAAATTCAGCATCGCTTCTGGCAAAATTCCCTCTTTTTGGTACTCGGTGACACTTTTTGCGCCATCACGCTTGCCCAGCTTCTTATTGCCAGTTGGCGCCATGATGTGTGGCACGTGCGCCAGAATTGGCGGCTCGATTTTCAGGGCTTCATACAAAGATAAATATTTGGGCGTACTGGCAATATATTCTGAGCCGCGAATGACATGGGTAATTTTCATCTCAAAATCGTCAATGATATGAGCAAAGTTATATGTCGGCAGCCCGTCCGCCTTAATCAGGATAAAATCATCAAGCGCCTCTGGCCCAGCTGACAATTCACCCATGACGGCGTCTTGCCAAGAATATCGCTTAATCTCCGGAACCTTAAAACGGAGCGGCATACCCAGCTGCCATTCTGGTGGATTTTCTGGCCGATGGTCGCGGTATAAGAAAGCTCGCTTCTCGGCCTTGGCTTGGTCACGGAAGGTTTGAACTTGTTCTGGTGTGTACGGATCGGCGTAAGCTAAGCCTTCATCAATCATTTTCTTAGCCCACTTGAGGTAAATTTCCCGTCGGTCTGTTTGGTGGTATGGTCCAAAATTGCCAACCTCTTCTGTGCTATTGAGGTTTGGTCCTTCGTCCCAATCTAGCCCCAGCCAATTTAGAGTTTTTAGAATCAACTCCTCCGCTCCGTCGACAAATCTGGCTTGGTCGGTGTCTTCGATGCGTAGGATAAAATCACCCTGATGTTTCCGGGCGACAAGATAGGTGTATAGTGCAGTACGAACATTGCCGACGTGAATATAGCCAGTCGGACTTGGCGCAAAACGAGTTCTAGTATTCATGAATAAATTATATCACGTTAACTGATATGCTACAGGTTGGTTGCGATTTTTTGGATTTGATCGTTAGAGAGATTAGCATCGCCGCTAATCTGGTATAAAATTCCGCCGTTCACCCAAGCGGCTTCTTTACCGCCGCTGTAAATTGTTAGCCCATCAATCATCGTAGTATTTGGTGATTTATATTTTTCGGAGAAGAATTCCTTGACGGCTGATGAGTTCCAGCTGCTTTTTTGTTGGGTTATGGTGTAAGCTGAGCTGCCGTCAGCGTAGGCATAGCGCATACTAACTTCGCCTGATTTGAACTTAATTGGACCGTTTAGTGCGTAGCCGTCTGGTTTGTAGCCTGGATATTTGGCGTCAATTCCTGACTGAATTGCCGCCATCCTTATGGAAATGTTTGGCATACTTAGATATGTCAAATAGCCGCCAAGTAGCATTACCGCAAGACCAACAGAAAAGGTATTCAACCAGCGTAGTGCGCTGCCTTTTTTCTGGCGTTGTCGAGCTTTTTTATTGCTAGTAATTTCATTTGATAAGGCTTTTTCGATAGCCTCATTTTTTAATTCTTTAGCGGTTTTTATGGCTGGCTTTTCGACTTTTTTCGGGGTAACTAATGGATTATTATTGGTAGCTAGCGGTCGACGATCTTTTCGTAGTTTGCCATTAACGCTAAGATTTCTGTTTTGGGCACGACGAATGACAGGATGAGCCTCGGCTGGGCGATTAACGACGATCCGCTCTAGGGTTGGCTTGCTGACTGTCGGCGTAGCAAATTTCTTTACGGCAACATGTTGCTGTACGGAAGCGCGGGTCTTCTGAGGTTTGGCAGCCAGTGCTGTACGTTGCGGCATCTTAACGTGTCGGCGATTTAAAGTACTCGATTTTTGAATGTGATTAGCATGGATGTTTGATACTGCGGTACCGCGGCTGTTGATTGGCTGTACCTTTTTTACTTCAGTTTTCTTTATATCAATGTCATCCATCACCATGCCAGTTATGGTGTTGTAGGCTCGCCCATTGATGACTACATAATTTTTACTTGTCATTAATCCCCCTAATGTTTATTCCTGTATATATAGTACAAATCGCCTACGGTTTTTTCAAGTATGCAAATATGCTATAATTTCCGTAATTATGTATCGACAAAGAAATCGTACTAAGGAACTCGCAAGGCGAGCCTTTGTGTACACGTTAATGACATTATCGCTTATTACTCTTCTGGTATTTTTAACTTTTAGAATGCTTGGCTATACATTTAATCCTAATACAAAAGAATTACAGCAAACAGGACTAGTCCAATACGAATCTCACCCAAGCGGAGCGCTGGTCTATGTTGATGATATGGAATTGCGGAGGACCTCAACAAAGAGTACTGTGCTTCCGGGAAAGCATACATTTGCAATGAAGTTAAACGAATACGAGCCATGGCAGAAGACACTAGATATTAAATCTGATACCGTAACCAATCTGAATTATGCCAGACTCATTCCGATAAAACGCGACACTACGGAGGTAAAAACCTTTGATTCGGTGCAGACCATCTCCTTATCGCCGAACGGTGGTTTTTTGATGGGCTTTGGCACAAAGGACAAAACTCCGTTCATGACTGTCGGTGATATCCGCGACACCAATAAGGGCAAAGAGAAATTTACGGAATACAATCTCAATACAAGTCTCTTGGCTGGCTATTCCCTGTCTGCTGACGGTCACGTATTTTCGGTGGCGGAATGGGACCGCGACTCGCGATATGCTTTAGTCAAGCACTCATATCCAGCAGAAAATAATGCCACGGGCGTGCAGTGGCTGGTTTTTGACAGAGAGAATCCGGAGAAGATTATCGACGTAACGACTATGACGGGCTTAAGCATAAAGCAAATTAGTTTCGCAGGAACTGGCGCTCACTCGGTACATATGTTGTAGGAGAGCGGTGAGCTTCGGCGAGTTGATCTGGATAGCTCGACGATTTCTAGTCCAATTTTAACTGGCGTAGAGTCATTTAAATTATATGGCGATGACCGGCTATCTTACGTGTCGATTATTGACGGCAAAAAAGTCGCGGGAATTTGGAAGCGGGATTGGAAAGAACCGTTCATCATCGGTAAATTCACCACAGATAAGACGCCAATTATTCGGACCTCTCGCTATTTTAATAAAGACACTGTAGTTTTAGCGGTTGGTCAGGATATGACAATTTATAGAGGAAATATATCAGACTCTAAGGACCGACAGAAAGAATTTTTACAGACCGCAAAAAACATTAAGACTGAAAACGTAACGACAAGTATGACTATGGATAATGCTGGGCGGTTTATAGTGGCACAAAACGGTGCAGCTTTACAGTCATATGATTTGGAGCGTAAAGAGCTGTCTCGGGTGTTTAATATTGGTGTTGCACAAGAGGTAAAATGGCTTGATAATTTCTATATCCGTAGTGTATCGGCTAGCGGAAAGATGGAGATTCGTGAATTTGACGGCACTAACGCACATACTTTGCTGGACGTAAAAAGTGGCATGGATTCGGTTTTATCGGCTAATCAGCGTTATGTCTATGGAATTACAGTTAACGCGTCTGGAAAATTTGTCCTGAATAAAATGAACATGGACAATGGCTCAATAGGATTATTTAACTAACAATTAGTTTACCTACCGAATAATCTCTCTATAAGTGTTGGCTCGGGTTTTCCTGGGATGGCAGATTTGTTATTCTGCGGCTGACTTGTGCTAGGTTCAGTTGTTGCGGTGGCTTTATTTGGGTCGGGGCTGATCTGTTCAGCGAAAATCAATAAGCGCTTCTCTGCCGTACCTAAAGGAACACAGCTAACTAGTGTCAACATTGGCTTGTCTGTAGTTAGCTGAACCTTTGAGACTTCGTTTGGCATGACGACCTCGGTGGAGGTGATTTTATAAGTGTAGCGCTTACTGTTGTAATTCATATAGATGATGTCGCCCTTGACTAGTTTTTCATTCTGGGCAAACACAAACTTATAGTCTCCTGCAGCAAAGGCATCATTACTGGAGTGTGCGGCAAAAACCGCGTTACCTACCTGTCCTGGCACGGCGCTGGCTCCAGGAATTGAGAAGTGGGCTACTCCTCGCCTCATGGCTTCTGACTGAGATTTTGTATCGCTAGCAGCCCCATAGACCACTGGAGCATCAACATTGATTTTAGGAATAATGATCCGAGATTCAGAGCTAACTGTAACATCTGTGGATGCGTCAACAATAATATTCTGAGGATTAATTGCGCCAGGTGTAGTGTAGGCGGCTACTGCTCCAAAAATGATGCGATTATATTGTAAAAACATGAAAATTAGTAGCACTGACAGGCCAGCAATCGCTGGGACAAAATGGCGAGATTTTTTAACCTTCTTGGCGGAATCTCGAACTTTTTGTTGAATTTGGCTACGAAGCTCTTTTATGGCGACCTTTTGTGGGTCCAGGGGCTCGTCGGCGTCTGAATTTGCCTGCCTATTCTCCCTATTTAGCCTAGATATCTCACGGTTTTTTGCATTAATATTCTCAGAATAATAACGCTCGTAGTACATTTGATAGTATTTTTGCCAAGCACTATGATATTGTTTCCATTGGTCGGCTGAAACTTGGGTGTGGATAGTCGAAGTTTTATTCTGGACTGGGCTTATTACGGTGTCTGATTTTTTTTCTGGCTGGTCTGTTGGTGTCTCCTGGGTGATTGGTGCTGTTCGCATAGCGTGGCCGGAGCTAGCTTTTTGGTTGTAATTTGATTGAACTTGAGGTGTCTGCTGCGAGCTAATATATTGAGGTCGAGCTTCATTGGTTGGATTGCTATTTGGTTTCGTTTGAGGCTGTGACTGCTGGGGAGTGGCTTGATAATCTTCTGATCGAGCATAGATAGCGTCAAGTTGCCCACGAATAATATCAGCAGCGGCGCTCTGCGAAGCTGCTGGATCACGAGCTGGCGGCGTAAGAGGTCGGCGCTGATCTGATTGCGGCATACCCACTCGACCGTTTGATTGATCATCCGTCGGATACATAACTTCCCTTATTATACGGTAAATTAGCGGTAAATAAAAGTCGTGCTTGTGAGCGGGGGTCTATTATGCTACAATCGTACGGTAGTTTGAAGCGTTCTCTTGTGCCGCGGTGGCGGAATTGGTAGACGCGCTAGACTCAAAATCT
>ERZ773263.1085-NODE-1085-length-17047-cov-9.452801_pt1 | contig 17047 bp, 11 predicted proteins | sample MGYA00511076_ERZ773263 | MGnify/ENA primary metagenome ERZ773263 (study PRJEB29015, sample SAMEA2738155) | human oral metagenome | biome: human oral; feature: human-associated habitat; material: saliva | place: China | collected 2195 ... | reverse complement strand
AATGAGAACCAGCCCCACAGGAAGAAGAATCATCGATGATCGGTGAGCTTGGCGACCGCGTTGCCGCCCTGGTGCAACATAACCTTCTGGAGATTCCGGATTTCCCGGAACCCGGCGTCCTGTTCCGTGATATCACCGAGCTGTTCGCGAACGGCCCGGCGTTCAAAGAACTGGTCGAGCTGATCGGTGCGCGCTACGCGGGCCGCATCGACGCCGTCGCGGGCCTCGAGTCGCGCGGTTTCATCCTTGGTGCCCCCGTGGCTGCCGAACTCGGACTCGGCATGCTGACGATCCGTAAGGCCGGCAAGCTGCCCGGCCACGTGATCGGCGTCGATTATGAGCTCGAGTACGGCACGGCCCGCATGGAAATCCATCCGGAGTCCGTCCATGAGGGCCAGCGTGTCCTCATTATTGACGACGTGCTCGCCACTGGTGGTACCGCAAACGCAGCGGTCAGGCTGCTACGTCAGTGCGGTGCGTCCGTCGAGGCCGTGGCCGTTCTGCTCGAGCTTGATGCGCTGGGCGGGCGCTCGGTGCTCTCGGATGTGACGGTGGAGACCGCACTGCATCTGTGAGCACTGCTTCTTGACAGTGTGCGGGTCCGGGGATTGTCTGATCCCCGGACTCGCTCGTTCGTCGCTATCATGGGGCCATGAGCAGCGACGACATGACAACAGGCTCCGCGCTTCCGGCGGCTGGTTCCCGGGTGCGCTCCGGCCTCGTGTGGTTTGGCTCGCGAGGGCGCGCCACGATCCCTGAGATTGAGCCGCTTGTGCGTGCGCTGCGCGCTAATCATCCGAAGGCGGATATCAGCGTCGTTGAGCGTGCGTACCGCACAGCTGAGGAACATCATCGCGGACAGATACGCAAGTCTGGCGAACCTTATATCACCCACCCGGTTGCCGTCGCGACCATCCTCGCTGAGATGGGTATGACAACGCCGACGCTCGTCGCCGCACTGCTGCACGACACGGTCGAGGACACGGACTACACCCTCGAGCAGTTGGCTGCCGAGTACGGAGAAGCCATTGCCAACCTCGTGGACGGTGTCACCAAGCTCGACAAGGTGCACTACGGGGCTGCTGCACAGTCCGAGACTCTGCGCAAGATGCTCGTCGCGATGAGTCGCGACATCCGTGTCCTCCTCATCAAGTTGGCGGACCGCCTGCACAACGCCCGGACGTGGCGCTTCGTCCCAGCGAAGTCGGCGGCGAAGAAAGCGCAGGAGACCCTCGAAATCTATGCGCCGCTGGCCCACCGCCTCGGCATGAACATGGTGAAGTGGGAGCTCGAGGAACTGTCCTTTAAGACGCTGTACCCGGAGATCTACGAGGAGATCGACCGCCTTGTCACCGAGCGCGCTCCGCAGCGTGAGGAATACCTGCGCGACATCATCGATCAGATCGAGGAGGATCTGCGTCGCTCGGGCACGAAGGGCACGGTCAGCGGTCGCCCGAAGAGTCACTATTCGATCTACCAGAAGATGATCGTGCGCGGGAAGGCATTCGACGAGGTCTTCGACCTGGTCGCGGTCCGCGTCCTTGTGGAGTCGATCAAAGACTGCTACGGAGTCCTGGGGTCGTTGCACGGGCGGTGGAATCCCATCCCGGGTCGTTTTAAAGACTACATCGCGATGCCGAAGTTTAACCTCTACCAGTCGCTGCATACGACGGTTATCGGTCCCGGTGGCAAGCCCGTGGAGATTCAGATCCGCACCTTCGATATGCACGAGCGTGCCGAACATGGCGTGGCGGCGCACTGGAAGTACAAGCAGAACCCCAATGCCACGGGCGGCGATTCCGATCGGATGAGCTCGGACGAGCAGGCGAACTGGTTGCGTGCCCTGGTCGAGATGGAACGGGAGACAGGAGACCCCGAGGAGTTCCTGGATTCGCTGCGCTATGAGATCGCCGGCGACGAGGTGTACGTGTTTACCCCGAAGGGACAGGTCATCGTCCTGCCAGCGCGCGCAACTCCCGTTGATTTCGCCTATGCCGTGCACACGGAGGTCGGGCACCGCACCGTGGGTGCGAAGGTGAACGGTCGTCTCGTTTCGCTTGACACGCGCCTTGAGTCGGGTGAGACGGTCGAGGTCGTCACGTCGAAGTCCGATAAGTCGGGTCCGTCTCGCGATTGGCTCGCATTTGTTGCGTCCCCGCGTGCGCGCGCCAAGATTAAGGCGTGGTTCTCGAAGGAACGCCGCGAGGAAGCCATCGAAGCGGGCAAGGAAGCGTTGGCGCGCACGATGCGTAAGCAGAACCTGCCCCTCCAGCGCCTGATGAACCACGACTCGATTCTGTCGGTGTCGACGTCGTTCGGGTACCCGGATGTGTCTGGCCTGTACGCCGCCGTTGGTGAAGGGCATATTTCCGCACAAAACGTTGTGGCCCGGCTTGTCGATAACCTGGGTGGGGGAGACGGTACAGAGGAGACGCTTGCTGAGGGTGTGACGCCCGGCTCGCAGAAGCCTCGCTCGGAGCATAGCGGTGATGCGGCGATTACAGTGGCCGGGCTGAGTCCCAACGACATCTGGGTCAAGCTCGCCAAGTGCTGTACTCCTGTTCCGGGGGATGACATCGTCGGATTCATTACCCGCGGCCAGGGGGTTTCGGTGCACCGCTCCACGTGCGCGAACGCGTTGCGTTTGGGACAGCTGCAGCCTGAGCGTTTCGTTGGTGTTTCGTGGAACGAGAAGGGGCTTGGGGCTCCTTTCCGGGTGCAGATTGAGGTGCGTGCGCTCGATCGCGGCGGCCTGCTGTCCGATCTGACCCGTGTCCTGTCCGACTACCGCGTCAACATTCTCGCTGCTGCGCTTAAGACTGACGGGGATCAGGTCGCGTCGGGCAACTTTTCCTTCGAGCTGGCCGATCTTGGCCATCTCAATGCGGTTCTGTCCGCCCTGCGTCGGGTTGACGGTGTCTTCGAGGCAGTGCGCATCGGTGCTGACACATAGACGAGGCGGGGGCGGCCTGCGCCGATCAGCGGGAAAAGGGTGTTACATCCGTCCCCTTTTAGGGTGATTCACTTTCCCCTCCTCGTTAGATGTGACACACTAGATGTGTGTGTCACATCGGCACACACCCGCGCCGGGCGTAAGCCCTCGTCTCAGAAGGAATATCGTGACCACGACGCCGATTCCGAATAACGAAAACGCTCCTGAAGCTGCTCCCTCAACGCCGGAGGAGGTCGCTTCCTCGACGACGATAACAGCGTCCGAGGTGCCTGAGCATCCCTTCGCCCGCATGAGCGAGGATGGGACCGTCTATGTCAAGGATGGAGACGAGGAACGCGTCATTGGCGGTTTCCCCGAGGGTATTCCCGCTTCTCCCTACGCTCTCTATGAGCGCCGTTACGCCGACCTTGAGGCGACGATTAAGCTCTTCGAGGATCGGTTGGCGAGCCTGAGCCCGCGCGACATTGACCAGACGCTCGCGACGCTGCGTGAGCAGGTCGCCTCTCCCAACGTTGTCGGTGACATCCCGGCGCTGCGTGAGCGCGTTGCGGCCGTCGAGAAGGCAGCCGAGGAACGCAAGGAGGTCGCCCGCGAAGAGCGTAAGGCAGCCAAGGCCCAGGCTCTTGCCGAGCGCACCTCGGTCGTTGAGCACGCCGAGGCGATTGTCGCGCAGGATCCTGCGAAGACGCACTGGAAGCAGTCCGGGCAAACGCTGCGTGACCTGCTGGAAGAGTGGAAGACCCTTCAGCGCCGTGGCCCCCGCCTGGAGAAGGCCGTGGAGGACGAGCTCTGGAAGCGCTTCTCCTCCGCGCGTACCCAGTTTGACCGTCACCGCCGTCAGTTCTTCTCGCAGCTTGACCAGGCGCAGTCCGAAGCCAAGCGCGTGAAGGAAGCGCTGATCGCTGAGGCCGAGGCCCTGTCCTCGTCCGAGGACTGGTCGCGTACCTCCGGCGCCTACCGCGAGCTCATGAACCGTTGGAAGGCTGCCCCGCGCGCGTCCCGCAAGGAAGACGATGCGCTGTGGGCGCGCTTCCGTGCTGCTCAGCAGGTCTTCTTCGATGCCCGTCGCGCCAAGGATGAGGCCACGGACGCTGAGTACCGTGAGAACCTCGCGGCCAAGGAAGCCATCCTCGTGGACGCTGAGGCGATCCTGCCGGTGACCGACATTGAACGCGCCAAGGCCCAGTTGCGCCAGATTCAAGACCGCTGGGAAGAGGTGGGCCGCGTGCCTTCTTCCGACCTGCACCGCATTGAGGGCCGCCTGCGCGCCGTTGAGGCTGCCGTCCGTGAAGCGGAAGAGAAGGAATGGCGTCGCACGAACCCGGAGACCCGCGCTCGTGCGGCAGGCATGGTTGGTCAGCTTGAGGAACAGATCGCTCAGCTCGAGCGTTCCCTCAGCGAGGCCGAGGCCAAGGGTGACGCGAAGGCGGCGCAGAGCGTTCGCGAAGCCCTTGAGACTAAGCGGTCGTGGCTCGAACAGATCTCCTCGTCCATGGAGTGACATGCGTCTTCACGTTATTCCGTCGCCTTTCTACGCGGCGAATGGGCTTGTGCTCGTCCCTTCCGGGGCGGGCACAGCCCTTGTTGTTGACCCTTCCGCAGGCATCCAGCATCTGATCCGCGAAGTTCTTCAGACCGAAGGGGTGAACGTCGGCGCTGTCCTGCTCACACACGGTCACCCTGACCATGTGTGGGACGCCGCCGAAGTCTCCACGTGGGGCCTTGACGGGACCACCGTGCCCGTCTACCTGCCCGGACCGGATATGTACCGCATGGATGACCCGGCCTCGTTCCTGCCGATGCCCCTGCCTGACTTCGTGGGGGAGTGGGTCAAGCCCACCGACCTGCGTGAGATGCCCGCGGATTCGGTCGAGCTGACCCCCGGCGTGTGGGTTCGCATGGTTCCCGCCCCCGGCCATACGGAGGGATCAGCGGTCTTCCTGGGGCACAGCCCCCTGGACATCCGTGTCAATAACCAGTCGTTCTACGCCAACGAGGAGTGCGTGCCGTGGGCGCTCAGCGCCGACGTCCTGTTCAAGGACAGCGTTGGACGCACCGACATGCCCGGTGGTGACGAAACGCAAATGCGTCACTCACTGCGTACTATTTCCAACGCGTTGGACCCGAACACGATCCTCATCCCCGGCCACGGTCCGGCAACAACGATGGCCGATGAGATACGCTCCAACCAGTATTTGATCCGCGCTCGCCGTATCGGCTAGCGTCGGTGCCGTTTGTTTGCGAAGGATTACGTCATGGCTCGCACGTCCCTGTCAGGTTTCCCCGAATGGCTCCCCGAGGGCCGCATCGTCGAGATGCACGTCCTCGACGAGCTGCGCCGCGTTTTCGAGCTGCACGGTTTCGCTGGTATCGAGACGCGCGCGGTCGAGACTCTGGCCCAGCTTGAAGCCAAGGGCGAGACCTCCAAGGAGATCTACGTCCTGGACCGCCTGCAGGCGCTCAAAGCTGCCGCTTCCGGCGCTCGTGCCCCCAAGGACAAGGGCATGGGTCTGCACTTCGACCTCACCGTGCCCTTCGCGCGTTACGTCGTGGAGAACGCGAACGAGCTGGACTTTCCGTTCAAGCGATACCAGATTCAGAAGGTCTGGCGCGGCGAGCGCCCCCAAGAGGGGCGTTTCCGTGAGTTCACGCAGGCCGATATCGACGTCGTCGGTAACGGCGAGCTGCCCTTCCACTTCGAGGTGGACCTGCCCCTCGTGATGGCTGAGGCGCTCAACAACCTGCCAATCCCGCCGGTGCGCGTGCTCGTCAACAACCGCAAGGTCGTACAGGGCGTGTGTGAGTCGCTGGGCGTCACCGACGTTGAGGCGGCCCTGCGCGGACTGGACAAGATCGACAAGATTGGCCCGGAGGGTGTGGCTCAGGAACTCGCCGAATCCGGTATCGGCGGTGACCAGGCGTCCGTGCTGCTGCAGATGGCGCAGATTCGCACGGCCGATTCGGTCGAGGTGCGCGAGCGCCTGGGCGCGCTGGGTGTGAGCGGAGAGCTGCTCGAGCAGGGTTTGCGCGAGCTGACCGCTCTGCTCGACACCGCAAACAAGCGGATGCCGGGCGCGGTCGTCGCGGACCTGAAGATCGCGCGCGGCCTGGATTACTACACGGGTAGCGTGTACGAGTCGGAGATCGAGGGCCACGAGGACCTGGGGTCGATCTGTTCGGGCGGGCGCTATGACTCCTTGGCGAAGGATGGCAAGCGCACCTACCCGGGTGTGGGTCTGTCCATCGGTGTTTCGCGACTGGTTTCCCGCATGATTTCCGTGCCGTTGGCGCGCGCCTCGCGCAAGGTTCCCACGGCCGTCGTCGTTGCCGTCACGAACGAGGAGCGTCGCGAGCGCTCCGAGGAGATCGCGGCCATCCTGCGCTCGCGTGGTATTTCGACGGACGTCGCACCAAGCGCGGCCAAGTTCGGTAAGCAGATCAAGTTCGCCGACAAGCGTGGCATCCCCTTCGTCTGGTTCCCGGGCGAGGATGGAGCCGACACGGTCAAGGACATTCGCACGGGTGAGCAGGTGGACGCCGACGCCGCCACCTGGGTTGTGCCCGAGGCGGACGCAGCCCCTTCGGTCGAGAAGGTGATGCCCTGAGTGTCGGCCTCTGCGGTTGAAGCAGCCCGCGGCCTGGCGGGTGCGCTTGAGCAGGCGCTCAGTGCGATGCCCTCGGGTGCTCGCGCGGACGCTGAGAGGGCACTGCGCCGACTGCAGGACGTTGTGCTGCCTCGTCTAGAGGAAGCCGATGCGCCGCTCCTCGTGGTGGTTGGCGGCTCGACGGGGGCGGGTAAGTCAACGCTCGTCAACTCTTTGCTTGAACGTACGGTGAGTCGGGCGGGCGCTGTTCGTCCGACGACACGGCGGCCGGTTCTCGTGTGTGCGCCTCAGGCCCGCTCGTGGTTCATGTCGGATCGCGTGCTGCCGCGCCTGGCCAAACATGAGGGTGGGGAGGGCACGAGCCTGGATGCCGTGACGATCACGGTGGACGACTTGATGTGGCCGAGCATGGGTATCCTCGACGCTCCCGACATTGACTCGGTTGAGGAAGGCAATCGACGGCTCGCGTCAGAGTTGCTCGATGGCGCGGATCTCTGGATTTTCGTGACGAGTGCCGCACGCTACGCCGACGCGGTCGCCTGGACGCACCTGGAGGAGGCAGCCGCGCGCGGCTTGCGCGTCTCCATCGTCCTCAACCGCGTCCCCCCGGGCGCTGAGGCTGAGATCCGTGCGGATCTCGCCTCGCTCGTGCAACGACGAGGCCTGGGCGAGGTCCCGATTATCGTCATTACTGAGCAGTTGCTGACCGATGGTCGCCTACCCATTGACGCTATTTACCCGGTCGGTTCTTTCTTGGAGGGAATCGGGCACGATGCGCAGGAGCGTGCGGTGATCGTGCGTCGTGCCCTCACCGGCGCTGTCGCAGCGTCCTTCGAGGAGTCTGATCGTGCTCTGGATGCGTCTCGTGATAGCTGTCGTGCAGTGGACTTTGCGCGCGAGGAGCTTGAGGCGACGGTCGTCTCGCGGGCCCACGAGGTTGCCTCGTCCTCGAGCGACGATGTGCTGCGCGGTGAGGTGAGCGCGCGCATCGCCGAGGTGCTGGGGTCCTGGGACATGACGCGAACCTTTTCCCGCGTTGTGGCGTCGGTGCGCCAACGCATCGTGGGTGCCGTGCGGGGCACGGCAGCCCCGGAGGAACAGGTGCGTCGCGACCTGACGGGTGGCGTGGCTCAGCGTCTTGGGGACTCCTATCACCGCGCGTGGAACGACGCCCTGCGCTTGGCTGCGTCGGTGGGAGAGGCCGAGGGACTGGAACCGATGCTGGATGCGGACGGGGCTGCCGAGCGCGCCCGCCACACCGCGCAGGAATGGACCAGCGAGGTAACGGACATCGTCCGGGGCCAGGCACAGTCTTCACGCGTGAGCGGTCGGCTGCTGGCGGGCGGCATCAACGTTGTGACGCTCTCGCTCATGGTCAGCGTTTTCGCGATGACGGGCGGGGTGACCGGGGTCGAGGTTGGCGTCGCTGGTGCCTCTGCTGCGCTGTCACAGACGATCCTCGAATCCTATTTCGGCGAGCGTACGGTGCGTTCCCTGGCCACGCAGGCGCGCGAGGCGCTCGAACGACTGGCTGCCGACTCGCTGGCAGAGGTCGTCGCGCCCGTTGCGACGCGGCTCGACAACTCGCGGGAGCACGAGCGGATTGACACGCTTGAGTCTGCTCTCGCCACCGCGCGGGAGGCGCTGGTATGAAGCGCGCAGCAACGCCGGTTGCCGCGGCCGCCGCGGAGCTCGACCAGATTGCGACGCTCGCAGCCTCTGATATTGAGCCGCAGATACTGGAGCGTATTCGGGAACTCATCGATGTGACGTCGGATCGGGCCGAGATCGACCCGACCTGGTGTGTCATCGGCTTGCTCGGCGGAACGGGTGCCGGGAAATCTTCCCTCGCGAACGCTCTCGCCGGGGGAGAGGTCGTGTGTGCCGGTGTCTTGCGGCCCACGACGAACGAGGCGTGTGCCGTCCTGCCCGCGGGCCGCGAGCCGAAGGAATTGCTCGGTTGGTTGGGCGTGCGAACCCGCGTCTGCGCGCCCGGTGACTTACCGGGCGACACCGCGATTATCGACCTGCCCGACATCGATTCGGTCGAGGCTTCACACGCGCAGGTGGCCGGGCGTCTGGCCACGCGTGTGGACGCCCTTGTCGTCGTTGTTAATCCGCAGAAGTACGCGGATGCGCGCCTGCACGATGAGTGGCTGGAACGCTTGCGCACCTCGCATGCCTCCGTGACGGTTGCCTTGACCCACATCGACACGCTCGGCGTGGCTGAGAGGACCTCCATCGTGTCCGACCTGCGCCGCATCCTGGATGAGCGTGGTCTGACGGGCGCTCGCGTTGCCCCGGTCAGTGCGACGACGGGGGAGGGAATGGCTGAGCTGGCCTCCCATCTGGCAGATGAGGCGGCCCGCGTCTCGCGTCAGGCTGCCCGGGCGCGGGCCGCCCTGAGCCAGGCAGCTCGGCTTGTGCGCGATGCGGTGGGCGTCGAGGGCGCGATTCGTGGCGTTGAAACCGAGGGAATGGCAAGTGATCTGGCGGGGGTGGCCGCCGATCTTGTCGGAGTCCCGATTATCGCTGAGGCCGTGGCCGCTTCGACCCTGCGCGTCGGCACGCGTACGGGTGGCTGGCTGCCGCTGCGTTGGCTCGCGCGCCTGGGGGTTGATCCCCTGCGGCGTCTGCACCTGGGGGAGGAGGAACGCCAGGAGAGCGCGACGACTCCAACGCTGCCGACGCGATCCGCCTCTGACGAGGCGGCCTTCGCGAACGCCGTGCGTCGCGAGGTGGCCGCACGCTCGCAGGGGCGCCCCGAGCGCTGGCGCCGACTGCTCGTCGAGCGCGCCCTGTCTGGCGCAGCCGTGGTGCCCGCAGCGGCGCACCGCGAGGTGGCGAACAACCTGCGCGTGAGCGCGAGCGCGCCGAGTCTCTCCCGCATCCTCGGCGGCTTCCAGCTTATTGCGTGGATGGTCAGCCTCATGGGCGCTGCGTGGATCGGCCTCGTGCACCTGGGACGTACCGTGCTCATCAATACCGACGTCCCCGCCATCGGCCCGATCCCTATGCCCACGGTGATTCTCGTTTGCGGCCTCGCGGTGACCCTTCTGTGCGCGAGCCTGAATCGAGCGCTGTGTTCCTGGGTGGCGTCCCGCCGCAAACGGGCGGTCATGGACGACGTGCGTGCCATGTGCCGCGACGAGGTTGACCGTCTCGTCGTCGCCCCGCTGCGGGCGGAAGATAATCGCCAGGTCACCATTGCCTCGTTCGTGGCACGCCTCCACCTCGACGAGAGGGTGTGAAGCGGCGCTCACCAGCGGCGTCGAACAGTGAATTCGCCGACCACGGGCACCTTTTCTGAGGAAGTGCACGCTATGCTGGTGAAAGCGATGAGGCGCAGCCCCTTGTTATGGTGCCCCGCGGGATGCGGGTTTTGTTGTTATGGGTGAGGCCGCGCTGAGGAGCCGAGATGGCCCGCCCGATGGTTTTGCTACCCACATGCAACAGGCAAGGAACGACTATGCCCTCAGAGGATTACACGGAACGCGCCCGCGACGAGCGTGACGATACTTTTGACACGGATGAGGAACGCGACCTCGTCGACGGTGCCGACCAGGATGCACACGACGACTCAACCGCGGAGCCGGAAGGAGACGCTGTCACTTTTGCGAGCCTCGGTCTGCCCGAGGAGATTCTTGCTGCGGTGACCGACATGGGATTCCGCGTCCCCACGCCGATCCAGGCTGCCGCCATCCCGCCGCTCCTTGAGCTGCGCGACGTCGTTGGCATCGCCCAGACCGGCACCGGTAAGACCGCGGCCTTTGGCCTGCCGCTGCTGGCGATTGTTGACGCCGACGAGCGCGACGTGCAGGCTCTTGTTCTGGCACCCACCCGTGAACTTGCGATGCAGAGTGCCCAGGCGATCGAGGACTTTGCGGCGCGCACAGCCCGCCTTGATGTTGTTCCCGTGTACGGCGGCTCGCCGTACGGCCCGCAGATTGGTGCGCTGAAGCGCGGCGCACAGGTCGTTGTCGGCACGCCGGGTCGCGTCATCGATCTCATTGAGAAAGGCGCGCTGGACCTGTCGAACGTGCGCATGCTGGTCCTCGACGAGGCCGATGAGATGCTGCGCATGGGCTTCGCTGAGGACGTTGAGACAATCGCGTCGAGCGCTCCCGATGATCGCCTGACCGCGCTGTTCAGTGCGACGATGCCCGCAGCCATTGAGAAGGTTGCGCGCGAGCACCTGAAGGATCCGGTCAAGGTCGCGGTGTCGACCGAGTCCTCCACGGTGGATACGATCCACCAGACCTACGCTGTTGTGCCCTACAAGCACAAGATCGGGGCGCTCTCTCGCGTGCTGGCCACCCGCGCTCAGCACATCAAGGAAGGCCAGGAAGAGGCCGACGCCGCCATCGTCTTCGTCCGTACCCGCGCCGATGTCGAAGAGGTGTCGCTCGAGCTGGCGGGTCGCGGATTCCGCGCGGCTGGCATCTCCGGCGACGTCGCCCAGACCGAGCGTGAGCGCATGGTTGAGCGCCTCAAGAACGGCTCGCTCGACGTGCTGGTCGCAACCGACGTGGCCGCCCGAGGCCTCGACGTTGAGCGCATTTCGCTCGTCGTCAACTTCGATGTTCCTCGCGAGCCCGAGGCCTACGTGCATCGCATCGGCCGCACTGGCCGTGCGGGTCGTGAAGGCCGAGCGCTCACGTTCTTCACTCCGCGTGAGCACGGCCGCCTGCGCCGCATCGAGAAGCTGACGGGCACCGAGATGGAAGAGGTTGAGATTCCCTCACCTGCAGCCGTCTCCGAGTTCCGCGCCAGCCGCCTGCTCGAGGGCCTGTCTGCCCGCATTGAGCGCGGCCGTCTCGACATGTACAAGCGCCTGCTGGCCGAACTCGGCGATGAGGTCTCCGTCGAAGACATCGCTGCGGCGCTGATGGCCACGGCTGTCGGAGACGAGGGCCCGGCGCCGCGAGTTGAGAAGGACCGCCGAGGGAGCGGAAAGATCCGCCGTGAAGAACGCCTGGATGAGTCCGGTGAGTTCGTCGGCGCTACTTTCGAGGTCGGCCGCGATAAGGACCGACCGATCAAGGGCGGCGCGAACGGTGCTCGTCGTCGTGGCGGCGGACGCCCCGCCCCCGGCTCCGGTACGCGTTACCGCATCGAGGTCGGCAAGAAGGACCGCGTGAAGCCCGGTTCCATCGTCGGCGCGATTGCGGGCGAGGGTGGCATCGACGGCCGCGACATCGGGAACATTGAGATCTACCCGACCTTCTCACTGGTCGACATCACCGCGGACCTCTCCGGCGAGCAGCTGTCCCGTATCTCCAAGGGATACGTGTCGGGCCGTCAGCTGCGTATCCGCGTGGACGAGGGACCCGGCGGGCGCAACCATGGTGACCGCGATGGTTTCGAGCGCCGTGAACGTCGCGACTACGATCGCGACAATCGAGGCCGCGGTGGCTATGGCGAGCGCGAGGGACGTTTTGGGGACCGTGACGAGAAGCGTCCGCATCGCTTCGAAAAGGGCGATGGGTCGCGTCCTCGTCGCAGCGTTCGCTCCGAGCGCTGGGAGAAAGACATCAAGCGTGCGCGTCGTGAACGCGATGGCCGGGATGGAGGCTGGGAGCGCGACGGCGGCCGCGAGGGCGGACGCCGCCACTTCGGCAAGCGTCGCTACGACGACTGACCGCTCGCCTCGCCGGACGTGGAGCGTTCCCATGCGAGACGCAGCCGACTCACCGCAACCACGGTGAGGACAGCGAGCACAGTAGCAATCACCCAGTAGGGAGCGTAGGCCGCCCCGCCCACCGTGGCGGTGGCGGCCCACGCGCTCATGGCCACTGACACGAGGGCGAGTTCGAGTGCGGGTCCTGCTGAATCCGCGACCTGTAGCCACGATGAGACGCGCCCGTGCTTGGTTTCGGGTGTCACCTCAAGCGCCATGACCGAGAGGGGCGCGTGGACGAGGCCGACCCCCAGGCCAACGAGAAGCCAACCGACGAGAGCGATCCACATGGGAAACGATGGGGCAAGGAGCGTGCCCACGGGGATCGCCCCGATTGCCATCAGTGAGCCCCCGATGACGGGAAGCAGGCGTCGCGCCTGTTGATCGTAGATCCGTGCCTGGCCGACTGCACCGATGGCCCATGTGATCGATCCGAGGGTGACCCACCAGGCGGAGGATGCCTCGGACCAGCCGTGTACCCGCTGCAGAATCAGTGGAATCATGACGGCGAAACCCACCTGGGAGGCCATGGCGCTCAGCCTTGCAAGGATCGCCGACGGCATTCCCCGACGCGATCGGAACGTGCCGCGCGGGAGGAGCCGAGGCAGTGCCCAGATCGTGATGCACGCGCCGAGGACGAAGACCACGATCTGTGCCAGTCGTGAGGGAAGCGCGCCCGCGAGCTGGAGCGCCATGACACCGGTTCCCACTAGCCCTGCGTCACGCGAAAGCGTTGCGAGCATAGGGGAGCGGCGCCCACGGGAAGCCGGCAGTGAACGTAGAACGTAGGCGATGGGCACAGCAGCGATCGCAACGAACAGGGGGACAACACCGAAGACGTAACGCCATCCCCAGACTTCGGTGACATGTCCTGCGATTGCGGGACCGACCAGAGACGGTAGGACCCACGCCAAGGAGAACGACGCGAAGAATGATGGGCGATGACGTGCAGACGCAACCGCTCCGACGAGAACGTAGAGCGGAACGATGAGCAGACCGCCTCCCAGTCCCTGGAGAGCTCGTCCGATGACGAAGATCGTCACGTGCGAACCTGCGGCGCACACCACCAGGCCAACGGCGAACAAGGCCAGACCCGAGAGCAACACCACACGCGGTCCCTTCCAGTCTGCCAGGGCTCCCGCGACCACCGTGGCGCTTAGCTGAGTCGCCAATGCCGCACCCGAAGCGATCGGATACCACGCCGCGGCGTCAAAAGAAGCAACGACTGCGGGCATGATCGTGGTTGCCGCGAGCTCCTCGAAGGCCACGAGTGTGATGAGCAGAACCGAGCCGATAGCCAATCCGATTTCGGCCGGAGTCCAGGAAACATGAGCGGAGGAAGAGGTGGAAGCATCGGCGGGCATGGTGACTATCCTACTCGCGGCACACGCGACTATTGGGCGGGCAGGCGTACAATGACACCGCCGCCGCCTGTCTCGCGGATGGTAAGAACGAAAGGAATCACAGTGCTTCGCACTCACAACATTGGAACCCTCGGCACCGACCTGGTCGGTCAGACCGTGACGCTCACCGGTTGGGTGGATCGTCGCCGCGATCACGGTGGAGTGGCGTTCATCGACCTGCGCGACGCGTCGGGTATCGCCCAGGTTGTCGTCCGTGACGAGCGTGTCGCCCACGAGCTTCGCTCCGAGTTCGTCCTCAAGGTCACCGGTGAGGTTTGCGCTCGCCCCGAGGGCAACGAGAACCCGCACCTGGCCACCGGCGCTATCGAGGTGATGGGCGACGACATCGAAATCCTGAACACCAGCGCGCCCCTGCCGTTCCAGGTCTCCTCCAATGCTGAAGATTCCGGCAACGTTGGCGAAGAAACCCGCCTGAAGTACCGCTACCTCGACCTGCGTCGTGAGCCTGAGCAGTACGCGATTCGCCTGCGCTCTAAGGTCTCCCGCGCGGCCCGTGAGGCGCTCTACGCCCGCGACTTCGTCGAGATCGAGACACCGACCCTGACCCGTTCGACCCCCGAGGGCGCCCGCGACTTCATCGTCCCCGCGCGTCTGTCGCCCGGCTCCTGGTACGCCCTGCCTCAGTCGCCCCAGCTTTTCAAGCAGCTGCTCATGGTGGCCGGCATGGAGCGCTACTTCCAGATCGCGCGCTGCTACCGCGACGAGGACTTCCGCGCCGACCGCCAGCCCGAGTTCACCCAGCTCGACGTCGAGATGAGCTTCGTCGAGCAGGCCGACGTCATCGCGGTGGCCGAGGATGTCCTGAGATCGGTCTGGGCGCTCATCGGTCACGATCTTCCCACTCCGATTCCGCACATGACCTACGGGGAGGCGATGAGCAGGTACGGCACCGACAAGCCCGATCTGCGCTTCGGCTGCGAGCTGGTCGAACTGACTGACTTCTTCGAGAACACCCCTTTCCGCGTCTTCCACAACGAGTACGTCGGTGCCGTCGTCATGCCCGGCGGCGCCTCCCAGTCCCGTCGCACCCTCGATGCCTGGCAGGACTGGGCCCGGCAGCGCGGTGCCAGGGGACTGGCCTACGTCACCGTGGCCGAGGACGGATCCCTCGGCGGCCCCGTTGCGAAGAACATCTCCGGCGCTGAGCGCGAGGGACTGGCCGCTGCCGCGGGCGCGGCACCCGGCGACTGCATCTTCTTCGCAGCCGGGCCCGTGGACGCCTCTCGTGCGCTCCTGGGCACCGCGCGCGAGGAGATCGGCAGGCGGTGCGGCCTCATCGATTTCGACGCGTGGTCCTTCGTGTGGATCGTCGACGCCCCCCTGTTCAAGCCGTCGGCCGAAGCCAGGGCTGAGGGTGATGTTGCGCTGGGTGAATCCGCGTGGACCGCCGTCCACCACGCCTTCACCTCTCCCAAGCCCGACTGCCTCAATACCTTCGACACCGATCCCGCGGGTGCACTCGCCTACGCCTACGATATCGTGTGCAACGGCAACGAGATCGGCGGAGGATCCATCCGTATTCACCGGCGCGACGTTCAGGAGCGCGTGTTCAAGGTCATGGGCATCGACGAGACCGAAGCGCGCGAGAAGTTCGGCTTCCTGCTGGACGCCTTCGCATACGGCGCCCCGCCGCACGGCGGCATCGCCTTCGGCTGGGATCGGATCGTCTCCCTGTTGACCGGAGCCGATTCCATCCGCGACGTCATCGCCTTCCCTAAGTCCGGCGGCGGCTACGACCCGCTCACCGAGGCGCCCGCCCCTATCACGCCCGAGCAGCGCAGGCAGGCCGGTATCGACGCCGAACCGAGAGGGAAGGCGTAAAGCAGAGGAGCGGACTCTCCGCCGAGGCCTGACGAGCCGTACTCGGGCGCCGGGTCCGAATCCCGCGGGGCCCGGGATCGCGCCGGTGCAGTGCGATCCCGGGCCCGATGTTCTCACGGACGATCCAACGTCGGACGGTTCGTAACGACGCTCCTAATCTTCCCGCTAGTCCTCTCGTTCCACACACTCCACCGACGTTCGAGAATCTATCTCGCGTCCATGACGCGTGCATTTTCCCCTGACCCCGGGGGGCCGTGAGAGAGCCCTACTTTCGAAGAAGAATCTGGTATTCATGAGTGACCGCGAAGATTCGCGTTTTTCGGCTGAGTTCCCGGAACGGGTGCCCGGCGTGTATTCGGCCAGGACCACCGGTGGCTCTGGCCGAATACACGCCGGGCACGTGTTACGGCGCAGGTTGGCGAGTGCCCGTCAGGCCGCGTGCGTGCAGGTGGGGCAGGTGCAGTCCTGGCAGTTGCACGAGACGCAGGAGTCGCTGCAGTGCTCGCACGAGCAGACGTTGTGGTTGCAGGTGGGGCAGCTGCAGTCCTCGCACGTGCAGGTGGCGCAGTGGTCGGAGCAGTGCGGACAGCTGCAGATGTCGCACTCGTCGTAGTGACCGTTGTCCTCGCGGTGGACGTGCCCGTCGTGCAGGTAGTCGACGTGGTCGCCGTGGATAATGGCCCGGTGGCCGCAGCCGGGGCCGTGGGTGTGGGAGTGGGCCTCGGCCGGACGGTGCTCAAGAGTTGCGGTCATAGTGTGCCTCCAGGGATCGATGCAGCTTGACGCGCTGCGATTCTGCTGACGTATAGAATCGTAAGGGGGAATACATGTGATCGCAACTATAGAACGCATCCTCATCAGTCAATGACACGGAGATAAAAGATAATCGTTTTCGTTAATGTGATGAAGGAATGCGACTCGTTATCGCGAGGAGTGAGTTGCGGGCGATCCGGAGGCGTTGCCGAGGTGCGGGTGGTGATGAAGGAGGGACGAGCGTCGTCGCCGGCGTCCACCCGCGCGCCCGGAAGGATTTCCGGCTCGCACCCGGTTCGAGCGCCACTCGCTGCACCGTCCCCTGCGTCGGCGGTTTCTGGAGCACAATGAGCCCATGTCCCGCTACATCGAACTCCACCCCGCCAACCCTCAGACTCGTCTCGTCGACAAGATCGTCGCCGTGCTGGAAGAGGGCGGCCTGATCGCCTATCCGACCGACTCGGGCTACGCTCTGGCCTGCGCTCCGAGGAACAAGGAGGGAATGGACCGCATCCGGGCCATTCGCCAACTCGACTCCAAGCACAACTTCACCTTCGTGTGCGCGGACTTCGCTCAGGCCGGTCCGCTGGCGATCGTGGGGAACAACGCCTTTCGCCTCATCAAGCGCCTGACTCCCGGCCCGTGGACCTTCATCCTCAAGGGGACCAAGGAGGTGCCCCGGATGACGCTCAACCCGAAGAAGCACACTCTGGGCGTGCGCATCCCCGACCACGCGATCGCCCAGGCCCTCGTCTCGGGCTTCGACGCCCCTATCCTGTCGTCGACCTTCATCTGTCCCGAACGCACCGAG
>ERZ773263.1082-NODE-1082-length-17082-cov-41.444353_pt1 | contig 17082 bp, 18 predicted proteins | sample MGYA00511076_ERZ773263 | MGnify/ENA primary metagenome ERZ773263 (study PRJEB29015, sample SAMEA2738155) | human oral metagenome | biome: human oral; feature: human-associated habitat; material: saliva | place: China | collected 2195 ... | reverse complement strand
GTTCCAGTACATTCACGTTGATGAGTACCAAGATACCAACCATGCCCAGTACCAACTAGTCAAACTCTTGGCCTCCCGTTTTAAAAATATCTGTGTGGTTGGTGATGCGGACCAGTCTATCTACGGTTGGCGTGGTGCTGATATGCAGAATATTTTGGATTTCGAGAAAGATTACCCCCAAGCCAAGGTTGTTTTGTTGGAGGAGAATTACCGTTCCACTAAAACAATTCTCCAAGCGGCCAACGAGGTTATTAAAAACAATAAAAATCGTCGTCCTAAGAATCTCTGGACTCAAAACGCTGATGGGGAACAAATCGTTTACTATCGTGCCAATGATGAGCTAGATGAGGCTGTATTTGTAGCTAGAACTATCGATGAACTTGGTCGGAGTCAAAACTTCCTTCACAAGGATTTTGCAGTTCTTTATCGGACTAATGCGCAGTCCCGTACTATTGAGGAAGCCTTGCTCAAGTCAAATATCCCTTATACCATGGTTGGCGGAACCAAGTTCTACAGCCGTAAGGAAATTCGAGATATTATTGCTTACCTCAACCTCATTGCCAATTTGAGTGACAATATCAGTTTTGAGCGTATTATCAACGAACCGAAACGTGGAATTGGGCCAGGCACTATTGAGAAAATCCGTGACTTTGCGAATATGCAAGACATGTCTATGCTAGATGCTTCTGCAAACATCATGTTGTCTGGCATCAAAGGAAAAGCAGCCCAGTCAATTTGGGATTTTGCCAATATGATTCTGGATTTGCGGGAGCAACTGGATCACTTAAGCATTACTGAGTTGGTTGAGGCTGTTCTAGAAAAAACAGGTTACGTTGATATTCTTAATGCCCAAGCAACTCTGGAAAGTAAGGCTCGGGTTGAAAATATCGAAGAGTTCCTTTCTGTGACGAAAAACTTTGATGATACCTCTGATGGTTCAGAAGAGGAAACTGGTCTGGATAAACTGAGTCGTTTCTTAAATGACTTGGCCTTGATTGCTGATACAGATTCAGGTAGTCAGGAGACATCAGAAGTGACCCTGATGACCCTGCATGCTGCCAAAGGTCTCGAGTTTCCAGTTGTCTTTTTGATTGGGATGGAAGAAAATGTCTTCCCACTTAGTCGTGCCGCTGAAGATCCAGATGAATTAGAAGAAGAACGTCGTCTGGCCTATGTAGGAATTACGCGTGCGGAGAAAATTCTCTATCTGACAAATGCCAACTCGCGCCTGCTTTTTGGTCGTACCAACTACAACCGTCCGACTCGTTTTATTAACGAAATCAGTTCAGATTTGCTTGAGTATCAAGGTCTGGCCCGACCAGCAAATACAAGCTTTAAAGCATCTTATAGCAGTGGTGGTCTTGCCTTCGGTCAAGGTATGAGTCTTGCGCAAGCACTTCAAGACCGTAAACGCAGTGCTACCCCAAAATCTATCCAGTCAAGCGGTCTCCCATTTGGTCAATTTACAGCTGGAGCAAAATCTGCGTCTAGTGAGGCAAATTGGTCCATTGGTGACATTGCTCTCCACAAGAAATGGGGAGAGGGTACTGTTCTGGAAGTTTCAGGTAGCGGTGCAACTCAGGAATTGAAAATCAATTTCCCAGATGTTGGTTTGAAAAAACTTTTGGCTAGTGTAGCCCCAATTGAGAAAAAAATATAATTTTCCATCCTTCTCACGAATAATAAAGTGAGGAGGATTTTTATGTATAGTATTTCATTCCAAGAAGATTCACTGTTACCAAGAGAAAGACTGGCCAAGGAAGGAGTAGAAGCGCTCAGTAACCAAGAGTTGCTAGCTATTTTACTCAGGACAGGAACACGTCAGGCTAGCGTTTTTGAAATTGCCCAGAAAGTCTTGAGCAATCTTTCAAGTCTAACGGATTTGAAAAAAATGACCCTGCAGGAGTTGCAGAGTCTATCTGGTATCGGGCGTGTTAAGGCCATAGAATTACAAGCTATGATTGAGCTGGGTCATCGTATTCACAAACATGAGACCCTTGAAATGGAAAGTATTCTCAGCAGTCAAAAGTTGGCCAAGAAGATGCAACAGGAGTTGGGACATAAAAAACAAGAGCACCTAGTGGCGCTCTATCTCAATACTCAAAATCAAATCATCCATCAACAGACCATTTTTATTGGTTCTGCCACTCGCAGTATTGCTGAACCGCGAGAGATTCTTCACTATGCCATCAAGCATATGGCGACATCTCTTATCTTGGTTCACAATCATCCTTCAGGAGCAGTAGCGCCTAGCCGTAATGATGATCATGTCACTAAACTTGTCAAAGAAGCCTGCGACCTGATGGGAATTGTCCTCTTGGACCATTTGATTGTCTCACATTCTAGTTACTTTAGTTACCGTGAAAAAACAGATTTAATTTAAAGTTCATTAACGACATAGTCAAAGAGGTTTTTATCTTTGGGACGATTTTCAAAAAGAAATTCTGGATGCCATTGGACACCGAGAAAGGCAACATCATCCGTGCTCATAACAGCTTCAATGATGCCATCTTTAGGATCGTGAGCCACAACTTTTAAGTTGGGGGCTAAATCCTTGATGCTCTGATGGTGGAAGGAGTTGATATGGGAAATTTCTCCGTAGATTTCTCTGAGAACAGTATCTGGCTCTGTTACCAAGCGTTGAGTTGTGTACTCGGCAGAACAATCTTGCCAGTGGTCTTCGATATCTTGATACAAAGTTCCACCCATGGCAACGTTAAAGAGTTGAGTCCCACGGCAGACAGAGAAAATAGGCTTTTTCTGTTTAATAGCTTCCTTGATGAGGGCTAGTTCAAAGATATCTCTTTGAAGATGGTAGTCATCGCTATCAATTGTTTTGGGTTCACCATAGAATTTTGGATCGACATTTTGCCCCCCTGTCAAGATGAGCTTGTCAATCATACTGATATAGTGGCAGGCCATTTCTTGATCACCAAGCGGTAGGATGATGGGAATCCCTCCAGCGTCTTTAACGCCTTCAACAAAGCCTTTTGCTGAGTAACTCATCATGATGTCATCATCTGGATGAGTTTTTTCGTTTCCTGTAATCCCAATAACTGGTTTTTTCATAAAATGATATTCGCTTTCTAATCCTCTCTTCGCATGAAATAGAGGAGGGTTTGGAGTTCGCTTGTCAAATCGACATACTGAACGACCACGTCTTTTGGTAAATGTAGATGGACTGGTGAAAAACTGAGAATTCCTTTCACGCCAGCATCCACCAAGAGATTAGCAACCTCTTGTGACTTAACGCTGGGAACGGTCAGAATAGCAGTCTTAACATCAGCATCCTTGATTTTTTCCTTGATTTGAGAAATCCCGTAAATGGGAATTCCATCAGGAGTTTGGGTACCGACTTCAGGATGGTCATCTAGGTCAAAGGCCATGATAATCTTCATCTTGTTACGTTCGTGGAAGCGGTAGTGGAGAAGGGCATGGCCCATATTTCCAATACCCACCAGCATGACATTGGTGATGGAGTTGTCATTGAGCAAATCGGCAAAAAACGTCATCAGTTTTTTTACATCATAGCCAAAACCACGACGACCTAGTTCACCAAAATAGGAAAAATCACGACGAACTGTCGCTGAATCAATACCAATGGCCTCTGCAATTTGTTTAGAGTTGGCACGTTCAATCTTTTCTGCATGAAATCTTTTAAAAATTCGATAGTAGAGAGAGAGTCTTTTTGCTGTAGCTTTCGGAATAGCAGACTGTTTATCTTTCACAAAATCACAACCTTTCTTTTCTTCTATTTTATAGAAACATTGTGAAAAAATCAACAAAAATAAGAAAAAACTAAGAAAAATCTTAGTTTTGATGTAAAAAATCTGCATGTGATAGAAAACGGTAGAGGTCTCCGACCAGCCCTTGGTAAACTTCCCGCCCTTTAAAGGTCAAAGAAGTTACATAAAGTGTATCTGGTAGGGTTACGCATCCTGACAGAGCAAGCATGAGAGCCTCGTAATCCTCATACTTGAGAGTGCGCTCTACATGATAGCTGTCCTTATAGGTCAGTTCAAACATATGGGACCTATCTTTCCGATTTTGTAAAGACACCACGTTCTACCAAGCTATCCATGAGGAAATAGAATTTTTCCTGATGAATGTGGTGGTCTTCTGATTTGAAAATATCAACTATACGTAGCCCAAACTTGTCAGTGATATTGATTTTAGCCCCTGTCAGTTCCTTGTTAATAATGATTTTCAGTTGGAATCCTTCACCGCTGTTTGGCACTTTTTCCAAAAGGCGAGTCAGTTCATAGTTACCAACCTTAGTCTCAAAAAAGGTGTTGTCTTTGAGGGTGAATTTTTTAACAGAAGGGCTAAGAGTGTAGTCGTAACGACAATTTTTTAACTGAATGGTTTTTTCAAATGCCATATGGCTAACCTCCGATAATTTCTTTTAAGGTTTTTGCGAGGGTTTGTAGGTCTTCAACAGTATTTTGTGGTGAGAGACTGATACGAACGGATTCCTTCAAGCGTTCTGAATTAGCCCCGTACATGGCTTCAAGAACATGGCTGGATTGTACAATGCCTGCAGTGCAGGCTGAGCCAGTAGAGATTGAAATGCCAGCCAAATCTAGACGAAGGAGTAAGAGGTCATTTTTCTGGCCAGGAAATCCAATATTGAGAACATAAGGGAGATGGTGTTCGCCTCTATTCAGGTAATACTGAACTCCCTCTAGCTCTGCAAGAAAGGCAGTTTCTAGATTTTGTACATGTTGAAAATGTTCTTCTTGTTTTTCTAGGTCCTCTTTTAGAGCTGCAACCATGCCTACGATGGCAGCCAGATTTTCAGTCCCTGCACGTTTTTTCTGTTCTTGGTCTCCGCCATGTAGATAGGAATCAAAGTCCATGCTAGATGCGTAGAGAAAGCCGATTCCCTTGGGACCATGGAACTTGTGGGCAGAAGCAGTGAGAAAATCAATGCCCAATTCTTCTGGGTGTATAGGGACTTTACCAATAGCCTGAACTGCATCGACATGATAGGCAGCAGGGTGTTGCTTGAGTATTTGGCCAATTTCAGCAATGGGCAGTAGGTTTCCTGTCTCATTATTGGCAAACATGGTAGAAACCAAAATCGTATCATCACGTAAGGATTCTTGGATTTGCTGAGCTGTGATTTCTTGATTTTCTGGCTGGATAATTGTTGCTTCAAAACCGAAGTATTGAACCAAGTAATCAATGGTTTCAAGGACGGCATGGTGCTCAATGGCAGTTGTGATGATATGTTTTCCTTGATCTTGGTGACGAAGGCAGTGGCCAATGATGGCAGTATTATTGCCTTCAGTCCCACCAGAAGTGAAAAAGATATGTTGAGGTTTTGTCCCCAGTAACTGGGCTAGTTCCTGACGGGCTTCTCTCAAGAGTTTTCCAGCTTGCCGACCATGACCATGAATACTAGATGGATTGCCATGGGTTTCTTGCATAACCTTGGTCATAGCTGAAATAGCAACTGCTGACATAGGAGTCGTCGCAGCATTGTCCAAATAAATCAAAGAATCACCTTATTTCTTTTTGTTGTAAGCAAAGAGTGGGCTGACTGGTTTTCTTTCGTGGATACGGACGATAGCATCACCAATTAACTCACTAGCAGTGATGTAGCATACGTTTTTAGGAGTTTTTTCTTTTGTTGCTACTGAATCAGTCACAAGAATTTCTTTAATATTAGTGTTGTCAAGAAGTTCAGCAGCTCCTTCGACGAAGAGGCCGTGGCTAGAAACAGCATAAATTTCTGTAGCCCCTTCACGTTCAACAATTTTAGCAGCTTCAGAGAAGGTGCGGCCTGTATTTAAAATATCGTCAATCAAGATAGCTTTTTTACCTTCAACATCACCGATGATATAACCTTCGTTGCGAGTTGCATCGTCTTGAGGGTAGTCGATAATGGCAATAGGAGCATCAAGATATTCAGCCAGGCTACGAGCACGTTTTACACCTGAATTTTTAGGGCTAACGACAACAACATCTGAACCAAGTAGGCCCTTATCGCAGTAATGTTTTGCAAATAGGGGAACTGTGAAGAGGTTATCAACAGGAATATCAAAGAAGCCTTGAACCTGGACAGCATGCAAATCAAGTGTAAGGATACGGTCAACACCAGCCTTAACCAGCATATTAGCAACTAGTTTTGCTGTGAGTGGCTCACGTGGTGAAGCAATGCGGTCTTGACGTGCATAGCCAAAATATGGAAGAACAACGTTGATACTGTGGGCACTTGCGCGCACACAAGCGTCGACCATGATTAACAATTCCATTAGGTGGTTGTTAACAGGGAAACTTGTTGATTGGATAATGTAAACATCATAACCACGGACACTTTCTTCGATATTCACTTGGATCTCTCCGTCAGAAAATTGACGTGATGACAGTTTTCCGAGTGGAATACCAACAGCATCCGAAATTTTTTGAGCAATCTCTTGGTTAGAGTTGAGTGCGAAAAGTTTCATATTTTTTCTATCTGACATTATAGACCGTCCTCTGTAAACTTTATAAATCTCAGTCATATTTGACTTGCATATATGAACTAGGATTTGTGTATTTTTATCTTTTCTATTTTACCAAAAAATGGAGATTATTTCAGCTATTTTTCATGCTTTTAACAAATCGGACCAATTTTGAGGGAGCTTTTTGGTAGGAAATCTGATTATCCTCTAAAAATTGTTGGAAATCCTGTTTGCCTTGCTCGTGATTTTCGACTTCAAGCTCCAATTCGTAATCTGTAATATCAAAGTACTGACTCGCATCCAGCGCCATGAGACCAATAGCTGTCTGCATTTCATAGCGAAGTGTCGTTAGACAACCGAGCACCTGCCAGTTCTTGCTCTGGATACCATGTTTAGCTAATTCATCAAGAATCAGCCCCTGAGGAAGTTCTTCCTTGATCAGATAGTTTTCAGCATCTTTTAGTTGCAATTTTTGGTTGTATTCCATGTTTCCAACACTTTGCGGGACTTTGAGTGTCAATTCTGCCCAGTCTTCAAAGGTTCGAATGCGCATAGCAACTTTCTTTTCTCGCAGTTCAAAATCAGGAGTGTCGATGTAGTAATTTTTTTGAAGAACAGGAGTGACGTCTGTGAACTGGTCTTTGAGACGATCATATTCATCTTTTTTCAATAGTGTTTTCAATTCAATTTCTAAATGTTTCATTTTTCTTACCTTTTCTTTATCGTTGAAAGCGGATTTATGGTATAATAAGCATTGTATTTATTGTATATGAATCTGGAGAAAAAATCAAAGATATTTTTGAAGGATAATATGTGAACAAGGGAGAATATATGACCTTAGAATGGGAAGAATTTCTAGATCCTTACATTCAAGCTGTTGGTGAGTTAAAGATTAAACTACGTGGTATTCGGAAGCAATATCGTAAGCAAAATAAGCATTCTCCGATTGAGTTTGTGACTGGTCGAGTCAAGCCGATTGAGAGCATCAGGGAAAAAATGGCTCGGCGTGGCATTACTTATGCGACCTTAGAGCACGATTTGCAAGATATTGCTGGTTTGCGTGTGATGGTTCAGTTTGTAGATGACGTTAAGGAAGTAGTGGAGATTTTGCGCAAACGTCAGGATATGCGGATCATACAGGAGCGTGATTACATTACTCATCGAAAAGCATCAGGCTACCGTTCCTATCACGTGGTAGTAGAATATACGGTTGACACCATCAATGGAGCCAAGACCATTTTGGCGGAAATTCAGATTCGTACTTTGGCCATGAATTTCTGGGCAACGATAGAACATTCTCTCAACTACAAGTACCAAGGGGATTTCCCAGAGGAAATTAAAAAGAGACTGGAAATTACCGCCAAAATTGCCCATCAGTTGGATGAAGAAATGGGTAAAATTCGAGATGATATCCAGGAAGCCCAGGCACTTTTTGATCCTTTGAGTAGAAAATTAAATGACGGTGTAGGAAACAGTGACGATACAGATGAAGAATACAGGTAAACGAATTGACCTGATAGCAAATAGAAAACCGCAGAGTCAAAGGGTTTTGTATGAATTGCGAGATCGTTTGAAGAGAAATCAGTTTATACTCAATGATACCAATCCGGACATTGTCATCTCCATTGGTGGGGATGGTATGCTCTTGTCGGCCTTTCATAAGTACGAAAATCAGCTTGACAAGGTACGCTTCATTGGTGTTCATACTGGACATTTGGGCTTCTATACGGACTACCGTGATTTTGAGTTGGACCAGCTAGTGACCAATTTGCAGCTAGATACCGGAGCAAGAGTTTCTTATCCGGTTTTGAATGTAAAGGTTTTTCTTGGAAATGGAGAGGTCAAGATTTTCAGAGCACTAAATGAAGCTAGCATCCGAAGATCTGATCGAACCATGGTGGCGGATATCGTAATCAATGGTGTCCCCTTTGAACGTTTTCGCGGAGATGGGCTAACAGTTTCGACACCGACTGGTAGTACTGCCTATAATAAGTCGCTTGGTGGAGCTGTTTTACACCCTACCATTGAAGCTCTTCAGTTGACGGAAATTGCCAGCCTTAACAATCGTGTCTATCGAACCCTGGGGTCATCTATTATTGTGCCTAAGAAGGATAAGATTGAACTTATTCCTACAAGAAATGATTACCACACTATTTCGGTTGACAATAGCGTTTATTCTTTCCGCAATATTGAGCGAATCGAGTATCAAATCGACCATCATAAGATTCACTTTGTCGCATCACCTAGCCATACCAGTTTCTGGAACCGTGTTAAGGATGCTTTTATCGGCGAGGTGGATGAATGAGGTTTGAATTTATCGCAGATGAGCATGTCAAGGTTAAGACCTTCTTAAAAAAGCACGAGGTTTCTAAGGGGCTGCTGGCCAAGATTAAGTTTCGGGGTGGAGCTATTCTAGTCAATGACCAACCGCAAAATGCAACGTATCTATTGGATCTTGGAGATCGAGTTACCATTGACATTCCCGCTGAGGAAGGCTTTGAAACTCTAGAAGCAATCGAGCGCCCACTGGATATTCTCTATGAGGATGACCATTTTCTAGTCTTGAATAAACCCTATGGAGTGGCGTCTATTCCTAGTGTCAATCACTCCAATACCATTGCCAATTTTATCAAGGGTTACTACGTTAAGCAAAACTATGAAAATCAGCAGGTTCACATTGTGACTAGACTTGATCGTGATACTTCTGGCTTGATGCTCTTTGCCAAACACGGCTATGCCCATGCACGATTAGACAAGCAGTTGCAGAAGAAATCTATCGAGAAGCGCTATTTTGCCTTGGTTAAAGGCGATGGACGCTTGGAGTCAGAGGGGGAAATTATTGCTCCGATTGCGCGTGATGAAGACTCCATTATTACCAGACGTGTAGCCAAAGGTGGGAAGTATGCCCATACTTCTTACAAGATTGTAGCTTCTTATGGAAATATTCACTTGGTCGATATTCGCCTGCACACTGGGCGAACCCACCAAATCCGAGTCCACTTTTCTCATATTGGTTTTCCTTTGTTGGGAGATGACTTGTACGGTGGTAGTCTAGATGATGGAATTCAGCGCCAAGCCCTACATTGCCATTACCTATCCTTTTATCATCCATTTTTAGAGCAAGACTTGCAGTTAGAAAGTCCCTTGCCGGATGATTTTAGCAACCTTATTACACAGTTATCAACTAATACTCTATAAAAATTGTTTCAGAGTATAATTATTATCTTAAAGGAGAAAACTCATGGAAGTTTTTGAAAGTCTCAAAGCCAACTTGGTTGGTAAAAATGCTCGTATCGTTCTCCCTGAAGGGGAAGAACCTCGTATTCTTCAAGCGACTAAACGCCTGGTAAAAGAAACAGAAGTGATTCCTGTTTTGCTTGGAAATCCTGAAAAAATTAAAATTTATCTTGAAATTGAAGGGATCATGGATGGTTATGAAGTCATTGACCCTCAACATTATCCTCAATTTGAAGAAATGGTTGCTGCCTTGGTGGAGCGTCGCAAGGGTAAAATGTCTGAAGAAGATGCACGCAAGGTTTTGGTTGAAGATGTCAACTATTTTGGTGTTATGTTAGTATACCTGGGCTTGGTTGATGGAATGGTGTCAGGTGCGATTCACTCAACTGCTTCAACAGTTCGCCCAGCCCTACAAATCATTAAAACTCGCCCAAATGTAACGCGTACTTCAGGTGCCTTCCTCATGGTTCGTGGTACGGAACGTTACCTCTTTGGGGACTGTGCCATCAACATTAATCCAGATGCAGAAGCATTGGCTGAAATTGCTATCAACTCAGCAATTACAGCTAAGATGTTTGGCATCGAACCTAAAATTGCCATGCTGAGCTATTCTACTAAAGGTTCAGGATTTGGAGAAAGCGTTGATAAGGTTGTTGAAGCAACTAAAATTGCTCACGACTTGCGTCCTGATCTTGAAATCGATGGTGAGTTGCAATTTGATGCGGCCTTCGTTCCAGAAACTGCGGCTCTGAAAGCTCCGGGAAGTACAGTAGCTGGTCAAGCAAACGTCTTCATCTTCCCAGGTATCGAGGCAGGAAATATCGGCTACAAGATGGCTGAGCGTCTTGGTGGTTTTGCGGCTGTTGGTCCTGTTTTACAAGGTTTGAATAAGCCAGTTAACGACCTTTCTCGTGGATGTAATGCGGATGATGTGTACAAGCTAACCCTTATCACAGCAGCTCAAGCAGTTCATCAATAATATTTAGTCCTCTTTCCCCTTGGAAAGAGGCTTTTTATACTCAATGAAAATCAAAGAGCAAACTAGGAAACTAGCCGCAGGCTGTACTTGAGTACGGCAAGGCGACGTTGACGTGGTTTGAATTTGATTTTCGAAGAGTATTAATACTAGGAAAAGGACAGTTAGAATCTTCTGTGTTATACTAGAGTTATGTTAGATTTGAAAGAATACGGTATTGTCATGTGGCCGGAGGAGAAGATCATTTCTTTTCGTGAGAAACTTCTCAACTGGTATGATGAAAACAAAAGAGATTTACCCTGGCGTAGAAGTAAAAATCCTTATCATATCTGGGTCTCTGAAATTATGCTCCAGCAGACTAGGGTAGATACGGTTATTCCTTATTACGAACGATTCTTGGACTGGTTTCCAACAGTTGAAAGTTTGGCAACTGCCCCTGAAGAGCGTTTGTTGAAGGCTTGGGAAGGTTTGGGTTATTATTCTCGAGTTCGTAATATGCAGGATGCAGCCCAGCAGATTATGACTGACTTTGGTGGTCAATTTCCAAATACCTATGAAGGAATTTCCAGCTTGAAAGGGATTGGTCCTTACACAGCAGGAGCCATTTCCAGTATTGCTTTTAACTTGCCTGAGCCAGCTGTAGATGGTAATGTCATGCGAGTTTTGGCCCGTCTATTTGAAGTCAACCACGATATTGGGATTCCAAGTAATCGAAAAATTTTTCAGGCAATGATGGAGATCCTGATTGACCCAGAAAGGCCAGGTGACTTTAATCAAGCCTTGATGGACTTGGGATCAGATATTGAGGCGCCTGTAAATCCCAGACCAGAAGAAAGCCCAGTTAAGGACTTTAGTGCGGCATATCAGAATGGCACAATGGACCGTTATCCAATCAAGGCTCCCAAAAAAAAGCCTGTTCCAATTTATCTTAAAGCCTTGGTGGTCAAAAATACTCAAGGACAATTTTTACTTGAAAAAAATGAAAGTGAAAAGCTATTGGCAGGTTTATGGCATTTTCCCTTGATAGAAGTTGATAACTTTTCGCAAGAAGAGCAGTTTGACCTCTTTCATCAGGTTGCAGAAGAAAGTGTTAACTTTGGTCCCAGTCCAGAAGAGAGTTTTCAGCAGGACTATGATTTAGAAGTTGATTGGCTTGATGTTTGTTTTGAAACTGTCAAGCATGTCTTTAGTCATCGCAAGTGGCATGTTCAAATTGTAGCAGGCCAGGTGACTGACTTCCATGACTTTTCAAATAGGGAAGTTCGCTGGCTTTCACCAGAAGAGTTCAAGGATGTTCCGCTTGCTAAACCCCAACAAAAAATCTGGCAGGCTTATGCACAAGCCAACTTAGACAGTAGCAAAGACTAGCTATTGTGTTTTCTTGTTATTTTTTTGATATAATAGTAGAGAAAAAGGTGAACAAATGAAAAAAATATTAATTGTAGATGATGAAAAACCAATCTCGGATATTATCAAGTTTAATATGACCAAGGAAGGTTACGAAGTTGTAACTGCTTTTAATGGTCGTGAAGCGCTAGAGCAATTTGAAGCGGAACAACCGGATATTATTATTCTGGATTTGATGCTTCCCGAAATTGATGGTTTAGAAGTTGCTAAGACTATTCGCAAGACAAGTAGTGTACCTATTATCATGCTGTCGGCTAAAGACAGTGAGTTTGATAAGGTTATCGGTTTAGAGCTTGGAGCGGATGACTATGTAACGAAACCCTTCTCAAATCGTGAGTTGCAGGCGCGTGTTAAAGCTCTTCTTCGTCGCACGGACTTGGCTTCTGTAGACAATCAAGAGTCAGATGAAAAGAAAACCCAACCCTTACAAATTGGGGACTTGGAGATTGTGCCAGATGCTTATGTAGCTAAAAAATACGGTGAAGAATTAGACTTAACCCACCGTGAATTTGAACTCTTGTACCACTTGGCATCTCATATTGGTCAAGTGATTACGCGTGAACACTTGCTTGAAACGGTATGGGGTTATGATTATTTCGGAGATGTTCGGACTGTTGACGTAACTATCAGACGTTTGCGTGAGAAGATTGAAGATACACCTAGTCGTCCAGAGTATATCCTAACACGTCGTGGTGTTGGTTATTATATGAGAAATAATGATTGAATTGATTAGAAAAAATATTCTTACTAGTGATTTTATCTTCATTTTAATTTTATTGGGTTTTATCTTGATTGTTACCTTGCTTTTGCTAGAAAATCGGCGAGATAATATTCGGTTGAAGCAAATTAATCAAAAAGTTAAAGACTTGATTGCAGGAGATTATTCTCAGGTATTGGATATGCAGGGAAGCTCTGAAATCACTAATATTACCAATAATCTCAATGATTTATCAGAAGTAATCCGCTTGACTCAAGAAAATCTGGAACAAGAGAGTAAACGATTGCACAGTATCCTCTCTTACATGACGGACGGAGTCCTTGCGACTAATCGTCGTGGCAAGATTACCATGATTAATGACATGGCTAAGAAACAGCTAGGTGTTCAGAAAGAAGATGTTCTAAACAAGAGCATACTTGAATTGCTTAAGATTGAAGATGAGTATGAACTTCGCGATTTGATTACCCAAATTCCTGAACTCATGATTGATTCTCAGGATGCCAATGGGGAATATCTGAGCCTTCGTGTACGTTTTGCCTTGGTGCGTCGTGAGTCTGGCTTTATTTCTGGTCTGGTTGCTGTTTTACACGATACGACGGAGCAGGAGAAGGAAGAACGGGAACGGAGACTCTTTGTTTCTAACGTTAGTCATGAGTTAAGGACGCCTCTGACTAGTGTAAAATCCTATCTTGAAGCCTTGGACGAAGGGGCCTTGTCAGAACCTGTCGCGCCAGACTTTATCAAGGTATCTCTAGATGAAACCAATCGTATGATGCGAATGGTGACAGATCTTCTTCATCTTTCACGTATTGATAATGAAACCAGTCATCTAGATGTGGAACTGATTAACTTCACAGCCTTTATTACCTTTATTCTTAACCGTTTCGATAAGATGAGGGGATCAGACGAAGAGAAGAAATATGAATTGGTTAGAGATTATCCGATTACGTCTGTCTGGATTGAAATTGATACAGACAAGATGACACAGGTGATTGATAATATTCTCAACAATGCAATTAAATATTCTCCAGATGGTGGGAAAATCACAGTAACGATGAAGACAACTGATGATCAGATGATTTTATCAATCTCTGACCAAGGCTTAGGTATTCCTAAACAGGATTTACCACGTATCTTTGACCGTTTTTATCGTGTGGATCGTGCTAGAAGTCGTGCCCAAGGAGGTACTGGTTTAGGACTAGCTATTGCTAAAGAGATTATCAAACAACATAAGGGATTTATTTGGGCCAAGAGTATATATGGTAAGGGATCAACCTTTACCATTGTGCTCCCTTATGATAAGGATGCAGTGAAAGAAGAAGTATGGGAGGATGAAGTAGAAGACTAGAATGAGTGAAACAGGCTTTAAATACAGTATTTTAGCGTCGGGTTCCAGTGGAAATTCCTTTTACCTGGAAACCCCAAAAAAGAAGCTTTTAGTGGACGCAGGTTTGTCTGGCAAGAAAATCACTAGCCTACTTGCTGAAATTAATCGCAAGCCAGAAGACTTGGATGCCATCTTGATTACCCATGAGCATTCAGACCATATCCATGGAGTGGGAGTTTTGGCTCGCAAGTATGGTATGGATTTGTATGCCAATGAAAAGACCTGGCAGGCTATGGAAAATAGTAAATATCTTGGCAAGGTGGATTCTTCGCAAAAGCATATCTTTGAGATGGGCAAAACCAAAACCTTTGGAGATATAGACATCGAGAGTTTTGGTGTGAGTCATGATGCAGTCGCACCGCAGTTCTATCGCTTTATGAAGGATGATAAGAGTTTTGTCCTTTTGACAGATACAGGTTATGTTAGTGACCGTATGGCAGGGATTATCGAAAATGCAGATGGCTATCTTATTGAGTCCAACCATGATGTAGAGATTTTGCGAGCAGGTTCTTACGCTTGGCGACTCAAACAACGAATCCTATCTGACCTAGGTCACCTTTCTAACGAGGACGGTGCTGAAGCAATGATTCGGACGCTAGGAAATCGCACTAAGAAAATCTATCTTGGTCACTTGTCTAAGGAAAACAATATCAAGGAGTTGGCTCACATGACCATGGTCAATCAGCTAGCTCAAGCTGATCTGGGAGTCGGAGTAGACTTTAAGGTTTATGATACCTCACCAGATACCGCAACACCATTGACAGATATATAAAAAGAAGGCGAGTGCCTTCTTTTTAATATATCTAGTAGAAATTTGGTGTGGTATAATGTTTACAAATGATATAGGAGAAGTAGTGTGAAAAGAAAATGGTTATTTAAGGATTACTATGATACAACGATTATCATACTTGCGTTAATCTCTGTTATTCTGGTATTGCTTGGATTTGCTGAGATGGTCGATTTGGACAATCCTCCGTACAACATTATTGATTTACTACTTTGGGGTGTTTTTGTGGTAGATTATGGCTGGCGGTTCTTTTTAAGTAAAGGGAACTGGCGATTCATAATTGAAAATATCTTTGATCTGCTAGCTATCCTGCCTTTAAATGCTATTTTTACAGTGTTTCGATTAGGACGTATCTTTCGCCTAGCAAGGCTGACAAAATTACTGAAACTGACTCGTTTACTTAGAATAATTGGACTTACATGTAAATTAGAAAGAAAAATTAGTAGATTCTTACGGACAAATGGCTTGATTTATATCTTATATGTTAATATCTTTATCGTGCTAGTAGGAAGTTCAATTTTATCTGTAGTTGAAGAAAAATCCTTCTCAGATAGTCTTTGGTGGGCTCTTGTGACAGTAACCACTGTTGGTTATGGTGACATTGTTCCAGTTTCCCTTTTTGGGAAATGGCTAGCAGTTTTACTGATGCTTGTCGGTATTGGAACAATAGGAATGTTAACGAGTGCCTTGACGAACTTTTTTGTAAAAGATAATTCAGATGAACAGATAAAACTTGATAAACTCCAAGATGAATTGTCCAGTCAGAGAATGTTACTAGAGAGACAATCCGAGAAGATAGAAGAACTACATAGAATGATACAAGATTTGCTTGAAAAAAGGTAATTTTGACCATTTAAAAACCACTCGATGAGTGGCTTTTTTACAATCCTGCAAATTCTTTGATTTCTTGTGCTGACATTGAAGAGTCGCAACGGACATTGATTTGTCCATCCGCAATGTGAACAAAGCCTGGTACAGTTGGGATTCCGTAGCGTGAGCGGAATGCTTGCAATTCATTAAGTTGGCTTGGTTCTTCACTATTGATGAAGTAGATGTGGGCTTTAGTTTCAGCTACGACACCTGCCAATGTACCTGCGAATTTACGGCAGTAAGGGCAAGTTTTGCGACCGATAAAGAAAGTTGCAGTTTCTTTTTTATCAAGAGCTTCTTGCGCACGCGCAACTGTAGTGACTTCAAGGTCTTTGATATTATCTAAAAATTGTTCCATGAGATTACCTCGCTTTCATTGATAAGTCTAGTATGCCATAAAGTTTCTAAAATTGCTTAGATTTGATACGAAAAAAAGATGAGATTGGTTTGTCTCATCTTTTATAGGATTTTATTTTACAAAAGCATTGATTTCTGCTTCGATGTTAGCAATCTTAGCTTGTGATTCTTCGTTAGTTTCACCTACAACTGCAATGTAGAACTTGATTTTTGGTTCTGTACCTGAAGGGCGAACTGCAATCCATGAACCGTCAGCAAGTGTATATTTCAAAACATCACTTGGAGGAGTTGTCAAGTTTGTAACAGTTCCGTCAGCAGCAGTAGCAGTTTGAGCCTTGAAGTCTTCTACGACAGTGATAGCTGTTGTGTTCCATTCTTTTGGAGCATTGTTACGGAATTTAGCCATAATCGCTTTGATTTGTTCTGCACCATCGACACCTGAAAGGGTAACAGAGATAGTCTTTTCTGCGTAGTAGCCGTACTCTTTGTAGATTTCTTCGATACCGTCAGCAAGTGTCAAACCACGTGAACGGTAGTAGGCAGCAAGCTCAGCAACTACAAGGACAGCTTGGATAGCATCTTTATCACGAACGAATGGTTTAATCAAGTAGCCAAAGCTTTCTTCAAACCCCATCATGTAAGTGTGATTGTGTTTTTCTTCGAATTCTTGGATTTTTTCAGCGATAAATTTGAAACCAGTCAAGACATTGAACATAGTTGCGCCGTAGCTTTCAGCAATCTTAGTTACCAAGTCAGTTGATACGATAGATTTGCAGAGAGCCGCATTTTCAGGAAGAGTTCCTGCGTTTTTGTGGGCTTCCAAGATGTATTTAGCCATAATAGCACCAATTTGGTTACCTGAAAGGTTGAGGTAGCTACCATCTTTTTGAAGAA
>ERZ773263.1074-NODE-1074-length-17149-cov-9.615128_pt1 | contig 17149 bp, 16 predicted proteins | sample MGYA00511076_ERZ773263 | MGnify/ENA primary metagenome ERZ773263 (study PRJEB29015, sample SAMEA2738155) | human oral metagenome | biome: human oral; feature: human-associated habitat; material: saliva | place: China | collected 2195 ... | reverse complement strand
GGCTTACTTTGGCGTGTTTAAATATCAAAAAATTGGTGAAATGGATAGAGAATATTCCTTTTTATTTTATTCTAAATCCGGTTTTTGGATGGAAATATCAGATGACAAAGTAAATAGTTTTGAAAATACAAAAAGACAAACACCAAAAATGACGTTTGTCTTCGTTCTGAGACGGTTATTTTGAACCGTCTTTTGTTTTACCTATAAGATGTGTGAACTCAGATTATTTTTAGACTGCTAAGTGTAAGACTATCCTAAAATGCCGATTTTAAAGAGGTAGAGTGGTCTTGGCTATCGGATTACTATTTAATTGATGATAGGAGATGTGTGGTATAATATGGTTAGAGTATAACGAGGTGTGCTTATGAAAATAGAAAAAATCAGTATTCAAAATTTTCGTCTGTTAAAAGATTTCTCTCTTATTTTGAAGGATAATCTCTCTTTAATTGTTGGGAAAAATAATTGCGGTAAAACCTCAATTTTAACTAGTTTAGAGAAAATATTAAATAAAACAAGTTCATTATTTTGGGAAGATGTTAATTTAAGTCGACGACAAGAAATTTTTGAAAAAGTTAAACAAGTTGATGATGTCCCTGAGGATGAATTGAGAGATATATTAGGTATCAAACTTCAAATATTAATCAGCTATTCGGAAGATGATTCTTATGAAAATATCCAAAAATTTATGATGGATTTAAATCCTAAAAATAATTATATCCTTCTTGATTTTTCTTGGACTATTCCTATTGACGAAGTTAAAAAATTGAACGTTTTAATCTCCGATTCTCTGAATGATTTTTCGAAATTTGAGTCTTTCATGAAGAAAAACGCAAAAAGTGTTTTCGAACTTCAGATTCGTTCATTAGGATATGACCCTGAAACTAGAGAATCAACAGAAGAAAAATCCGAACTCCTCGATATGAAAGATATCAGTAAGGTTGTAAAAATAAGAGGAGTTAGCGCTAATCGGGAGATGTCAAATAAGGAAAATAACCACTCACTTTCTAAGCAATCAAATCTTTATTACAAACTGAATAGTAATGATGAAATTGATGGCCAGGCGAACGATATTCTTCAAGAAGCCGTCATTAAAGCAGATGAAATTTTAACAACCGCATACAGTGGAGATGGGCAGACTGAGGGAATTTTTAATTCGGTCTTTAACCGAGTAAAGAAATTTGGAGGAACGGATGGTACAACAGAGCTATCTATACAATCCTCGTTGTCAGAACGAGAACTATTAAGTAGTAATGCTACACTATTTTATAAACACGATGATAGTTTGTTGCCAGAATCATATAATGGCCTAGGGTATTTAAATTTGTATGGAATGATTTTTGAAATTGAAACATTGATGACAGGTATTAAGCAAGATCCTGCCGATATAAATTTAATTTATATTGAAGAGCCTGAATCGCACACGCATCCACAGCTGCAGTACATTTTTATAAAAAATATTAAGGAACTATTAAATCAACACCTAAAAGAATTAAAACAGATTGACGAAAGAAAATCTATTCAATCACTAATTACTACTCATTCATCTCATATAGTTTCTGATTGTGATTTTGATGATTTAATCTATTTTAAACGAGAGGATGGACAAATTGTATCCAAGCCATTTAACTCATTGAAAAATGAGTATAGCGATGATCGACAGGGTTATAAGTTTGTAAAACAATACCTAACCCTTAACCGTAGTGAATTGTTTTTCGCAGATAAAGTGATTTGCATTGAAGGAGATACAGAAAGGATTCTTATACCCACTATGATGCAGAAAGTAGATGAAGAAAATCCAGTAGAACCATCAATGATGCCATTGCTATCCCAGAATATATCAATTATAGAAACAGGTGCACATTCACAAGTATTTAGAAAGTTATTTGATTTCCTTGGAATTAAAGTGCTAATTATTACTGATATCGACCCTGCAAAAAAGAATAATGAAAGCCGATTTGTTTCTTGTGACGCTACGGAAGCTACTTCTACCACGAATGCCTCTATAAAAGACTTTTTCGAAATTTCAGGAGATGACATTTTTTCAATAATTACAGATAAAACTTTTGAGGAAAAAATAAATGCAAACGGAAATATTAGAATTGCTTACCAAACTCCAGAATCTGATGGCTATCAGCCAGCCAGTTTTGAAGATGCATTTATCAGTTTAAATAAAAATTTTATTATTGATAAAAGAGATGGGCTAATTAAGTATGAGGCTCTAAAAAATTTTGACACTATCGAAGTAGATAATTTTTATAATTTCGCTCGGGAGAAAGTAAACAAGAAGTCTGCTTTTGCTTCAAGTTTATTATATTTTGAAGATGATCAAAATATCTGGGAAGTTCCTAAGTATATTTCGGAGGGATTATTATGGTTGAGAGAACAGTAGAGCCAGAAGTTGAAAAAGTATTTGAAGCAATACATAAGGGTTTAAATTTTATTCTTGAAGGGGGTGCAGGTAGTGGAAAAACTTACTCTCTCATTTCAATTATTGAAAAAATATCAAGGGAAGAGCCGGATAAATCTATTGTATGTATCACCTATACAAATAATGCCGTGGCTGAGATAAAATCTCGTATAAGCAATGACAAACTCCGGGTATCTACAATACATGAATTTATATGGCATATAATCGGCAAATTCCAAAAGGAAATTAAAGAATGCTTAGTCGAATTAATTAATGATACAGAACAGAAATCTTTTCTAAAACCTCGAAACATTCCTGATACTGAACCAGTTTCTCTGGATTACTTTGACAGTATTTGTATTGAATATGAGGAACGTTATTCGATGACACCAAACAATAATAATGTCCAAATTAGCCATGATCATATCTTAATCCTGGCTGAAAAAATGTTTTCGAAATATACAAAACTATCTGATATTTTAATCGATATTGCGAATTACATCTTTGTTGATGAATATCAAGATACAAGTCCTCTAGTTATAGAGATATTGCTAAATCATATCCAAAATAGATCCAAGAAAAATATCGTCGGATTCTTTGGTGATTCCATGCAAGCTATTTATGATTCGGGAGTTGGAGATCTGGATTCTTATAAATTGGAGAAGATCCAAAAGGAACAAAACCGACGTAACCCTACAAAAGTTATTAATTTGGCAAATAAATTTAGAAATGATGATTTAATTCAAATTCCGTCGGAAGATGTAAATGCTCCTAACACAGATAACGGGATTCCAATTCAAGGCACAGTAAAATTCATTTACGGAGAGAATGTAGAACAACTCAAACTTCTGAGAGATAGCTCGCTTTATAAAGAATTAGGGTTTGATAATTCTACTATAACTAAAGAATTGCGACTAACCCACAAACTCAATTCAGAAATGGCGGGATTTTTGGATCTGTTTGAACTATATAATTCGGATATTTTTGTAAAATTAATTGCAGAGCTGAGAAAGAAAATTGATGCAGGTAGCCTAGATACTATTGGAAAAACATTTGAACAGCTAGCTGAAGAAGCACAAATTAAAGTAAGCCGAAAAAGCCCTTTATTAGTTGATGAAATAAAGTCCAATCCGGTATATTCTGATTTTTATAATGAAATAAAAGCAACCCCATTTGAAGAAATAGTAGATAAAATTAGAATAAATAAAGATTCCCTGCTTTCTTATAAATTCAACGGACTAATTAATCGCTATGAAGCCGGCACATATAGAGACAAAATACTAAAGAAACTTGATCTAATTTATGAGTTGCTTGAATTATACAATTCGGGTCAATTTAATCAGTTTTTGAGGCTTATTAAATATAAAATCATGTCTTCAAGAGATAAAGTAAATCTTGCTAATATCATGAGCAGAATATCAGATACGTCAAATACTATTGAAACCGTACTAAATATCGCGCTACGGAATCGATTAATTCTGCAGGACGATTTGTTTGATGATTATATAGAGCATAGCGGTTATTACTTATGGTCAAGAATTAAGAATCTTCCTTTTCAAGAATACATGAATTGCATGGCTTATTTAAGAGAGTATGTTTCTGTCATAACTCAACATAAGGTTAAAGGGAGCGAATATGATAATGTTTTAGTCCTACTGGATAATGGCAAATGGACGCAATATGACTTTAAGACCTTATTTGGGCAAGGCTCGAAAAATACAGACGTTATAAATAGAACTAAAAAGTTGTTTTATGTTACAGTTACTAGAACTAAGAAAAATCTAATTGTTTACATGCCAAGTAATGATCAACAAATTATTGAAAAAGCACGGAATTATTTTGAGGCAGGAGATATTCTAAATATTTCCGATATTAGTGGCACATGAAAATGACCCACCAAAAAAGCGACCTTAAAGGTTGCTTTTTATTAGGGTTAGAGGTCGTTTAGTTATTGGACTGCTGGGTGTGGTGTGATATAATAAGAACTATGATAGAATTAATGTTTCGATTATGCAGTCACCTGCTCTTTATTTTTGTGTCTTTTCACCTTTTGGCGACAGTGGTCAGTTGGGAACGATTTTTAAAAGTAAATGCTGATAATGCCATTAAAATTCGTTTTTTGATTTTATTGCTAAGTATTGCCTTGGGCTACATGGCTAGCCTATTTTTTATCGGTATTTATGACATGAGTCGGGCAATTTTTAATGGAGCTTTATAAGGTCAGATTGTTGATTTTATGATATGATAGTAAGGATGAATTTTTAAGGTTTGGAGTAACTAGTTAGTATGGAAAAAATTATTATTCAAGGTGGAAATAATCGTCTGGTTGGTCGAGTGAGGATTGAAGGAGCTAAAAATGCAGTGTTGCCACTGCTAGCTGCAACGGTCTTGGCCAGTGAAGGCAAAACGACACTCAAGAATGTGCCAGTCCTTTCGGATGTTTTTACCATGAACAATGTTGTTCGTGGCTTGAATACGCAGGTAGACTTTGACCAAGATGAAAATACTGTAGTTGTAGATGCGACTAAACCATTGACCGAAGAGGCTCCTTATAAGTATGTCAGCAAGATGCGGGCTTCGATTGTTGTATTGGGTCCCATTCTTGCTCGAAATGGGCATGCTAAAGTGTCTATGCCGGGCGGTTGTACGATTGGTAGCCGACCTATCGATCTTCATTTGAAGGGCTTGGAGGCAATGGGTGCTCAGATTACGCAGACTGCAGGATACATCGAAGCTAAGGCAGACCGCTTGATGGGAGCACATATTTACATGGACTTCCCAAGTGTTGGTGCGACCCAAAATATTATGATGGCGGCAACTTTGGCTCAAGGCACTACTGTTTTAGAAAATGCTGCTCGGGAGCCTGAGATTGTTGATTTGGCTTTATTGTTAAATAAAATGGGCGCTAAAGTCAGAGGAGCAGGAACGGAGACGATTACAATTGTCGGCGTTGATAAGCTGCATGGTGCTGAGCATAATGTCGTGCAAGACCGTATCGAAGCTGGAACCTTTATGGTTGCTGCTGCCATGACAGGCGGTGACTTGCTGATTGAAGATGCGATTTGGGAGCACAACCGTCCGCTTTTATCAAAAATGCAAGAAATGGGCGTGGAAGTGATCGAAGAAGACGAAGGGATCCGTGTCCGCTCGGATGTTTCAAAGTTAAAAGCTGTTTCTGTCAAGACCTTGCCATATCCAGGTTTCCCAACCGATATGCAGGCTCAGTTTACTGCCTTGATGGCGATAGCCCAAGGAGAGTCTGTTATGGTTGAGACGGTCTTTGAAAATCGCTTCCAGCACTTAGAAGAGATGCGACGGATGGGACTTCACTCCGACATTATGCGCGATACCGCTCGGATTTGGGGTGGTGGCAGCCTGCAGGGAGCAGAAGTCATGTCGACAGATCTCCGAGCTAGTGCGACCTTGATTTTGATGGGCTTGATTGCGGAAGGGGAGACAAAAGTCAGCAAGTTAGTTCATTTGGATCGTGGCTACTATAAATTTCATGAAAAGCTGGCAGCTCTTGGTGCCAACGTCAAACGCGTAAAGGAAGAAGATGATGAGTGAAAATTGGAAATACTTATCTAGACAGCTAGGCATCGTTGCCTTGGTGCTGATAGTCGCTTTTATCATTTTTTGTCTTGGTCTGGTCATCGGATATGGTGTGATTGGAAATGCAGATAATCCTTGGTCTATCTTATCACCAGATACCTGGAAAGAGCTTATTTCTAAGTTTACTGGTCAATGATCTGCCGAGAGTGTTCGTTAATTTACCGACTGTGCAGAATCTTTGCACAGTCCTTTTAAATGGATAGGAAAATATGCCAAAAAGAAAGAAATTACAAAAAAAGAGCACTAAATCTACTCAGACTATAGCTGGGCTTCTGGTTGCTCTGACTTTATCACTGGGAGCCTACTTTTTTGGAAATGGCAATCAGTCACCAGCGGTAAATACATCGTCAGTCATTAGTCAAAATAGGGATGCCAGTACACCTGATCAAACACTGGCTGAGAGTGTTCTCACTGATTCAGTGCGTTCACAACTTGGTGGAAAAATCGAGTGGAATGGAGCTGGAGCTTTCATCATCGATGGGAATAAAACGAACTTAAATACCAAAGTGTCGAGTGCACCTTATGCAGATAATAAAACGAAGATTGTTCAGGGGCAGACGGTTCCAACAGTCGCCAATGCCTTGCTTGCCAAATCGACCCGCCAGTATAAATCACGAGAAGAAACGGGAAATGGTTCTACTTCTTGGGTTCCTGCCGGTTGGCACCAAGTCAAACATCTATCAGGTGAATACAACCATGCAGTGGATCGCGGGCATCTCTTGGCTTACTCGCTGATTGGTGGTTTAAAGGGATTCGACGCCTCTACTAGCAATCCAGCCAATATCGCAGTCCAGACAGCTTGGGCCAATCAGGCCAATAAAGACAACTCGACGGGGCAGAATTACTATGAAACTCAGATTCGTCGTGCCTTGGATCAGAATAAGCGAGTCCGTTATCGTGTCACTTTGATTTATGCTTCGGAAAATGATCTGGTGCCATCTGGCTCGCATTTAGAAGCCAAGTCCAGCGATGGAAGTTTGGAATTCAATGTTTTTGTCCCAAATGTCCAGTCAGGAATTGTCCTTGATTATCGTACTGGCAAAGTGAGCCTTAGATAAATGTGGTTTACATAATATGATTTATTTGAAGTCAGCAGCTAAGCTGGCTTTCATGTCTTCAATAGACTTCCCGGCGCCTTAAGAGGTGCCGATTTTGCTTTGTATTGAAATGAGCATAAACTAAAAGCAAAAAATACCGTGCAAACCTTTTCATCGTTAAAAAAATCTGCTATAATAAGAGGGAGAACGAATACAGAGGAGAATATCATGTCAAAAAAAATTATTGGGATTGACCTTGGTGGTACATCTATCAAATTTGCAATTTTAACGCAAGAGGGCGAAATCCAAGAAAAATGGTCTATTAAAACCAATATTTTGGATGAAGGAAGCCATATTGTAGACGATATGATTGAGTCTATCCAGCATCGCTTGGAGCTCTTAAATCTATCAGCAGAGAACTTTATCGGAATTGGAATGGGATCACCTGGTGTGGTTGATCGTGAAAAAGGGACTGTTATCGGTGCCTACAACCTAAACTGGAAAACCCTTCAACCAATTAAAGAAAAGATTGAAAAAGCCTTGGGTATTCCATTCTTCATCGATAATGATGCTAACGTAGCTGCTCTTGGTGAGCGCTGGATGGGTGCTGGTGACAACCAACCAGACGTTGTCTTTATGACACTTGGTACCGGTGTTGGTGGCGGTATCGTCGCTGAAGGAAAACTGCTTCACGGTGTTGCTGGTGCGGCAGGAGAGCTTGGTCACATCACTGTTGACTTTGACCAACCAATCGCATGTACCTGTGGTAAAAAAGGCTGTCTTGAGACAGTTGCTTCTGCAACAGGGATTGTTAACTTGACTCGTCGTTATGCAGATGAATACGAAGGTGATGCAGCCTTGAAACGCTTGATCGATGACGGAGAAGAAGTAACTGCTAAAACTGTCTTTGACCTTGCAAAAGAAGGGGACGACCTTGCCTTGATCGTTTACCGTAACTTCTCACGTTACTTGGGTATTGCGTGTGCTAATATTGGTTCAATCCTAAACCCATCAACAATCGTTATCGGTGGTGGGGTGTCAGCTGCGGGAGAGTTCCTTCTCCAAGGCGTGCAAAAAGTCTACGACGAAAACACCTTCCCACAAGTACGTACATCTACTAAATTGGCTCTTGCAACTCTAGGAAATGACGCTGGAGTTATCGGAGCAGCATCACTTGTATTGCAATAAGATCATAAAGGGAGAAAAACACTACTTTAAAGCCAGTGATTTTCCTCCTTTCTTTTTTTATGCTATACTAGTTAGGACAATAAATGAGGTGAGAGTAAATGACAAAAGCTGATACGATTTTTAAAGAAAATATTGAACGAATCCTCAAAGATGGTGTCTTTTCTGAGCAGGCTCGTCCCAAGTACAAAGATGGGACAGTTGCCAACTCTAAGTACGTAACGGGTGCCTTTGCGGAGTATGATTTGGCCAAAGGGGAATTTCCCATCACAACCTTGCGTCCCATTGCAATCAAATCCGCTATCAAGGAAGTACTCTGGATCTACCAAGATCAGTCTAATAGCCTAGAAGTGCTGAATAGCAAGTACAATGTTCACTACTGGAATGACTGGGAAGTTGGAGACACGGGAACCATCGGTGAGCGCTATGGTGCTGTTGTTAAGAAACACGATATCATCAATAAGATTCTCAAGCAGTTGAAAGCCAACCCTTGGAATCGTCGCAATATCATCTCTCTTTGGGATTACCAAGCATTTGAGGAGACAGACGGCCTCCTTCCATGCGCCTTTCAAACCATGTTTGATGTCCGTCGTGTTGATGGGGAAATCTATCTGGATGCGACTTTGACTCAGCGCTCCAATGATATGCTGGTGGCCCACCATATCAACGCTATGCAGTACGTGGCTCTACAGATGATGATTGCTAAGCATTTCGGCTGGAAAGTTGGGAAGTTCTTTTACTTTATCAATAACCTTCATATCTATGATAATCAATTTGAACAAGCTCAGGAATTGCTCCGTCGTGAGCCGTCAAACTGCCAACCACGTTTGGTCTTGAATGTGCCAGATAAGACTAATTTCTTTGATATCAAAGCAGAAGATTTTGAGTTGGTGGATTATGACCCTGTCAAGCCACAGTTGAAGTTTGATTTGGCTATTTAAGAAAAATGTAAATATCCTTCTATGACTAACACCTCATAAGTTAGACAGAAAAATCTAACTTATGAGGTGTTTTCTTATGTTGTAATTTATGAGGATAAAGTTCAAATTTATAATCTGCAAAAGCAGGCTTTTCGTCAACTGTAGTGGTCTAGCGAAAAGCCTTTTTAAGACAGGTATAGGAGTCATTGTGCTGACTATAGTTAAACTTTTTCGGACTAAGCATATCCTTCTGTCTGCTAGGACGAGTGTAAGGAGAGATAGGAGTGATGTCTTAATTCAGTAAGAACTTAAGTTTAATGGGAGTTTTGTAACTGGAATTCGCGATAATGTAAGAAAGTTTGATGTTTTCTATCTAGCTAAAGAGGGCAGGCAATACCTGACTGTTACGTACATTACCTGCCTCCAAACTATAAGCCGGCGCTCAGCCGTACTTATCGCTGAGCAGTCTAGGCAAAACTCTCCTTAGAAATTAAGATTATCCAACTCCGATAATAATAATTCCTTCTAGTAAAAAGAGTAGGAGTGGTAATATTTTTTGTTTTTTCATGTGTAATCCTCACTTTTGTTTTTTTTTATTATATGTTATTATTGGGGTGAATAAAATATATTCCCATATATGCGTGATGGAGGTTCAGAATGAAAAATTTTGGAGAAATTTTTAAAAAGTTTAGAGAATCAAGAGGATTGCGGTTAAAGGATCTCACGAAGGCTGGTATATCAACATCTCAGCTTTCACGTTTCGAAAAAGGAGAAACGGATTTAACCATTTCAAAGTTTATACATATTCTAAATGAAATTAACATGCCAATTGATGAATTTATGTATGCCGTTCATGATTTTCATCGTGATGAACTAAATGAACTATTAGCTCAGGTTAGGAAATGTGTAACGACTCGCGACATTGAAGGGATGAAGAGATTGTTGATATCTCAAATGGAAAATGAAGGAAAACGAGAGAAATTTCATCATATAAATACCATTTTAGTTAAAATTCGCCTTCAGGATTTATCGGGAGAAAAATACTATAATGAAACAGATTTGGATGATTTAACCGATTATCTATTTGGTGTTGAATATTGGGGATATTATGAATTGTTGATTTTCATGAATAGTTTGGATGTTCTAAAACATGATGTTTTTATGGTTTTAGCAAGAGAAATGTCTAGACGATCAGATTTTTATAAAGAAATTCCTATTAATCGACGCCTGATTTCAACCATGTTGCTTAATGCTTATATTACCTGTATTGAAAAGAAAAAGTTTATGGATGCTTTGTATTTTGAAAAACAATTGAAACAATGCTTTTTTATCGAGACAGAAATTTATGAAAGACTCATTTTTCTCTATGCTCAAAACCTTTATCGCTATCAAAAAAACGGAAATAAGATTGCAATTATTGAAATGAAAAAATGTATTGGAGCAATAAAATTAGCAGGCAGTAACCACTTAGCAAAGATTTATGAAGGACATTTAAAAAAAGTTTTAGGGGAGGACAGTCATCAAGCAGATATGGGAAAGAAATTTTGACTGAACTATTGAATGATATAATCATATCATCAAATAAAGGAGGACAATAAAATGGATAATCTCAAAATTATCGATTTGGAAGAATTACTAGCCAATAAATCAGCCTATGTTATTCATGATTGCGGCCCTAGTCATTCTTGTGGTGGAGGTCGGTAACGACTATCTTATTTTTATTGTGAGAGGGATTTTTATTCCCTCTCTATGTTATATAGGGGGAATAATTATGTTAAAAGCATTTATTACAGAATCTGATACTCTTTATTTTAATTCTGAAACCTTTACTTTATCAACTTCAATAGATGATTTGAATAATAATATCAAAAAAGAAAACGATTATAATATTTTAAAAAAAGTTGTAATCAATATTTCAAATAACTGTAATCTTTCATGTACATACTGCTATGCTGATGGTGGTAATTACGGAATGATGAATCAACTGATGAATATTGATACAGCAGATCAAATTATTGATCAGCTAGTCTCTCGCAGAATTCAATGTATCAAGAGATTAATCCTTTTTGGAGGCGAGCCGTTTTTAAATATTGATTTGTTTGTTTATATTATTGAAAAGCTATCTAAAAATATTAAGATTCAAAAAATTGAAACTGTGACAAATGGTACCATCCTAAATAAGAAAGTTGAAATGATGATTAACAATTATCATCCTTTTTTAACAGTTAGCCTTGATGGCCCACAATTGATTCACGATAAGTTAAGAGGCAAGGGAAGTCATAGACGAACATTGAATTTTATTCAGTATTTAAAAGAAATAGATTACGAAAATTTTGAAGTCGCTTCTACTTACACGCGGATGCATCAAAAACTTGGATTTCAAAAAGGGGATATCTATAGATATTTTACTGATATGGGTGTTAGATTTAATATCAATAATGTATTTAGCAAAAATAAAATTCTAATAGTTAAAGAAATGGAAATGACTGAAGAAAATAGAAAAACATTTATCGATCAGTCATTCGAAGATATTATCAATAATAATGTTAAAAACTACATTAGCCCGATTGTTTATGATGTGCTACTTTCAATGATTTTTAAAAGTAAGATAGAATCGTTTTGTGATGATATTGATCCAGAAACAACAATAACATTTGATGTTGATGGATCAACTAAATCTTGCTTTAGATTTTGGGGGACCCATAGCAGTGATAAAGTTACACAATTCAATAATAAGGATAACTTTTCTAAGTGTAAAGATTGTTGGTGTAGAGGAATGTGCATGGAATGTGTCGCAAATATGATTGATGGCTATTCATCAATTATTTCTGAAGAAGGAAAATTTATTGAGTGTAAAAAACAAGATTTAATGGAATACTGTATTTATAAAATTATTGAATTGAGTAAGGATAAAGAGCGTTTAACAAAATTAGTTAACAATTTTGAAAGGTTCATTAGATATGCTTAAAAAGTTCATCACAAAAAAACATTTGGTGCTCTATTTTATTTTCATTGCTATTACGTGGTTAGAGGCTATCATCACACCAACCTTGGTATCGATGATTATAGCCAGTTTTGAGAATAAGATTCTGGATGATTTATGGATAGCCCTTACTGTAGGTATAGTTGGTAATTTATTTATTCTTATTGGGTTGGCTGGGAAAAGGTATTATTATGCCAAGTTAGTAGCAGATTTCACTTGGATCATGAAATATAAATTGTTTGGGCATTTTCTATATAATAAAAATAGTAAAAAAGAGGATATCCTATCCAATCTTGAAAACGATGTCAAACAATTAGAAACGTCTTATCTCGAACCAGCAGTCATTATTATTTCCTCAGTTGGTTTTACAATAGTTTCCATTGTATATGCATTGACAACAAATTTTTGGTTGGGCTGGATATTTATCTTTTTTTACTCTATGCCTGCACTCTGTAGTGGTATAGGTAGTAAAAAATTAGCCCTTATTTCTGAGGAAAAAGCGACGTCGAATCAGGAGTACTTGTCTCAGACAACGAATATCATTGGTGGAGAGAGTGTGATTAAAAATTACGGTGCTATGGATTTCTTCTATTCTCTTTTCAGAAGAGCCTTGTCGAAGAGAATTGATCAGGACATTCGTTATGAACAACAACGTACGATTAATAATATTCTCATTAATAGTATTGACGCATTTTGTTCGGTAGTTCCCATCATTATCGGTGGTATAATGACTTATTATAATTATTTGTCAGGAGCTAGTTTTGTTGCAATTTATCTAGTATCTCATAATATAGGCTATCAATTCAATGAATTGTCATATTTTATCAATACCTATAAATCAAGCAAGCAGCTTAGGAATCGTTATGATTTTCTACTTCAAGATGCGATTATACAAACAGATGACCTGTCTTCAACATCACTTTTTCCTATCTTAGTTGATTGCGTCAGTTTAAGTTTTGAAGATAACATACTTTTTGAAAACCTATCATTTGAAATTAAAAAAGGAGAAAAAATTGCTCTAATAGGTGCAAGTGGTTGTGGTAAGTCAACCTTACTTAACCTCATCTATGGGCAACTATCTCCAGATCTGGGGAAGGTGACTTATGCTGGTCAGACCTTAAATCAAGAGCAAGTTGCCAAATCAGCTTCTTATATTTTACAAGATTCCTATATTTTTGATGGTTTATCACTTGAGGAGAATATTACCCTTGGAGAGTCGATGGACAATATAAAGATGGATCTTATTCTTAGTCGAGTAAATCTAGAATTTTTAAAGGGACATCTTCTTTATGGACATCATCTTTCTGGTGGGGAAAAGCAACGTATAGAAATTGCTCGCAGTTTGTATCATAATAGTGATCTGATTTTGGCAGACGAGGTCAAAGCCAATCTTGATAAAGTGAATTCAAAACAAATTTCAAATATCTTATTAACCCTTCCACAAACCTTGGTTGAGGTAATCCACCATTATGATGAGGAGACACTTGCACAATACGACAAAGTAATTAATTTGTCTCAGTGACAATCAATAAAAAGAGGAAAGTATGTCTCGTTCATTTGTAAAATTATTAGTACGCTAATTGTTTGCATTTGGCTGACAGTGAGCATCATTGCGTATATATACGTTATTACAAAATCTGATATTGTAAATTTAATAGATTCAATATTACCTTTTTATGAATAATATAAGTAAAGAATAGTAGCAAACATATTTAATCTACACCTCAATCATGCAATTTTCTGTTTAACTTTCGTAATATAGGTTCATACTTTCTTTATCAATTCGATTTCTACTTTTTAATTATAAAGTATGGGTTAAAAGTCGCCGAAATCAAAAAACGCATAGTATCAGTTTTTTTGAATACCTGATACTATGTGTTTTATTGTAGAAATATTTATTGGGCATTCTCCTCAAATTAAGTTTATTCCCAACTTTTTTTGTTGCTTAATGTGATACGCGACGGCGAGCCGCTTTTTTACGATTTTCTTCGATGAAAGCTGCTTTTTGCTCTTCTGGCTCAATCACTTTCTTTTTAATTGCGTATACTGCACCTGCAACGGCAGCGACAGTTCCTGCGACACCTGTTACAAGACCTTTAGCGAATCCTTTAGCCATGAGTCTTCCTCCTTTATCTTCTTAATCAGCCAGCCCCTTCAAGAGGTCACATTTTTCTGACTGACCTTTTTGTGTTATAATAATAGTAACGAAAAAATGGGAATTTTTCAAGGAAAAAAGATGAAAACAAAAATAATTGTGATTGTTGGACCGACTGCTGTTGGGAAGACAGCCCTTGCTATTGAGGTAGCCAAGCGCTTTGGTGGAGAGGTGGTCAGCGGTGACAGTCAGCAAGTATACAGAGGGTTGGATATTGGGACGGCCAAGGCCAGCCCAGAGGAGCAAGCATCTGTTCCTCATCATTTGATTGATGTCAGAGAGGTGACCGAGTCTTACTCGGCTTTTGATTTTGTTTCGGAAGCTCAGAAGGCTATTGAGGATATTCAAAGCCGTGGCAAGCTAGCCATTATTGCTGGTGGAACAGGGCTTTATATCCAAAGCTTGCTGGAAGGCTACCATCTAGGTGGGGAGACACCTCATGAGGAGATTGTAGCCTACCGGGCTAGTTTGGAGCCTTACTCAGATGAGGAATTAGCCTATCTCGTGAAGCAAGCAGGCCTTGAAATTCCCCAGTTTAACCGTCGTCGTGCCATGCGTGCCTTGGAAATTGTCCATTTTGGTCAGGATTTGAAAAATCAGGAAAGTCCTTATGAACCACTGATTATCTGCTTGGATGATGAGCGAAGTCAGCTTTATGAACGTATCAACCACCGAGTAGATCTGATGTTTGAGGCTGGACTTTTGGATGAGGCCAAGTGGCTTTTTGACTATTATCCAGATGTGCAGGCTGCCAAAGGCATTGGCTACAAGGAACTCTTTCCATATTTCCGTGGAGAGCAGACTCTCGAGGAAGCTAGCGAGAGTCTCAAACAGGCTACGCGTCGTTTTGCCAAGCGTCAGTTGACCTGGTTCCGTAATCGCATGCAGGTGACCTTTTATCAGATAGGAGAGTCTGGCGTGAAGGAGCGTATTCTAAGCCAGATTGAGGAGTTTTTAAATGATTGAAACGGAGAAAAAAGAGGAACGCGTTCTGCTAATTGGTGTGGAATTACAGGGCATGGATAATTTTGACCTCTCCATGGAAGAGTTGGCCAGTCTGGCTAAGACAGCTGGGGCAGTCGTAGTCGATAGCTACAGACAGAAACGTGAAAAATATGATTCCAAGACTTTTGTTGGCTCTGGTAAGTTGGAAGAAATCGCACTGATGGTAGATGCGGAAGAAATTAGCACTGTCATCGTCAACAACCGTCTGACGCCAAGGCAGAATGTCAATTTGGAGGAAATTCTCGGAGTAAAAGTCATTGACCGTATGCAGTTGATTTTGGATATCTTTGCCATGCGGGCTCGAAGCCATGAAGGAAAACTCCAAGTGCATTTGGCCCAGCTTAAGTATCTCTTGCCTCGCTTGGTTGGTCAGGGAATTATGCTCAGCCGTCAGGCTGGGGGAATTGGTTCCCGTGGACCTGGTGAAAGCCAGCTGGAACTGAACCGTCGTAGTGTTCGTAATCAAATTACAGATATAGAGCGCCAGCTCAAGGTGGTTGAGAAAAATCGGGTGACAGTCAGAGAAAAGCGTCTGGAATCAAGCACCTTTAAGATTGGTTTGATTGGTTACACCAATGCTGGTAAGTCAACTATCATGAACACCTTGACCAGTAAGACCCAGTATGAAGCAGATGAGCTATTTGCGACTCTGGATGCGACGACTAAGAGTATCCATCTTGGGGGCAATCTACAGGTTACCTTGACTGATACTGTTGGGTTTATCCAAGATTTGCCGACTGAATTGGTGTCCAGTTTCAAGTCAACCTTGGAAGAAAGCAAGCATGTGGATCTTCTGGTTCATGTCATCGATGCCAGCAATCCTTATCACGAGGAGCATGAAAAAACGGTTCTGTCTATCATGAAAGACTTGGATATGGAGGATATCCCTCGCCTGACTCTTTATAATAAAGCTGACTTGGTGGAGGATTTCATGCCTACCCAAACGCCGTATGCCCTCATTTCTGCCAAGTCCGAGGATAGTCGTGAGAAATTGCAGGCTTTGTTTTTAGAGAAGATCAAGGAGATTTTTGAAGCCTTTACTCTACGGGTACCTTTTTCTAAGTCCTACAAGATTCATGATTTGGAAAGTGTAGCGATTCTTGAAGATCGTGACTACCAAGATGATGGAGAAGTGATTACAGGCTACATTTCCGAGAAAAATAAATGGAGGTTAGAGGAATTTTATGACTGATATTAAAACCTTGGCTCTAAAATATGGGGGCTATACCAGCCTCGATAAGGTTTATCTGGAGCAATTGTTAGCTGGGAAATCAGAGCAGGAGCAGTTGGCTCTCATCACCCCTCCACCTAGCGTGGTAAATGCCTACTTTGCAGAGCTCTACCAGAAAAAGAATCCTGAAGCTGCGACGGATTATTATTCAGAACTTAGTCAGGAACTGAACCTCTACAATCCTGAGCCAAGTTTCACCTTTGAAAACAAGCCTTTTATCCGCCTCAATCTATCTGGCAAATCCTTTGGCTTTTGCTATGAGAGTAAAGGACTGGGAAGGATTTTCTCTGAGCAAGCGGAAGAAATTACATCAGATTTGCTCTTTGAAATTGCTCAGATTTTTCCCCATCAGCTAGTCTTTGAGGAATCTGGTAAGATTTACATGAAGGAACTTGGAGAGGAAGAAGTTGTCTCTGTGGAGAGTTTGACTCCTTTAACGGATTTAGAAAGCTTGGCTGATGGTCGCAAGCGTCTCAAAGGTTATAGCCAAGAGGATTTACTGCAAGAAGCTGTTGCTTTTTCTGGCAAGCCTTATTTCAGATCGGAAAACCGCACAGCTATGTTATATATTGATTAATTAGAAAGTATCGAATGGATATTCAATTTTTAGGAAC
>ERZ773263.1072-NODE-1072-length-17156-cov-12.281036_pt1 | contig 17156 bp, 14 predicted proteins | sample MGYA00511076_ERZ773263 | MGnify/ENA primary metagenome ERZ773263 (study PRJEB29015, sample SAMEA2738155) | human oral metagenome | biome: human oral; feature: human-associated habitat; material: saliva | place: China | collected 2195 ... | reverse complement strand
CGGCGTTGCATTCCAAGCAGCAAGGACTCTTTCTTTTTCCTCTTCTTGATTTTTGCCTTGAGTTTGGCTGCGTTCTTGGTTGCTGTCTTGGTTTGACCCATTAAGAACCTGCTTCATTACTTTGTCACAGCCGGTAAAAAAGCTCATCGTAGTTACTGCTGCCAATCCGGTAAAAGAGCGACGGGTAAACAATTTCTTACTCATAGGTTCTCCTATATTCATAGAGTGCAACATGTCCTCGTGACATTTTAATGGATAATTGCAGATACGGTAAGCAGCAGATCTATCGGTGTGACCCCTTTGTTTTTTGGCAATCACAGTGCCAAGAACGATTAATGCTTATGCTATCTAAAACTCCTTAAACATGAGCAACTTGTTGGGAAGCTTATATGTGTAATTGCTCTTTCAGGAATATAATCACAGTTACACACATCTACTTGGAGATATCTGATGTATATATACGATTTATCAAAATTCGCGGGATGGTTCCTTGCAACAGACATTTCTTGGGATGAATACTTCCCAGCACTACACTATGTTTCTAGCTTTATAGTTGATCCAATAGGCTTATCCTATACCCCTCATTACCAACTCCCAGGAGCACTCGAAGGATTTGCAAGCTGGTATGCTTTTTCAACTCAAAAGCAAGAAAATGACACATATCAAAAGATTCTCAACGAGCATGGTATTGTCATTACAAACAACATAGACACACTCGCCAAGATAAACACATTGACTCTTAATAAGGAATGTATATATGCAATCATTACCAAATGTGTCACAGAAGATCCTAAAGGGGTCGGACTTCTCTATTCTGCAGCCGCAAGTTCTCTTCTCGATAGATGCCTTGCAAAACTAAAAGATATCGAGCGAATGTCATATCCAGTCTATGGCTACAAAGACGAAGCAGAGCAACAACGTTCTCCTTGTTCAGAGAGATCATTTGGGATCTCTCTGAAGAATATACATACCCAGAATGGATTTGGTGCCTCGTTGGCAATGTAATAGATACTCATCCTTTTGGAGAAGATCACACGATCGTCCATGGGACAAGGCATTTCTCCCCAGGCACCAGGGTGTACTGCCTCCCAAGTCAATGGGGCGATGGGTACGAGCAAATAGCCGTAATGGGCAAACATAGAGAACAGCGTGGACTTATCAAAATTGTTATAAAAAGAGAGCTAATCCATAATTTTAGATGTCAGAAAGTCTTCTCACCGTACGTTATTAAACGAATGTATGAGCCTAACAAGGATGAACACAAATTCAGAGGTTGGGGACAATCAGATGAAGAACATGAGGCGATTCTTTCAATAGCTGAATGGCTCAACAAGACACCTGAAACGGAAAGACGAGAATCGATATTGTTTTGCAGCTCTCAACTGCTATTTTCAATAACAGTTGGAGGTAAATCAAACTAAACCATCCAACTGAGAATTGAGCGCCGTAATCGAAGAGATAGGTGCTACGGTGCAGGATGGTATGGTTTCTATAAACTCGGTGAGAAAACAGAACAGTCACTCGGCCTTCTCGATTGGTATGGCTATTGGCCAGACGATACCGTCTACGAAAAATGCAAAGCAAATTATCGGCCCACAAGCAACTTAATAGGAGGCTTTATTGAAGCGGAGATTCACAATTGGAAGAAAAACTATGAATCCACTTCAACAAACGGTGGCCCTTCATATGCATGGAAATTTGAGGCTGCTTCAAATGAAAATTGTCTCTCAAGTTCTGGACGCAATGCATGTCCAGACAATTTCCCATCAGTTATGAGATTGCTAGCGGCATGGGGATTTCCAAAGGTATGGAACTCAGCAACTAATACACCAGATGCATTTCTTGACTAGGATATAAGATGCAGCAGATATATACAAAAAACGACGTAGCGAAATAACCTAATTTCACTGGTTGATTTTCGTTCTCAACTGAACATATTAAGTGAAAACGATATTTATCAAGCTAACCGAACAGATTGAGTAGGTCTATACTAGAAGAAAGTATGGCATATTTAATCGGAGTGGTTACTATGACATCTTCAATCATATTGTGGACTTTGACTGTCATTCTCGCTATTTGGTCGCTTGTACTTCTATCAGGACATGGCTCTACTTCAATTGCCGGATTTAACACAATGACTGCGGATGAAAAGAAAACAATAAACGAAAAGAAACTCTGTTTTGTAATGGGTATTTGTATGCTCGTATGTACACTAGTAATCTTTTGTTTAGCTCTATTAAACCCAAACATCACAACCGCAACAGCGCTCATCGCGGGCGGTATCATTGCAATTGATTGTGTTGTAACGGTTTATCTTGTAAATACAAAATGCACAGCAAAATAACAACCGCTCGCATAGCAAGTGGTTTTATACTTCGCGCGTTGCTCGCGCTCAACGGGCAAAGGTCTTAATAAAAATCCTCATCCACTTTCGCAGACAGGGGATGAGATTTTGGTCACAGGGGCTGGATTTGAACCAACGACCTTCGGGTTATAAGGGTCAAGCCGGAGGTTCCGAAAAATCTCCCTCGTCTACATCGTCTGGAAGAACTGCGCTGAGCAGGCGTTTTTTGTTTTTTCGCGTCTCCATCGTTCTGTAGGAATCTGCTTCTTCTACATCTTCATCCTCGTTTTGGCGGTCGTTTGGCAGTCATAATGTCGGTCAGAAACGGCTGTTGAAAACCGAGTGGAAGGAAGTAGAGATGCAAAACCTTACCTACACCAGTCATGACCTGAGGGGACGGAGAAACAGTAACCGATGGGAGACAATCCTCTCACACACTGACCCGTGATGGGCGAAGCATACGCGCTCAGTTTCTCTGTGGACCAGCTAAAGGCAATGTTCGCTGCCGCAGAGAAGAAGGAGGCAGGCCATGGCGTCTTTAGGATCATCTGGTGTTTCGCGCACTGACTCTTCCGCACCGTCTCGCGATGAATGTGATACACTATGGTCAGTAAACCCGCCTGGCCTCTGCTTCCAAGCATGCACACTGGCGGGTCTTCTTTGTCTGGAGGTACATGAGCACCGTGGGAATGTACACGAAACCTTGGCTATCCTTCGAGCAGCAGGCAGACCTTCTCATCAACGAGCGTGGTCTCGTTGCCGAGCGCGACAATCTTATCAGACACCTCGCCAACATCGGCTATTACCGCTTGAGCGGATACTGGTATATCTTTAAGCGCCAGCCAAAAGGCGACAAGGATGACATGCAGGACGAGCACTTCATCGAGGGAACGTCATTCGACCAGATCTGGCGCCTCTACATCTTCGACCGACAGTTCAGGCTTGTCGTACTCGACGCCATAGAGCGCGTGGAGGTCTACTTCCGCACACAGCTCGCATACGAACTTGCTAGGGAGACCGGCGCCTTCGGATTCCTCGACGCTAACAACCTGCCAAGGCTCAAGCAGGGCGAATATGACAAGTTCATAGCGCGCTGCAAGGATGAGCTCAGACGCTCACGCGAGCCCTTCGCTCTCCACTTCAAAGAGGTCTATAGCGATGAGCACGAACTTCCTCTCTACTGGATACTCGTCAACCTGATGGACTTCGGCACCATGCTCAGACTCTTCAACGGAGCACCATCTGAAATCAGGAACAAGCTCGCAAACGACTTGGGTGTAAGCTCGCGCGTGCTGGAATCTTGGCTCGTGACTATAAACACGGTGCGTAACATATGCGCACACCATGGCCGTCTCTGGAACAGGGGCATCGGCACCAGACCAATCATTCCCAAGCGGTCGAAGCATCCGGAATGGCACGAGCCCTTCAGCGTGGGGTCGGACAACATGTTCGGCATCCTCACAATCCTGAGCTATCTGCTGGAGCACATCGCGCCCGAGACATTCTGGCGCGATCGTCTCTTCAAACTTTTGAGTCGCCTTAGTTTCGGTGAGCTCCGCCGCATGGGCTTCACCAAAGGCTGGCAGGAGTGCCCGCTCTGGAAGCCGTATGCGCACGACATCGAGGATGCCAAAGAGTAGGCGGGCAAACCTGTAGGCCAATAGCAGATAAATATTGTTGGAAGTGGGTACAACTTGAACCCACTTCCATGCCTTTTCACCTGCGACCGGCTCTGTTCTGAGTCCAAAGACAAGGACAGTCGCATGGACCAACCTCCCGTCGAGGGAGTCAAAGCAGTAACGGAGTAACCTTCTCAACCCATCAATGGACACAACATCATGACGAATACCGAGATCTCCACGTATCTCAGCTGGCATGCCGCAGTATCCCAAAGTGCCCCGAACACTCATGGGCGTGGACACTGTGCTCGCAATTCATGCGGGCACTCCGCTGCCTAGCGAAGCCGTCAACAGCCAGTCAGCCCACCACATCTCCATCAGACGTCTCGGCAATATCCCAGGTGCACAGCACCTCACAGTAGTCTCATCACCGCATTCCCACGGGCAACCTCTGCGCACGCCCTCACCTCATCTCGTCTCTTGGGAGCGAAGACTCGCCCACGGTCGCGTCCGCGCAAGAGCCGTGAAACTTTTTCCGAGAGCCGCAAGCACACCTCGGAAACCTCAGGGACACCTGTGTTTCGCTTTTACCCCTTGCACTACCGCTTTTCCGCAGGCACCATCCGCACCACAAGGCGCACCAAAGGGGCGGACCCCAACACGAGGAGACAGACAACCATGGGAAGAGCATCGAAGAGAGGTCACACCATGCGATACGTGCGTACCTGAGGCACAGGAACGTCGAGGTTTTGGGAAGGCTGGTCGGGCTCCGAGAAGGCCTTCCTGCACCACCACAAGAACGTCCCCAACGATGGGAGATGGGCTCCAAAATGACCGCCTCGAGCCTTCGGGCTCGGGGCGGGGCGAACTCATTTCATACCAATCAATTTGGACGGGCTACCGACATCAATCCGGTAGCTTTAAGCCAGGTCCTAGAACCAGCCGTTCAGTAGCTACGTTTCGAGACTGTGCTGCGCTATAGCCAATCTTTATCTCATCGACTGTAATCGCCCAGTTTTCAGACGGCGCGTAGAGTTTATCCACTAAATCGTTGGTATCGTAAGTGACCATCCAGTTCCCGTCATACGTCCGTATACGATGCGACAGCTTTCTATGGTCATTATCGTCAAAGCTGTTCTCGTAGAGTCCTGGTCCCTTTTGCACATATGGAGGATCGAGATAGAGCAAGGATTTCTTGCCTAGCTTAGAAGCAACGTCTTTCATGAAGTCGAGTACGTCAAGGTTGTGTAGTTCAATATCGTCACTGTGAGCGGAAATTTCTAGTACCTTCTTGCACAAAGCGCTCCGATTGAATCTGGCATCAATCTTGTAGACACCAGATTGCTCTTTTCCCCCAATAACGCCACCAGTAAGTATCCCGGAGCGATTCGTACGATTGAGGAAGAAAGCTGCTTTCCCAAGCTCAAGCGAGGGGCTGTCGGAAGCCCTGTATATATCACGCTCTGCATACCATTGATTTATATCGAGCGGCACAGTGTCAATGTAGGAGCAAAGCTCTTCAGGGTGATAAACGACAGCATCCCAGATGCTATAAACAGCTGGATCGAAATCGTTCAAAACAATTTTCGAAACGTCCCCTTGTAAGAGGAGCTTTATGGCCAAACCCGCTCCACCACAAAACGCCTCCGAATACGTGCACTCACGAAGTTCGTTTGTTTCTAGAAGCGAAACAAGAAATGGATAAATTTTTGACTTGCCACCAGGGAATCTCAATGGTGTGCGAGTCGCGGACATGGCTACACTTCCTCTCATATGCAATAGGACTTTGTAATATTTTAGAGAATACCAAATCACTTGGATATAGGTATGGGGTCAACCGATGTTCTCTGCGCCACCTTATTGTATGCATCGACAAATTGATCAATAAACAATTGGGCTTCATTTGGATTAGCATCTATCCAGCATCCAATTACTTTTGCAAAGTGAAAATCGTTTTCACATGCCCTTAACCAACTTTTATACTGATTTCTTTCTGTTTTCCCAGTGAATGTAGATGGACCATTCTCATTTATTGATTTCCAAGTATACCCATATTGGTCGAGACTTTCCCATACAGGATCATTCTCGTCAGCGTGCTCCAAATAATTCCAGATAATCTGCTCGGGCCGTACGCTTCCAGGAAGTTTCACGATGTTTTTGCCCTCATTACGAAAATTCTTGGGTATTTTTTCTATGTCCTGTGTTGAAACGTCTCCATCAAATACAACAATCCTATCCCTCATATAGAAGTAATCATGTATGTACAGATGTATGAGAGTATTGCATCCAAATGCTGCTTCGATAAATTTGACACGCGATATTAGATCTGGACGAAGCTTCTCAATGATTTCATTCATAAGCCATCTTGCCTCCGCGTCCTCAGAGAAGACTCCTACTCTGGGAGACTGTCCACCTGGCCCTCTGACAAATAAATCATTCGCCATTGCATACCACGAAGGATTTTGTTTAACTTCAAGTTTTCTATTTGCATCGGTGAGATAGGCAATTTCTATATCACTAGCACCATCACCGATTTGATGACCAACTTTGCTCGCAAGCTGCTCAAGCACTACTGTACTATGCGTTGTGAATACAACTTGGAAGCCACACTCCCCAGCCTCCTTCAATAGCAAGTCAACCAATCTACGCTGTGCTGCGGGGTGCAATGTCGCATCAATCTCGTCAATAAGCAGTAACCCGCCATCCCACTCATCATCCATCAGACGCTTGAGACTCTTAAATGAAAGAATCGCCATGAGAATTTGGCCAAGATTATCCTGCCCAGCAGAGTTTTCTGACGGATTATATTTATCAGTCTTAACTCCAGTTCCATGTTTTCTGGAATGGGCAACATCAAAGCTGCTTACGTTCTCAATTTCAGTCGTACGTATACTAAGTATGTTTTTGTAGTTGTTAATAAACCAATCGCGATCCTCGCTCTTAGTCCACCTTTGCTTATGGAATGACAGAGCATCGTCGTCAGCTTCTCCGAGTGGATAGAGACGTGAAAGGCCCAAATATATTACTGGAGACACAATTTTCGCCGAAGATGTTTTGCCATCAGCGAGTGTCTTTTGCGGAATAACGCGGAATCTTGTTTTGTTGTTTTGCCAAGAAATCCTAAAGGAAATTTCTTGTTTCTGTCCATGTTCGACATAATCAAGTCGAATTCTCTTACCAGGCAAATCGTACATTGGACTTCCAGAGAAGAGCTCAGAGAATTCACCACGAAATGGCTTACCCATATACGTCTTGTATTTTCCTAGAGCGGACGAGTTCGCAAGTAAGCCCAAAATGGTCGATTTGCCTGTGCCGTTATTACCAGCAATAGCAGTAACCTTATTCCCGATAACAACCTCGCAGTCCTTAAATTGTCGAAAATCATCGACATAGAGTCGCAAAGCCTTCATTCTACATACCTCCTAAGACCAAATCTCTTTAATTATCAGCGCAACTAGCTCGGATTCACGAGTCAGAGAATCTCGGTCCGTCGACAAGGTGCCATGCGCCCACTTGTCCAAGGTGGCGTCAAGGTTATGACTGCCATTAATCCATTCGGACGCCAAGGTAAAATCATTTATACCGACGCTATCTATTTTAGCCTTAATCATTGGCTTTGCCACATTCTTCAAGAAAGGCTTCAGTGAACTATCCTTGTGCTCCTCGCCAATCGAGGTAAAGTATTCTCTAGCCACAGTTTCCACAAGCAACCTAAGTGAAAATCCCAATATAGGTAATAAATGCTTTAGATTGTCGGGATGCTTCAGATATTGCTCATCAATCCAATCTATTGCTCGGTATATGTCGTTTGACTTTGTGCCCCTAGGTCGAAGTGTTTGACCGAACATCCTTTTGTCAGCGCTATTACTCACCGGCTTTCGACGAATATGATTAGCACCATCCTGTGCAACCCCCAAATCTTCGCTCTCAAGCACGTCCATGGTGCTATCAAGGATAGAGCCCGGGATTTCATCTGCTTTGGATGGAAACTGTGCATCAGAGACTTTTGAAGCATCAGTCGTCAGCGCATCCTTCTCAAAGAGCAAAAGCCGTTGATTCTGCCGATCAGGCTCAATGCGCTGAACAGCCTCTTCAACTAGATGGATACGATCCTGTTTACTGTATATTGGCCCAACACCACGCCGCTTTACCGTTGTAAGGACATCAAGCAGCAGGTCATCATGGCCGCCACAATACCTGGCGTCATTTCTGCTCGCTTTGATTCCGAGCGACTGTCTAATCTCCTTTGTAGAAATAAGCCTGCCTAGATTTGTGATTGATACACTCGCCGCCAAAGCCCACAACTCGTTCTGTCCATAGTCTTCTTGTAAGTGCTGAATAAGAGCCAATGGACGTGCAGACTGAGAGTTAACTCCATGCGAAAAACGCGCCGTCTGCACTGAATTCCACTTTACGGTTCCAACACCATCTTGCTCGCCGCCATGGCGCAGTTCTAGCAGTCTATGTATTTTATCTTCATCATCACATACATAGCACTCAACAACACGATATGCCTGCATTGCATCTGCAAGTTTTTCGAACTGTGTAGCTAATTTATTGAATTTTGCAGGAACCTTGCTGCTATCCAATGAGAGCTTAATAGCGGTAACACGCCGGTTGCCCTCACGCACCCGATAGTCATTCGTCCCTTCTATCGGGCTAACAATCAGCAGCTCGGAGACATTGAGACCGTTAATAGCAATATCACGGGCAAGGTTAAGCACCTTGTTTCCTGAGGCAGTAGTTTGATCCTCAAGGATGGAGAAGAGTGCGTCTTCCTCTGTAGACACTGCTTCGAATCTGGGATTTTCCTCATCAGTGATGAGGTGCTCAATATCTATGCGCCGTTGTTCATTCATGCTTCCACCACCCTTGTATTAGCGCCACACGCTACTCTCAAATCATATTCTATGCACCATTACTTACTGGTTGCGACTTTGCCTTCAGCTCACCCCACGAGTCAGATGCCTCGATGTCGTCTTCGTAGGCAATGAGATATCCCCCACTTCTGGTCTGCGAAGTGCTTATCCCCGAGCATCTTCACTACCACGGACTCCGTCGCCCTGCACTTTGTCTGTACGGTCTCGTTACCACACCCGCGCGCATCTTTACTCTCGACATAGCCATCAACTACAAGCGTGTGCTCTCACAGTAACGTGGGTCGGCAGGGTCTACCCATATGTAGCCGTACTTGCCCATCTCCGTTGGTATGAGAGTTTTGTATCACGTCAGCTGCAGACGGCTTTTTGACATCCCTGCACCCCTCCCGCCAAGTGCTCATACTTCCACAAGCGCACGCTTGGCAAGCACAGGAATTCCTCCCTGACCAAATCCGCTCAAATTGGTTTCAGGAGTCTTACTCCATAACCTCATGTGCACATGGCTTAGTCAGACCCAATGCATCTCATTTTTAACGTGCGTAATTGGAACATATCTTAGCATTTGAGTAAATTTTCACCACCCAAAGGTGGCTGTCCCGGGCCTTCGGACTCGGGATAGCCTTGCAACCGAGAGTCTGATTAGGGATGACTGTTCGAAAATCGTGCCTGCATTGACGTCAGTTTCTCTAACCAAATAGACCAATGCAACCCACGCTAACGCTGAAATAGGCTCTGTCACTAGCATCTTGAAGTCATTTCGGTGCTAGAGCTCTTTGTGCGAATATCGATTCGGATGTGTACAAAATACGGTTATATGTGTATATTTTTCTTTTAGTGGAACTATTTCAATTTGCCTGGTTGTTTTTTCGTTATTACTGGTTAAATTTTTGGAGTCTAGCAATGCAGACAGAGGTCATTCGAATAATTGAAGGCGGACTATCGGGTGATAGAGTTCGCGTACTTAACTATGCAAAAACGCTTGCCGCAAATCTCGAGAAGGAAGGTGATGCTCGGTTCGCACGACGAATCAACTCTGTCCTTGCAAATAAGAGGTTCAGCACCGCTACGCTTGACGGCCTATCAAGCAAACCCGTAGACCAAGAGAGTCGAATGGACATCGTAGATGTCGAAATGGTACTGCTGGGCACCATCGACCTTGTGCTCAGTAGCTTTCTTGAGAAGGAAACCGAATCGTTCATCTCCATGTATGACCACAGAGAAAGCATTACTGCCCGTGGCATCGAGGCGCAAAACTGTCTCTTGCTCTATGGTCCTCCTGGCTGCGGAAAAACGAGCATCGCACGATATATCGCCGCAAAAACCGGTCTCCCGCTTGTAACTGCACGTTTGGACGGCCTGGTATCTTCCCTGTTGGGAAGCACTGCTAAGAACATACGCAAGATCTTTGATTACGCAGCTCAGCAGGAGTGTGTCCTATTCCTTGATGAGTTCGATGCTGTCGCGAAACGTCGTGACGATGAAAACGAGCTTGGAGAACTCAAACGTGTTGTGAACAGCCTGATTCAAAATATCGATGCCTTTGCTACCGGTAGCATACTTATAGCTGCCACCAATCATCATGAGCTGCTCGATCCAGCTGTATGGCGACGCTTCAATAAGGTTATTGAGGTGCCGAGGCCTACGGCCCGCGAGATTAAAATCTATGCAGACAAATTCATCCAGCCGCATATGTCAGAACGTCTGACCCCACGCTACATTTCAGCATTCGAGGGGCTCAGTTACTCAGACTTGGCAACAGCAACAAAGAATGCGCTCTGTACTGCAACGCTACATGACGAAGAGGGCTTCACGAAGTTTGATATCGTCCATGAGACTTACGTACTACGGAATCATGGTATAGACAACAGAGACGCCTATCTTCGCTACCTTTTATCGCATGGCTGTACAATTGCCGAAATACATAACAATGCCGATATCCCGAGACGTGCAATATCAGATGTGTCGAAGCGTTTGAATGCAAAGGAGAGCTAACATGGCCGAATTTCTGCCTATCATTATGTTCAAACAGCGCTCCGATGACGAGCAGAGGGTCGAGGGCGGTGGTAGCAGCGACAATGTTCCCGGCTGGTATCTTCAAGATAATGACTTGCTGCTTCGCTCGGAAGAATTGGCAGCTGAGCTACTTGGGGGAATCACAGTAAAGCGGAAGAACCCTGAGCTGCCTTACCTGTTTGAGGTTCAATTGGATGGCGACGACACCTCGAAGACAAAACGAAGCGCCGTTGCAGGAATGCTTGGTGACAGCGCAACAAACGAGAGACCCAGCATCATTGGCATGCGTGGCACTGATAGTCTTATCGTCCAGGCAAAGGATGAGGCAGTTGTTCGGAGCATGGTCGATGGAGTTAAAGACATCGACCGAAATGTTGCCGGCATTTCTTGCGTGAAGAAGGTCTCCGTATTCAGCGCTGAGGTTGATCTATCTGAAGCCAAGGACTACAAAGTCAAGCTTATCGATTACCATGACAATGATGACAACCTTGCATGTCAACGTGCCTTCGAGGAGTCTCTTGCTGCTGAGTTCATCACTTTCTTTCGTTGTGAATACTCGGACAACCTCATCATCTACGATGTGGAGGCATCTCCAAAGCAGGCACAGGCGATGCTTGATGGCATCATGGGCGAATCTATCTTTTCAATCAAGCCTATGCCTCGCTACGAAATGACACTCGATAGCTTAAGCTTACCGAATGACATCCCAGACATTAAAACGCTGAACGGAGAAGAATATCCGACTCTAGGTGTCCTTGATTCCGGTATCGAACGTATCGACCATCTTGCGCCATGGCTCATTGAGAACCAGTGGTCGACGTATCCCGATAGCGAGCAGGATCGGGCTCATGGAACATTTGTAGCGGGAGTTGCCCTATACGGTGACGAGTTTGAGCACGAGGCGTGGGTTGATGGCCTGCCCGCAAAGCTGTTCGACGCGACAGTGTTCCCCAATCCCAAGGTGGTTGGTAATGTAAAGGAATCCGAGGTCATCAGCAACATCCAAGAAGCGCTCGCGTATGCACACGATAGAGCCCTCGCCTGGAACCTCTCCATTAGCGGCCTTGGTCCAGTCAAGCCGAATGAATTCTCGGATTTCGCGATAGCCCTCGATGCTCTCCAGGACAAGTACGACATACTCATCTGCAAGACAGCCGGCAACAGTCGTGCTTTTCTCAGCGGTGCGGATAAGGAACCGCTAGCAAAGGGCGCTGACTCAGTTAGATGCTTGACTGTCGGTTCTGCAGCACATGCAGCAGGGCCATATGATCAGGCGTCAGTCGGCGAGGCGTCCCCGTTCTCATGCAAAGGTCCCGGCCCTGAGTTCATCATCAAACCAGAGGTCTCACATTATGGAGGCAATGCCGGCATCAATTCCAAAACGGGCAAACCAACGTTCTCCAATGTGCATTCTTTCGGCATAAATGGCAAAGGTGCCGAGGCGGTAGGAACAAGCTTCTCGACGCCGCGAATATCCGCACTTGCTGCAAACCTTGACTTCGCACTTGGTGACGCATCGGATGCACTCCTCATCAAGACGCTCATTATGCATTCGGCGACATTCACCGACGGTAAGTTCGTTGCGCCAGATGACAAGGTGAAAGAGCTCGGATTCGGCGTGCCAGCATCGCTACCGCAAATACTCTCAGATAACTCTTACGAAGCGACTCTTGTTATGCGTGGCACACTCGCAAAGGGTGAGAAAATCAATATCATGGATTTCCCTATGCCGCATTCTCTCATACGAAACGGTGAGTATACCGGTCAGATAGTCCTCACCCTCGCGTACAATCCGATTCTTGATGCCAATCAGGGTGGTGAGTACTGCCAGTCCGATATCAAAGTGATGTTTGGCTCCTTTGAGGAAAAAGTGCTCAGGGACACCAGCCGGCCAACTATTCTCAATGAGATTGGCCGCACCGATACGCTCAACCTACTGCGCGATACGCCGTATAGCAGAAAACGTCTAAAGGAGGCAGAGGGAAACTTCGCTCTCATGGAGCGTATGCTTGTTGAATCCACAGGAAAATATGCACCAGTGAAGAAATATGCCGTTGATCTTGCTGATTTGAAAGATAGATTCAGGGAAAAAGTGAGTGAAGACAGACTCTGGTATTTGCAACTTGAGCCACTGTTCCGTTATAACGCCGAGCAGATGGCATTGAGGACTGGAGAAGTGCTTGACCAGGAGTTCTGTGTCATCGTTACAATTCGCGACCCTCAAAAACAAGCGCCTGTCTATAACGAGGTGTGTCAGCTGTTGAATTATCATAACTTCGAGCATAACCCCATCAAACTGAGAAACCAGATCAGGGCTCGAATTGGGAGCTAACTATTTCCGACTAGGACGTTGTTTACACGTGACATCGAAGGCTTGCCACGCAGGCACTGTAGGCCTCTTGTAATTGTAGTACTCGAGGTACGCTTCCAAGGCGACTGTCCTCTCCTCCTCCGATGAGTATGACCTCACCTGTGCTAACCGCCTCTACCGCGAACTCAACCAGTGGGGCTACCAGCGGAACCAGGCGCCCACGCCCTGGACCGCATCGCCTACTACCTCAGGCGCGAGGCCATAGACGCCTCCGATGTCCTAGAGGAGCTTGCATCGATAGAGCGGCAGCTGGAGCACCTGTGCGAGGGGACGGGCGAACTCGCCGCCCCCGTGCACGAGGTTGCAGAGTCGCGCCTGATCTTCCTGTAGGTGCACCATACCGCTGCTCAAGCCCATATCCGGCCACACGTCCTGCAGGGGTATCTACCGCTACCTCACCAAGGACGGACGCTTGCCACCGACTACCTGAACCTCGACGCTCCCGATCGAGAGGGCGCCGCCTTCGACTGAGCCGCCGCGATGGACGACACGCGCATGCGCTGGCGAAACGACACGCCCTGGGGAGGCGGGCCCTGACGACCTACAAACACTACATGCTCTCGCCGGATCCCAAGGATCATGTGGGACTGGACGCGCTCCGTGAGTTCACAGCCGCCTAGGCGCGCAGGCACTTCGGCGACCACGAGATTGCTATCGTTTACCACGGTGACAACGTTAGGCGCATGCCGCACGTCCACGTGGTCGCGAACAACACCAATATCGTCACGGAGCAACGGCTTCAGAACCCTGCCTCCAAGGAGCTCAAGCACTCTCTGCGCGCATGGTCAGGGAGCGAGGACTCTCGGACTTCGACAGCGCCGAGGAGAAGGCGTCCATGCACGGGCACGTGCGGCCCCGCACGCTGCAGTCCGAGCACGTGCGCCGTGCGGAGCGAGAGATCGCCGAGAAGGGCGGCTACTCCTGGGTGGCGAATCCGCGCCCGCATCCGCGTTGCGCGCTCCGTCACGAGGGGCGGGGACGAGTTCAGGAGGCTCCTCAAGAACTTGGGCGTAGAAGCCGAAGACAACTCCATCAAGGCAAGGCAGCGCGATTGGGTCTTCTCACTCACGGATCACCCCACCTGGTACGTATCGGGCGAGAGCCTGGGACTCAGCTACGGGCGCGAGTTGCTCATGCGCGGCTTCTCGTTGGGTGCGGCGTGACACCTCGCAGACGCAAGCGAATGCAAGGTGGCGGAGCTCACCCGCTTCGCTGTAGAGCTTGGCGACCTCTCGGAGCTAGAGAGACTCTCGGAGGCGCTCGCTTGGCTCAAGGGCGACCGTATCCGCACAACATCAGACCTCACCGCCAAGGGCGCGGGCAGTCCCGAGATGGCCACCTACGCGCAGAGACTCGGCATACTCAAGGAAGGCGGCGCAGAGCAGTACTATCCGCCGAGACCGTCGAAGCCCTTCTCGCGCACCCAAAGCACAAACGTACAGCACAGCAACACTTAGGAATACGCGAGCAAGCACCAACGTACGCGTCAGCGCGACGATGGAAGGGAAAGCCAGAGATGATCGTGAAGACCTACTACTAGGACGGGCGCGTGGATGCGTTCGACACCGCCAACCTCACGGACGCGAGCATGTACCGCGGCAACGTCTTCACCAACTGATCGCTCGACCTCTCCTACGCCATGCGCGAGGACGGCATGCTGCTCCTCTCCATGCGCCGGTGCCCCGCGCCGGGACAGGACGCGCCCGCCGGACCGGAGGGCTTCCCATAGCCCGCAGGCACGACGGGCTCTACGTCGTCATTGCGGATAGCGAAGACATGCCGCGGCTCTTCATGGTGACGGTGGACGGCAAGCTCGCACTCCTGCGCATGGGAGACAACCTCGCGGACTGCAACCACCTCGCCTAGGCCTCGCGAATCGCCGATGGCCTGTCCGCCCAGGTGGTCTCGGCGCATTGCGCGCTCAGTGCATTTGCAAGCGATGGAGCAGACGGAATCGACGTGGAAGCTGAGGTGTATCGTCTGATGGCCTTCGACCCTGCAACGTATGCACTCACGGAAGAGCTTATAGAGCTTACAAAATCATATGAAAATTAGTTCTTAGCCCTCATATCAAGAGCCTCTTTTACAAACATCGCCTCGTTCGCTATTTCTCTGTAAGGAGGTGCGGGCGTTCCAGGAAGGGGCCAGGAAGTTGTTGGACCCATATCCGGTAGGTTTAACGAGGTTAAATCAACGTTTGAAAGATTTTCCAAAGAACCCTCTTTCTCGTTGTAGTCGAGAAATGCATCCGACTCAATGGAAAACTGTCTCCACTTCTCTGGATCAATAAGCCGAATGACCGTGTGATACAGATAGTGAAGCTCCGACCAAGAGCGCCTATACGGATTCCCGAAAATGGTGGCGATAATCCTGTTTATCGTTTCCCTATCCTCGTCTAGAGACCTTTTGCCCCAGAAATCATACATAAGAGCGTATAGCTCCCAGTCCTCTACTTTCCCACGTGATTTTGGGTTGTCGATAGTGAGATCCCAGTTGGCATTAAAGTCCGGGTCCATGAGTCCGATAATTAGCGATTTTCCATGCGCAGCGGCATTTCGCAGAACAGACAAGTCGGTAATCATCGACACGCTTGCATAGATTGCATCTAAGTCGGGTGAACTTAGATTGTGCTGCGTCGCAATCTCTTGCAACTTCTTAAGAAACTCAGGCAGCTCGCTCAAGTCGAGCTGCTCCATGAGATCCTCAATTGGGACTTGTTCGGATAGGGAAACATAGTCAAACAATTCTGAGTATTGGCGAAACCTGCGCTTTGCCCTCGCCCTTTCGAATTGTCTCTTCCCCTTGACGTTCTTGTTCTTCCAGTAATCACATAACTCATGTGAGATGCCGCTATCTGTCTCCGTGAGAGTGAGGCAAATGAAGTCCTTATACGCCAACTCCAAAGTCACGACCCATTTAACAACGAGAGATGAAAACCTCTGATCAATTTTGTCGATTGCGATGAGGAGTCTGGGGTCAAATCGAAGGTCATTCAACATGCTATCGGGCATGTTGCAAAGCACTTTGTAATGATCTCGTGTGAGAAAGATACCCTGCGCCATTAGATACTCAAGCATTCTTGGCCTGAAACCTATCTCATTCAAGTACCTACGGAGAGCAGGAAAATTATCCGGGCACGGGTTAGCAAAACAGTATTTTTCGAAGAGTGCGGCAACAGTCTCTTCGTAGCTCTTTTTTGGTGTCCTCTTCTTGAAAAGCCACTCGCTACCCGTAAACTCAACATTGACAGCCTCTCTTATCTGTTTGTCCCTGACATTGTCGGATCTATGCAGGTCAAACGTGACCTCGCGCGTATAGCGGATGAGTTCTGCTCCATCTTTTTCGACAATCATGTCGCGAGTGATCTCAAAGGGAATCGTTTCTTCACCCTGCTTGAAAGAATCAGAGTTGATGCTTCCATAGTTGTTGTACAGCTCAAAGATCTCGCCCGTGCTCTTGGCCATATTTCATCTCCTCCTCGTGCATGTTTTTCATAGAAATCAGAAGTGTGTCTTTATTCGCTTGGCTACATCTGCTTTCAATTGGACAAAGCATTCTTCCCGCAAGTTGAAAGTGTTTCGGCAATTATAATTCACCAACAACTTATGCACCATTGAGCATCTGATAACAGCATGTAAAAGGACTCGCACGTCGTGAGCCCTTGCTTATCGTTCCCGTTCCTCAGCCCACGACGCCACGTCGAAAGCCCTGCAACAGGCGTAGACGGCGAGCATCACGAAACCGGAGAGGAAGCCGACTATGTAGGCGATGATGCTAGTCTTCCTCTTCCTCTTCCTCTTCCTCTTCCTCTTCGCGGCAGCGAGAGCAGATGCTGTATGCGATTCCGATGACGGGGGCGGTGAAACCCGCCGCAGCCAAGGCGCAAATTCACTCTTTGATCGACGCACATTTATCAGTTTAATATACGC
>ERZ773263.1066-NODE-1066-length-17262-cov-7.150811_pt1 | contig 17262 bp, 14 predicted proteins | sample MGYA00511076_ERZ773263 | MGnify/ENA primary metagenome ERZ773263 (study PRJEB29015, sample SAMEA2738155) | human oral metagenome | biome: human oral; feature: human-associated habitat; material: saliva | place: China | collected 2195 ... | reverse complement strand
GGTATTTCTTGACCGAAGAGCCCGTCGTCGATGGGCGTGCACAGGTACGCGAACTCCTCGGCGATGATGACGCGTTGATTCAGGCGGTCTTCATTCCCGAGGCTGGAAGTGGGGCCGCGCGCTGGGCCTCGACACCTCAAGCCTTTTCCCAGCGAGATCGAGCGGAAATACGTGTCACCCGATCAAGCTCGGTCATCATTGATCCCTCAAACCCGGACCCGAGCCCCGTCTGGGACCCCGCGCAGATTTCAGTGTCGCGTCCGGGGGTGCATGTCTCATATGTCCGCAAGGAAGGAAGCGAAGACCAATACACGGTTCAGGTCCAAGCCGATGATCCCGAATTGCGCGCAGCCTACAAGGTCGAGTTCTTTGAAAGTGAATACGATTTCTCGCCGTGGTGCGCCATCGAAGGCACGCTCGGAAAGGGCGGAATCGATGTTCAGCAGCAAGACCTTGGGGCCTGTGTGGGCCAGCCCATGTATATGAAATTCACAGTTCGCCCGCACCCGAAGTCCTTGGCCTCAATGACCACGAAGGCACAAGAAGATGTCGAACTGTCTTCATCATTTGGGCTTGACCTGAAGCTGAAGATGTGGCCGGGTGGAAACACGGTTGAGCCCACTCCAACACCAACGACGCAGCTGCTCATTCCTACACCGCAGCCGTCTGCATCTGCATCGCCTGCCCCGAATATTCCAGATACGAGCAACAATCACGCTTCTGACGAGCTGAAGACGAATCCTGTTGAGCTCACGCACGGACACATGGACCTGCGCCTTCGCACAGATTCTTCCAGTCCAACGAAGTACTCGTTGGTACTTAAGGACGACTCACTGACGGGTGAGAAAACCTCGGTCATGCGCTCAATCGACTCGGTGACCTGGAAGGTCGGTGTCAACGCCCGCTTTACACGCCCTCAGAGCCTGACAGACCCAAGCTATGACGTTCTCGGCGCGATTGGTGAATCCAGCTATGTGCTGCCTGAAACCCAAAACCCTGACATCGTCTGGCCCGGAGTAAGCACGGAAGGGATTGACTATTCTCTCTTCCCCAAGGGAATCGACTATGAAGTCCGCGTGCTCGAATCTCCGAAGGACTCCCGTGTCGCATTCTTCCAAACGGGCACCTTCGGCGGCCCAGCACAGGTCATGATCGATTCTGCGAACCCCGCGCTCTCGCGAATTCACACGGATTCGCCGACTCACATGCACGCGAATTGGGTCTTCTCGCGCCCAGGTCGCTATCGCCTGCAGATCCGCGCCCTCGACGGAGACAAGGAAATTGCGGCACCGGTGAGTTGGATTGCTTCCATTCACGAGGCCGCAGCTCACCCGGAACCCTCTAGCCCCTCGACCGCGCTTCCTTCCGTGCAGCCGACTTTGGCTCCTACGCCTTCGGTGAGCGCATCCGCAGCGCCGAGCGTACCTGCCCCTGCTGCTTCCTCAAACCCAGTGCCTGAAGCGCCGACTTCGAAGCCTGCACCCGAGACCTCTCAAGCTCCGATGGATTCTCCCGCGAGCTCACCCGCAGCGCAGAATCCTCCTGCTCCCGGGGCTTCGACGCTCGCGTCTTCCAACGCTGCACCCTCTCGAGCAGCCAGCCCGTTGGGACGAGTCAGCGCCGTTGAACGCTTGACGGGAGGACAGGTCTTCGGATCGAGCAGCAGCGCACAAAGCGCAACGAGTGCGGATACAAGCCCTGCAGGTGAGCATAAGGAGGAAGCATCCACCTCACCGAGTGACGGCGCGCAAGAAACGCCAGAGGCTAATCCCATTGCTTTGGCAGCAGACTCTCCAGCTGCACCATCGCAATCGCCGTTATCTCGCTGGTGGTGGATCCTCGTGGCTGCCGGAGCGATCGCGCTCGGCGCAGGCACCGCCGTCGTCATCAGAAGAAGAGGGTAATACTCATCTATTCCCGTAGATTTCTTGCCTGACTCAGGAAATCCCCGGGATATTGACTGTAGCTACCAGAACCGGCCCGACCTCGTGAGGAGGCGGGCCGGTTTCGTGCTTTGGTGCAAGGGTTGTTCTAGCGAATCGACTCCATGACCCGCACGCCGTCCAAGACAGGCATGTAGGGCAGGGGATCGATCCCCTCTTCAAGGACGTAATCCGTCAGCTGAGTGCGCACGACCTCGCGCAAAAGCTCCGGGTCCCACGGCTTGGCAATGTAGTAGTCCAATCCCGCCTGATTGAGCGCGCGAATCGTATCCGCCTGATCGGCCTGACCGGTCACCAGCACCGTTCGCGTGGAAGCAAAGCGCGGATTTGCAGTGAGCTCAACCAAAAAATCGACACCGGACTTGCCCGGAAGACGGTGGTCAGAAAGAACAAGGGCAAGCTCATCCCCGTCATCGGTAATTTCTTCGATGACGCTCCACGCATCTTCAACATCTTCCGCGAGCTCCAAACGGATGCGGCCCTCAAAATCTTCGAGGTCACGTTCCAGTGCCTGGCGAACATCGGCCTCGTCTTCGAGGGACAAAATGGTCAGGGTCATGATTCCTCCTCGTGAACATGATGTAGTGGAAGCAGGATCCGCATAATTGTGGACCCCGGGTGAGAGTCAATAGTGAGCTGACCATCCAGATCAGCGATGATCGAATGAACAATGGACATGCCCATTCCCAAACCGAAACGCACGCGACCAGCCTTCGTCGTGAAGTGTGGTTCCATAATGCGTTCGAGGACCTGCGGAGAAATCCCCGGTCCGTTATCGCATACGCACACTTCGACGCCGTCGCCGGAATTTGCGACGGTAATGGTGATGCGTGCTTCCGCGTGGCCTCGTGCGGGAAGTTTCTTTTCCGAGGCCGCGCCTTCTTGCCCCTGCGCCTTGAGGTCCGCCTCTTCGTCCTCAATTGCTTCGGCGGCGTTGACAATGAGATTTGTCCACACCTGCTGGAGCTTGGCGGGGTGAGCGAGGATGGGAGGGACATCCTCGTATTCACACACGACCTCAATACCGTGGACGCGGTGAGAGGTCAGTCGCAAGACATCATCAATTCCCCGCCGAACATCAACTTCCTTGAGATCGTCGGCATCGGGGCGCGCGTATCCCTTCAGGGACTGAGTAAGGGAAATAATGCGTTCTCCCGAGGCCAACACTGACCGCAATGAGCCTCCTAGGCGTGCCCCTGCTTGGAAAGCTTCTAGTTGAGCGGGGTCGTTTGCTAAAGCTCGCGCGTGGGCAGTGTCAGTCAAACCAGCGCGAATGAGCTGACGGATGACGCTGCGATCGTGAAGGATGGGAAGGAGTTCTTTTTGGAGTTCCCTCTCGCGTGCGGTAGACAGCGGCGGAGAGTCCATCGCGCAATCAAGAGCACTTCGGCAGGCCTCGGGCGCACGCGAAGCCATCACCGCCTCGGCGTCCTCGCGCAGGTGCCCAGCCGCGCGCAGAAGAGCTGTCACGGGATTGTTGAGCTCGTGAGCGATTCCTGCACTGAGTTCACCGAGCATAGCAAAGCGTGCGCGCTCAACAAGCTCGGCGCGGGTTGCGCGAAGATCTTCAAGGGTTGCAGCTAACTCTTCTTTTTGACGTTCGAGGTCTTCGGCAAGCATTGCGTTTTCCAAGTGCAGGTCCTCGGCACGCATGAGTCGGCGCGTCAGTGAACGAATCGCCAGCGCGGTCAAGACCGTGGAAATTGAGGGATCTTCGGTTAATGCGATCTGAAGCTGCTCAGTCGTCAGACGCACGACGGTCGCTTCGCTTGTCGTCAGTGCGGTGAAAAAGGCGCTTTCGCCTCGAGCGAGCGAAATCAGACCAATGAGTGGGCCCGAGGTTGCAAGGTGGGCAAGGACCTCGCCGTGGCGAGAATCGCGGTGCAGGGAAACTGTCCCCTCAAGAACCAAATGAACAGCCTCGACCCGGTGTCCTTGGGTGAGAAGGTGCGTGCCGCGGGGCAGGCGAATTCGAGGCCTCGGCCCCAAAACGCGCTCGACGCCTTCGAGGAGCTCGTGTACGACCTGGTCCTCGTTGAGGTCGAGTCCCTCGAGGATGGGACCTTGAACAGCAAAAGAGGGAGGTTCTTGAATGAGGTCGAGAATCTCGTACGTGCAGTACCCGCACTCTTCGAGGTAACGACGCATCGTCGAGTAGGCTTGCCCGGACAAAAGGGGAAGCGTCCAGGGGAAACGCACGACCGCGGCCAGATGCCCGGATTCGGTGCATGCAGCAAGGTCCGTATGGAGTTCTTGATCGGTGACAAGCATCCATTGAGTTGATGCCATCAGTGAGGATGCTCGGGCTGCATCAATGAGTGCATCGACATCCTTGACTTCGCTGGTGGCAACGCCGAGAAGAACGTGGTCTTCTTCATCCAGTCCTTCGAAGAAAAGCGCGAGATCCTCGGCGCTCTCGATCCTGTCAAAACACAGATTGGGGAAAGACTGCGTGAGATCGCGGGTCAGGGGGCCGGCGAGTTGGCGTGAATTATCGCCGACAACCAGAACATGGACGTGATAACCGCTCCGATGTCCACTACGAACACTCGTTTTCTCCAGAATTGAGGCATCGAGCGAAGAAGGGCCGTGCGTCCAGCCGTGCGCAAGACCCGGCGCAGTCGCGGAAGGGGAGTCGGCCTCGGGAACAGACACCTACATCACCCCAATCGCACCCCAGGTCAGAGGCGCGACGAAGGAAAGCAAAATAATTCCGATCACTCCAACGACGATACCGACGATGGCCATTTCCTTCGTGGGGGTGGTTCCCGTCGAATAGGCGATCGCGTTCGGCGGAGTGGAGATCGGCAGGCACATGCCGAGCGAGCAGCCCAGTGCGATGACAATTGCAATTTCCGCGGCGCTTGTGGAAACCGTTGCCGCAAGGCCCATACCCATTGGGACCAGGAGGTTCGCCGAGGCCGAGTGGGAGATGACGTTCGAGGTCACCCAGCCGACCAGCGCGAGGACCAAGATGAGCAGTGCGCCGGGAATCGATGCCCACTGGATTGATCCAAGCATCCATTTGTCGAGGCCGGTGGCGGACACGCCTGAGCCGAGCGCGATGCCGCCTGCGACCAGCCACAGAACCGGCCAGTCCAATGCTCGCAGGTCGTCCCCGCTCATCACCTTCGTCATCAAGAGGACCACGACCGGGAGGAAGCCGACGACATTGGAGGAGATGTGGTGGAGGGATTCTGTCATCCACAGGAGAATCGTTACTCCCGCAACCACGTAGAAAATAATGGCATTCTTTGACTTCTCAAAACGCGCCGAGGTGTCGATGTTGAACTGCGCGTCAGAGGGGATGTAGCGCCAAGCGATGAACACCCACGAAAGTGCAAGAAGAACGAGCATCAGCGGGACTGCTGCCAACATCCATTGGAAGAAGGTGACCTTGACGCCCGCGTTTTCAAGTGCGCCCAAAGCGATGGCATTGGGGGGAGTACCGACGGGGGTGCCCATGCCGCCGACGTTCGCAGCAACCGGGATCGAAAGCGCGATACCCGTGCGTGCTTTGCCCTCCGGGAGTGCCATGATGACGGGCATCATGACGGCGAACATCGTTGCGGTTGTCGCCGTGTTCGACATAAACATGCTCATGATTGCGGTGATGAGCATGACGCCCATGACGGTCAGACGAGGCTTCCCAATGAATGGTTTCAACAGTACCGCGGAGAGGGCGCGATCAACCTTGTACTTCGCAGCCCCGTCGGCCACCATAAAACCGCCCAAGAAGAGGATGATCACGGGGTTTGCCAGCGCGCCAAAGAACTTCGTATAGGCGGGAGCCTTCTCGGGGATGCTCAGCAAAGCGTGGTCCGAAATGAAGAGAACCTCAAGGAAAATCACCAGGACGGCGGTACCGGCCAGAGGAACAGCCTCGGTCACCCACAGGAGGATTGCCGCCAAGAAGATTCCGAACATTCGCGTTCCCGAGGCATCCAATCCGGGAAGCTGAATGAGTAAACAGGTGACAATCGAGGCCAATGCACCGACAGCGCCGAACACCTTGAAAGGGCTAAGCTGCGTCTTGTTCTTCGTAAAATCGGCCGGTCGAGTCGACATATTTTGCGCGGAGCGCGGGTTAATCGAAACGGCGGCAGTAGTGCGCGTACGACGTACCATTGTGCAGACCTCGTTGTCTTTGCGGAAATAGTACGCATAATTATATGTCATACATCACGTGATGATGACCATTTGATGATTAGTCACCAAGCGCTGGCGAGCAATACGCAATGCCCGCAGAAGTGGCGAGAGCGCGCGCGGCCTCGTCTGGGAGAAGCGAGGCGCAACCCACGATTTCCGTCCCGCACTCCGATGCGGCGGCGAGGATTTCTTCCCCATCAGCCAGAGCAGAATTCGCTAAAAGAACCGCCTTGTGTCCCGCGAGTGGGGAACCGGAAAAGCGGGGTTGGCCATCCGAGTTGCTCATTTCCGAGGCTGAACCTTGGGCGGGCAGGAAAAGCGCGGCGTCGAGGTCTAGCCCGCGCCCTCCTGCAGCGTGAATCATCGCTGCTGCAAGGGCCGCGTCACCCGCGGGGGCAATCACCAGGTCATAATCCCCAATGGCGAGATCGTGTTCTTCCAAAAGATCGATGAGGATGTGCCCGCAAACGGCAGCCCCCTGAGCGCTCAAAGTGAGCTCGTTGAGACGACCCAAAGGATTGGGTGACTCAAGAAGGGGAGCGGCAAGAGCGCGGAGGGTCAGAAGATGCGGGTCGTGTGTCGTCATATCAGCACTATCAGTTGGACGAAGGATTGACGTAGCGGATCAAATCACCGATGCCGTTGTAAATCCGATAGGGGCGGAAGGGGAAATTAGAAACCTGCTCAGCACCGGTCGAACCAGAAAGAACAAGGAAGGTCCTCATGCCTGCCTCAACGCCTGCGCGCACATCCGTATCCATGCGATCGCCAACCATTGCGGCATTCTCAGAGTGAACACCGATCTTGTTCAGGCCCGCGCGAATCATCACAGGATTCGGCTTTCCGACGAAGTAGGGGGCCTTGCCGGTCGCGGCTTGGATCATCGCGGCAACTGATCCCGCTGCGGGAAGAGTGCCCTCATCTGAAGGACCAGAAACATCCGGGTTCGTCGCAATGAACTTCGCACCGCGCTCGATCAGGCGAATCGCAGTGGTTAGAGCATAGAAGTCATAGACTCGGGTTTCACCGAGGACCACGAATTCAGGATCCTGATCGGTCATGATGTATCCGGCCGAGTGGATCGCCGTCGTCAGACCAGCTTCGCCAATCACGTAGGCGGAAGAATTGGGGGACTGCTGGGATAGGAACGCTGCGGTCGCATTCGCCGACGTCCAGATGTGCTCTTCTGGAACGTTTAGGCCCGAATTCGCCAAGCGCGCAGATAGGTCGCGGTTTGTGAAGATCGAGTTATTCGTCAGGACCAGGAATGGAATGCCATTCTCTTCCAAAGCGGAGATGAAATCCTGGGCTCCGGGAAGGGCGCGGTTTTCCTTAACCAGAACGCCGTCCATATCGGAAAGCCAGGCGCTAATTGGGGGCATATCCGACAGTGCAGTGGAAAGAGAATTCGTCATGCCTCTAATCTATCTGTTTGCGAGCTCGTTCGGTAGGAAGAAGGCGACCATGGAAGAAAACTCTCAGCCAGAAGTTGGCGTTGGCCCCTGGCCGGGAGGACCAGAAAACTGGCCGAGCGGTGATGTCTATGATCCGCAGCTCTTGGCCGAGGGCGATCGGCGCAATGTCGAGGACCGCTACCGTTATTGGAGAATGGAAGCGATCATCGCCGACATTGCCTCTCACGCACTTCCCTTCGAGATCGCCATCGAAAACCTCGGTCACGACTTCAATATCGGCTCAATCGTGCGAAGCGCGAATGCTCTGGGAGTAAGCCGCGTTCACATCGTCGGTCGGCGTAGGTGGAATCGGCGCGGAGCTATGGTGACCGACCGCTACTTGGAGGTCATCCACCACGCTGAAGTCAGCGAATTTGTTTCTTCACTGCGCGAGCGAGGAATCATCCCAGTTGGAATCGACAATGTTCCCGGCTCTATCCCCCTGGAAGGGCATTCTCTTCCCACACGGGCTTGCTTGGTCTTCGGTGAAGAATCCAGCGGACTCAGCGAAGAGATGCGCCGGGAGTGCAGCGAAATTCTCCACATTACGCAGCGCGGCTCAACGCGCTCAATGAATGTCGGCCACGCCGCAGCAATCGCAATGTGGGCGTGGGTGATTCAACACTCCTAGACTCGAGCCAAGGCCTCGGCGGGAAAGTCTTGCACCCGGTCGGTGAAGATTCCCGTAACGCCCCACTGTGCGGCCTTTCGCGCATCCTCGAGGGTATTCACGGTCCAGACGTTGACCTCGAAGCCAGCATCGAGCATCTCATGAACGTCGGCCTCGGTCAGGTCCTGCCCGCAGGGGTGGATCGCAGTGCACTCAATCTGCGAGGCCTCGCGCCAGCTTCCCGCGCGCACTTCCGCCGGGGTGCACAGCCAAGCGAGCGGAACTTCGGGCATAGCCTCGCGGACCGCGCGAAGCAGGTCGTGATCGAATGAGGAAATAAGAAGCTTGTCCTTGTTCGTAAAAGAACGCAGCGCTACTCCGACATTCTCGATGAGAGTATCGCGGCGCCGGCCTGCTGCTCGAGGCTTGAGCTCGAAATTGAAGCCAGTCTGGGTTGAGTTGGCAAAGGAGACAACATCGGCTAGCTCGGGGATGCGCTCAAAACGGTAGGTTGGCGAGAACCATGCGCCGGCATCGAGCCTGCGCAGCTCACCGTATCCCCATGAATCCCAGGAACCCGAGGAATTTGTGGTGCGGTCGACAGTGTCATCGTGGATGATGAGCAGCGTCCCATCCGCCATGACACCCACATCGCATTCACACCAGCGGGCCCCAATTTCCGAGGCCTTCGCGAAGGACGCGATCGTGTTTTCGGGCGCGAGCGTGGGTGCCCCGCGGTGGGCGAAAATCCTTGGGAATTCAGTCATTATTTCTCCTTCGCTGCGCAATCCTAGAAATAGTCATCGACGGGGATCAGTCCGACTCCGGGCACGAATTGCATCTTCGGGCGGTCCGTGGGGGTTTCCGTTTCGTCGGCTTTCCCGTGCATTCCGTCGATTCCAGCGCGCTCTTCTTGGCGAGAAAAATCTTCCGCCGTGGTGAGCGTTTCCATATCCGAGGCCACGCCGGCATCCGGGGTTGTCATGAGTGCCGGGTCGAGGAGCATCGCTTCGTCGCGCTTGGTGGGAAGGATGCTCTCCACATAGGACTGGATGGCTTCATCTTGGGGAACGTCGTGCCCAGCATCTTGGGCAAGGTACCAGCGGTGTTCCAGGAATTCGTGGAAGATCTGGGCTGGTTCCAGCTTGGCTGCGAGCTCGGCGGGAACGGCAGTGATGACAGGTTCGAAAACTTCGTTCATCCATTCATGTGCAACGATCTCGAGAGGCATTCGGGTTTTACCCGTCATGGCACGGTAGGTCTCAATATCGTTGAGCATACGTTGGGCCTGATTCTCGCCGACGTCCATGCCCGTCAATCGCATGAGTTTGCGGTGATGGTGGCCGGCATCAACGACCTTTGGAGTGATGATCAGGTGCGTTCCATCAAGGTCGGAGGACATCTGGAGTTCACCTACTTCGAAGCCAAGATCATTCAGGCGGCGGATACGCTGAGCGACTCTCCACTTCTGGTTGGATTCAATAACTTCAGGTCCGGTGAGTTCATTCCACAGTTCCACGTAGCGTGAGCGAATCCGGTCACCGACTTCGATGGGATCTTCATCGCCGGGGAAGAACGATCCCGCTTGAAGGTCCATTAATTCGCCGATGATATTTGTGCGTGCCAGATCAACGTCGTAGAGGCGCTGGCCTTCGGTGAGAGAAGGGTGGATTTCGCCAGTTTCTGCGTCAACGAGGTACGCGGAGAAGGCACCGGCGTCGCGACGGAAAAGCGTGTTTGAAAGAGAAACATCGCCCCAGTAGAAGCCCAGAAGATGAAGACGAACCAGGAGAACTGCGAGGGCGTCGATTAAGCGCCCTGCTGTCTCGGGGGTCATGTGTTGGCTAAAAACCGCGCGGTAGGGCAAAGAGAACTGAAGGTGTTCGGTGACCAGTACGGCTGCGAGTTCTTCGCCAAAGGCGTCGCGCCGTCCGGTGATGACCGCGGTGGGGAGCACCGAAGGAGCCCCAAGGCGCGAGAGGTTACGAAGGAGCTCATATTCGCGGTATGCGACGCTTTCACCGATTTCCTTGACCGCGATGACCCTGTCGGAGAGGTTGACGAAACGGACGACGTGGCGAGAGATGCCGCGAGGAAGAGCGGCGAGGATCTCTGCTGGCCACTCTTCAAGGGGGATATCCCAAGGCAAATCCAACAGTGCGGGGTCAACCGTCGCTGCTGTGATCTCAAGCGTTGAGGGAATGGGCATGGCTCTATTGTCTCATTCATTGCACGATAGGGCACGGGGCCCGCAACCGTGTGGTTGCGGGCCCCGTGTGAGCCGTTTGAATGATCAGAAACTCTTGATCACTCGGGCAGACGATCGCCGGTGGATGCAGAGAAGTTGTGCTGCTGTCCAGCCTTGATGCGAGTGTGGATCACGCCGCCAGGCTTGGGAGCGGTGCGCGGAGGAACGCGGACGATGAGCTGCTCGCCCTTGCCTTCGCTGCCGGAACCCAGACCGTGGCCGGAATCTGCACCTGCCAGGTGGCCGTAGATGTAGGCATCCGAACCCAGTTCCTCAACGAATTCAACTTCGATCGGAATGGTGTTTTCGGTCTCTGCAGAAACAACCTCGAGGCCCTCGGGACGGAAGCCGATGGTAATCATGCCTTCGTCTTCGGGAACCATGGCGTCCAGCGTTGCCTGAGAGAGCGGAACCTCTGCGGTGCCGAGCTTTGCGACATTGCCTTCAACCTTGAACTTGCCGAGGTTCATGGCGGGGGAGCCGATGAAGCCTGCGACGAATTCGTTGGCGGGGCGTTCGTACATTTCCTGCGGGGTGCCGACCTGCTGGAGGAGACCGCCTGCGAGAACCGCGATGCGGTCGCCCATCGTCAGAGCCTCGGTCTGGTCGTGGGTCACGTAGACCGTGGTGACACCGAGTTCGCGCTGCAGCGAAGCGATCTGGGTACGGGTCTGGACACGGAGCTTGGCGTCCAAGTTGGACAGAGGCTCATCCATGAGGAAGACCTTGGGGTTACGCACGATGGCACGTCCCATGGCGACACGCTGTCTCTGACCACCGGAGAGAGCGGCGGGCTTGCGCTCCAGGAGGGCTTCCAGGTCGAGAATCTTTGCGGCCTCACGGACCTTCTTGTCAATCTCGTCCTTGGGAACCTTGCGGAGCTTGAGACCGAAAGCCATATTGTCATATACGGTCATATGGGGATAGAGGGCGTAGTTCTGAAAGACCATGGCGATATCACGGTCCTTGGGCTCGACGTCATTCATGCGCTTGCCGTCGATCATGAGGTCTCCGGAGGAAATCTCCTCCAGACCTGCAACCATGCGGAGGGTCGTTGACTTACCGCATCCGGAGGGACCGACGAAGATAATGAACTCCTTGTCCTGAATCTCAAGGTTGAAGTCTTTAACGGCCTGGAACCCGTTGGGGTAGACCTTGCAGACATTTTTCAGTGTTACTTCTGACATAGTGTTCTCCTTCTCTATGTGAGCGGACTCTGCCCGCCCGATTTTTATATCTGTCTTCTATTATAGGAAATGTCCTCCCGGCCTCCTATGGGCAGACCGTCGAAAATGGGGGGAGGATTTCGGCAGCTTGCCCAAGGAGGATTTTGCGGAGTCATCGAAGGCATGCATAAATCGGCAGATATAGCCATGATCTGGGGCAAATGTTATACTGTGATTGGCTTTCTGTTTCCGCCATAGGTTTGATCGAGCACCAATAGAGGGGGCAGAACCGGATAAAAGGAGATTAGGCAGTGAACACTTTGATTTACAGGGGCAAGCTGGACCACTATCTGAAGGCCCCGCTCTATGTCATCGTCCTCTTCTTTCTCAACATCAAGCTGGCTCTTCTGGCGGTACCCTGTATTCTGGTCTATGCCCTGGTGATCTGGGCCTTTTACCGCTGGAACAGAGAACAGCTCAACCGGGAGATCATCAATTTCGCCACCCGTTACGGGACGGTGCAGAAGGAACTGCTGGGCAAGCTGGAAATCCCCTATGCCCTCCTTGACACCAACGGACGATTCCTCTGGCGCAACGAGGCCTTTTTTCAGCTGGCCGGGGAGGACTCTGATTTTCAGAAATCAGTCACCTCTCTCTTTGGAGAGATCAACAAGGACCGGATCGCGGCGATCGGCGAAGACCCTCTGGTCTTTGACTTAAAGAGCGATCATCATACCTACCGCGCCACCCTGCAGCAGCTGACGATCGATAACTTCAGGGAGAAGAAGGAGGTGACCGACCCCCTCAACCTCAGCATGGACAGGGTCATCGCCTTCATGCTCTTCGACGAGACCAGGCTGGTGGCCCTGCGTCAGAAGAACATCGATCAGGAGCTCGCGGTTGCTCAGGTCAGCATCGATAACTATGAGGAGACCATCGATTCCGTCGAGGCAGTGCGCCGGGCCCTTCTGGTCGCCCTGATTGACCGCAAGGTCAACAAGTATTTTCAGAGCTCTGACGCTATTGTCCGCAAAAATGACCGGGACAAGTACATCGTTCTCTTCCAGCGCCAGTATCTGGCCAAAATGGAAGAAGACCGTTTTTCGATTCTGGAGGAGATCAAAAATACCAAGGCCGGTAATGACAACGAGATCACCCTCTCGATCGGCATCGGCCTGGGCGGCAGGAGCTACACGCAGAACACAGAGTATGCCAGAGCCGCCATGGATCTGGCCCTGGGCCGCGGGGGCTCGCAGGCCGCCATTAAATCCGGAGATGAGATCCGCTATTATGGCATCCGGGGCAGGGAAGTAGAGAAGAATACCCGAGTCAAGGCCCGGGTCAAAGCACAGGCCCTGCGGGAGATTGTGACCTCCCGCGATACCATTCTTGTGATGGGCCACAAGATCACAGATATTGACGCCTTCGGAGCGGCGGTCGGCGTCTACGTGGCAGCCAGAGAGCTGGGGAAAGAGGCCAGAATCGTCGTCGATACGGTGACCTCTTCTCTCCGTCCCTTGGTCTCCCTCTTTACAGGAGACCGGGGCTATCCGGAGCACATGATCATCAGCCCGGAGGAGGCTCTGCAGATCGTCGATAAACACACGCTGGTTGTGGTCGTGGACACCAACCGGCCGAACTACACCGTTGCGCCGGACCTGCTCAACCGAACCCGCCATATCGTGGTTTTCGATCACCACCGCCAGGGAGAAGAGGTCGTTCAGAATCCGGTCTTGAGCTACATTGAGCCCTATGCCTCCTCCGCCTGTGAGATGATTGCCGAGGTCCTGCAGTACTTTTCTGAGAAGGTGCAGCTGCGGCCCACAGAGGCGGATTGTATTTACGCGGGCATTTTGATCGATACGGATAACTTCGCGGCCAAGGTGGGGGTTCGGACCTTTGAGGCGGCGGCCTATCTTCGGAGAAATGGCGCCGACGTGATCCGGGTGCGCAAGATGCTTCGCGAGGACATGGCGACCTATAAGGCCAGGGCCCAGGTGGTCCGTGACGCCGAGGTCTATCATGACCACTATGCCGTGGCGATCTGTGAGACGACGGATGTGGAGTCCCCGACAATTGTGGGGGCGCAGGCGGCCAATGAGCTTCTAAACATTGTCGGAATCAAGGCCTCCTTTGTCATTACCGATTACAGAGGCAAGGTCTATATATCCGCCAGATCCATCGATGAGGTGGATGTGCAGAAATTAATGGAGCAGCTGGGCGGCGGAGGCCATCTCAACATTGCGGGAGCTCAGATTGCGGGAGCTGATATTGATGAAGTCAAGCAAAAGCTGATCGAGCTGATTGACGAGCATGTAGATAAAGGAGATTTGTGATGAAGGTAGTATTATTGCAGGATGTGGCCGGGCACGGAAAGAAGGGCGACGTCGTCAATGTCAGTGACGGATATGCCAGGAACGTGCTCATCGCCAAGAAGTGGGGTCTGGAAGCCACTCCGAAGAACTTGAACGACCTGAAGCTTCGGACCAAAAATGAGGCTAAACTGGCGGCGGAGCATCTGGCCGCCGCCCGGGAGATGGCGGAGGCCATGAAGAGCTGGAAGGTGGAGACCGCGATCAAGACCGGGGAAAACGGCAAGGTCTTCGGCTCTGTCTCCTCCAGGGAGATCGCTGACGAAGTTAAGAAACAGTACGATCAGGACCTCGACAAAAAGAAAATTATCCTGGAGGAGCCCATCCGTTCTCTCGGGATGCATGAGATCAAGGTCAAGCTGCATCCCCAGGTAACGGCGATTCTGCGCGTGCACGTCGGAGAAGCATAAGCTATGGATGAGACACTGACGAAACGGATCATGCCCAACTCTTTGGAGGCGGAGCAGTCTGTCATTGGCTCCATGATTATGGACAGAGAGGCCATTGCCTCTGCCCTGGGGATTCTGACTCCGGAGGATTTCTATCATGAGCAGTACGGGGTTCTCTTCGAGTGCATTGCGGAGCTCTACAATGCGGGGCAGCCGGTCGATGTCGTCACCCTCCAGGACAAGCTCAGACAAAAGGAAGTGCCCCCGGAGCTGTCAAGTCTGGACTATGTGGCGGATCTGGTGGCAGCTGTTCCGGTCTCTGTCAATGTGGCGTCTTACGCCAGGATTGTCAAGGACAAGGCCATGCTGCGCAATATCATTCGGGTGAATCAGGATATCGCGAACGCCTGCTACGAGGGCAAAGAAGAGGCGGCGGTCATTATGGACCGCACAGAGAGGGATATTTTTCACCTGCTGCAGAACCGGGGCGGCACAGACTATGTCCCCATCGACCAGGTAGTCCTGCGCGCTCTTGACAGGATTGAAGCGGCTGCCAGGCAGAAGGGGACGGTCACGGGAATCCCGACCGGCTTTTATGATCTGGATTACAAGACGGCCGGCCTGCAGCCCTCGGACCTGATCCTGATCGCGGCCCGCCCCTCGATGGGCAAGACGGCATTTGCCCTGAACCTGGCCCAGCACATTTGTTTTCATGAGGGCAAGGCGGCGGCGGTCTTCTCCCTGGAGATGAGCAAGGAGCAGCTGGTCAACCGTCTCTTTTCCCTGGAGTCCAGGGTAGACGCGCAGAAGCTTCGCACCGGAAGCCTCCAGGACTTCGAGTGGGAGCAGCTGATCGAGGGGGCCGGCGTGGTCGGCAACTCCAGGATGATCATTGACGATACGCCCGGGATTACGGTCTCAGAGCTTCGCTCCAAGTGCCGCAAGTTAAAGCTGGAGAAGGGACTGGATGTCATTATTATCGACTACCTGCAGCTGATGAGCGGCTCTTCGGGCAGCCGATCTGAGTCCAGGCAGCAGGAGATCTCCGAGATATCCCGCTCGCTCAAGGCAGTGGCCCGCGAGCTGAATGTTCCGGTCATTGCTCTCTCCCAGCTCTCGCGGGCGGTGGAGCAGAGGCCGGACCACCGGCCCATGCTGTCGGATCTGCGAGAGTCCGGGGCGATTGAGCAGGACGCGGATGTCGTCATGTTCCTCTATCGCGATGATTACTACCATCGGGATACGGAGCTCAAGGGGATCTCAGAGGTTATCATTGCCAAGCAGAGAAACGGCCCGATCGGGACGGTCGAGCTGGTCTGGCTGCCTGAGTATACGAAATTTGCCAACAAGGAGCACGACAGGGGCTCATCTATGTGAAGGGGAGATAAAACAAAAGGTACTCCATTGCCGTGAAAAAGGATCCGGCCTCGTGTAACTGTCTCTTTTCGTCACACGAGGCCGGATTTCTAATATATATCGCTTACGATGTTGTACCTGCTCTATTCGTACTGGTACAATGCAGCATCTGTATCAGCTGTACTTGTACTTCGCCTGTACCAATTGTACCTGTACTTATGTTGCGCTTGCACTATGTTGTGCCTGTGCGATGTCGCACATGTACCAGGCAGCGCATGTATTATGTTGTACCTGCCCTATGCTGCGCATGTACAATGATATATCTTGTGTATTAACTCAGGCCTGGGCGGGCTGGGAAGCAGCCTTGGCGGACAGATAGGAATTGATTTCATCTACCAGGTCGTCTGCGTCATAGCCGTGAACCATAGCGGCCTCTGCGATGGTCTCCATCTGGGAAGAAGGGCAGCCCAGGCAGTGCATGCCGATGCTCATCAGAATGGGAGCCAGTTCGGTATCGATCTGCAAGAGCTCTCCGATCATGGTGTCCTTGTTTACGACGGGTGCATTGTTCTCTGCCATTGTTCTACCTCCTGGAAATACTGTACGTGTACGGCTGAAGCGACAGCCAGACTGTTCTGAATCATAACACCTGACCTCTGTCAGGACAAGGTATGTAACTATTTTACATGATTTTGTCCGCAAAAACGTTGCATATACAACAAATAGAGACGGAAACGTGATGTGGGTAAATTGCAATCTGAATCAGGCTTTCGCCAATCAGAGACAAGTCATTATGCTTTCTTTCGCTGCACCGGAAAGGATTTTTGCAACTTTTAGCACTTTTCATTTCCAACACATTGCCTACGCCGGAGAAGATGACAGCTTCATAACCAATCCACACATCATTTCCAATTCCGATATGGTGGTGGACCTTCTCACTCGTTTCATTGAAATGTTGTCTGGTTTATATGCTAACTTTTCAATGACTCCGTTAATTTTGCTCTCGCCTTGGAGTATAATATTCATTGAAAAGTAGTATGAAAATACCAGCAAGTTTTCAATGGGGGCGAACTATGGAAATCAAACGAGATCAATATTTGAAGAAAATCATCTCCTTTATGTGGGATGGTCAGGTAAAGGTAATCACCGGCATCCGCAGGTGCGGCAAGTCCTATTTGCTTCGCAATCTGTTTAATAGTCACCTTCTCAGTGAGGGTGTTGCCGAAGATCACATTCTGTCTTTTGAGTTGGACTTGGCCCGTGATATTCGCTATCGCAATCCGTTGGAGCTTGCGGCTCATGTTCGGGAGATTGTGGAATACAGCACAGATCAATATTATCTTTTTGTAGATGAGATTCAAATGTCCGATGAAGTTCCGAATCCCTACAATCCGGACGGAAAGAAGATTACTTTCTACGATGCGCTCAACGATTTGAAGTCCTTGTCCAACCTGGACATTTATGTGACCGGCAGCAACTCCAAAATGCTGTCCTCTGATATACTGACCGAGTTCCGAGGACGGAGCGATGAAATCCGTGTGCACCCGCTTTCCTTTGCCGAATACTATTCAGCTA
>ERZ773263.1059-NODE-1059-length-17356-cov-35.377550_pt1 | contig 17356 bp, 13 predicted proteins | sample MGYA00511076_ERZ773263 | MGnify/ENA primary metagenome ERZ773263 (study PRJEB29015, sample SAMEA2738155) | human oral metagenome | biome: human oral; feature: human-associated habitat; material: saliva | place: China | collected 2195 ... | reverse complement strand
ATTTGATTGCTTTTTTCTCAACTGCATCATAATCCTCAGGTTGGCCCAAGTCTACGCATACGGCGATAACTTCAGCGCCATAATTTTCTTTTAACCAAGGAATGATAACAGATGTGTCCAAACCACCAGAATATGCGAGTACTACTTTATTTGCTTTACCCATGATAACACCTCATAAAAAACTTACTATGTATTTAAACCCATATAATCAATATTATATCAGATAATTGTGAAAGCACCGTGGCATCTAGCGCATCGGTCATTCTCTCTATCTGACAAAAAATAGTATACACCTGCATAATTATAAATGCAAGCATTATTTTTATTCAATTTAGTAATATATTTCAATTCCGAACTAATATAATACAAAAGCTATATCCAGTGATTTAACACTAGACATAGCTTCATTTCTTACGATGGACTTTCTATTCTTACTTAATATCAATAGGTGAAAATTGGTAATCTAATACTATCTTATAATCATTAGTTGTAGCAATTTGCACTTTTAAGACTTCTAATATTAAAGACTTAATTTTCTCTATAATTGTACAGAATCTGCTTTGCTCTTCACGAATAATAGCTTCAAGACGAACATCTAAATCATAAGACCTTGTAATTTTATAATCACCTCTAGAGTAATCTACAGTTTTAAATAATTCCAATACACTTATTTCAGATATCGCTACGTCAAAATCATTTATACTATTTAAAATATTATGTTTTACCGTTTCATCTACACCAATAATAGTTTGATTACTAATATGTGGAATTTTATCAACGATATATTTTTCTCTTACTTGCCCCCTTAAAGATTCATCTGCCATTAGAATATCTCTATCTAACGCTTTATCCCAAAAACAATGCCTTACAGTCATACAATCATGTTCATCATCGTAGTAAACTATCCAGTTTTCAATTTTATTAGCATCTGTTTGTTCAACATAAAAGATTTCACGGGCATAGGAATCAATATCAAGTGCTTCAGACTTATAATCTAATCCTCCAGGACCTCTTAAATAATAGGATATAAAATTCTCCAATCGAAGCATAGCAAACTTAATAATAGGTTTTGCTCCAATATAAATAGATAAAAAATTGCCTTCCTCATACTGCTTTAATTCAATATTATCCAATAATTATGCTCCTAATACTCAAAACTCTCTCTAAATGTATGTATCTATTATTACTAATGTAGCAAAAAAATCTCTGTTCGCCAATTAATTATTCATTAGCAAACAGAGATTATAAAAATATATTCAATTATTCATCTACCAGCCCCAACTCTTGTTGGTATGCATAGTCCGCTTCCGCTTGTGTAATCATGCCTTGGTCTACCATTTGTTCAAGCACCAGTTTTTGTCTAGCCTTAGCCCCTTTATAGTTCGTATAGGGATCCAAATAAGATGGTGCATTAGGCAAGGCTGCCAACATAGCACTTTGGCCTAGTGTCAATCGGCTTGGACTTGTTCCAAAGTAGCCATGAGCAGCTTCGTAAATACCGTAGTAATTATGACCATAATATACAGTATTTAAATACATGGTAAGGATTTCTTCTTTCGAGTAGTAATGTTCCATTTCACTAGCAAGGATTGCTTCCTCTACCTTACGACTCATGATGCGTTTTGATGAAAGGAAGAGATTTTTTACTACTTGTTGTGTAATAGTACTACCACCCTCTACAGTTTCGCCTGCTATAGTATTGGTATAAAAGGCGCGAATAATACCGAGCACATCAATAGCCCCATGTTTATAGTACCGCTTATCCTCAATGGCAATAAGTGCATTCTTTGTATATTCTGGAATGACATCCCCCTTCACCCAGTGTTCTTTAGAAACACGTTGATTAAGGGCCGCCTCTACCTTTTCTTTAAATGTAAATATTCGTATGATACGATCCGTACGGCTGAGGGTATCTTCACTTTGTTCTATGCGTTTTTCAACAGTTGTGTGAGCCTTACTTTCACGATCTGTACCTTGAAAGCTATGGTATCCGTCATATATAAACATGGCCAATACGATGACCACCACGAACACCACTAGATTTCGAAGGTAGCGAAACACTTTCATTGCTTTCACCTATTTCATAAAGGACCATAGTATACATACAGTTATTAACTAACAGTATCTACAACGCCTTATATACATATACTACTATAATGTGTATTAAATGTATTGTATCACATCAATCAAGAAGAAGATATGGATAAACCTTGCTATATAGCGACTATAAAAAGAATTATAATAATATAAAAGAGAAAGTTTTAATATTTACAACCAAACGTATATCTATATATGTAGATTTTATGCATATTAGGTATACTTATTAAGTTGTATTATAAACTTTACATAGAGTATAATAGTAAAGATGATAAAAACATGCCCATTGGAGGAGTAATATGAAACAGTGTATGGATTCAGAAAATCTACATCGTCGATTGCGTAAAATTCTTGGTCAAGTGCAAGCTATTGATCGAATGATTGAAGAAGACATTCCATGCGAAGATGTGTTGAGCCAAATTAATGCAGCTAAATCTGCACTACATAAAGTAGGTCAAGTAGTCCTTGAAGGACATATCAACCACTGCGTACGAGATGGTATCGAACACGGTGACGTAGAAAAAACCATTAGCGACTTTACAAAAGCTGTAGAGCGTTTTGCAAACATGGGAAAATAAAGAAGAGGCTTAGAGGCCTCTTCTTTTTTTACCAAAAACAAGGCTCTACTAAATCTCGAAGATTCCACGAAAAAGCAAATAAAAAATCAAATCTGATTAAAGCATCCATCATATATGGCTCAAGAAAAAAGGACTCTACATTCTGATCTGCACCTCCAAAAATTGTGTCCAATTTTTGGGGTGCAGTTCATTCGTAGAGTCCTTTATATTACCACAAAGTATTAGTCGTGGTTAGTTGTTAAGAATTCGCTCAATGCAGCGAGTGCGTCATCTTCGTCAGCACCGTCAGCTGTTAAAGTAACGGATGTACCTTTTGTAGCGCCCAAAGTCAATACAGTTAAGATGGATTTAGCATCAGCTGTTTTGCCATTAGCAGCGATTGTCACTTTGGAAGCGTATTTAGCAGCCAATTGTGTGAAAGCTGTAGCAGGACGAGCATGTAAACCAGATTCGTTAGTAATTTCTACTGTTAATTCTTTCATGATAACCTCTTTCTATCTCGATAGGTAGTACCTATCTCATACGTTCTAATAGATATATTGTATCAATTTCAAGCATTTCAATTCAAGTATATTAAAAGTTATTTACTATGTACTGATTCGCTTAACGTTTATCTTTAATCTATACAGAATTATAGTAAGCCTTTTTCGGCTAGTACAGATTTAGCATATTCTGTAATTTCTTCAGCTGTATCCATAGCCAGCGCTTTATTAGCCACCTCTTCACATTCTGCTTTAGAAACGGAACGCAAGATTTTCTTAATAAGTGGTATAGATGACGCTGTCATAGAGAATTCGTCAAGGCCAAGGCCTAATAGAATCATTGTAGCTACAGGGTCGCTAGCTAGTTCACCACACATGCCTGTAAATTTACCTTGTTCATGGCTCGCATCGATAACATGTTTGATAAGACGTAATACACCTGGATGCAATGGTTGATATAGAGAACCAATAGACTCGTTCATACGGTCTACCGCCAAGGTGTATTGGCATAAATCATTTGTACCGATACTGAAGAAGTCTACGTATTTAGCTAAAATTGGAGAAATAACAGCCGCTGCAGGCACTTCGATCATAATACCAACCTTAATATCCTTATTGAATGCTTTGCCTTCAGCTGTAAGTTCTGCCTTACATTCTTCGAGCATAGCATTCGCTTGTTTCACTTCTTCTACGGAAGCAATCATAGGGTACATGATGTGAATATCGCCAAAGGAACTAGCACGCAATAACGCACGTAATTGTACTTTGAAGATATCTGGGCGATTCAAGGAAATACGAATTGCACGATAGCCGAGGAATGGATTCATTTCGCTTGGCAAATCAAGGCATTTCAATTCTTTATCGCCACCAATATCCATGGTACGGATAATAACAGGTTGGCCCTGCATATCTTCTGCAACCTTTTTATATTCTTCAAACTGTACATCTTCTGTTGGCAACTCGTCGTTTTCCATGTACAAGAATTCTGTACGATATAAGCCAATACCTTGTGCGCCCATTGTAAGAGCGTGTTTAGCATCTTTAGACTTACCGATGTTACCAAATAGTTCTACATGATGACCATCAGTTGTTGTAGCTTCAAGATTGGCAGATTCGCGCAAGCGTTTCAACTCCTCTTGGTATGCGGCCGCTTGATTTGTATATTCAGTCCAATCCGCATCAGATGGATTTGTTTCCACAATACCATCTGTACCAAGTACAACTGCTTTCTCGCCATCTACGAAGCCTTCAATATCACCAACGCCCATAACAGCAGGGACTTCCAAGGTGCGCGCCATGATAGCCGCATGAGAAGTAGGACCACCGGCCGCTGTTACAATGCCTTTTACCACATTTTTATCAAGGGAAGCTGTATCAGATGGCGCCAAATCATGAGCCACCAAGATAACCTCCCCAGAAATATGGGATAAACCACGAGGGTTCATGCCTAACATATTGCGCATCAAACGATCACCAATATCTTTGATATCTGCACCGCGTTCACGCATATATGGATCGTCCATACCGAGGAAGATATTAGCAAAGGTTTCAATGGTTTGAGCTGTAGCCGCTACCACATTAGTATGGCTAGACTCAACGAGGGATTTAATACCATCAGACAAGGATGGGTCTTGAGCAATTTGCATATGCGCTTCGAAAATAGCCGCCTCTTCAGGGCCCATGTCTTTCAACGCCTTTTGACGAATTGTATCTAATTGCTTTAAGGTAGCTGCCATAGCAGCTGCAAATTTGCCAATTTCCTCTTCTACCTTGTCCTCAGCCACGGTGTAATCAGGAATGACAATTTCCTCTTGAATATATCTATATACATTGCCTACTGCAACGCCACGAGATCCAGAAATCCCTTGAATTCGCATATGTGTTCCTCTTTCTATTACGATAAACTACATTACTCTCTATTTTATCATTTCTCCGGTAAACAATAAAGTAATTAGACAATATCTATCCATCTTAAACGCCATCCCATATGGGTTATTTATGACGCATCAATCAATTTAGCTAGGCACTAAAAGTAGGTTACGTTTTCCTCTATTTCGCCATAATTTTATAAGATTTTTTCTCATAACCAAGTGCCATTTATGTTATAATATAGAATATATAATTATATACATCTGAGACTTTCACGGGCTTTATGGTGAAAGTCTTACTTATTGATAGGAGACTTTATGAAATTAACTAAAATGCATGGTCTCGGCAATGATTTTATCCTCTTTGCTGACCCAAAAGGGACTGAAAAAGATTACACAGATCTCGCTATTCGTCTTTGCGATCGCCGCACAGGTATTGGCGCTGACGGTCTTGCCATCCTAGTTCCTTCTGAAACATGCGATGTACGCATGCGCATCATCAACTCCGATGGTAGTGAAGCAGAAATGTGCGGCAATGCCATTCGTTGCTTTGCCAAATACGCTTACGAACACGGTGAAACTACGAAAGAGACTTTTACCATTGAAACCTTGGCCGGTGTAATGAAACCTACCTTAACTATCGAAAATGGTATAGTCACACAAGTTACTGTAGATATGGGCAAGCCATTCTTTGCATCCCAAGACATTCCGATGGATGTAAATATGGATAAGGTTATCGACGTAGATCTCGATGTAAACGGCGAAACCGTAACGGTCAGCTCCGTATTGCTCGGCGTGCCTCATACAGAGGTGTATATCAATGACATTACAAAGGCGCCTGTAACGACACAAGGTCCTATCATTGAAAAACACGATGCATTCCCATCCAATACGAATGTTAACTACATCGAGGTAGTAAATGATAAGCACATCAAGGTTCGCACATGGGAACGCGGTGCAGGTGCTACACTGGCATGTGGTACAGGTTCTTGTGCCTCTGCTGTTATGTCCTTTGAAAAAGGCTTAACCGGTCGGGAAGTCGATGTAGAGCTTTATTTAGGAACATTACATATTTCATACTTGGAGGATGGCACGGTGCTCATGACTGGCCCGGCTGAGGAAGTCTTCGAAACAGAACTTCCTATCGATTAAGATGAAGTGGTTACAACTCATATTAAATGTGTTTCTAAAGTATCAACAAGGCCGTTCTCTAATGCCGAAAAATACAGAGTCGCTCATAGGTTTACTCATATCTATCCTCGTCATTATCATCGCCGTAGCTAACGGTATTGCTATTGGTTACGCCTTAATAGTGGTATGGTGCATCATGGCCTATGTATTCTATCGCAAAGGATACCAACCAAAAGAACTGCTAAACCTATCATGGACAGGTGCTAAAACCTCGATTGTGGTAATGCAAATATTCTTGCTTATCGGTTGGCTCATTGCTATGTGGCAAGCAGCGGGCATCATCCCTATGATTATCGCCACCGGCATCGACTTGATTGATCCGTCCCTCTTTATTGCTTGTGCCTTCTTATTAACAGCCATTGTTAGCATGCTATTAGGTACAGCTCTCGGTACTGTAGGCACCATAGGTATTGTACTCATCACGATGGCAAGAGCCGGTAATATTCCAGAGAATATCGTAGCTGGTGCCATTATAGCCGGTGCATACTTTGGTGATCGCAACGGCCCATTATCATCTAGCGCATCACTGGTAGCAGCCTTAACACATACTAAGGTTTCTAGTAATATACCACTTATGTTTAAAGCGGGACTACCTGCACTTGTTATTTCTACAGTGCTCTACCTAATACTGTCCCAGTGGTTCCCTCTAAACTATGAAAATAGTTTGTTATCCGATACAATCCATTTTATCTTCAATATTGATTGGACATTGTGGATTCCAGTGATTATCGTCATCGGTTTATTGCCTTTGAAAGTATCTATCCGTTGGCCTATCGGCGTCAGCGCATTAGCCGCAGCCATTCTGGCTTATACTAATCAAGGGGCTACCCTTTCCGATTTAGGCTGGTATACCTTAACGGGCTTTGAACTACCACATTATAATCCTCTAGCAGATATTATTCACGGCGGTGGATTGCAAACTATGTTCATCCCTACATTATCCATCTTTATGGCCACTGCCATTTCTGGTATGCTCGAAGGCATTGGCTTCTGGAATGATGTTAGACAACTATTAGAGCGAGCTAAAACAAGGAGCGATGTATTTTCTGCCAATGTAGGCCTCGCACTCTTAACCGGCGCTGTAGGTTGTAGCCAAGCTATTGCGGTTGTAATGACACATTCTATTATGCGCATTACCTACGCTCAACGGGGTATTCAAGATGAAGATGTGATGCTCGACTTTGAAAACAGTGGCATTCTCATTGCTCCACTATTACCATGGAACATCGCTGCTTACGTACCTGTAGTTATGATGGGTACTAGCACAGCTGGCTATGTACCATTCGCCTTCTTCCTATACCTCGTACCACTCCTTTACTGGTTACGACTACGGAATCAAGATCAACCAATTATACGCTAATTACAAGATTAGCCAATCATACGCTAATTACAGGATTAGCCAATCAGAGGCTAATTACAAAATTTGCCAATCGCAGGCTAATTAATTTATCTTATCAAGGGGAATTTGTATGATTTACACCATTACCTTTAACCCAGCCCTCGATTATATCGTACGCCTTGAGCAACTCAAGACTGGTACCATTAATCGTACAACTCAAGAATACGTTCTTGGTGGCGGCAAGGGTATCAACGTATCTATCGTGCTCAACAACTTGGGCATGGATACTACGGCACTCGGTTTCATCGCCGGCTTTACTGGTGAAGAAATCGTTACGCAGCTCAATAGCTTCGGCGTAAAAGAAGATTTCATTCGCCTCCGCCAAGGATTAACCCGCATCAATGTTAAGGTGAAAGCCTCTGATGAAGAAACAGAGATCAACGGTCGTGGCCCAATCATTGGATCCGACGAATTAGAAGCGCTCTACAAACAGCTCGACGCATTGACTGAACAAGATACACTAATCCTGGCAGGCAGTATTCCTTCTAGCTTACCTAGCGATATGTACGAGCTCATTATGGAGCGCTTGCAACATAAAAACATTCGCATCGTTGTAGATGCTACAAAGGATTTACTTACACGAGTATTGCCATATAAACCGTTCTTGATAAAACCTAACAATCATGAACTTAGCGAAATTTTTAATCGCCCCCTTTCTACAAAGGAGGACCTCGTAGAAGCTGCCAAAGCATTACAAGAGAAAGGCGCACAGCATGTGCTTATCTCTATGGCTGGTGATGGAGCTATCTTGGTCGCAGCTGATGGCACTGTATATACGAGCCCTGCCCCTAAGGGGACACTCGTAAACTCTGTAGGCGCTGGCGACTCCATGGTAGCAGGCTTTATTACAGGCTTTGAAAAGACAGGCGATCTACAAGAGGCACTGTACTGGGGTATCTCCAGTGGTTCTGCCTCCGCTTACTCTGAAAACCTCGCTACACTGCCGGAAGTAGAAGCATTACTTTCACAAGTACGAGTTAACTAGTTTTACATTTTATTTGCATCAAGGAGTACACATATGCAAATCACTGATTTATTAAAACCTCAATCCGTCCTGCTAAATGCAGACCCTGTTACAAAGGCTGACGCTATTTATACCTTAGGGGAGTTAATGGAAAAAGGCGGCAACCTCATCGACAAAGGTGAGTACTTAGCAGCCGTGTTCGCTCGTGAAGAATCTGGCTCTACTGGCCTTGGCGACGGCATCGCTACACCGCATGCTAAATCCGCAGGCGTAAAAGAAGCAGGTCTTGCAGCTATGGTTGTGCCTCACGGCGTGGACTTCGAAGCGCTCGACGGTCAACCATCTCGTTTATTCTTCATGATCGCAGCTCCAGAAGGCGCAGCTGACACTCATGTAGAGGTATTGAGTCAATTAGCTATGATGGTTATCGACCCTGATTTCAAAGAAGCCCTCATCGCTGCACCAACTGTAGAACGTTTCTTGGAACTCGTAACAGCTAAAGAGCAAGGTAACTTTGACCCATCCGTTGAAGGTTTCATCAAAACGGCAGAACCGCAAGCAGAGGAAACTGAAACATCTGACGCTAGCACACCAGCTGTAGCGGCTGGAACGGCTACAGCAGTTGAAAAAGTCACTGTAGACAACCCACATTACGATGTATTGGCGGTAACTGGTTGCCCTACTGGTATTGCTCATACCTACATGGCTGCAGAATCTTTAGAACGCAAAGCCAAAGAAATGGGCATTTCCTTAAAAGTTGAGAAAAATGGTGCTTCTGGCGTTAAAGATGCTCTTACAGCTGAAGAAATCGCTCATGCTAAATGCATTATCGTCGCTTCTGACCGCCAAGTAGAAATGGCGCGCTTCAATGGCAAACCTATGATTCAAACAAAGGTTGCAAACGGCATCAATAAAGCAGAAGAGCTTTTAACAGAAGCCATGGCTGGTACAGCAGCTGTATACCAAGCATCTGCAGCAGACCGCGAAGCTGCTGAAACTGCTGCTAGTGCATCTGACAGCGTAGGTCGTCAAATCTACAAACACTTGATGAACGGCGTATCTCACATGTTGCCATTCGTTATTGGTGGCGGTATCTTGATTGCTCTCGCCTTCTTGTTCGACACATTAGATCCTGCGAATCCTAAGAACTTCGGTTCCGGCAATCCTCTTTCTGCATTCTTAATGCAAATTGGTGGTGCTTCCTTTGGCTTCATGTTACCAGTATTGGCTGGTTACATCGCTATGAGTATTGCGGACCGCCCAGGTCTTGTAGCTGGTTTCGTTGGTGGCTTATTGGCCAACCAAGGCGGCTCTGGCTTCCTTGGCGCATTGATTGCCGGCTTTGCAGCAGGTTATTTAGTATTATTAGTTAAGAAATTAGTATCTGGTTTGCCTCAAGCTTTAGAAGGTACAAAACCAGTCCTCTTCTACCCTGTACTGGGCGTATTGTTCATAGGTTTAGCTATAACCTTCGTAATCAACCCTCCTGTATCCGCGCTTAACCACTGGTTAATGGACTCCTTACAATCCATGGGCACTACTAGCCGCTTATTGTTAGGTCTCATCTTTGGTGCTATGATGTCCGTTGATATGGGCGGTCCTGTAAACAAAGCAGCTTACGTTATTGGTACTGGTGCACTTGCTACTGGTGAATATGGTATTATGGCTGCTGTCATGGCAGGTGGTATGGTTCCTCCATTGGCAATTGCGCTTTGTACTACATTCTTCCCTAGCCGCTTCACAGAAGCAGAACGTAAATCTGGTATCACTAACTACATCATGGGTCTTTCCTTCATCACAGAAGGTGCTATCCCATTTGCAGCGGCTGATCCAGTTCGCGTATTGCCAGCTTGCATTATCGGTGCTGGTACAGCTGGTGCGTTGTCCATGTTCTTCGAATGTACACTACGCGCTCCACACGGCGGTATCTTCGTAGTACCTACAATCGGCAACCCACTTCTTTACCTTGCATCCATCGCAATCGGTTCCGTTGTGGCTTGTATCATCTTGGCACTATTAAAACCAAGCCTTAAAAAATAATTGTGAAAGCTAGTATTATACTAGCACATATAGTAAAAACGTACATAGGCTAAATAAGTACATATAGCAAAAGGACTAGAACAAAATGTTCTAGTCCTTTTCTTATGTAAACTATCGACTTACATCATCATAAAATATGCCAAATACTTTCTTAAAAACTCGGTTTGCAACGTGATAGCTTTCAAAATCAAAGTCTGTAGGCGTTAAAAATGTAACATGCTCATACCCTTTATAACCTGGTTGTGTAGGTTTACTTTCACCATTAAGAGTATAATCCTGTTGAGCCTTAACAGTACCTACAATACCAGATTCATCCATTTTAAGATTCCATATATCATTTAAACTAAAATCAGGAAATCGTTGTTTAAACTCTGGCATTTTTGCTACTAAATTGGCAAAAGAATAATTTAGGTTATAGTCATACCGAATTGTGTATTCCCGAATCAAATCTGAAGACGGTAATACAACGTATATCTTAGTCTCTATACTTTTTGTACGTGCATCGGTAGATATATCTCGAAGTGTGCTCAACTCAATATATTTACCATCTCCACCACCAGTATCACCTTTAGATATAATGTGTTCGAAACGGCTAGTATCTTGTAATTCAGCATTAGAAACTGCTTTCACAGAATTAACGGAAACATAGCATACGCATAAAATAGCCATTAAAATTAAGATACGTTTCATAAGACACCTCATTTCACCACAATATCATCAAAATGCTGCTGATATGCAACGACAAACATGGCATCTGCTATAGCAAAGAGACCTTGATCGGAACGACTACGATCTAAAGGTCGTAATTGGTGCACTAAAGGAACTGTACTACTAACCTCAATACCATCCCCATTAAATCGCTTCACCTCTCGTAAGTCAATTTGTATGCCAGAATCATCTTGTGCTGCCTTTATAACCGCATACATAGATGGGGATGGCTGTACTATTTGACTGGCGTGAATTAAAGAACCTAGTGAATAATTAGTATTATATGTGGCCGTTACTTCATATTCAGTAATAAACGTACTACGAGTATATGTATAAACGGTATAAAAAGTACCTTTTAATTTATAATGTGGCGCTGCGTATTCTAGTGCTTCAACAGAGTAAGTGTTTAAATAGTTTATTAGCCTATCCTTTGGATAAGTACCTTGATAGGGATCGGTTTTTTGATATACATTTTTAAACTGTGGTGAACTATTTAACTCATTAATCGATATAGCTTGTATCTGTATGGTAAAAGCACCCAGCACCATACAGGCTAATAAGAATTTTCTAAACATATTCTCTCCTTTATCATCAAAACTCAGCTAAATTACCAAAAGCATATCATATTTTATGGAAAGATGTATACATACGAAAAAGGCCATTTTAAATCATTATAGATAATATAAAAGTAATGATCGCTATTCTACGTACTTTAAATTTATTTATATTTTTCTAAGTTTATCTTCTTCGCACTCATCCAGTATTTATCTATACTTCTATAAATTGTACAAATATATCGATTTATGTTAAACTATATAAATATAAATAAATTTTAAAATTATAAATTGTTTTTTCAAATCTAGTTCGGAGAGTAATTCATGAAATCATCTAGGAAACGTAAGGTTACTGCTGCATTTTTTGCAGCTGCAGCGTTGGGTGGTGTTGCCCACGCAGCCCCTACCCTCAACATGAATGATTTGGTAGGTTCGAACACTACCACTGAATCAACGGCTCAAGGCAATAATAATATTGCTACTCCAGTCGTACGACCTATGGCAACTCAGCCTACCCCTGTAACTACACAATCAGTTCCAAAGGTAACACCATTAATACCGCGTGTACGTCCAGTGCCTGTAAATGATATTGCAAAAGCTTTATCAGATCAACAACGGACCGTTTCACAACCACAATATGTTGTTAACAAACAAACTAATGCTGTCTTGGAACCAACATTGGCCATGCATAGCTTGATGAACGTACAACGTAAAACTGAACCTGTTACAGTACAAAAACAAGTTGATGGCAAACAGCAAGTACAAACGACACAGGTACAACGTACTCCTGTAATGGTTCAACAAGAATCTACAACACCTTTAGTTATTGCTAATACAACTCAAACTAAAGCCGTTGTAGCAAAACAAAAATTAACTATTCGAGATATTCAACGTGCAGAACGTGAAAGATTAGCTCAATTAGCAGCAGAAGAAGCCGCACAACAAGCAGGTACAAACCAAGTTGATCAGCAAATGGTTGCCCAAAAACAAGCTGAAGCTCAGCGTCAAGCAGCAATTCTAGCGGAACAACAACGTCAAATAGCTATGCAAGCGGAACAGCAACGGGTTGCCCAGCAACAAGCTGAGGCTCAACGTCAAGCTGCTATGCAAGCAGAACAACAACGTTTAGCTACCGAGCAAGCTGAAGCTCAACGTCAAGCGGCTCTAAGAGCCGAGCAAGAGCGTATCGCTGCACAGCAAGCTGAACAAGCTCGTATCGCTGAAGCTCAACGTCAAGCGGCAGAGCAAGAACGTCTTCGTATCCAAGAAGAACAACGCCGCATTGCACAACAACAGGCCGAAGCTCAACGCCAAGCAGCTATACAAGCGGAACAACAACGTATTGCTACAGAGCAAGCTGAAGCTCAACGTCAAGCTGCTTTAAAAGCTGAACAACAACGTATCGCTGCCGAGCAAGCTGAAGCTCAACGTCAAGCGGCCTTAAAAGCTGAACAACAACGTATTGCTGCAGAGCAAGCTGAAGCTCAACGCCAAGCTGCCTTAAAAGCTGAACAAGAGCGTATCGCTGCACAGCAAGCTGAAGCTCAACGCCAAGCGGCTTTGCAAGCCGAACAACAACGTATTGCTGCAGAGCAAGCTGAGGCTCAACGCCAAGCTGCTTTAAAAGCTGAACAACAACGTATCGCTGCTGAACAAGCTGCTCGCCAACGTGCAGAAGCTGCTGCTAAAGCTGAGGCAGAACGTGAAGCGGCGCTCAAAGCTGAACAAGATCGCATTGCAGCACAACAAGCAGAAATGGCTAGACAAGCTGCAATCAAAGAAGAGCAGGAACGTTTAGCTGCTGAGCAACTAGCAAAAGAAGAAGCTGAATCCGCTGCTAAAGCTCAAGCTGAGGCAGAAGCAAAGGCTAAAGCCCAAGCTGAAGCTGCTGCTAAAGCTCAGGCTGAGGCAGAAGCAAAGGCTAAAGCACAAGCTGAAGCAGAAGCTAAAGCACAAGCTGAAGCTAAAGCTAAAGCCCAAGCTGAGGCAAAAGCTAAAGCTCAAGAAAATAAATTGCCTCAATCTTATATAGATGCTCGTAATGAAGCTTCCACAAAAGGTGCTGGTGTAACAGAAGAGAAAAACATTCTTTCTCAACCAATAGAACCACCATTGCAAGCCGATACATCTGCTAAGATTAGCCTTGCTTTCGACGTGAAAAATTACGAATCCATGTCTTCTACAGTAGATAATAAGGAAATCAAATATCGCGCCTTCGAATATATCCCTTACGTGGCTAATCCAATCGATATCGATCAACAGTACATGAACATTTATATACCAGAAGAATACTTCAACAATGGCACTGTAAACGGTTACAATACGCAAACTGCCCCTATCTTTATGCCAAATGCGGTAGGTGGTTATATGCCAAGCCAAGCTATGACTCCAAAAGTGGAAAATGGCAAACCTAATAGTGTTCTTTACGCATTATCCCGTGGCTATGTAGTAGCTTCCCCGGCTACCCGTGGTCGTACAAATAAAGCATCCGATGGCAACTTTATCGGTAAAGCGCCTGCAGTTATTGTTGACTTACAAGCTGCTACAGCATACTTACATGCTAACGATTCCACAATGCCAGGTAATGCAAACCGTATCATCACTAATGGTACAAGTGCTGGTGGTGCTGTATCCTTATTGCAAGGTGCCACTGGTAACAACTCTGACTTCCAACCATATTTACAAGCATTAGGTGCTGCTACCGCGGCAACCAATGTATATGCAGTTTCTGCCTATGCACCTATTACAAACCTTGATGCAGCTGATATGGCCTATGAATGGAGCTATAAAGGTATTACATCTTTCAATAAAGTAACGATGGGCCAAGGTGAATTGCCTCAAGCCAACGTAGGTGGTAATACAGCTCCTCCGCAACGTACAATGCAACGTGTAAACATGAATGCTGATGATGTAGCATACTCTAACTTACTAAGTGAACACTTCCCAGAATACGTAAACAATTTACAATTGCATGACTCTATGGGACGTGTATTGAAACTAGATAAGAATGGCAATGGTACTTTCAAAAATTATGTAAAAGCATTCATCATCGATGCAGCAAATAAAGCACAAGCTAAAGGTACTGATTTATCTAAACATACATACCTTGTACGAGATAATAAAACAGGCGCTATTAAAGATATTAACTGGGAGGCTTATAATCAATTTGTAAGCCGTTCTAAAGCTCCAGGTGCATTCGACTCCCGTTCTAATGACTCTGGCGAGAATAACTTATTTGGTACAAGTACAACAGATAACAATCACTTTACAATTACTGCTGCATTACACGATACAACACCTAACCAAGATGTATACGTAGAAAATGCTAAAATCGTTACTATGATGAATCCAATGAACTATCTCGGTTCTCCAGCAGCGACAAATGCACGCTACTATCGTATCCGCTATGGTACAGCCGATAGCAATACATCCGTAGCCATCCCATTGATCGTAGGTACACGTGCTCAAAACCTTGGGTACAACGTAGATATGGCAACACCATTTGATGTAGACCATTCTGGCGACTACGATTTAGACGAATTATTCAACTGGATGGACAATATCGTTAAAAACGGTAGATAATAACAACTAAATACATACCATAACAAAAAAGGAGCTATCTAGTAGCTCCTTTTTCTTATATAAAATTATAACATTAGAAAAAGCCCCTCTACCGAGGGGCCTTACTATATCAGGAAAGACAGATTATTGCTTTCACTAATCATATTCTATTATACTTCTGGGAATAATGCAGTGGACAAGTAGCGTTCGCCTGTATCAGGAAGAATTACTACAATGTTTTTACCTTTATTTTCAGGGCGTTTTGCCAATTCTTGAGCGGCCCAAAGAGCTGCACCAGAGGAAATACCAACTAAGATACCTTCTGTATGTCCAAATGCTTGAGATGTAGCGAATGCATCATCGTTAGTTACTTGGATTACTTCATCGTAAATATTAGTATCCAAAGTATCAGGAATGAAACCAGCGCCTAAGCCTTGGATTTTGTGAGGACCAGGTTTGCCATTGGACAATACTGGGGAATCAGTTGGTTCAACAGCTACAACTTTTACGTCAGGGTTTTGTTCTTTTAAATAACGACCTGCACCAGTCAAAGTACCGCCTGTACCAACACCAGCTACGTAGATATCTACTGTACCATCTGTATCTTGCCAGATTTCAGGACCAGTTGTTTTATAGTGAATTGCTGGATTTGCTTGATTTACGAATTGACCTGCTTCGATAGCACCAGCAGTAGCAGTTACGATTTCTTTAGCCTTTGCAATAGCGCCTTTCATGCCAAGAGAGCCATCAGTCAATACAAGTTGAGCACCATAGCCAAGCATCAATTTGCGGCGTTCGATGGACATTGTTTCAGGCATTACAATAACTACTTTATAGCCAAGAGCTGCACCAACCGCAGATAAGCCAATACCTGTGTTACCAGATGTAGCTTCTACGATTGTACCACCTGGTTGTAATTCACCAGACTCAACAGCTGCTTGAATAATTGCTGCAGCAATACGATCTTTAACAGAGCCACCTGGATTAAAGTATTCCAATTTAGCAAAAATATTTGCATCTGCGCCATATTTTTTACCAAAACGTGTAGCTGCTAACAAAGGTGTTTTACCAATTAATTCAACGAAAGATTTTGCAATATTAGACATAATAGTCACTCCTTATTAAATAGAACCATCCCAATTGTCATATTTTGTATCAAGTTTAGCGTAAGTTCCATCAATTACATCTTGAAGAGTTACGTTTTCTAGATAATCATGAATATAGTTTTGTAATCCTGCCCAGAAACCAACAGTTCTTTCATTGATTACTGTATCAGTACTCACCCCTTCATCAAGAGTGGAGATGATAGCCATGGATTCTTCCGTGGCAAGCAAAATTTCAATAATAGTGTACTCTTTAGGGCTTTTAGATAAGCGATAGCCTCCGTATTTACCACGAATACTATCCACTAGGTTAGCGGCACCCAAACGAGCCACAATACCCTCAAGGTATTTCTCAGATATACCTTGTCGTTCTGCAACGGATCGCAAGGAAACTGGTTTATCCTGACCTTGCTCTGCTAAATCGATGAGAACCATCAATGCATAGCGACCTTTTGTGGAAATCCTCATATATCTTGCCTCTCTTTGTAAAAGTTAGTGCTAACACACCCCATGTTATAAAGCACTTATCCTACTTCATTTATAAAACCTTGTGTATCACTAGGAATTAATTTCATTATAGACCACTAAATCTAAAAATGCAAGAACTTATTTCCTACTTTTACAAGGGGGTATTTAAAATCCTTATATTTATTGGCCTAAGCCTTTATTATTAATTTATTTTATTCTATTATTAGACTTGCAATCACACCTATCGCTACATTAACTATTTTACATAACACAAAAGGACCAGCCCGGAGGCCAGTCCTTTTGCGTATAGTTTGTAGTTTGTTATATGAGGTTTACCATGATG
>ERZ773263.1058-NODE-1058-length-17357-cov-14.760721_pt1 | contig 17357 bp, 7 predicted proteins | sample MGYA00511076_ERZ773263 | MGnify/ENA primary metagenome ERZ773263 (study PRJEB29015, sample SAMEA2738155) | human oral metagenome | biome: human oral; feature: human-associated habitat; material: saliva | place: China | collected 2195 ... | reverse complement strand
GCTGCAGACGCTCAGAGCTGTGCCCCTTTGGCCCCAGCTTCCCCGGCTGCGCGCTCATCTGATGAAAATGTAATAAATACTGCAACAATAATAAGGCCAATACCAACGATATCAACCACTGTAGGTACCTCCCCAAAGAACAGCCCGATAATCGTAGCAACCGCAGGGCTTATCGACTGCATCACGGAGAATTTGCTGGGAAGCGTGCGCCGCATAATAAACAGGTCAAAAATATATGGCAGGAATGACGCGCATAACGCCACACAAAACATGAGGGCTATCAGCGCAGGTGTCCCCCACGGCCGGTGCAACCACGTTGCCGAGGGCTGGGGATGGATAACGCTATTGATACCGGGGAGCATAAGGAATACCGACTGTGCTGCGAAACCGATAGTAAGGGCTATTGTCATACTGTCCAGAGGGCGCCCACCGAGTGCAATGCGCCTGCCGGAGATAATATAAGTCCCCCACAGAACCCCGCTGATCAGGATTGCCGCCAGCCCTGCCAGGGATGTCCTGTTCTGCGAGGCAAAAGAGCTCCAGCTGAGCGTAACGATCCCGCATACCGCAATAATTATCCCCACGTATTCGCGCCAGTGCCTGCCTGTCATCACTGCAACGGCGAGCGGCCCGATAAATTCTATAGCGACTGCCACACCTACATTGAGTGTGCCGATAGCCATGTAAAACGTGGTGTTCATGAACACAGATGAAATGCCCAGCGCTGCCAGCCACAGCCAGCCGCGTGCATGTGTGGGGAGTATCTCTGTAAATTTTTTCCATGGTTTACGCCATACCCATAAAAAGAGCAGCGCAAAACCGACACGCCACCATGCTGCGGGAAGAGGGGCAATCTGCGTGAAAGCAAGTTTCGCCACCATTGTTGCAGCAAAAATTATGATGGACTCAATAACCGTTAAAACAACGACCGGTACATCATTAAAAAACCTTATCGCGAGCTTTCTCACAAGAATACTCTACAGAAACCTCGGATATCCAGGGGTGTCCGACACGCCGCGGAAAGATCAGTTATTTTTATAATCCGTTATATCAGATATGCAGATATGCCGGCTGCCGCTAGCTGCAGGCGTTGAGGCTGTACCGTCGTATGAGCAGATCAGCAGCTCCCGGCTGCAGGGGCTGCGCCGGCAGTATGGGCAGTACCGGCAGTACCAGTGATCTCCAGGATCATTACTACCGCAGAAGCAACAGGCCCGTCATGGCTCAAAGATACATGGATATCAATATATGGTGATGCCCCGCAGCCGGCTTCCCCGCGGCTGTTTTCTTCCCTGCCTTCGATACCCCCCTCTCCGTTCCCAGCACGCACACCCAGGCTGCGGCTGAGATACTGCTCCATTTCTGCAGAAAGGGTGATATGCGGTACGCCCCTGTTGTCTGAAACGACTTCCACTTCCCTCCATGGGAAGTTATCCACAGTGTACGGATAAGTGTAAGGCGCCCGGGTGCTTGGGGTCGGAATACCGGCTTCCCCAGCGCTGCTGCCAGTCCCTCCGCTGCGGCGTGACAGAGCCTCGCACCATGCTTTGAGGAATGCTTCTTTGCCCGCCCAGCGCGCAGCCAGATGGGCAGCTATTTTATCCCCTTTAGCAGCACTGCGCTGCTGGGACTGGCGTATTTCACGTACCGAAAAGGCGCAGGCGAGAAACTCGGACTCCGGCGCAGCACACTGTGCAGAAAATTCCTGCACACTGACCACGTCATGCCCAAGACCTGCCACGATATACCGCGGCCCCTGCAGCTCCTGCGTCCCCTGCGCCGGATAAGGAAGTCCGTGCTGCGCAGACGGAGGAGTATCCTGCCCCCCAGCCTGCGCAGTATCGTGCATATTATTGTGCATTCCTGAATTCATAATACCCATTATCTGCCAGACGTGCCTGAGGGTCAAGCAGCATAGCCTTTTCCGCCTCGTGGGAATCATAATGGCGGGAATCCTCGTGGAAGCGGCGGTTATCGATCAGCTCAAACAAAGGTTTCCTGCCGATCATACCATCCCTGCGGTGGCGGCCGCCCTCAGCAAGGCGCTTATTGGCCCTTCCTTTCCATGTACGGAGGACATCCTGCCCATAAGCATGCTCTACCGCTGCTTCAAAAGCACCAGGATGGACAAGCGCTATGAAGCCCGACACATGACCAAACCCTAGGGAAGTGACCAGGCCGGCCTTGATAGTGTGATGCGCCTTGCCCAGATCCAGAGGCCTGCGCAGCCAGACCATAAGGTCATCGCCCGCAAGCTTGGGGTCTACGCAGTCCAGGGATGCATTAGCCGGGATAATACCCGATGCGAACACCTGGACCAGGCCGTTTATCTGGAAGATAGCCGCCCCTCCCTTGGCATGGCCGGTAAGGGTCTTCTGAGAAATAACATACAGAGGGTTGCCTTCGGACCTGCCGATAGCATGCGCCAGCGTGTTATGAAGTTCAGACTCGTTAGGGTCATTAGCATTCGTTGACGTGTCATGCTTGGAGACCACAGCTATATCATCCGGGGCGATACCCAGTGCAGCAAGCTGACGGACAAGCGCCGAATCACGGCCGCCGCGGGCCGCTGCAAGCGCCCCAAGCCCAGGGGCGGGGATCGATGTGTGGGCGCCGTCTGCGAACGAGTTAGCGTACCCGACGACGGCTGCAACCGGAAGGCCGAGTTTCATGGCCAGGTCACCGCGCGTGATGAGTATGGTCCCCCCGCCCTGGGCTTCGAGGAATCCTCCTCGGCGGCGGTCGTTCGCCCTGGAAAAGAACCTGCTGTCAATACCTTTGCCGTACATCTCCTCAGAGTTGGCCGTGGCATTCATATCGCCGAAACCGTTTACAGACTCGACGCCAATATCATCGATCGCACCGGTAACAACAAAATCTGCCTTGCCGAGCTTAATCTTATCAACGCCCTCCTCAAGCGATACGGCTGCAGTTGCACAGGCGGATACCGGCTGTATCATATTGCCGTAACCGCCAACATAGGACTGCATTACATGTGCCGCAACAACATTAGGCAATGCTTCCTGAAGGATATCCGTCGGGTACGCCTGGCTCAGATAACGGTTTACATACAGCTGCCGCATGGAATTCATGCCGCCGAAACCGGTGCCCTGCGTTGAAGCGAGCATTGACGGATGTATGGACTGGAGTATTTCTGAAGGCGAGAAACCTGCGGAAATAAAGGCATCGACCGTGGTCACAATGTTCCATAGGGCGATTGGGTCCACGGAATCGACCATAGATGCCGGTATACCCCACTTGCGCGGATCAAAGCCCTTCGGGAACTGCCCGCCCACAGTCCGCGTCATGACTGCACGCCGCGGCACGAAAGCGGAAGCACCCTGCGTACGTGTAACGAGCCATTCATCCGACCCGTCATCATGGCGGATAACAGTATGCTCACTGTCAGCATCCATATATTCACGCGCCGCAGCCTCATTCGCCACACTGAACGTGACGTCGTGGTCGAGGAAAACTTCCGCAGACTTGCTGTCAGTCCCATGAAGATAATCCGACCCCATGCCGTCATCGAACGGGCGGATGCCGCTCCGCGCTACAACATCGTCATGGAATTTTTCGTAAATATCCTCTTCCGCGATGAGGTTGCCGTCAGCATCGATCCAGCCGGGTTCGGGAGAATCCTGCCATGAGATGAGGCCCATATTCCATGCCAGTTCCAGCACACCTTCAGCACTCAGGTCAACGGTACCGTCCGCTGCAATGCCCAGTTCGGCATCACGGCGGGTACGCCCGGAACCCCATGTACCCAGTTCGCCGATGGAAACAATAACTACCTCATCTTCAGGGCGGGCAGTCACGGAATCCCATTCACCCATCCTGACCTCAGGCTGCTGCGGTGTATGGAGGGTGGGAAGGGCCTTGACTTCAGAAGTATCTTTACGGGTGTTTTCTGAAGCCGCCTCTGCAGAAGCACCAGCCTTTGCAGAAGGATCCGGGGCAATCCCTGCGGGAGAACCCGGAGTGTCCCCGGCCTCTAAGGAGGCTCCGGACACATTTTCCGGAACAGTGCCGGCATCGCTATGCTCTCCGCTGCTGTCAGTTTCGGGTCCGGTACCTGATCCGGCCAGGGCTTCCTCGCGCAGCTGGGACATATCGATATCCAGAGACCCCATTCCGCCTGTAAGGTCAGCCTCGACAGGATCCTGTTCAGCCTGCTCGCGGGCTTCTGCCGAAGACAGCTTAAGGAGCTCGGCTGCTATCTCTTCAGTGCTGTAGGTCCGGACCCCCCGGCGTTCAATAGCCTCGACAAGCGGATCGTTCCCGCCCATCAGGCCGGTACCGCGTACCCAGCCGATCCGCGGATGGGCAAAGGTAACGGTGCCGGACCAGTCTTTTTCGACCCGGGACCGGTTGACTATGGCATCAAAAGCACTCTTGACTTCGCCGTATGCGCCGTCACCGCCAAGGGTGCCGCGATTAGGCGATCCCGGAAGCACCACATGCAGGCGATGGTCCACATCGGTGTCCGCCCCAAGAACGCCCAGCCGGGAGATAAGCCTCTCGACCCCCCAGAGCATAAGCCTGGCTTGGGATTCAAAAAGCTCGCCGGAATCAGACAGCGTGCCGTGAACGCCGGGCGCAGCGAACGGGAACAGCAGCGTCGGGGCGTATGCCGGTTTGACCACAGTGGTTGTTGCGCCATGGGTCTCTTTCTGCTCATTGCCTACCCACGCAGCAAGCGCATCCACATCGCGGTAGCTGGACAGGTTTGCCGGGACTATCCACAGGCGTGCTTCCCCCGCGGCATGCGTACGGTATATCTCTTTAGCCCACTGGATGAAACCGGTGTCAAAAGAATAGCTTGTTGCAATAACAGTCGCGCCGCCTGCAAGCAGCTGGGCAGCCACCTGGCCTGCGATCGACTTTTCGGATGCGCCGGTAACTACAGCAATATCACGGGCGAACGGAAGCGTGCCGGCATCTTCCTGTGCAGAAGATACTGTACGCAAAGCCTCCCGGGATATACGGCCGAATGTTTCCGCATGGCGTGCAGCCTCTCCCCCGTGCAGCCTGGCCTGCTGTGCATACCATGCTGCCTGGCGGGCCACAGCCTCCCCTGCACCCGTATAGCTTTCCGCAGCGCATTGTTCATCATCGCCGTAATAGATATGCGCAAGGTCTTCGCGTGCACTGGCCCAGCGGTCGTCCAGAAGGACAGCTTTGCGCGCATCGAACCGCGGGGAAACGAGTTTCGGCCACTGCGGGCCAAGCTCGGCGTTGACCATATCAACGATTCCGCTGTTATCCTCGGTTTCCTCAGCAGGTCCTGAAGCCTTTATGCCAAGCTTGTCCAGGATAAAATGTGCTGCGGATGCAAGGATGCCTGATTCCCCTGTGATCTGCTCGGAGAATTCTTTCAGGGCAGCAGAATCCACCATCGCCCCAGCTCCGGCAGACTGTGCCGACTGCGGGGCTACCGTAACGCCATGGGCTGCAGCTACTGCCTGGACTGCTTTATCAATAAGCGCGTCAGCACCGGAAGTATTGGATACTGCGCCGACAGGAAGTGTGGCCAGATCGCCGCCGCGCGTGCTGGCACCCTCACGGGTCCCCAGAAGCAGTTCTGCAGTAACGAATGCTGCCCAGCCATCACCCAGGCCCCAGGCATCATGCACATGCTGCGCAATATGGGACTGTTTCACGCCTGCCGAACCGAACAGCTGGTGGATACGCTCCCGCACAGCGTCGGAAAGCACATGGCCGAAAGCCTTATACCGGGGAGCTGCCTTGGTTATAGTCGGCTCAAGCGCGCTGACAGCTGCTTCAGCAGCACCTTCAATGCTGGGGACACCCAGCTCTGCACTCATATCCATAAGCAGCTGGTTGCGCCGTGAAGATACGCCATTGGTCAGGGTATCAGTAGTGTCCTGTACCCCGATCTGGTCTGGACGGATCTTTGCGCTGTATGCTATCAGCGTCCTGATGCCGTCCCACGCTGTGAACGGGATATCTTCAGCAGGCGCGGCGCCGGAAGCGGGAACACCGGAAGCACCGGCAGCCGGCACAGCTGCAGTATTAGTATCTGCTGCCTTTGCCGGCGCTGCTGTACCCTGCCCGGCGGCAGGCGCGGTTGCCGGGCTGGCAGCCTCCCCAGCAGAAGCAGCCTCGGAAACACCCGGCTCGGTATCAGCCTCAGGTTCCGTCTGCTCAACAAGCGAATCCGGGTCATCGTCTGTCATATAGACACGCTTCTCATCGCGGCCTGCATTGAATACATCCACAGTTACGCCTGCAAACTCGGGGAGCAGCAGGGTGCGGGACCCGAGGTTCGCCAGCGTTGGGGAATTGCCAAGACCGACTTCAACATAATTTTCAACCCCAAGGCCGCCCCGCCCTTCAGGGGTGAACAGCAGGCTCTGGGTTTCGATCCACCGTACGGGGGACGCAAACTGCCAGCACAGGAGTTCGATAAGAAGGAGCCGTGCGAGTTTGCCTTCATCAGCGGCATATTCATTCCACCGATCATCATTGTCTGCAATCGTGCGCAGCTGTTCTGAAGGTACCACATCAAGGATAGCCCGGGCGAAATCGCGGGTCAGCTCAAATGGGCGTGCTACCAGGTTGGGGATATAACGCCCTACAAGCCGGCGGTACTTAATATCTTCAGGAAGCAGGGAATCCAGTTTTGAGCGGAACTCCGGGACACCTTTGCGCAGCAGGGTGGAATGGAACGGGACGTCAATGCCGGGGACCAGCATAAACGGCTTCTTGCCGCCCGCTTCACGCGCACGGCGGGAAGAGTCCTTCTCAAGCGCTTTCAGTCCGGCAATAGTCCCTGCTATTGCATACTGGGAGCCTGCAAGGTTATAGTTAACGATCTGCAGGAATTCACCTGACTGGCGTGATATGCCATCAATGTAACCGTTAACATGGGCATCATCCACACCGAACTGGTTCGGGCGCAGAGCCCCCATACGGTAATTCGACCGGCCCTGTGCATCGCGTTCAATAAGATGGTGCATGGTGGAGCCGCGGTGGAAGACCAGCTCAAGCTCTGTTTCCAGCGGGATTATCTGGGCAAAAGCGCTCAGTGCGTTATATTCCCCAAGGGAATGCCCGGCAAAATATGCGGGCTCGAAAATCATTCCCGCTTCACGCAAACGGGCGGTCTGCGCCTGGGCTACGGTTGCCAGCGCGACCTGGGTAAACTGCGTCAGGTTGAGCAACCCTTCGGGATGCCGGTATGTCACGCCGCGCGCGGTAAGCTCTTTAGGGTTATCGCGCACAACAGCAAGTATGGAGAAACCGAGCCTGCTGCGGGTAAGCCTGTCTGCGCGCTCCCACACCTGGCGGGCTGCCGGCGACTGCGCGCGCTCATCAAGCGTCATGCCCTGCTTCTGGATACCCTGCCCGGGGAACACGTAAGCCGACACATAAGGGCGGCATACAGCAGTAGCACGGGATACGGTCTCTTCACCGATGCGGCATGTCACTTCAATAACGATCCCGCCGTCATTGACTTTGCCTACGCGCTCAACGCTGATCTCAACGCGGTCATTCAGCTGGACCATACCGTACATGGCATACGTCCATCCTGCGATCTCATAGTGCGCACCCTTGGTATCTGCCGCCTGCACAACATGCTGCGCAGCCGCGGACAGCCACATCCCGTGGACCAGCGGGGCCTGGAGCCCCGATACACGCGCTGCACGGGCTGACGTATGGATCGGGTTGAAATCCCCTGATACACGCGCAAAGGCAGTCATATTATCCGGCGCCTGCACTGTAACGCGGCGCAGCAGACGGCGCGCAGCCGGGCGGATATCCGCCTTTATGCCGCCGTAATCAGGGGCGTCTTCAGGAAGCTGTGAAGAATAGACACGCCCGCGTATTGCGAAACGTTCTGTCTCATGGGCCAGTACAGTACCGTCCTGCCCGGCGTGCTCCACATGTATAGTGACCACACGCCCGGCTGAAGATTCCTGGAAATCCTCGGCCCAGCTCTTCAGATCTATACGCTGGCCATAATGCCCCTGCAGCTGTGCATCGCTGACAAGCAGCTCAACGGAATGGTCCAGATGGACAGCATTGAGCAGGCCTTCAATAATTGGGGTCTCCCCTACATAAACAGAGCCGAGCGCAGTATATATCGCAGGCCATGCCGGTCCCGTGAGCGCATCAGGGACAATACCTGAGGGGATGAGGGACTGCGGCAGATGGCCTGCGGTAGCACCCTCATGGTCATACCCCAGATTTGCGCTGAGCGTATAATGGGCAGCCGCTATACCGAACGGATGGGCTGCATCCTTTGTTTCAGGGGATATCTCAGGCATACGGTCAAGTACATCGCCTGTGACGGCAGTATTGCCGATACCGGCAGTCCCTGTAAGGAGTGTATAGATATGCCCCTTCAGGCGGTCACGGTCTACGACCGGCATGCGGAACGGATGGCCGTGGTCCACAATAAGCGGGATGACAATATGCCGCACGGCGTAAGGCTCCTGTTCACCGGCCCCATGCCGCCTTTCACCATCCCAGAATGTATCAAGATGGATATCAAGGTCATAAAACTCCTGCATCCCCTGTGTCCGGACATGCGTCAGCGTGTAGTGCGGGTCATCCCTGCGGGTATTGTACGCAGGATTGTCCATAACATGCCCGACCCATGAAATCGTTGGGGATTGGCGGATAAAGGCCTCGTCATCATCGCATCCTTCCTGGGCGGAAAGGCTGGCAGGGGTCCGGTACCCTTCTTTACTATCCGCAGCGCGGACACGGTCAGCAACGGCTTTATCAAAACGGGAGAGGATATCTACTACGGGCTCGTTCATTGTTGTGATGCCCGCAACAGAAAGCGGCCCGGGGATTATCCGTACAGAATCGGCGCTGTACCGGCTGTCTTCAGCCTGCCACAGCTGGTCGCGCCCCCACCAGCGCAGAAGGTCCCCGTCGATCACAGGGACAAACGGCAGCGGTTTCGGATACTCCTGGGACAGCTGCGGGAACCATGCGGCATCTGTGGCAGCCACATGGGCGGTATGAGACTCCGGGTATTCCCTGAGCAATATTTCCAAGGCCTGCTGCGGGTCTTCCACAGCCTGCGCATCAGAAAATACTGAGGTGAATGTGCCTTTATCCTGCTCATTGATACGCGCTTCAATACGGTGGAGGAGGTGCAGGAACCGCAGCCCGAAAGTCCTGTCTGCCCACGGGTAGGTCAGTTCCACAAAACGCTCGGCCCACTCATAGTAGGTCATATCTTCCACATCACCGAAATACGGCTTGGCAGTGCTGTCAAGCGCCTTGATGATCTCATCCCTGCGGCTTTCCAGCTCTTCAGGATGCTTCTCCAGATGCACGATCAGGCGCCCTGCGCGCGCAGAAGCATTTTCGATCTCATAAATATCAGCATGGAGATGGCTCAGCCCTGAAGACATGCCGCCGGCAACCCCTCCGCTGGGTACCCAGCTTTCCCCCAGCGGCGCAAATGGGTCCCCGTTCTTTTCAGTATCTGTGATCCCGGGCGTTTCCACAAGGAATTTCTTGACTTGCGGGCTTGTATGGGCTTCTTTCGCCGTCATCAGTGCGGTCCCCACAAGCACACCGTCAACAGGCATTGCAGGCAGGCCGTACTGCTCAGACCATTGGCCGGAAATATAATCTGCCGCACGCTCAGGTGTCCCGATACCGCCGCCGGCGACCAGGACGACATTATGCCGGGCACGGATATCCGCATATGTGCTTACCAGCAGGTCATCAAGGCTTTCCCATGAATGGTGCCCGCCTGCAGCACCGCCTTCAACTTCCATGATCACGGTAACCGGATCAGCTTCCTTCGCAATATCCAGTACCTGCCTGATCTGTGCAACAGTGCCGGGTTTGAAAACAATATAGGTGAACCCGTCATCATGGAGCTGCGTTATCAGCTCCATAGCTTCGTCAGCCTCAGGGATACCTGCTGAAATCACTACCCCGTCAACAGGGGCACCTGAGATACGAGCCTTGGATACTATCCGCTTCCCCCCAAACTGGAGGTTCCACAGATACCTGTCCATAAACATGGCGTTGAATTCTACGGATGTGCCTTCGTCAAGCAGGCTTTTAAGCCGCGCAATATTATTGTCGAACACTTCCTCAGTGACCTGCCCGCCGCCGGCGAGCTCGGCCCAGTACCCGGCGTTGGCCGCAGCCGCAGGAAGATCCGGCTCTACCGTTGTAGGGGTCATACCTGCTACCATAATGGGCGAACGTCCTGTCAGGCGGGTAAAGGCAGTACTGACTTTGTCACCGGCCTCAGTGCTGACAATATGCGGCGCAAACTGCGACCAGTCTTCAGCCGGTTTATACGTACGTCCAGGCGTAGCAAGGTCAAGGCGCTTGCCGGCACTTGCAGCGCTGACGACGCCGGCACCGGTGCCTTCAATAAGGGCTGCAGTAAGCTTTTCTGCAACGACGCCCGGGCCGTAGTCGATAAACCAGAGCGTCTGCCCGTCACGCTGGCTGCCTTCGCTGCCGGCCGCGGGCTCATCTGTGCTTCCGGAATCCGTGTCTTCGCCGTTGGCGGGGGCTTCCTTCCATGCACGGTAATCGCTGAGTATCCCCTCAATCTGGGCCGCCCAGTCAACAGTGTCAACGAGTACGGCCCGGGCCAGGCGCCGCGCATATCCGCCATCGATGCCGCACTCGTCAGCCCAGCGGCCGACAAGCTCCACCGCGTCTGCGAGTACCGGCGAATGGAAGGGGATCGATACCTCCAGATACTCCACTGACGGATCGAATACGCTGCCTCCCCGCACTTTCTGTTCACGCAGCTTCTGCTGGTGCTTATGCTCATTGTTTATGCAGGTTTCAAGCTTGCGCAGGTCCTCAGGATACCCCGATACCACATAGTTATCACGTGAATTTTTCACACCGATAACGATTTCGCCCCGACGCTCAGGGATCCGTGAAATAAGTACTTCGATCTGTTCGCGGGTGGCCCCTTTAACAGACAGCATAGGCGATGCATCCTTCACCGGGACGATCCCCTGCGCACCGGCAATACGGCTTCCCGCAGCGCCAATCAGGCGCGAAACAGCCAGTATGGATGTAATCTGCGCATCAGCCCCGGCCTGGGATATTTCGCCGCGGGCAAGGCGGCTGAGCACATCTACGATATCAGTTGACAGAAGCCCCTGTGAATGTCCGGCTGCCCTGACAAATGAACCGGAAGCAAAAGGCATCCCCAGCTCTTTCGAGTCTAGAAGGGCTGCCAGCTGTGCCAGTACAACTCCGGGCACACTGACCTCAGCATACCTAGCATCCCCCAGGATAAGGCTCTGCGATGCATAGGAGAAAAGGTCCAGGCGCCTCCCATAGACCGTCAGAAGCTCAGTTGCCGCAGGCTGCAGCAGCGCCTCAGCAGCAGCATCGTAGGCACGCAGCTGTTCGAGGAGCCGGCTGTTCTGTGCAGCCTCATCCACAGTGCTGGTCCATGGCGTTGACTGCCCGGCGAAAAGGAAAGCATGCGGCTGGGTATCCATAGAGGAAAAGAACGAGTTGTCCATTGTATTACCTTTTTCTGTATTATTTTTTTGCATTATCGGTTTCTTCTGTGCTTTTATTATTTATTTGCTGTAGATATTTCTTCTGTTACAATCTGCATCCCGCGTTTCTGCGCGTTTACAGAGGCTGGTTACCGTGCCTCCTCGCATACCGTGGCTGGGCTTTTTTATCTTTGAGCAGTTCAAGCGCCTGCGAAACAGCAGAACGGGTATCCTCGGGATCGATCATGCTGTCTATCTCTCCTATCTCCAGGGAAAGGTTGGCATTCACTGTGGTCTGCTCATATTCTTCAACGAGTTTCTGCCTTAGCCCGTCTACATCGCCGCCATCATCTGCAGTACGGCGGAGTTCCTTGCGGTGAAGGATATTCACGGCACCCTGCGCACCGAGGACGGCTATCTGCGAATTGGGCCAGGCGAGGTTGATGTCGGCGCCCATCGATTTCGACCCCATAACAATATATGCGCCGCCAAAAGCCTTGCGCAGGATCACAGTGACCAGGGGCACCTGCGCGTTGGCGTATGCATAGATCACTTTGGCACCGCGGCGGATAATGCCGGCATGCTCCTGGTCGCTGCCAGGCTTATATCCCGGGACATCCACGAGTGTAACAACAGGGACGTTGAAAGCGTCGCAGAGCCGGACAAAGCGGGCAACTTTTTCAGACGATTCAACGTCAAGGCTGCCGGCACGCACACAGGGCTGGTTGGCAACTATCCCCACACTGCGTCCGTTGATGCAGGCGAACCCTGTTACCACGCTTTGCGCAAAAAGCTCATGGACCTCAATGAATTCACCGTAATCTGCAATGCAGCGGATCACGTCAAGCACGTCATAAGGCTGACGGTCATTCTCAGGGACGATATGGCTTATACGTTCTGCTGCGAGGTCTTCTGCACGCCCCTCGGCATAAGCGTAGGAGGGAGGGGCGCTTTCGCAGCTGGAAGGCAGGTATGCCAGGAGCGTACGGGCATAATCAATGGCATCGGCCTCGTTTTCACCCAGATAGTGCGCTACGCCCGATGTGGCATTATGCACATGTCCGCCGCCAAGGTCTTCCATGGAGATATGCTCGCCGGTAGCAGCTTTCACGACCTCCGGCCCTGTAACAAACATATAGGAATTCTCTTTGGTCATGATCACAATATCGGTGAGTGCCGGGCAATATACCGCACCCCCTGCGCAGGGGCCGAGGATCAGCGATATCTGAGGTATGTATCCTGATGCCTGGCATGTTTTTTTGAATATCCGGCCGTACTGGGTCAGGGCTTCTACACCTTCCTGGATGCGGGCGCCGCCAGAGTCTATGACTGCTATGACAGGCACTTTCAATTCCATTGCCATATCAAGCAGATGGCATATCTTTTTGCCCTCTGCCCGGCCCATAGTCCCCCCGCGGATGGAAAAATCCTGGGCATATACCCCGGCTGTCCGGCCCATGATCTGGCCGAAGCCGGTCACAACTGCTGAACCCGGGATATCTTTATTGATATTTCCGCCGCTGAAACGCCCTATTTCATGGAAAGTTTTGTCATCAAAAAGGAGGTCAAGGCGTTCACGCGCTGTATATTTCCCTTTTGGATGCTGGCGCTCCCGGGCGTTTTCCTCTGCATCAGCCGCAAGCTTTGCCGCGTGGACGATCTCCGCGCGGATTGGCTGCCGGCCTGCCGTAGTAATGACTGATGAGGAAGCTGCCGGCGGTACCGGTATCTGTAAAGACACTTCCTGCTCATCCAGTGTACGTACTGCTGCCATTATTTATCCCCTTCTTTCCGGTCTCTGTCAACCGCCCCATCATTGTCCGCCCCGCGGCCGGTGCCATCGGCGCCGCTGGTGCTGCCTGCACTATCCGCGGCAGTACTGCCGGCATCTTCCGTACCGGCAGAAGCCTCCCCGGAACCGTCCTGAGAGATAGTTACCAGAGGGTCGCCTGCATCAACACTGTCAGACGGCCCGACCATGATCTCAGCCACACGCCCTGACAGCGGGGCATAAACATAATTTTCCATTTTCATAGATTCGAGGACCACGAGAAGATCGCCTTTGGAAACCTTCTGATTCGTAGCAACATTGACCCGCGTGACCACAGCCTGCATAGGGGCGCTGATCTGGCCATGGGAATCAGATGGCGCCTGTGACCCGCTGTCGGCATGCGCCGTGCTGAGCCCGTTCCCTCTCAGGGGCTGGGCCGGGCGGCGCTGCGAACGCAGCCGTCCCTGGGTAAGCAGGCCTACAAAATCTGTGGGGACGTTGAGCCGCACACGCTTGCCGTTGATCTCCATAATGAAGGACTGCGGCGCAACGCTGCCTATTATCTCCTGCGGGGACTGCATCTGGACAAGGCTCTGCGGCATGCCTGCCCGTGCAGAAGCAGCGCTCTGCGAAAGGTAGTTCTTCTCCAGCCAACGTGTAGTAACAGCGAAGCTGCCGTTTTCGGCGGTGAAATCAGGATTGTGGAATATATCGCGGTACAGTTCGCAAGGTGTTGTGATCCCTGTGATATCAAATTCATCAAGTGCCCTCAGCACGCGGGGTATAGCCTCTTCACGGGTACGGGCAGTAATGATGATCTTTCCCATCATGGAATCGAATTTGGGTGAAACAGTGTTGCCTTCAGCCACGCCGAAATCGATCCGTATGCCCGGGCCTGAGGGGAAATGGAGGTGCTCTATGGTGCCGGAGCCCGGGGTAAGGTTTTTCTGCGGGTCTTCGCTGGTGATACGCAGCTCGAAACTATGCCCTCGCGGTTCCCCTGCCTGGGTAAGCTCTTTGCCGTCTGCAATATTGAGCTGCTCCCGTACAAGGTCGATCCCGCATACTTCCTCGCTTACCGTATGCTCTACCTGCAGGCGGGGGTTGACTTCCAGGAAATACACGTCGCTTGTTGGGGTCACCATGAATTCGCAGGTCCCCAGGCCTTCATATCCGACTGAATCAAAAAGCCTGCGGGAGTATGTCATCAGGCGTGCCTGCACTTTGTCGCTGAGGAAAGGCGCAGGGGCCTCTTCAATGAGTTTCTGGTTCCTGCGCTGTACAGAGCAGTCGCGGGTGGAATACACGGTAAAATTCCCCAGCGAATCACGCCCGCACTGCGTTTCCACATGCCGCGCGTGGGCTACGAATTTCTCAATGAAGTATTTGCCCAGATCACTGCCCTGGAGGGAATCATGGGCAGAGTAGAAAGACCTGAGCCCGTCTTCGTCCTTCACTACAGTAATGCCGCGCCCGCCGCCGCCATCGGTACGTTTCATCATTACCGGATACCCATAGCTTGCACCAAATTCCACCAGTGTGTGCACATTATCGACGGGTTCGCTGATGCCCGGTACCGGCGGAACCTGTGCCACATGGGCCACACGCCGGGCACTGATCTTATCCCCGAGGTCTTCAAGCACCTGCGGCCTGGGGCCGACCCATGTAAGCCCGCGTTCCAGCACATGCGCAGCAAAATCCGCAGATTCCGAGAGGAACCCGTACCCCGGGTGTATGGCATCTGCCCCGCTGCGGCGGGCAATATCAAGGATCGCATCCTGGTTAAGATATGTTTCGTTATATGTATCCCCGGGAAGATAATACGCTTCTGTCGCCTGGTCAACATAAGGGGCGCGGCGGTCCGGCTCGGAGTATACGGCTACCGTTTCAATACCCATTTCCTTTGCCGTGCGGATAACACGCAGGGCGATCTCGGACCTGTTGGCAACGAGCAATTTTTTCATATCAGACTTCCTTATATACCCTTATCTGCCCTTGTTTACTGTGCTGTTTACAGTTATTGTGTGTATTGTGTGCTGCGCAGGCTGCGGAACGCCGGCAGAAACATCCCCGACGGTTATACGCCGTAGGGAACCGTCTTCGAGCCCAACAGCCAGCGAAGCATCAGCAGATATCCCTTTTGCCGTACCCGTAAATGTTTCGCCTGAGGGGAGTGAGACAGTTACAGGCTTGGCTCTGAGAAAATCAAGCTTTTCAGCCCTGTTTCTGAGGTACCGGCATGTTTCTGACGGCGAGGACTTAAAATCAGACAGCATCTGAGACAGGCGCACAGCGATACTTTCAGCGAGCCCGTCCCGGAAAGCTGTAAATAAAGGCCCTGCAGCCGGGACATCCATAACAGAGCTGAGCGATATTGCATCAAACCCGTTAAATTTCTCAGCGGGGACTGCGCAATTGATCCCTATCCCGATCACAGCAAGAACCATAGGCTCCCCCCTGCCGGCAGCCCCAGTACCTTCACGTGAAGTATCCCTGCCGGGACCGCCATCAAGGCTGTCTGCCCCCAGGCGGATCAATATGCCGCCAAGCTTCCTGCCGTTCATATAAATATCATTAGGCCATTTAAGCTTCAGGCTGGCAGATACAGGGATAGCAGCACCGCTATTATTACGTCTATCAGATCCCCCCGGCAGGGCAGAGGCCGAATCCCCAGGCTGGCTGGCTCCGGAGCATGAAGCAAACAAATCTTCCAATGAATCTGCTGCGGCCACGCCGGCAAGCACCGTCAGCCAGTTTGAATACCCTTTAGCGACGGCCTCCTGAGGAATGGCGGCGGAAAAAGAGGCAGTCAGGGACTCTCCCGGGCAGGAGACCCACTCGCGCCCAAGCCGCCCATGCCCGCCTGTCTGGTTATCGGCGATAACGACTATACAATTTTTTGTAGATTCTAACAAGAACCGGGTATCGCTGCCGGACCCGCCGGCAGTATGCTCGAATGCATAGTCATTCGTAGAGTTAACAGTATCCAGATGAACTAGCCTTATATGCCCCGAACGATCCCGATCCCATCTTTTCCCATAAAACACAACTTCCAAAGTACTACAATCATGCGGATAGCGCTTTATATAAACCTATAAAAATTGTACCTGTTTTTTATCGATCCCAACAATAAACAGGGCATGTGCGTACAGCTATCATAGTGTATGAAATTTACCTGAAATATGTGGAAAACTGTAGGGAAAATACAAAATCAGCAGTAAGATTTTGTTGTTTTATACAAATTTTCCAGGAAAACGGCTGTATATGGCCGGTTACGTAACCGATTTTCAGGAAAACACTAAAGGAGCATTTATGGAAACTCTGTCAGGCCTTATCCCGCGGCTGCGCGCCGCAGCTGCACACCACCGGCTGCTCTCCTCAGCACTGCGGTCCGCCATCGCCCTGATCTCCCTGGTCATCGCCAATGCCCTGGGACGCATCCCCATTCCAGGTACACCGGTAGGGATCACCCTGCAGACAGGGGCCCTTATGTGCATGGCACTGGTGCTTTCGCTAAGCGAGATCACTGCAGCGGTAAGCGCATATATTGCATTAGGCGCTATGGGGGCGCCCGTATTTTCAGGAGGGATGTCCGCCGCCGCACTTATAGGGCCCAGCGCAGGTTTTATCTGGGGGTTCCTCGCAGCTACACTTATCTCCGCACTGCTGGCCGGCGCAACATGGTCCCATTCCGCAGCAGCGGATAGCGGGCATACACACAAAGCGCTGCTCGCACTGCGCTATGCCGCTTCCTGTGCAGCAGGGCTTATGGCCGCCCTTTACGGTATTGGCATTGGGGTACAAAGCATTATTACGCATGTCCCTTTTATGCCTCTGCTTTATGCATCCGCACCGTTCCTCATCCTTGATTCCATAAAAGTGGTGATTGCCGTCATGTTTGGCCTGTCGCTGGCAGCAGCACGGCAGCCAAATAATGAAGCTCAGTAAAAGCATTTGAGGGCATTTGAGGCGGGGCACATACTCGCTCGCAATCGCCGCACTGCCTTTACGGCCGCAGGCAGCTCCAAAAGCAGGCAGCTGCCTAAAGCCGGCTCCCTGCTACTTGCCCTGCTTAAAATTCCGGCTGGCAGCCTGGTCAC
>ERZ773263.1053-NODE-1053-length-17401-cov-6.426381_pt1 | contig 17401 bp, 16 predicted proteins | sample MGYA00511076_ERZ773263 | MGnify/ENA primary metagenome ERZ773263 (study PRJEB29015, sample SAMEA2738155) | human oral metagenome | biome: human oral; feature: human-associated habitat; material: saliva | place: China | collected 2195 ... | reverse complement strand
CATCTACATGATGTGGTGGCAATCAGCTCGCGTCACACAAAGACGGGAATGCAGGTTGTCCCGGCGGTGACGACGAGCTCGGCATCCTCGATTCCGTGACTCCGTAATTACGGAATGCACTTTTTCGCGAGAGCATGATGTCAGAATGCGCTTTTCCGTAAAATGCGCTTTTCCTCACCTGGGCAAACGCGGCGTCGCCTCACGGAAAAGCGCATTCTAGCAGGTCAGCTCACGGAAAAGCGCGCTCTGGCAACCGCTACCTCACGGAAAAGCGCACTTTGGCCGCGCCCCCGGGGCGCACCTCACCAAAAGACGCACTCTGGCGGTTCTGGAGCTCGCAGAATGCGTCTTTCCGTGACGTCAAACCCCCAGAATGCGCTTTTCCGTAAAATGCGCTTTTCCTCACCTGCGCAAACGCGGCGTCGCCTCACGGAAAAGCGCATTCTGGCAGACCACCTCACGGAAAAGCGCATTCTGGCTTGCGCCCCCGGGACGTACCTCACGGAAAGGCGCATTCTGGCTGGGGCGTCACCTCCAGAATGCGTCTTTACGTGAGGCGCCTCACCAAAAGACGCACTCTGGCGGTTCTGGAGCTCGCAGAATGCGTCTTTACGTGACGTCAAACCCCAGAATGCGCTTTTCCGTAGAATGCGCTTTTTCTCACCTGCGCAAACGTGGCGTCGGCTCACGGAAAAGCGCATTCTGCCACCTACGGCTCACGGAAAAGCGCATTCTGGCAGGCTGACTCACGGAAAAGCGCAGTCTGGCCCGTGCCCCCAGAGCACACCTCACGGAAAAGCGCATTCTGCATATGACCGCGCACTCGACGTCACCGAGTGGCACAGCCGAGCTTTACAAGCCCGGCGGCAGGTCCCGCGCCCTTCGCCGCGCCCTCCCGTTACGCACCTCCGCCACGCGCCCCCCACCCCCCTCCGCCCCGTGCCTCCCGCCCGTCGTCTGCGCTACCATGTGACCTGCGCACTCACCAGTGCCCGCCGGCGCGCAGTGCTGCCCGCACCCGAGCGCCACAGCCATGACCCACGTACGCACGTAAGGAGACCGACCATGAAGGCATACGAGCGACTGCTTAAATACGCTGTAATGCGTACCCCCAGTGACGGCAAGAGCGCCGCGACCCCCACCACTCAGCAGCAGTTTGATCTTGCACGACTGCTGGTGACAGAGCTCAAGGAGCTGGGCGTCGACGATGTGACGCTGAGTGACGAGTGCTTCGTCTACGCCAAGCTGCCCGCGACCCCAGGCTTGGAGGACAAGAGGAGGCTTGGCCTCATTGCGCACATGGACACGGTCTCGCAGTACTGCGACCACGACATCAGGCCCCAGCTCACGCCCAACTACGACGGCAAGGACCTCCCCTTGGGCACGAGCGGGCGCACCCTTACGGTCAGGGACTTCCCGCATTTGCCCTCGCTCAGGGGCCGTACGCTCATCACCTCCGATGGCACCACGATCCTCGGGGTCGATGACAAGGCTGGCATCGCCGAGATCATGACTACGCTCGAGATCATTCGCGACAAGAGGATCGCTCACGGGCCGCCCCGCATCGCCTTTACGCCAGATGAGGAGACAGGCACGGGAGCTTCCCACTTCGACGTCGAGCACTTTGACGCTGAGGTCGCCTATACCCTGGACGGAGATACCGAGGGCGAGATCCAGTACCAGAACTTCAATGCCTGCGAGGCCACCTTCGAATTCAGGGGTGTGAGCGTTCATCCCGGCTCCGCCAAGGACGTTATGGTCAATGCCGTCCTGCTCGCCCTCGAGGCTAACAACATGCTTCCTGGCCTCGAGACACCGCGCTACACCGAGGGCTACGAGGGCTTCTACCACCTGCTTTCCATCCACGGGGACGAGGCAAGGGCCACGTCCTCCTACATCGTGCGCGACCATAGGGAGTGCTCGTTTGAGGCCCGCAAGGCGACGCTTCGTCACATCGAGAAGGTTATGAACGAGCTCTGGGGCGCGGGGACGGTAACCCTCACCATCGAGGAGGAGTACCGCAACATGGAGTCTGTGATAGAGGGTCGCATGTATCTGATAGACTATGCACGGCAGGCCGCAGAGCGCGCGGGCCTTAAGGCAGAGGTCTCTCCCATTCGTGGCGGCACCGATGGGAGCCAGCTCTCGTTCAGGGGGCTCCCCTGTCCCAATCTCGGTACGGGCGGGCATGGCTACCACGGCCCCTTCGAGCACACGACAGTTGAGGGCATGGACCTTGCCACCACGATGGCGGTCGAGCTCGTGAAGGTCTATGCTCAGAACTAGGGAGCGTGGCCGCGTCACAGCCGTCCATGCTCTGGGAGGTATTCAAGAGAGGACTGGGTGATTGGGTTGACGAGCGTCATGCGCAGGTACGCCACGGGCGAACAGCGCCTTGGGCGCCCGTCTTCTGCGGCTGCCGGAGAGATGCGCGCTCCCGTGGTGCTCATGGTCTCGGGTGGCGCAGACTCGACCGCGCTGCTGCTGCTAGCGGTGACGTCTAAGCTCGATATCGATGACGGGCGGGGCCTTGCCCACATGGCGCGAGAGCGCTTGCACGTGCTGCATGTCAACCATCAGCTGCGTGGCGAGGACTCCGAGGGGGACGAGGAGTTTGTCCGGGAGCTCGCAAGGCGCCATGGCATCCCCTGCACCGTCAGGCGTGTCGATGTTGCCGCACGCGCAAGGGACGCCTCCTTCCCAGACGCCAACGTCGAGAGTGTCGGACGAGACGTCCGCTATGCCGCGGCGCGTGAGCTGGCCAATCAGCTCTCTGCGGAGTTTGGCACGCCTCGCTCGGCGGCACGCATACTCACGGCCCACACCGCAGACGACCGCGCCGAGACCTTCCTCATGAATGCCATGCGTGGTAGCGGCGTTGCGGGCCTCTCGTCCATACCGCGCCGTCGCAACCGCATCGTGCGCCCGCTCCTGGACCGTACGCATGAGGACCTGTGCGACTTCCTGCGCATGCGCGGTATCGTGTGGCGCGAGGATACGACCAATGCGGACACGCGTTACCTGCGCTCCTTCGTTCGACATAGGGTCATGCCCCCCATCAAGGAGAGGAGCCCGCGCGTGGTCTCGAGCCTCTCGACCACCTGTGACATCCTCTCGGAGGAGGACAGTTACCTGACGCGAGTCGCGACGAGGGCCTTTCGTGATCTCGTTCGCCGCAGGTCAAAGGGTATGCTTGCTCTCGATGCGGCTAAGCTCGGCGCCTGTGAGGTCGCCATAGCCCGGCGCGTCGTACGTATGGCCATGCTGGAGCTGGCGCCCGAGGCCCGCCTCGAAGCCCGCCACGTCGATGCGACCCTCTCGCTCGTGGCTGCGACGCATGGCTCGATATCGACCCCGATGGGCTGCGACGTGCGTGTGGAGTACGGCCTCCTGTTCATGCGCGCCCATAGCGTCGAACGCTCTGGCGAGCCCTTTTGGCTTCACGTTCCGGGCGACCATACGCTTCTCGATGGCAGCAGGCTCATGGCCCGGCTCGCCGACGTCCCGATGGGCAGTGACCCTGTGGGCATGGCACGCTCACATGGCATGGAATGGGAGGGCCTCTCCGTAATGCTCGATGCTGGTGCCTGTGGTGTCAGCAGGGCACCGGGATCCTGTCTTTGGGTTGACGGTCCTGTCGCCGGTGATCTCCTCTGCCCGCTTGGCATGCACGGACAGTCAAAGAAGCTCTCAGACCTCCTCAACGAAGCGCGTATCCCCGCACGAGACCGAGCGAGCGTGCCCATCGTCAGGACGGGCCCCCGGGGTGTGATCGTCTGGGTGGCTGGTGTTCGTGCGGACGAGCGCGCCCGCTGCACACAGAGCACGAGACTGCTGCTAGAATTGAGCCTCGTCAGGCCGGACTAGGGCGTACGACAGCTGCGTCAGGAGGGACCTTTTCCATGGAGGGGCTGCACCCAGACATTCAAAGCATCATCCTGGGGGAGGATGATATCAGGAAGGTCATCGAGCGACTGGGCAGGGAGGTATCACGGGACTACGCCGACAAGAGTCCGCTGATCGTGGCGGTGCTGCGTGGAGCCTTCGTGTTCACGGCTGACCTCATGCGTGCGATCACGGTACCCTGCTCGGTGGACTTCATGGCTGTGAGCAGCTACGGCGACGGCGTCAAGAGCTCAGGCGTCGTCCGCATCGTCAAGGACCTCGACACCAAGATCGAGGGGCGCCACGTACTCATTGCCGAGGACATCCTGGACTCGGGCCTTACCCTGAGCTACCTCATCGACCTTCTGCAGGCACGCCGCCCCGCGTCCGTCCACGTGGCAACCTTTGCCGTCAAGGACATCGAGGGAAAGGTGCCGGCCATCGACCCACGTTACGTTGGCGTCCATGTTCCCAACGAGTTCATCGTGGGCTACGGCCTCGACTACGCGGAGAGATACCGCAACCTGCCCTACATTGGCATCCTCAAGCCTGAGGTGTATAAGTAGGCACAACGATGACAACCCGCGCATGGCAGAGCGAGCCTTTGGCCGTGCGAAGATCGATGCAAGGAGTTTCATAGGTGGCAACGAGCGACAGGCGCAACGATAGCAACGATAGCAATGACAGGAACGACAGCGATGACTCGGGCGGATGGTACGGGCTGGGCGGTGGCCCGGGCCCTCTTGGCCCGGGTGGCATGGGAGCCGCCCTTCTAGGCTTCATCTTCGTGATCGTGTTGGCGGCCCATCTGTTCTCCTCACCCGGCAGAGGCGCTTTGGGTGGCGGGGCGCGAGTCGACGAGCTCGCGACCAACGAGTTCGTCTCGGCAGTCAGGGATGGCCGCGTGAGCTCAGTTACCTATAAGGCGACGGACGGTAGCCTAAGCGGCAGCTACTGGCCGAGCAAGTCAGACAAGGACGAGGGAAACGGGCCGGTTGACTTTACCAGCTCCTACGTTGGCAACGATAGCCTGCAGGAGCTCATGGCCAAACATCCTGACACCACGTTCACGGTGGAGACCTCCGATGGCTTTGGGGCGAGCCTGATCGCCACGGTGCTGCCCACCTTGCTCATAGCCGGCATGCTCGTCTACTTTGTGCGGCAGGTGCAGGCGCAAAACGGTCGCACCATGAGCTTCGGACGCGCGACGAGGGCCCGCACGAGTGACAAGTCGCGGCCTAAGGTCAAGTTCGAGGACGTCGCGGGTGTCGACGAGGCGGTGGAGGAGCTCAAGGAGGTCCGTGACTTTCTGCGCGAACCCGAGCGCTACCAGAAGATGGGTGCAAAGATCCCGCGTGGCGTCCTTCTGGTGGGTCCCCCAGGCACGGGCAAGACGCTTTTGGCCAAGGCCGTTGCTGGCGAGGCGAGCGTTCCGTTCTTCTCGATATCTGGCTCCGACTTCGTGGAGATGTTCGTGGGGGTGGGCGCGAGTCGCGTGCGCGACCTCTTTAAGCAGGCAAAGGACTCCGCTCCGTCGATCATCTTCATCGACGAGCTTGACGCCGTTGGCCGTCAGCGCGGTACAGGCCTTGGTGGTGGGCACGACGAGCGGGAGCAGACCCTCAACCAGCTTCTGGTCGAGATGGACGGCTTTGACGAGAATTCCTCGGCCATCCTCATCGCTGCGACCAACCGTCCCGACGTCCTCGATCCGGCGCTCCTGCGCCCCGGGCGCTTCGACCGCCAGGTCATGGTGGACCGCCCTGACGTCAAGGGCCGCGAGCGTATCTTGGCGGTGCATGCCGAGAACAAGCCTAAGGACGACGACATCGATTACGAGCGCATCGCCAAGCTTACGCCGGGCTTCACGGGTGCGGAGCTCGCGAACCTCATGAATGAGGCTGCCCTTCTCGCTGCGCGTCGTCACAAGGACAAGATCTCCATGGACGAAGTCGAGGAGTCGATGGAGCGCATCATCGCCGGCCCCGAGAAGAAGGGCCGCGTGATGACCGAGAAGGAGCGTCTCACCATAGCCTTCCACGAGAGCGGGCACGCGCTCGTGGGCCACATATTGGAAAACAGCGATCCCGTGCACAAGATCTCGATCATCAGCAGGGGGCGCGCGCTGGGCTATACGCTGCAGCTGCCGGAGGAGGACCACTTCCTCGAGACGCGAGACGGCATGCTCGACGAGATCGCCGTGCTTCTGGGCGGGCGCACCGCAGAGGAGCTCTTCTGCGAGGACATCACGACCGGGGCAAGCAACGACTTGGAGCGCGCCACGAAGGTGGCTCGCAAGATGGTCACGCAATACGGCATGAGCGAGGATCTGGGTACCCAGGTCTACGGGGAAGCCCAGCACGAGGTCTTCCTGGGTCGCGACTACGCCAACCACAACGACTACGCCGCCGAGACCGCGAAGCGCATCGATGATGAGGTGGAGCGCATCATGCGTGAGGCACACCTGCGCGCCCGCAGGGTTCTCGAGAGCCGTCGCAACCAGATGGCGACCATGGCCCGTGTGTTGCTTGACCGCGAGACCGTGGAGGGCGAGGTCGTGGACGCGCTGCTTGACGACCGCTGGGCAGAGTTCGTCGAGACGCACCCTACAGAGAGGGTCGACCTCAACCACGATGGCATTGACGACTCGGTTGTCGTGCCCGAGGACGATAAGGTGACCGCAGGCCTCGTTGCCGCCGAGCGGGCGCGTGCGGCCAGGCAGACCGCCAGGGAGCGAGAAGGTGGGCTGCCAAAGGGCAAGGTTGCAGGTGAGGGCTAAAGATACGTGTCTCGCACGCACGAGAGGGGAGCACAGGTGATGTCAATCAACCAGAAAAGCTATGATTACGGTGCGTCGAGGTCGTCGATTCGCGAGATCGCAGCTTATGGAGCCGCTCGCAAGGCCCAGATAGGCGTCCAGAACGTCTTTGACTTCTCCTTGGGCAACCCCTCCGTTCCCGCGCCGGACAGCGTGCGTGAGTCCATAGAGCGCTCGCTGTCTCTGCCTGCGACGCAGCTACACGGCTACACTCCCGCAGCTGGACTGCCCATCGCACGCAAGGCCGTGGCCGACTCGCTCAATCGTCGCTTTAACACGTCGTACGATCCTGGCGACGTGTACATGACCTGTGGGGCTGCAGCGTCTCTCTCGATCACGCTCAATGCCATCGTAAATCCTGGTGATGAGGTCATCGTTATCGCGCCGTACTTTCCGGAGTACCGCGTGTGGATTGAGGCAGCTGGTGCCAGCTGCGTGGAGGTGCTGGCCGATACCACAACTTTCCAGATAGATAGTGACAGCCTTCATTCTGCGCTCAGCGAGCGTACCAAGGCCATCATCATCAACTCACCCAACAACCCCGTGGGCTCGATCTATTCGCGAGAGAGGCTCAAGGCGGCGGCGACGGTCATCCGTGAGTGCGAGCGCGAGCTGGGTACGAGTATCTACCTGTTGTCTGACGAGCCCTACCGCGAGATAAGCTATGGGGCTGAGGTCCCGTGGGTACCCTCGATCTATGACCGGACCATCGTATGCTACTCGTATTCCAAGAGCCTCAGCCTGCCCGGCGAGCGCATCGGGTGGATCTTGGTGCCAAACACAAATCCTGATCACGAGTCGTTGCTCGCTGCCGTTGCAGGTGCCGGCCGCAAGCTTGGCTTCGTGTGCGCGCCGGCGCTCTTCCAGCGAGTGGTGGCCGACTGCGTTGACGTGCCCTGTGACGTGGGGGCCTATGAGAGAAATCGCGCCATTCTCACCGAGGGTCTCTTGAGGCTGGGATACGAGTTCATCGAGCCTCAAGGTGCCTTCTACCTGTGGCTCAAGTCGCTCGAGCCCGATTCTGTGTCCTTCTTCGAGAAAGCCAAGGCGTTCGAGTTGTTGCCCGTGCCGTCTGACAGCTTTGGTTGTGCCGGGTGGGTGCGCGTCAGCTACTGCGTGGGCCACAAGACCATCGTGGACTCGATGCCCGCGTGGGAGAGACTCGCCGCAGCGTATCGCCCGTGAGCGCAGGCGGCAATCCGTAGTGTCCGTTCGCCGCAGCAGGCGGCGGCTGGTTTGGGCGAGGGGGGGTCGCATGGGTGCGGGGGCTGGATCTGGACTGCTATCAGCCTATCTTGTTGTGGGGACCGACGAGCTTAAGAGCCGAGCGGCCCAGACGCGGCTGAAGGGTCGGCTTGCGCAAGGATACGAGGCATTCAACCTGGACGAGCGTGTGGCGAACAAGGAGCTTGAGCCGGGTGAGCTTCTGGCATCGCTCAACACCCTACCCGTGGGTGGCGGCCTCAGGCTCGTCCTTGTGGTCGAGGCGGAGCACCTTGCCAAGCCCACCTCCGAGGCGATCATCGACTATCTGAAGGATCCCAACCCCGACTGCGTGCTCTGTCTTGTGGCGGCGACGCTCGCCAAGTCGACGAGGCTCTACAAGGCCGTCGCGGCTGTCGGACCACGCGCCGTCATCGACTGTGCCCCCAAGAAGGGCAAGAGGCTCGTGCCTGTCATTCAGAAGATGGCCCAGGCCCAACGGATGCGTATGTGCGGCGAGGCCGCCGAGGAGCTCTTAAGCCGTGTGGGTGAGTCGACGATCATGCTCGAGAGCCAGGTGAGGAGTCTGGCCGCCCTCAAGGGGGCGGCAGGTGAGATTACCCTTCAAGATGTGAGGAACCACATTGCGCGTACCGCCGAGGTCAAACCGTGGGACTTTCTCGACGCCGTGAGCGCACGCGAGTTTGCCCGAGCGCTCGAGCTCTACGGACTCATGAGGAAGCCCTCGCAGATCGCGCTCGTCTCTCTCCTTGAGGGAAGGATCAGGGAACTCGCCTGCGCGAGATCTCTTGAGCTGCGTGGGGAGGCCTCGCAGCTCGCAAAGACGCTTGGCAGGCCCCCCTGGGCGGTCAGGAGCCATCTTGGGTGGTCACGACGCTTTGGCTCGGGTGAGCTCGAGCGCTCTCTCGTGGCCTGTGCCCGCTGTGAGCGCGAGCTCAAGAGCGGACGAGACGTCGAGACGTCCTTTCTTGGGCTTATCTCCGCGATCTGCGGGGTCTCGTCAGACATGGGGTGAGGGTGAGGCGCGTGCGACGGCAGGAGAGGCTGCGGGGGTGTGCCAAGCTTATGGAGTGTAGATGAACGAAATTGATTTTAAGAGATGTCTGGACATGGATTCTGGCTTTTAGGTAGAATAGCTGTTGCAAAATACGAAAGGGGTGTTAGCTCAGCTGGTTAGAGCGCCGGCCTGTCACGTCGGAGGTCGAGGGTTCAAGTCCCTTACATCCCGCCATTGTCCATACAAGAGGGCTCCGCCAATGGAGTCCTCTTTTTATGTTCTATTAAGTTTGTGGCCGAGTCTTTGCATGGTCGGCGTGAACCAAAGCGTCCGATGCGGTGCTTGCACGCCTGCACGGTATCAGCGGCCTCGTAGGGGGTGTCTTGACGGTGAGAATACGCTATGCGTGTACATGACGCAATAGTGTAGAATTGCTTTATCTAGTTTATTTTGGTTTTGTCAAATGATACTTGTGCCATACTCTTTACACTATGTTTGGATATGGACAAACGCTGAGAGGAAGGACATGGGCAAGAACGAGACGTCGGGCGATGGGGTGGCCTGCGACAAGAGGACTCGGATCGCAGCCTTTGACTACGATGGCACGATCATCAGTGGTCAGTCTGGCGCCCTCTTTGCCAGCTATCTCTTTGCTCATGGCTATCTGAGGCTCGCTCGGGCCTTGCGCCTAGGCTGGTGGGGGGTCCGCTATGTCTTGCATCTGCCCTATCGACAGGGGGAGGCGCGCGAGCAGGTCTTTTCAGCCCTCAGCGAACGTACGCCCGAGGAGGTCCATCGCATCATGATGGACTTTCATGATGAGGTCCTGCTTAGGCGCTATCGCCAAGAGGCCATCCGTGAGATTGGGAAGCGCAAGCGCGAGGGCTGCACCATCCTGCTTGTCTCGGCGACGTTCAAGGACATCGCACAAAGGGCGGTCAGAGTCACGGGCGCGGACGACTTCGTGGCGACGGGCATGGAGCTCGACGCCAACGGTAACTATACCGGCAACGTCGACGGCGTTGTGATAGCGGGTCCCGAGAAGACCAAAGCAGTCATAGGATGGGCCAACGAACACATTGGTACGGACGCATGGACGATCGCCTACTCGTATGCCGATCACCACAGCGACGCTGACCTCCTCGCTGCGTCCGAGAAGGCCTATGCCGTCACGCCGGGCAAGGCGCTCAGGCTCAAGGCGAAGCGTCAGCACTGGCAAGTTCTGAACTGGGGCTAGATCAGACCCGCCGGAAAGGAGACACATGGACCTCTCTAGGAAGACCGACTATGCCCTGCGCATGGTTGCAGAGCTTGTCGAACATGAGGGGCAGATCGTATCGGTGCGTGTGGCGGCGGAGCGTCGCGGCGTACCCTACTCCTTTGCCCGTTCGATTCAGCGTGACCTTGCGCATGCGGGCATCATCGAGAGTACGCGTGGCTCGCGCGGAGGTATGCGACTGCTCATGGATCCCAAGAAGACGACGGTCCGCTCTGTCGTTGAGGCCCTGCAGGGTCCCATCAGGATATCTGCTTGCGACCACTCTGGCGAGGACGGAGGGCCCTGTCCCTTCATGCCGGACTGTCACTTTAACCCCGTGTGGTGCGAGGCCGAGAACATCCTGCGCGACTACTTTGACGCCATGACGATCTACGATGTTGTCGTGGAGCGCAAGCATCCGGCGCTCTCTAAGGGCAACACGTTCGAGCTTGTGAAGCCGCACAGCGAGTAACATGCGAGAGGACAGTCGCAGAGGGTCCTGTATGCCCAACGGGTCTGCCTTGCATGAGGAGTGGATCGACAGTCTTGGTCCGACGCTTGCCAGCTTCCGAGATTTGGTGCTGGAACGTGGTCGCAACTGCTACCGAGACCTGCCTTGGCGGCAGACGCATGACCCCTACGCCATCTGGGTCAGTGAGGTCATGCTGCAGCAGACGCAGACCTCACGTATCGACGGTCGCTGGCAGCGCTGGCTCGAGCGCTTTCCCACGATTGAGGCGCTTGCGGGTGCGGAGCGTGCCGACGTGCTTGCCGAGTGGCAGGGTCTGGGGTACAATCGTCGGGCACTCCAGCTCTGGCAGGCAGCGGACCAGCTCGTGCGTACCGATGGCGTGCTCCCGTATGAGCTCGATGCGCTGGTTGGGCTTCCGGGCATCGGCCCTGCGACGGCGGCGGGTATCCGTGCCTTCGCCTTCGACCTCCCGGGCATCTATCTAGAGACGAACGTGCGCTCGGTCTTTCTCCACGAGTTCTTTCCTGAGGTGCGCGGAGTACGTGATGGGGAGCTGGCACCGCTGGTGGCACAGACCTGCCCTCCCGACGCGAGCGATCCTGCAGACGATCCGCGCAACTGGTACTATGCCTTGCTCGATTACGGCGCCCACCTCAAGAGGACGCTGCCCAATCCCTCGCGTCGCTCCGCCACGCACGCGCGACAGTCTCAGTTCGAGGGTTCGCATCGCCAGAAGCGCTCTTCCTTGGTTCGTCTGCTCTTGGCTCACCGTGCCTGCGGAGAGGCTCATGTGAGTTGTGACACGCTTGCCGAGGAGCTGTCGGGCGTCGAGCGCCAAGCGGGTAGGGAGGATCTGTCATGTTCCCAGGTGGAGACTCTCTTGGAGGAGCTGCGGGAAGAGGGCTTTTGCCACCAGGAGGGCGGCCTCTGGTACGTCTAGGATCGGGGACGAGCGGCGCATGTTGGGCTAAACCGCCTGTCTGTCCTGCGGCCGGGAGGCGGGGAGCAACCGCCCGCCAGGTTCCAAGGCGCGTCCGGGAAACCGCCCGCCAGGCTGCGGGGCACTGTCAGAAGTGGCTCAACTGGGCAAATGCGTCCGGGAAACCACCCGCCAGCCTGCGGGGCACTATCAAAGCAACCACCTGCCTGTCCTGCCGGCCGGGAGGCGGGGAGCAACCACCCGCCAGCCTGCGGGACACTATCAAAAGTGGCTCAACTGGGCAAATGCGTCCGGGAAACCGCCCGCCAGCCTGCGGGGCACTATCAAAGCAACCACCCGCCAGACTGCGGGGCGGTTTCGCCAAGATCTACCAGCATATCGGTTTTAACGATAACCATGCCGTATTACTACGTATAGGAGTCTAGCTGGTATTTTTCAGAGCAACTCCTAAGATAGCTAGCTATGAAAGTACGGAAGCAACGTAAATTCTAAGAGACTGGTTATCGTCTAGGAGGTAGTACCATGGCGTTTGCGCTTGACCCCAGCTTTGCACAGGATCCCGAGAAACACTTCGACACCCTGCAGGTGCATGCGGGCTATGCACCCGATCCCACTACCGGTTCTGCAGCCCTTCCCATCTATGCTTCGGCTGCATTTCAGTTCGAGGACGCAGCCGATGGGGCGGCAAAGTTTGCGCTTGCCAAGCCGGGCAACGTCTATGGTCGTCTGACCAACACGACCTCAGACGCCGTGGCCGCGCGCGTGGCTGCCGTCGAGGGCGCGGCGGGCGCCGTTGCCGTCGCCTCGGGGCATGCGGCCGAGATCCTTGCGATCACCAACATAGCAGGCGCTGGCGACCATGTGGTCGCATCCGACTCCCTCTATGGAGGTACCTGGAACATTCTTCTGCATACCCTTGCTGACCTCGGTATAGAGACCACCTTCGTCCAGAACAACGACATTGATGCCTTCGTTGCTGCGACCAGAAAGAATACCAAGCTATGGTACGTGGAGACCATAGGCAACCCGCTCGTCGACGTAGCCAACATTCCCGCACTCGTCGAGGCGGCACGCTCGCTCTCTGAGCCCGTGCCCGTCTTCGTTGACAACACCTTCGCGACCCCGTATCTCTACCGTCCTACGCAAGATGGCGCCGCAGTCGTGCTCGAGTCGCTCACAAAGTGGATTGGTGGTCATGGGGTTGCGCTCGGAGGCGCCGTCGTCGATGCGGGTACGTACGACTGGAAGGCCCAGGCTGACAAGTTTCCCACCATTGCCAAGCCAGACCCCTCCTATCACGGCGCCGTGTTCGCCGATGCGGCTCCTGCGGCGCCCTTCTCAACCCGTGTGCTTGCCAACAAGCTGCGCGACTTTGGGCCCACGCTCTCGCCCTACGCGGCTCAGCTCATCGGTATCGGCCTAGAGACCCTCTCGCTACGCGTTGAGCGCCACTGCGCGAACGCGCTTGCCGTGGCACAGTTCTTGCGAGACCATCCCAAGGTCAAGTGGGTGCGCTACCCGGGCCTTGCGGATGACCCGAGTCATGATCTTGCGAGCCGCCTTCTCAGGCACGGGTTTGGGGGTGTGCTGGTCTTTGGCGTTGCGGGTGGGCGCGAGGCGGGACTTAAGGTCGTGGATAACGTCAGGCTTTTCACGCATCTCGCCAACGTGGGAGACGCCAAGTCGCTCATCATCCACCCCACGTCGACCACGCACTCGCAGCTGAGCGCCGAGCAGCTCGAGGCGGCGCACCTCAGCGAGGACCTCGTGCGCCTCTCGGTGGGCATCGAGGACGTGGATGACCTCATTGCCGATCTTGACCAGGCCTTGGCAAAGCTGTAGTATGCCGCGTCGCTCCGTACGGCGATGTGACTCGGTGGGTCGGGTGTCGAGCTGACGATACCCGACCCGCTATAGAGATGATGCCCGACCCGCTATGGGGTTGATACCCGACCCACCATAGAGTTGCCAAGAGTCGAACTGGCGTTGCGTGGGAATCAAAATGGCGTGCCTTGGCGTGCCTTGGTGCGCCTTGACGTTTTCTGGCACACCTTGGCGCAATGCCTTTATGTAAGGGCTCCCGGTGCGCTGACCTTCTCGTCGATGGCCCTGCTGACCTCCGCGTCGGCATCGACGGTGATGATGTCCAGTCCCCGAGCGCTCATACATCTGATGTCCTTGATACCGTAGATATGTCCCATGCCCTCAAGGGTCCTGTAGCCCAGGTCATCCTCATCGGTAACGAGGCCTCCCCGGGTGGTTACGTAGTAGAGTCGCTCTGCCTTGCACAGACCGACCGTCTGGCCCCTCTCCCCATACCTATAGGAGATGCCCGTCACGCTTATATTCTCGATGTAGACCTTCAGCATCGCGGGAAAGCCGAAGTCCCAGTACGGGGCAGCGACCACGACGCAGTTGGCGTTCGCGAATTGTCGCGCGAGGATAAAGCTGGGGTCGAGAAGCTCGCCTCTTGCGAGAAGGGCAAGGCGCTCGTTCAGTCGCTGGGAATCAAGAGGGTGGGTGTCCAGATGCTCGAGGTCGAGCTCCTCGATCACATAGCTCTCCTTGAGCAGCTCGAGCAGCCTGCTCGCGATCCTCAGCGTCCTTGATGTGGACTTGTTGACGCAGGCGTTAACGAACAGCAGCTTCTTCTCAGACATGGCGTCTCTCCCATCCCTTGGCCTTGGCGTGCCTACCCAGACGATGCGCGATGCGCCCCATTCTGTCAAGGGATGGGAGACCAGCCTTCCTGCGCCCCTTCTGGCCGCAGCGAAGCGACACGAGGCCTCGCTCTTTGGGATTGCCGTCCCAGTCTATTCTTCAGGGCTTACACGTCAAAGTCCCTTCTGCAGAATACCGCCGCACCCACTGTGAGGAGGGCCAGTCCCACCACGGCCAGTATCGCGGCGTCTAGAGCTGCGTCCCCAGACATTGCCGCGAGCCCATAGGGGTCAAAGAGCGTCACGGGGTTCGCATCCTGAAGAAACTCCAGGCCCTTGCCCACCTGCGCCGCCATCTTCGCAAGAAACATCAGCAGGCAGGCGCCGCCGCCCACCCATAGGGCCGCCCGGGCGTCGCGAAACGTGCAGGCGGAGGCAAAGCAGAGGCCCGCCATGAACGTCCAGAGGCAGAAGAGGCCCACACTTGCGCGCAGCAGCTCCGCACGATTCAGTTCACCTGGGAACAGGGCCTCTGCGCAGGCCAGCTGAGCGACTACGATCAGCGCTAACATCGACGCGAGCACCGTCAGCATGACCGCCGCGAGCGTGATGGCGATGCACGGGCGGCTGACGGGGGAGGACAGTACGCAGGCAAGGGAGCCGCGATCGATGGGCCGCACGACCATGCGGTTGACCGTCATCATGATAAGCAGCAGCGGCACCCAGGTGAACAAGAAGCCGTACAGGTAGTTCAGCATGAATCCCGTCATAGTGGTTGCCGCATGGCTCATCCCGAAAGCGGCGAACGCATCCGGCATGGTGGACATGATGAGGCTGAGGTTCTCCGTGATCTTGGGATCGTACATGTAGACCACAGACACGATGTACATCGTGAGTATGGCAGCAATCACAAAAAACGGAAGCACTCCCCTGCGCAGCTCCCGTGCATAGAGCGTAAGGCTCATAGGATATCCTCCCTCGTCGTGGACGGTTGCTTCTCAACCGGATCATCTTCAGACGGGCCGTCTCCATAGAAGTGCAAGAACAGCTCCTCCAGCGTCTGCTCTCGGGAGGTCAGGCCCACCACGTGAAAGTTCGCCAGACCCTTGATGAGCGCATCGACGCCCCCATCTGCCCATAGCTCCACGCCGCACTCGTCCAGCGCGTGGGCCCGGGCACCAGATCGCGCACAGGTCTGCAGGTAGCGCTCTCGCTCCTCCTTGGACGAGAAGCTCACCCTAAATGCGTGCCGCCGCGATGCGCGCACGTCTGCCATGCGCTCCACGCCAACCAGGTGGCCCGCTCGTATGAAGGCAACCCTGTCGCAGCTGCGCTCGACCTCCTCGAACATGTGGGATGACAGGAGGATGGTCGCCCCCCTGTCACGCTCCTCAAGCACCAGCTCCACGAAACGACCCTGCATCAGGGGGTCGAAGCCACTCGTGGGCTCATCAAGGAGCAACACGTCGGGACGATTCATGAACGCGCATACCAGGCCTACCTTCTGCTTGGTGCCCTTTGACATCTTGCGAATCTTGGGACGCGGGTCTAGCTCGAAGCGCTCCATGAGCTCGTTCATACGCGTGCGGTCATCCAGCTTTCTCAGCCGTGCCATGAACTCAAGGAACGCCAAGCCGCTCATGTCCTCGGGCGTTGCCATCTCGCCTGGGAGGTGGCCCAGACGCCTCTGGATGACTGCTCGCTCAGAAAAGCAGTCAAGCCCAAAGATGTGTGCGGATCCTGACTGCGGCCTGATGAATCCCATAAGATGGCGCATGGTCACGGTCTTGCCCGCGCCGTTGCTCCCCAGAAAGCCAAAGACCTCCCCTTGCCTCACGGCAAACGACAGGTCGAACACGCCGCGTCCCTGCCCGTAGTCCTTGGTGAGTCCCTGTGCCATGATGACGCGTTTGCCAGTCATGATGATGTCTCCTCCCCATCCGTCCCTCCATGTGCGCCTGCGGCGGTCCTCGGCCCACCTCGCGCCTCTCCAAGGCACTCTGGCTTATAGGCCCAAGCCCTCAGCATGTCGCACCACGTAAGGAACTCCCTCATGAGCGCGTCCACGTCCACGACCCCATGAGTCGCTCGCCGCTGGTGCATCCAGCCGTCGGTCAGCCAGATGAGCATGTCAAACACGTGGCGGGCATCCACGCCATCACGGAACTTCCCCCAGTCCACGTTCGCGAAGAAGCGCTTGAACACCATGTCGGTCTGTCGCCACGTCCAGTTGTTCACGTTGTCCTTGATGTCTCGATGCTCGGGATAGAAGGCGCGGATGCAAAACGACAACGCCCAGGGAAAGCGTCTCATCATGGCCATCTTCCTCTGGGCTGCATAGGTTATCAGCTCAAAGAAGTCGTCTATCTCCCAGAAGTCGTCGTCCGCGACGATCTCTATGGCCTTGTCGTAGAGGTACTCCAAGGTGCGCAGGTATAGCTGGCGCTTGCTCTTGCAGTAGAAGAACAGGAGTCCCTTGGAGATGCCCGCTGCCCGTGCGATGTCATCTGTGGATGCCCCCTTGTAGTCGTTTCGTCCGAACGCCTCGATGGACGCCCGGGCGATGGCCTCGCGCCGCTCCTTGGGCAGGCGGCCAAAGGCATCTTGTTCCTGGTGAAGGGTCAGCACGTCTGGCTCACTCATGAACGTCCTCTCGTCGAAGTTTGCTGACCGGCCGGTCAATGTCAACTGCTCCAGTCTGAGCCATTGACTGGAATTGTGAAGCCCCCTCAAGGAAGGGATGTGTGTTCTTTGAGTCGCTACCGATGCGGGTAGGGATCCCGCTGTTATCCGGCGCTTCTACCGGAACCGTGGGTCGTGACCTTGTTTTTTCCTCACTCAAGCTCACAAATTCGTGAGTCTACCTCCCAAATTTGCGAGATAGACTTGTAAGGGGAGAGGAGCTTAGATGCAGCAGGATGAGCGAGACATAGTCAACACGTTGGTCAGCCGCATGGAAGAGCCGCGCAGCTTCATCCAGATCCTTCCGAGCCCAAGGCAGACGGGCACGTCAACCGCTGTTCTGCAGGCACTCAGAAAGGTGAGCATCCCCTACGTCTACTCCGAGGTTCCGCAACAAGGCGAGCAATGAGGCTCTTCAGGGGTTCGTGTGGGTTGACGCCTCGGCGAAGATGCCAACCTGGCAGC
>ERZ773263.1052-NODE-1052-length-17434-cov-6.318488_pt1 | contig 17434 bp, 22 predicted proteins | sample MGYA00511076_ERZ773263 | MGnify/ENA primary metagenome ERZ773263 (study PRJEB29015, sample SAMEA2738155) | human oral metagenome | biome: human oral; feature: human-associated habitat; material: saliva | place: China | collected 2195 ... | reverse complement strand
CTCATTCTATTTAATTTTTATCCTAAAATCTGGAATGTAACTCTCTTATTTTTCTTTGTAATATTTTTTAAATTATATAGTATAATATTGCTCCTGCAACTCCTGATAAAATAATTAAAGTTATACTTCCTATTTTAAATACTAAACCTCCTACTAATACTGAGGCAAATATTATATATGATTTATAATCTATAAAATTTTCTTTAACAAAAAGTGCTATTCCTGCTGCTAAAATAAGTCCTACAACAGTTACCCTCAATGCTTTAAAAACTCTTTGAACTACTGGTAATTTACTAAATTTTTTTAAGAATACAACTATAATAATCATTATTATTATAGAAGGTAAAATCACACTTGAAGTAGCAATAGTAGATCCAAGAACTCCACCTATTCTATACCCAACATGAGTTGCTAAATTTATAGAAATTGGACCAGGTGTAATTTGGGAAATAGCAACAATATCCACAAAGTCTTTAAAACTTATCCATTTATTTACATCTACAACTTCATGTTGCATAAGAGGAAGTATTGCATAGCCTCCTCCAAAACTAAAAAGTCCCACTTTAAAAAATACATAAAATAATTTTAAATATATCATTTTTTATCATCTTCTCTTTTTTCCTTTAATATATAGAAAATATTTCCAAGTATCATAGTAGCTATTATAATAACAATTGGAGAAACTCCAAAACGTTTAATCAAGACAGCTACAATAAGTGGTATTACAAAGTTGTATCTATTTATATTAGCAGACTTACCTATTCTATAAACAGAAATTAGTATAAGAGCCGTTACAGCAGGTTTTACTCCATTAAATATTGCTACAACTATTGGATGATTTCCATAAGCAAGCAAAACTTGACTTAAAAATAATACTATGAAAAAAGATGGTAAAACTGCACCTAACATACCTACTATCATTCCTAAAAAACCTGCTATTCTATATCCTGTTATAAGTGATATATTTACAGCAAGTACTCCAGGAGTTGATTGAGCAATAGCCATACCATCTACAAATTCTTCTTGACCTAACCATTTCTTTTTATTGACAATTTCATCTTCTATTAGAGAAAGCATTGCATAACCTCCTCCAATAGTAAATGCTCCTATTTTAAAAAATAATATAAAAATTTCTACAATTTTATTTTTCTTCATTTTCTACCTTCTTTAAATCTAAAATGATTTCTTTTAAAATATCATAAGCTAATTCTATTTTATTCTTTTGATTTATTTTTATTGAAGTTTTGTTTTTTCTTATGATTTCAACTGTATTAGTATTATTTCCCATTGTAGAGGCATTATTTGCCACTATAAAATCTAAATTTTTCTTTTCCAATTTTTTTAAAGCATTTTCTTTTATATCATTAGTTTCTGCTGCAAAACCTATTAATAACTGTTTATCTTTCTTTTTACCCATTTCAAATAAAATATCAGGATTTCTAACTAATTCTAAAATCAAATCTGAATCAGATTTTTTTATCTTTTCTTTTTTATATTCTTTTGGTCTATAATCAGCAACAGCTGCACAAGCTATAAAAATATCAGTATCTCCAAAATATTCATCCACTTTTTCATACATTTCAAGAGCAGATTCCACAGAAACAAAACTTTTAAGTCCTTTTGGTATTTCTAAATTTGTAGGTCCACTGATTAAAGTTACCTCTGCTCCTAAATCAATAGCTGCCTGAGCAAGTGAGTACCCCATTTTACCACTTGAATTATTTGATAAATATCTGATAGGATCTATGTTCTCTTTCGTTCTACCACTTGTTATAAGAACTTTTTTATCTTTTAATGCTGTATTAAAGTTTTCTATCTTTGAATAAATATCATATCTTTCTATCTCTGCAACTATATCTTCTGGTTCTGTCATTCTACCTTTTGCTACATAATTACAAGCAAGTAAACCCTCTTCTACTTCAATAAATCTATAACCATAGGATTTTAATTTATCAATATTTTCTTTAAGAATTGGGTTTTCATACATATTTACATTCATTGCCAATGCAAAAAATACTGGCTTTCTTATAGAAACTGCTGAAATAATAGTTGTAAGCATATCATCTGCTATTCCATTTGCTACCTTACCAATAATGTTATATGTTGCAGGAGCAATCAAAACCATATCTGCCCAATCTGCTAATGAAATATGTTCCACTTCATAATGTGGATTAGTATCCCACATATCAACATAAATTCTGTTTCTTGAAAGAGTTTCAAGAGTTAAAGGTCCTATTATATTTGTAGCATTCTTAGTCATTACAACTTTTACATCATAACCTTTCTTTTTAAGAAGTGATACAATACTTGCTGACTTAAATGCAGCTATACCTCCTGTAACTCCTAATAAAATATTTTTCATATCTTTCCCTTACCTTTTAAATTCTATATTCTTTATAATACTCATCCCTTTTTTTGATAAATTCTTCAATTTGAGGAGTTTTAAACCCATAAGACTTTAAAGACATAAAATCAAAATTCGTTATATCATCCATAAATTCTAAATATAAATCTGAAAATATAGTTACTAATTTTTTTGATTTGGAATAAATTTTTGAAATTTTTTCTCCTCTATTTATAAATGTTGCTATTTCCCAATCAAACTTCCCACTCTTAAAATCTAAAAATCTTTGTTTTGCTTCATCAAAATTCTTAGTTTCTTTTGGAATATCATTAAAATCTTCCTCTTTAAGATAATCAAGCAACAATATATTTTTTTCATTAAAAATATTAAATATTTCTTGAAATTTCTTTCCAGAATAAAAATATTTTAATTCTACTTTATATTTATATTGGATTTTTTCAGGATTTATTCTATATGAAATTAAAAGCTCTTTATATTTTTTAGAACTTTCCACATTTTGCTTCAAATTTCTTTCAAAAATTTCTAATTGTTTTCCACTTATTCTATTATCTCTTTCTTGTGTAACAACCTCTAAATCATATTTTAATTGTGAAATTTCTTCTTCTTGTTTCTTTAATTTATTTTGTAAGTTCTCAATTTGTTTTAAATATTTTTCTTCTTTTTCTTTAAAAAGGAAATCGCCTAAGCCCATTGTTCTCCCTCCCTGAAATTTATAACTTTTTAATTGATTATAACATAAAATCTAAAATAAAACTAATCACTTTTTATAAAAAACTCTTTCTCTGTATTTATAAATTGGATATGCCCACTGTAATAAAAATACAGCAGAAAAAACTATTAATTTCAAAATTACATTATTTATATAATATGCTGCACAAGTTGCTATTATAGATGAAATACAAATTTTTATACTTGTTAAAATAATATTTTTTAAATCTAATTTTACATAATTTTTTATATATACAAATAATAGTAAAAAGAAATTTACTCCTGATGAAATTGATGTAGCTAATGCCAACCCTTTATGTTGAAAATTTTTTATTAATAAATAATTTAAAACTATATTCATAATAATAGCTATTATTGAAAATTTTGCAGGTCTTTTATTGTCTCCCATAGCATAATAACCTTTACTTATCAACTGAACTCCAACATAAAAAAGTAAACCTAATGAGTAATAAAATAGACATTCTGAGGTTATTTTTACAGCCTCTTCATTAAATTTTCCATAAGAAAATATAAGTCTTATAACATCTTTTGAAAAAAATGTCAATACAAATAAACTTGGTATTGTTAAAAAATTTAAAAAATTAAGTGCTGACACTATTCTTCTATTTGTATCTTCTTTATCTCCATTGGCTGCTGCTCTTGATATACTTGGAAAAAGTACATTAGATATAGTTACTCCAAATACTCCTACTGGAAGTAAATAAATTCTACTTGCATTTTCAAGTGCTGTTATTGAACCTGCAACTAAAAATGAAGCAAAAAATTGGTCAACTATTGTATTAACCTGTCTTGCAAATACTCCAACAAGCATAGGAATTAATTTTATTCCTAAAAATTTTAAATAAATATCTTTAAAATCAATTTTTAAAGAATAGGTTTTTAATAGTTTTAAAAAAGGAAAAAATACAACTAAAAATTGTAATATTCCACCTATTAAAACTCCATAAGCTAAAGCATCTATGTCAAAATATTTTGTAAGCCATATAGCAGAAGATATTATTGATAAATTAAAAAATATTGAAGTTGAAGCAGGTATAGCAAAGTATCCAAAATTATTTAAAATAGATCCCATCATACCAGATAAAGAAATAAACAAGAAATAGAAAGACATTATTTTTAATAGCCTTGAAGCTACTATTTTTAATTCATCACTAAATCCAACTACTATAAAATCAATAATATAACTAGAAAAAATTATCATCAATATACTAACTAAAAGGCTGAATAAAAAAGTGATATTTAAAACAGAAAATATATATTCTCTGCTTCGTTCTTCTCCTTCTTCTTTTTTCTTTTTATGATAGAGTGGTATAAAAGTGTTTCCTAATGCTCCTTCTCCTAAAAGCTGCCTAAAAAAATTACTTATTTTAAATGCACTGTAATAAGCATCTGTTAATACAGAAGCACCAAAAAAATAGGCTATCAGAGTTCCTCTAAAAAGTCCTAATACCCTACTTATCATTGTAATTATCATTGTATTTATAGATTTCTTTAACATTTTGTTATCTCTCCATTATCAATATTTATCTTAGCATCTTTATATAATTCTAAAATAGCCAAGAAAATATATATTAAATGTAATTTATTCTCAGCTTCTAAAAATAAGTCATCTATAAGCCATTTTTTAGAATAAACTTTCATCAATATATTATCCATTACTTCTTTTATATCATATTGCTTCATCAAATTTAATTCCATTACTTCTGACATATCAATTGAATCAAAATATTTTTTATAAACTTCAAAAATATCATCTGTTGTAAGTGAAGTTAAATCATAATCTTTTGCAATCTTTTTGATTGTCCTTTTACTTTCTCCTCTTGAATAAGAAATATTAAATTCTTTTTCTAACTCTGCAACCTTTGGAACAACTTCTTTAAACAATTTATGCTCTTCCAATCTTCTTCTAAGGTTAGTTTCCTTTTCTTTATCTTTGTCTAAATTAAGAAGATTTAAAGTTTTAATCTCAATTAATTCTGAGGCAATTATAATAAAATCAGATTTTATTTCTATATTTTCTCTTTTAGACACTTTTAAAACCTCTAAATATTCATCTATTAATTGAGAAATATTTATATCAGAAATTTTCATCTTATTTTTTTCTATTAAATTTAAAAGTAAATCAAAAGGTCCCTCAAAATTATTGAGTTTTACTATAACTTCTTCCATATTTCATCTCTCTTTTAAATAATTTCCATCTGTCAACATCAGCTTGAATAGTTGCTTTTAATTCATCTATTGAAGAGAACTTTTTTTCTTTTCTCATAAATTTAACTATCTGTATATATACTTTTTCTCCATAGACTTCTCTATTAAAATCTAATATATGCACTTCTAAGCTCATCTCATGTTTTAAAGTTGGGTTACACCCAACATTTACAACTCCATATAAAACTTTTGAATTTTTATCTCCCACTTGTAGAAAAGCTCCATATATTCCAGAAGGAGGATATAATCTATTATCCATTTTTATATTTGTAGTTGGAAATCCTAGTTCTCTTGCTATTTTCTTTCCATGTATAACCTCACCTATAATTATCATTGGATGATCTAAAAGTTTTACTGCTCCATCAAAATCTGAATTTGCTATTTTTTTTCTTATAGCTGATGAACTAACTAGCTCTCCATCCAATGTAACAGGTGGTAATTCAGTAACTTTTATATTGTGAATTTCTGCAAGATACTCTAAATCTTTTGCTTTACCAACTCCACCTTTGCCGAAAGAAAAATTAAAACCTATAAAAATTTCTTTTACTTTCAGTTTATTTTTTAAAATTCTAACAAATTCTAAGGGAGTATATTCTAAAAAGTTTTTATCTACCTTTTGCATAACTACAACATCTATTCCTAAGGATTCAAGAAGATATAACTTTTCTTCATTTGTATTTATATAATCAAATTTCTTTTCTGGAAATAATATTTCCATAGGATGATTTGCAAAAGTAAACACAACTGCTTGTTTTCCATTTTCTCTTGCCGCTCTTACAGTTTCATTTATAAGTTTTTTATGTCCATAATGTACTCCATCAAAATTTCCTATGGCTACATAAGTATCATTAAAATCAATATCTGTTGTCAATATATCATTTACCACTATCATTATTTTAATTGCTCCTAACTATTTTTTTCTTCTTCTAAAAGAGAATTATATACTTCTTCTATTCTTCTAAAACGATTTCTTATTCCAGACTTAGATATATTTATCTTATCTGCCAAACTTTGTAAAGAGTCTTCTGGATTATTTAATCTTAAAAAAGCTGCTTCTTCTAAAACTGGACTTAAACTATTAAGACCTATTTTCTCACCTATATACTTTATCATTTTTATTTGATAATTTCCAGTGTTTAAAGTTTTTGTTTCGTTTGCCACTTCCCAATTCATTTCTCTGATTGTTTTATTTTTTAAGTTTTTTATAATAGTTGTTTCTTCATATTCAAAAAAATGTTGAAGTGCATCCATTAAAACTAATATATCCATTATATCTTCTGAATTTCTTAAATATACTAAAATTTTATTTTTTTTATTTGTTTTAAAAATTTTTTTCTTTTTAGAGAACAAAATATTATAGATTTTATCTGCCAATTCTTCATTATCAACAAAAAAATCTAAAGAATATTCTTTTTTAGGGTCTTTTATATAGCCACAACTTAAAAAGAAACCTCTTATATATCCTCTAAATATTTCATCATTTTGAATTATATCAAGATATGAAAACTTAAAACTATTTAAAAATTCTTTTAAGCCTTTTTGTTGATATAAGGTTATAGTATACACCCTATGTTCTGTAAATTTTTTTGTTACTGAATATTTTATACCAAACTTTAAAGAACTTGTAGCTTTAATTAAAGAATATACTCTTTTAGCTAAAACAGAATTTTCCATTTTAATTTCTATACCATCTTTTGCTAATATTGATTTATTCTCAAAAATAGACGATATTTCTGCTAAACACTCTAAATTTGTAGCAGGAATTTTTTTTGTGATTTCTTGCTTCACATTTGAACTATAAGACACAAAATTACCTACCTCTCATTTTTTTAAAAATAATATAAAAATAAATAATTTTATTTTATAATGTAGATAAAAAATAAGTGAAATTACATTCTAAATTTTAGATAAAAATCAAAATTTTTCTTGAAAGAATACTTATATAGGCTTTAAATAAAACTACTGCGACGTCCTATAATGTTGAAAGAGCATTTTGGAGCTCGAGAAACATTATAGGCTGGCAAGTAATCGCTATATGTAACTAGAAATTATTAAAACATTTTTTTCAAAGAAAATTAAAATCTGACTAGCAATGAACTATTTTTTAATGAAATGCCTTGCTATTGCTATTGAAAATACCTTTATATTAATATTTTCATTATCTTTTCTAAGTTCTTTACTTATAGAATAAATAGTTGCTCCACTGGTTACAATATCGTCAACTATTAAAACATTTTTATCTTCTAAATTCAAGTTATTTTTAAATGCACTTTCAACATTTTTTTCTCTTTTTTCGTTATCTTTTAATGTATACATATGTTTAGTGTTTTTGGTTCTTTCAATTTTTTTGTATTTTATATCTAAACATTCTAACAGATATTCTATTTGATTGAATCCTCTTTCTATTTCTCTTTCCTCACTTATAGGGACTGGTATTATAATATCAATTTTTTCTCTTTCTATCAACTGAAAAATAGGTTTTTTAATTAAAAATGCTATATCCCTTACCAAATCTTTTCTATTTCTTAACTTATAGTCAGAAATAATTTGTCTAATTGCCTTTTCATAGATAAAAAGGTAATAAAACTCATCTTTATTTTTCAAAAAGGACTCTTTTTTTAATTTTTCTAAGCATTTAGAACAAATATATCCCTCTCTATCAAGTTTATTATGGCAACATGAACAGGTATTATCAAAAAGTAAAAATCTTAAACTTTCTCTAATAGCTTCCTTCAACCTCAGCATCAGCCTTACATTTCTCCTTTGCAGTTTCTTCATCTACAATTTTTGCTGAATAAAATTCTGTATATCCACAATTTAAACAAGTTTTAGCATAATAAGTATTAAGCTCTATTTTTATAAAATTCTTCTTTTTCTCTGGCAAGATAATGCTCTTTTCCTCATAGTTTCTACATCTACATTTAGGACAACTAAAAGCCAACTTCATCACCCCACACTATATTTTTTATCCAATCTAGCTCATCACCTAAATAACTCATACAGTCAAATCTTATCTTATAATCTTGATATTTCTTAGACTGCATATAGTAATTAGCTAGTTTTAGAATTTTCATAATTTTTCTTCTATCCACTGCCTCATAACCATAACCAAATTTATTTGTCTTTCTATATTTTACCTCAATAAATATTACTTCTTTATCTTTTTCTGCAATTATATCAATTTCTCCAAATCTATTTTGATAGTTTCTTTCAAGTATTTTATACCCTTCATCCATCAAAGTTTCAACACTTTTATCTTCATATTTATTTCCTATTTCTCTTGTATTCAAAATAATCACAAAACCTTTTTTATCCAAGTATTGTTAATTTTTCTTAAAAAGACTTTTCTATGTACTCCCTCAATAGCTCCCTTATCTTTTATTGCTTCTATATGTGCTTTTGTCCCATAACCCTTATGTTTTTCAAAGCTGTAATCAGGATAAATATTAGCTAAATCCTTCATAAGTCTATCCCTTGTTACTTTGGCTATTATTGAAGCTGCTGCAACACTAAGACTTTTTGCATCTCCTTTGACTATTGGTAGTTGTTTCCCAGAATATTCTTTTATCTTTAAATTGCCATCAACTAAAACAATATATTCTTTTTTATCTTTTTTTATATTCTCTAAATCTTTTAACGCTCTTCTCATTGCCAAAAAATCTGCATTTAGGATATTCATTTTATCTATTTCTTCAACAGTTGAAATTCCAACTGCTACATAAAAATTTTTCATTATTATATCATATAACTTCTCTCTTTTTTTCTCAGTCAATTTTTTAGAATCATTTATTTCATCTAATTCTTCACTATATTCTTTTAATATTACAGCTGCAGCAACAACAGGACCTGCAAGAGGACCTCTACCTGCTTCATCTACACCTATAACATTTTTATATTCTAAATCATAAAGATATAATGGATTATCCATAACTTCCTCCATAATAGTTGCTATAAAAAAATTTATTATATTTACAAATGTAATAAAATGTGATAAAAATAGTTCATTGCTAGCTAAATTTCTTAACGATAAAAAAATGACGTTCGCTACAAATTCGGCAAACTTGCCAACAAGTTGGCTTCAAACAAGCCGAGATTTGTTCGGCTCACTTGCTTCAATTTTTTATCTAAAATTTAGAATGCAATTCACTTATTTTTATCCACATTTTCAATTGATATATTTTTATAGCAACTATATTTTTCTATATTAAATTTTAATTTTTTAGCAACTTCTATAAAGTCATCAAATAGTTTTCCTTTAAATACATATTCCTTATTATCCAAAGGATTTAAAAATTCTAATTTATAGGCATGTAACATCTGTCTTTTCACATTTTTATCTTCATTTCCATAGACAGAATCTCCTAAAATTACATGATTTATACTTTTCATATGTACTCTAATTTGGTGAGTTCTTCCAGTTTCAATAGCTACTTCAACCAAAGAATAACCTTCAACCTGTTCTACAACCTTGTAATTAGAAATAGCAATTTTACCATTTTCTTTTACAACTGCCATTTTCTTTCTATCTTTACTATCTCTACCAATCAGATTTTCAATTCTTCCACTTAGATTTTCTTCTGAAAAATTTCCTTTAACTATACATAAATATGTTTTATGTATAGTTTTGTCAATAAACATTGAAGCTAATTTTGCATGAGCATAATTACTTTTTGCTACCAATATCAAACCACTTGTATCTTTATCAAGTCTATGTATTATCCCAGGTCTTATATTTCCATTTATAGATGACAGATTATTTGTATAATATAAAAGTGCATTAACCAAAGTACCTGTATAATTCCCATAAGCAGGGTGAACAACCATACCATAATTTTTATTTATAACTATAAAATCATTGTTTTCATAGACAATGTCTAGTGGAATATTCTCTGGTTCAATATCAATATTTTCTTCTTCTGGAATTGAAACTTCTATTTTTTCTCCTAATTTTAATTTTCTTCCATTTTTATTTATAATCTTTGAATTTATTTTTACATAATTATTATCTATAAGTTTTTCTAAATATGAACGAGTAGCTTCTTCTATTTGTTCACTTAAATATTTATCCAATCTCATCCCTTCATATTCAGAATTAACTTCAAATTCAAATTTTTCTTTTATATTCTCCATAACATTTTCCTATATTTTTCCTTATCATTAATTTATTTTAGCATAAAATAATAAAAATTTCTATTAACTAAATATAATAAAATAGGTTCTTTAACAATAAAGAACCCTTATTATAAGTATATTTTTATTCGCTAAAATTAATTAAAGGAATTATTAAAGCTGGATATCCACTAAAAGCTGTTACTTGTGATATCATCCCTCTTATATAAGACAATAAAACTGCTGGTGCACTAACATTTAATAAACCTTTTAACATTTTTTTATCAATATCTTTTGGATATTCAAACACTCCTGACTGAGTAATTGAAATGAAAAATGGAGAATCTAACAACTTTTTTTCAGAAAAAATATTAAATGTTAATTTTATATTAGAGGAAGTTTCATCAATATTTTTAATCTCTAATCTATGGGAAAATTCTAATTTTATTTTTTTATCCTTAAAATTATTATTCTTTTTAAAAATTATCTCTTCTGTGAATTGAGATTTTAATTTAAAAAAACTTTCCTTCATACTACATTTCCTCCTTTAAAGGTCATGCTGCTATACAATATTCCCTCAAATTTTTTAATATATTATTTTCATTATATAAATAGCTTTCTTTTGAAACTACCAAAAATTCATTAAAATCATTTATATTTATAAAAAAGTCATCATCATACTCTATATTTTCAAATTTTTTAAAAGATTTTTCAAATTGAGTTTTAATATCTTCTTTTGAAAGTGTATTTAAAAAATTTAAAGCCTCTATCAATTTATCATTCATTTTTTCCTCCCTCATCAATAATTTCAAATTTACTCATACAACTATTTTCTTTTACAGAATAAATTATTTTATTAGATAGTATTAAATTACTTTCACTAAATAAATCTAAGTTTCTCATTAAATTCTTTCTGTAATTACCTAAACATTTTATAACATTATAATCAAAAATTTTAGATGTTCTCTCTGAAATATTTTTATAAAAATCAAAAATAATATCTAATTTTCTTCCTAACTCAATTTTTTTAATTTCCATCTTTTTTATTTCTGAATCTTTTGAAATAATATCCCATGTTTTATCAATCTTTTTAACAGTTTCTTCATCAGTTAAATCTAGTAATTTTTCTAAAAAAATTTTTCCCTTTATTATTTTTATATCAATAGTTTCATTTTTTCTTAACTTTTCATTTTTCCAGTATTTTGCATTTGACAAATTATCCCAAAAGTACATTCCACTTCCTAACCAATTTGTATCTTTTGAAATAATTAGTTCGTTTGTTTTCAAAAAATTTTCAACTTTCAATCTATCATTAGCATGATAAACATCAACATTAGACTTACACATAACAATAAATTCCCTCTTTTTAATTTATTATCTGTTTCTAAAATTATACTATTATTAATCTAATATTGCAATATTTTTTACCTCAATATCTTCAATAATATCCCCAACTACCATTTTTAAATAATCAATTAATTTTTGTGGATCAATCTCAATTTGTAAACCTCTCAATCCTCCACTTATCAAAATTGTCTTATTATCAAGTGCCGATTTGTGAATAAAAACTGTATGTTTTTTCTTTATCCCAATAGGAGAACAACCTCCTCTGACATATCCTGTCATTGAAAATAAATCTTTCATAGGTAACATTTCTAATTTTTTATGATTTGATAGTTTTGCTAGCTTTTTTAAATCTAACTTTTCCATTCCTGGAATACAAGCAACTACCATTTCTCTTTTTTCATTTAATAAAACCAAAGTTTTAAACACTCTTGTAATATCTTCATTAGTTTTTAAAGCAACACTCACTGCATCTAAATGTTCTTCGTCAACTTCATATTCTCTAACTATATGTTCTATCTTATGTATTTCTAATTCTCTAATTGCATTTGTTTTTTTCATTTTATACTTCCTTATTCTATAATTATATTAAACTTTTTTAATTTTCTCCAAAGTGTTGTCCTACTCATGCCCAAATCTTTTGCAGTGTTTGATAAAGAAAAAGCATTTCTTTTCAATCCTTCAATTAATTTATCTTTCTCAACATCATTCATACTTACTTTATCAAGTATATTCTTTTCCATTTTTTCTTCATTTTTCAAATAATTATCTATCATAATTTCTATACTCTTTAATACTCTATCTTTTGATTTCTTTAAATCTGTAAATTTAATTATCTGTTCTGCTATTTCAATATACATTAGAATTGAATCTTCTGAAATTTCAACTTCATAAGATTTTAAACCATATTTATTAGCGTATTTTTTTGTTAGCATACTTCCAATCAAAATTGAATATGATTTATTTTTTAAGTCTTTTATTATTTCATCACATTCCTCTTCACTTATAAAGGTTTTAAAGATTATATCATTTGAAATTATTTTAGCAAGATTAACTAAACTTTCAGGTGCTTCAATATAATCAACAAAAGCAATTTTATTATTTTTTACATCAATTTCTTTTAAAAGTTCAATATAATCAGAAATATTATTCTCTATACTTAAAATTGGAATATCTATTTCATCTTCTATTTTTATTTTTACAGCAAATTTTGTTAATATTACTTTAACCCCTTTATCAATCAATTCTTTTGCTTTTTCCAATGCATTTGAAATTGAGGTTTCCACTACAACAATATTTTCTTTATCTATATATCTTTTTATTTTTTTAAACATTCTCTCTCCTGAAACTAAAAAAGCAATTTTACTCATTTTCACACCTCTTTTTATTTAAAATTTACATAATGTTTCATTTATGTTGTTTATCTTTATTTTACCACAAATTATCAAATTTTAAACATTTTATATCACTTTACAAAACTATATATAAATAGTATAATAATTAAAATTTTAGTATTTAGTTTATCGTTAGGAGGATTTTAATGGCAAAGAAAAATTTTAAAGAGTTGTTTGATCCAAAAGAACATAAATGGGGTGGATTTAATTTACCTACATTTTTATGTCTATTGATTGTTGTTGCTATTGTTGTCTATGTTCCCTTTGGACTAGATAAAGAAGGTAACCCTGGAAGTTTTTTAAGACCTAATTTTTTAATTATGTTCTCAGCACTTGCTGTTTTTGGACTATTATTTGGAGAAATCGGAGATAGAATACCTTTCTGGAATGACTTTATTGGTGGAGGGACTATCTTAGTTTTCTTTATGGCCGCTGTATTTGGAACTTATAAATTAGTGCCAGAAAATTTTATGTCAGCAGTAGACATTTTTTATGGAGACCAGCCTGTAAACTTCTTGGAAATGTTTATTCCAGCTTTGATAGTTGGTTCTGTATTGACTGTTGATAGAAAAACTCTTATAAAATCTATTAGTGGATACATCCCTTTAATAATTATTGGAGTTGTAGGAGCTTCAATAGGTGGAATAGTTGTAGGATTTATTTTTGGAAAATCTCCTATTGATGTTATGATGAACTATGTGCTTCCAATAATGGGTGGTGGAACAGGAGCTGGAGCTATACCTATGTCTGAAATTTGGTCATCAAAAACTGGTAGACCTGCATCTGAATGGTTTGCTTTTGCTATATCAATATTGAGTATAGCCAATATAATTGCAATTTTGTCAGGAGCTCTTCTTAAAAAATTAGGTGAAGTTAAACAAAATTTAACAGGAAATGGAGAACTTATCATAGATAATTCTAAAGAAGCTATAAAAGATAAAGAAGTTGATTTAAAGCCAGAACTTGTTGATACAGTAGCAGCATTTATTTTAACTGGTGTTTTATTTATGGTTGCTCATATTTTAGGTGAACTTTGGGCAGCATTTGCAAAAAGTCATCATATAGACTTTGAACTTCATCGTTTAGTATTCTTAATTCTTTTGACTATGTTTTTGAATATTGCTAATCTTGTTCCTGACAAAATAAAAGCTGGTGCAAAAAGAATGCAAACTCTTTTCTCTAAACATACAATTTGGATATTAATGGCTGCTGTTGGATTTACAACAGATGTACAAGAAATAATAAATGCTGTAACAATTTCAAATTTATTGATTGCTCTTGCAATAGTTCTTGGTGCTGTTGGATTTATTATGTTAATTGCTAGAAAAATGAAATTTTATCCAATTGAAGCTGCTATCACTGCTGGACTTTGTATGGCAAATAGAGGTGGAGCTGGAGATGTCGCTGTTTTAGGAGCTGCTGACAGAATGGATCTTATGTCATTTGCACAAATATCTTCTCGTATAGGTGGAGCTATGATGTTGGTTCTTGGTTCTGTATTGTTTGGATTATTTGCTAAGTAAAAATAAAAAAATATTACAGCTAGGATTTTTACTAGCTGTAATTCATTTTGATAGAATAAACTAAAAATAAAATGGAGGAATTACGGTGAATAAGATTAAAATTATGGAAACTTGTCTAAGAGATGGACATCAATCACTTATGGCAACTCGTTTAACTACTGCTGAAATGTTACCAATAATTGAAAAATTAGATAATGTGGGCTACCATTCATTAGAAATGTGGGGAGGTGCCACTTTTGATGCTGCTTTAAGATTTCTTAATGAAGACCCTTGGGAAAGATTGAGAGAAATCAAAAAAAGAGTTAAAAATACAAAACTTCAAATGTTACTTAGAGGGCAAAATCTTTTAGGTTATCGTAACTATCCTGATGATATAGTTGAAAGATTTGTTAAAAAGTCAATACAAAATGGAATAGATATAGTTCGTATATTTGATGCTTTAAATGATGTTCGTAACTTACAAACTGCTTGTGAAGCTACAAAAAAATATGGTGGACATGCTCAACTTGCAATGAGTTATACTATTAGCCCTGTCCACACTATTGAATACTTTAAGAATTTAGCTTTGGAAATGCAAGAAATTGGAGCTGATTCTATTGCTATAAAAGATATGTCTGGAATTTTATTACCAGAAGTTGCTTATAAATTAGTAAAGGAGTTAAAATCTGTATTAAGAGTTCCTGTTGAAGTACATACTCATGCAACAGCTGGACTTGCAAGTATGACTTATATCAAAGCTGTTGAAGCAGGAGCAGACATAATTGATACTGCTATATCCCCATTGTCTGGTGGAACTTCTCAACCTGCTACTGAAAGTATTGTTAGAGCTTTTCAAGGAACTGAAAGAGAAACTGGTTTTGATTTAGAATTATTAAAAGAAATAGCAGAATATTTTAAACCTATAAGAGCAAAATATTTACAAGAAGGTATCTTAAATCCACAAGCTCTTATGACTGAACCAAGTATAGTTGAATATCAATTACCAGGAGGAATGCTATCAAATTTCCTTTCTCAATTAAAAATGCAAAAAGCCGAAAATAGATATGAAGATGTTTTAAGAGAAATTCCAAGAGTAAGAAAGGACTTAGGATATCCACCATTAGTTACTCCTCTTAGCCAAATGGTTGGAACACAGGCTATATTTAATATATTAACTGGACAAAGATATAAATTAGTTCCAAATGAAATAAAGAACTATGTAAGAGGACTTTATGGAAAGAGCCCAGTACCTATATCAGAAGAAATTAGAAAAACAATTATAGGAAATGAAGAAGTATTTACTGGAAGACCTGCTGATCTTTTAACTAATGAATATGACGAAATAAAAAAAGAAGTGGGAAATCTTGCCAGAAACGAAGAGGATGTACTGACTTACGCAATGTTCCCTCAGGTGGCACAGACATATTTTGAAAAACGTAATAATCCTGAAGAAGAAATAAAAGTACAGACTATAAATGTAGTGTTTTAAGTGAAAGGAGAAATGAATGAAAATAATATATGGAGATTCTCCGATAACATTTGGAGATTCGCTGGTTATAACAGTAGTGAGTATGCTGACAGTATTTTTAGTTTTGATTCTGATTTCTTTTATACTATCCCTTTTAAAATATCTTCCTTCTGAAAAGAAAGTAACTGAAAATAAAAAAGTTACAGTTAAACCATTAGCAGATACGTTTTCTGTTTCATCAGAAAATTCTATATCAGAAGGAAAGAAAATAGGACCGGAAGACATAAAGGATGAAAAAATGCTTGCAGCTGTTGCAGCCGCAGTTATAGATGCAGCCGGAGAAATTGACAATGCCTATATAAAGGTACGGTCAATAAGGGAAATAAATCAGTAAATAGGTAAAATACAAAATAAGGATTATACGTTATCCTGAACGAACGTAAATATAACCTGCAGGGAGATTGTTATGATAAAATTATATAAAATAAAAATTGGAGATAAAGTTTATGAAGTAGAACTGGAAGCAGTAAGTGAAAAAGAAGGGAAAATAGAAACTTCAAAGTCTGAACCTGTAAAGGAGGAGAAGCAGGAAAAACCAAAGGATAATGTAGCAGAACAAAGAGTAGGAAATATAAAAGTTGAAGCACCTATGCAAGGACTTGTAGTAGGTGTAAATGTTTCTCCAGGGCAGAAGGTGAAGGCAGGAGAAACATTGATAGTACTTGAGGCAATGAAAATGGAAAATGAGATTGTGGCACCGGTCGACGATACGGTCGCTTCGATCAACGTGAAGACGGGTGACACGGTGGACACCGACCAGGTCATGGGCACGTTGAACTAAGCGAAGGAGGAACCTACAGTGAATCTGATTGCTATCGTTGAGGGACTGCTGAAGAGTTCCGGATACGCGACGATGACCTGGCAGCAGCTTGTCATGCTGGTCCTCTCGTTTATCCTGATGTATCTCGCCATTGTAAAGCAGTTCGAGCCGCTTTTGCTGCTCCCGATTTCCTTTGGTATTTTCATGTCGAACCTGCCACACTCCGGCACCTTCGAATATTTCTACCAGCTTGACCACTGGTACGATGCAGGTATTCTCGGCGTCATGTACATGGGCGTCAAGTCCAGCTTCTTCCCCTGCATGATGTTCCTCGCGGTCGGCGCAATGACGGACTTCGGTCCGCTGATTGCGCGTCCCTCGGCTCTCCTGATGGGTGCTGCCGCTCAGATCGGCGTGTTCGTCGCTCTCCTCGGCGCGATGCTTCTCGGCTTCAATGCACAGGAGGCAGGCTCCATCGGCATCATCGGCGGTGCG
>ERZ773263.1050-NODE-1050-length-17438-cov-26.481160_pt1 | contig 17438 bp, 4 predicted proteins | sample MGYA00511076_ERZ773263 | MGnify/ENA primary metagenome ERZ773263 (study PRJEB29015, sample SAMEA2738155) | human oral metagenome | biome: human oral; feature: human-associated habitat; material: saliva | place: China | collected 2195 ... | reverse complement strand
TGTATGGATTTGGAGTTGTAGGTAACTTCGGAAGTGGATTAATCGACTTCTTAGCTCTTAACTGGTTACCAATGTTCAAAAATCATTCATCACAAATGTTTATTCAAATTGCAATTGGATTAGTATTCTCTGTAATCTACTTCTTCGTATTTAGATTTATGATTCTAAAATTCAATTTAAATACACCAGGTCGTGAAGCAGATGATGCTGAAACAAAACTTTACTCTAAACAAGAGTATCGTGAAAAAGGTAAAGAAGCAGCTAAACCAGAAGTTAGAGATGATGCAGCTACTCATGATGATCAAGCAGTTATCATTCTTGAAGGTTTAGGTGGAAAAGATAATATCGTAGACGTTACTAACTGTGTAACAAGATTACGTGTTAACGTTAAAGATGAAAGCTTAGTTAAAGATGATGAATTCTTAAAACGTTCTGGAGCTCTTGGAGTTGCTCGTAATGGTAAAGCTATCCAAGTCATTATCGGATTCTCAGTAGGACAAGTTAGAGAATCTTTCGAAAAAGAATTACACAAATAAAGAATATAAATAAAAAAGAAATTGACGTAAAAGTCAGTTTCTTTTTTTGTTATGAATAGATATTAGAGTTGTATACAACCAGAGAATAAGAAAAAATCTAAGTTGTAAATTGCTACCTAGATTTCTATTATGATTTAATCCTATGCCTCGGACTTGGAAGGAGAAGATACTAATAAATTATTAAATATTGTTCTTCTTTGTATTCGAGAGAAGTGCTCTAGGTATTTAAGTCTATAATAATATGTTTAAATATTAATAGAGTATTTTTAAATAGAGTGATTAAGGTAGGTTATAGAAGAATAGTAAGGTAAAAAAAATACTTGGTAAACAATGTCTACCAAGTATTTTAATTTATTTATTAGAACGCTGGAGTAGCGTGTCCTTTTGGTTTAAGTTCTTTGTTGATGTAATCTTTAATTTTTTCGCTTGCTAATGCTTTTTTAACAGCTTGAACTTTAGCATCGTCTTTGTTATCTTCGCGAGCTACTAGTGAGATAGCGAATGTTAAGTCTCCTTCTTTTTCAAGAGCTAGACCGTTTTTATCTGGAGTTAATCCTAATTTAGAGATGTAAGTTGGGTAGTTAAATACTAAATCTTTTTCATTGTATGCTTCGTTAAGGTTTAGTAAGCTTACTTTAGTGAATTTAAGGTGTTTTGGATTATCTTTGATATCTGCTTCAGTTACTGTAAAGCTGTTTGGATCTTTAAGAGTAATAACTTTAGCGTGATCTAATAAACGTAAAGCACGAGCTAAGTTTGTTGGATCTGAAGGGATAGCTACATCTGCACCATCTTTAAGATCTTTGATATCTTTAAGAGTTTTTGAGTAGAATGCTACAGTAGCGTTGTAAATTGGTTGAATAGCTACAAGGTGAGCATTATTTTTTTGGTTAAATTGTTCCATGAATGGTCTGTGTTGGAAGAAGTTAGCATCAACTTCTTTATTGTTTAATGCAACGTTAGCTTGAACGTTATCAGAAACTTTAACGATTTCTAAGTTGTAACCGTCTTTTTTAAGATCTTCTTTGATCATTTCTAACATGTCTGTCATTGGAGAAGTGTGAGAAGCTACTTTTACAGTAACTGGTTCTTTCTTCTCTTCTTTTTTAGGTGCTTCAGTTTTGCTTGAACATGCTGTTAAAACTAATAATAATGCAGCTAAGCTAGCTATAAATGAAATTATTTTCTTCATTATATTTTCTCCTATTAAGTATATTTTTTATTTAGAGGTAAGGTTGTTGATTGTATAATATAGATTTTGGATTAGTAATAATAATTATTTATTAGAAGGCTGCAGTAGCTTTACCTTCAAAGTTCTTTTGTAAGAAATCTTTAACTTTTTGGCTAGTTAAAGCTTTTTTCACTGCTTGAACTTTTGCATCGTCTTTGTTATCTTCACGAGCTGCAAGAACACCAGCATATGTAAAGTCAGCTTTATCTTCCATTAGAAGTCCATCTTTCATTGGTGTAAGGTTTAATTTAGCAATGTAAGTTGGGTAGTTGAAAACTAAATCTTTTTCTGCATATGCATCACTTAAGTTTAAAAGACCAACTTCTGTAAATTTAAGATGTTTAGGATTATCTTTAATGTCTTTTACAGTAACGTTATAACTGTTAGGATCGTTTAATGTAATTAATCCACCGTGTGCTAATAATCTTAATGCACGAGCTAGATTTGAAGCATCAGATGGAATTGCTACATCAGCACCATCTTTAAGATCTTTAATGTTTTTGATATCTTTTGAGTAAAATGCTGGAATTGAGTTATAAACTTTTGCAACAGCCACTAAGTTTGTTTTATTTTTTTCGTTATACTGTTTCATGAATGGTTCATGTTGGAAGAAGTTAGCATCGATTTCTTTGTTTGCTAAAGCAACGTTAGCTTGAACATTATCTGATACTTTTACAATTTCAAGAGTATATCCTTCTTTTTGTAAATCTTCTTTAACTAATTCTAACATGTCAGTGAATGGTGGGACATGAGCAGCAACTTTAATAATCTTGTCTTCTTTTTTTTCTTCTTTTTTATCGCTAGTTTTATTAGAACATGCTGTTAATACAAGCACAAGAGCTAGTAGGCTAGCAACAATAGATAATACTTTTTTCATTAATCTATTTCTCCTTCTTATTTGTGAAACGTTTAGCTAATCCATAACCTATAGATTGAATAATAAATACATATATAATAAATATTATTACTATTAAATACATTAGATCATAATTGTATTCTTGATATCCATATCTAAATGCAAATTCACCAAGACCACCTGCTCCAATTACTCCCATTACAGTAGTATACGCTAGTAAACTGATTGTAGTATAGGTGAATGATAAGATTAAGTTATCCATTGTAGCAGGTAATAAGAAGTATCTAATAATTTGAATTTTAGTAGCTCCCATACTTATAGCTCTATCTACAATCTTTTTAGGAACATTAATAAGGGCTTGTTCAACAAATCGTGCATAGATACTTACACCGACTAGTGTAAGAGGCAAGAGTGCTGCAATATTCCCAAAAGATGTTTTAAATAGAAATCTATTTACAGGGATTAATATGAATACAAAAATTAGAAACGGAACACTACGTAGGGCATTAAGAGAAATGCTAAGTCCTTCATAAACTGCTCTATTCTTTAATAAATAATCACGACTGAAAGCAAAAAGCATGATACCTAATGGTAGGGAAATGAAAAATACTGTTAACATAGAGTAAATCATCATATAGTTTGTTTCCCAAAATGCTTTCATAATACCATCGTAATTGGCTTTAAATAAATCAATCATTTAATAAAAACTCCTTTACGTAGTTATAGTAATTACTGTCGTAATCGTCTTTTGCATTTTTATTAGGCACGACAATATCTTTTATAGTAGAGTCATCGATAACTACCACTCTGTCACAAAAGTTCTTCAGCAATGAAAGACTGTGTGAAATCATAACAATTGAAATATCAGTTGTTATACGCAATTTATTTAAAAGAGCGAAGATTTCTTTCTCACTATTAGTGTCTAAAGCTGAACTAATTTCATCACAAAGTAGAACTTCTGGTTCTTGTAGTAATGCCATAGCGATAGCAACTTTTTGTTGTTCTCCACCACTTAGGCTACCACAAAGACTATTTTTTAGTCTCGTAATGTTCATGAACTCAAGAATATCATCTATTTTCTTTTTATCAACAGAAACCTTATTTAATTTATATACTAAACTTAAATGATAATATACTGTTTTATTATCGATAAGATTAGAGTGTTGGAATATGTATGCTAGATTTTTTCTAGTATTTCTTAGGGTACTTGCATCCATTGTTTTTATAGAAGAGTTTTTATAAAGTATATCTCCGCTATCGTATGAAACAATCCCGTTAATCATTTTAAGAATAGTACTTTTACCAGTACCATTTCTTCCGATAATTCCAATAACTTCTTTCTTATTAATATCAAACGATATATTTTCTAATTTGAAGTTAGCATTTTTATATTGTTTTGATACGTTTTTTAATTGAACTATCATCTTATACCTCCAAAGAAAACTATATCACTTTTAGGAAAGGATTTCAATAGTTTTGTTTAAATTTTAAAAAATATTTGTTTATATTGTTCTATCAATGTTTGATAGTGTTTTAAGGTCTGTTGTTTGAAAATTATACATTTGTAATGATACAGTTCGAAGTTGAAGATATAAATACATTAATGGAGAGATTTTAAATATTAAAGATAATTATTATTATAACGTTTTTTAATGATTTTAAATAAAGAGTATTCAGTTGAATTGTATTAGAATACAAAGAGATTATTTTTATACAAGAAAATAGGTTCATTATGATTTATGTATATATTATAGAAGAAAAAGTTAACAGTGAGGGGTTAAAAGTTTAATAAGTACTATGAAATACGAATTATTTAATCAAGAAGAAGGTGTTAATAGTTGAAATATAAGGAAATAAAGGGGTGGGATAGTTTAAAATTATTTTTAATAGAGGAATTTTTTTGTAGAAGATAATCATAGTTTCAAAGTGCGAAATTTGTTTGAAATTTTTAAAATAAAAAAATTATCTATTAGTTTAGAGATTTTATTTAAATCTACAGATACAGATAAAATTAGTAGTATTTCTGAAGAAGTAGAAAAAATAACTTCTAATAAAGAAACTTCACCAAAAGAATTACCAACTTACACAAAGGGTGTGGACAATTATAAATTAGCAGATAAAAATACTTTAGAAGGATTATCAAGAACAAATGGTAGTCCTGGTTGCTATAACCGTCGTTTAGAGTCACACGCTGGAGAAACGCAAAATCTGACGATATGTTCGAAAAAATTGCTAGTAATACAGCGGTTGTTTATCGTTTCCAATTACACGGTCCTGATAAATATACTATTTTGTTTAAAATGACTAACCCTTATAAAACGAAGATGGAGGGTTTATACTATACAGCTGGTTATCGTCTTCAACAATGAGGTAGTCGCATCATAGTCGAGGGGTTCTTTTTTTCAATAGTTCTTGTTATCGGATGCTTACCTTAGGTTTACAATAAAAATATAATATAAATTTTAAGTATATTTTAAGTACACTGTGATAGCTGAATTTGCTTGATTTATTCGTTTTTTTTTTTTTTTTTGAATTTGGCAAATATATTATTATTTCTGAAAATTCTATAAATATTTTTTCTTATTTAAAAACTTAAAGTATTCCTTTATTTGTGGATTTCGTTTTACTTTAGGAGATTTTGGTTGCGTTCTAATTATTTTTAAAAAATACGTAAATAGTTTAAAAACAATAGTGTTGACGGAAATACTGATAAGTATTATACTTAATAGTGATTATATTAGATTATTGATAGATTTAATAATTAAGTTATTGAGAACTGATTTAATATGAAATAATTTCATTATTAATTATTGGGAGTCAAATATCTAAATAGTTGATGAAATCATAAGCAATGACTGTTATCTTATGTATTTAGCTTAAAAAAATCTATCAATTTTTTGATATATATAATTAATTGAAAGGATGTATTCTGTTATGGGATTTAGATACAAAGATGGGAAAAAAGTTCTTCGCTTTTCTATAAGAAAATATCATTTCGGGGCAGCAAGTGTAGCTATAGCGTCTCTTATTTTCTTTGGTGGAATGTCGGCAAAGGCTGAAAATATCCCAACACAACAAAGCAGTGATAAAATCACTAACCACTCATCATCAAGTGGAGCGTCTAATGGAGATGATGGGGATTCTGATGCTGATGATAAAAATATATCAGATAAGAGTATAAAAATAGCTAAAGGAGAATTGAAAAAATTATCAATTAGCTTAACAACATCTATTAAAGCTACAGAAAAAGAAAAGTACAGCGCGATTGCAAAAGAATTAGATGAAATTCTGGATGAAGCTAAATTAGTATTAGATAACAAAGATGCTAAATTAGAAAAAGTTAATGAACAAATAAAAATATTAACTGAAGCTACTGAAAAATTCGATAAAACTGTAGCGGAAGCAAATAAAAAGTTAGAAGAGAAAAAAGCAGTAGATCAACATAAGGCTGAAGCTACTAAAAAATCTGACTCTCAAAAAACTGAAGAGAAAAAAGCTGATAAAGCTACTGAAACAGATAGTGCTGAACTAGCAGAAAACCGTCCTGCCGAGACTCTAAAAAATGATGGAACGACTGCTAAAATCCAGCAAAAAGAAGGCGTAACTCCTAAAAAGAGTGTAGAAAGCACAGGAAAAGAAAAAGAGCTATCTACATATACAAATGGAGTTGATACGGATAAATTGGCAGAAGAGATCAATAATATCTCTACTTACCTTAGTGATAATGGAGCAAACGCAACTAAGGTAGAACTACTAAAATCAAAATACAGCAAATTAAAATCAAAATTAGAAGTCGCTAAAAACGGTGTACTATCTGAAGAAGATTTCAATGAGGCTGTGTCTGATTTGAAAGATGCTAGAGATACTATTGCGAAGTTCTTAGCGGATAAACAAGCAGGAGGAACATCTGAGAACACTCCTAAACTAGAAGCTATATTAAATCCGGTAGAGCGTAGAAAAGAGACGGATAAAAGCTCTGTTACTGGGCTTATTAGTGAGAAAAAAGCAAAACTAGCAAGATTACAAAAAGAAATTGAAGAGAAATTTGGAGAATTAAACCAAATAAATGTAGCTACAACAGAAGATATAGTTAAAAACGTAAACACTCTGCAAAATTCTATTACCGAAGTACTTAGATCTTCTCAAGGAAGTGCTGATGAACTCGATACATTAGCTAGTCAAGCTACTCGTCTGCGCAATTCGTTAGCTAATGCTATCCAACGTACACACTCAGGAAAACGTGATTTACGAAATGGAAGTAGAATAGCGAGAGGTGCTGATTTTAGAGCTTATGATGATAGAGAAGCAAGACGAAAAGTATATGACGCTCAAGGTAATTCAGCGCAAGAAGATGCTCTAGTTGGATATTTTACAAAAGAAGAGGATAAAAGGTATGACTACGAACCAGGTACTTTCTTATATATATCTCACAATGATGATAGAACTGGAACGTTTCCTAATCCAGACCTAGGACATCAACCTGTCAAGAGATTAAAACAAAAAGTTTTCGCTAAAGTAACCAAAGCAACTGATGGAAGTGGTTATCATTGGAAGATAATATTTAATGAAGCTAGGGAATCACGACAAAATCCGATTTATTACTTTACTATTCCTGCTGGACAATCTATAACTAATATAACTTTGAAAGAGAATGGAGAGGTGAAAAAAACTGGAGGAGTCGGACAGGTATTTAATGGAGAAAATGACAAGTATCAGACAGCGGTAGGTTCTCCTGAGTCTGGTGTTAACGGTACTCCTTATTATGAAAATATCGCAAACATTACGAATAGGATTGTGGGTAATAGGGCTAGTATTTACACCTTAGATGATTTTGTTAAGAACAATACAGAACGTTATTTTAATAGGAATGGTATGTCTCAGAATGATATTGATATTTCTGATAAATTGTATGAAAAGATTAAAAGTGCTACTCAAAATATTTTTTCATTAAAACCAAAAGAATATAATACAGGAAGTACTTATACGATAGAATTTGATACTAAGGGAAACACAACCACTCCATTATACTACATAGTAGGTATGAAATCTTATGAGGCAGGAGGAGGAACTTATCAACATAAGAGTTATCAGCAATGGAATAGGGTACAAGAGCGTTATAATGTTAAAGTGGATGAGTCTAAGGTTAAAACAACTTATCTAAAAGGAACTGGGGTTGGAGATTTTGACACCTCTAAAGGATTTAAAACAGGAGGGGTTAGTCTAGAGGATACTTATCATAATAATAAGAAACTTGCTATAACTGAGGTTAGGGATTATTTTAATTATAAACCTACAGGGAGAGAGGGGACTTTTGAAGATTATCTAAAAAGACGACATAATTACTTCACTCACATCAATCAAGGTGGACCTGGTAATTTAACAGCAGATAGTACAAAAGGTTTTCATCTTTTACATATTCAAGGGATTGTAGAAGGTGAAAAAGTTGAGTTTCAATTACCGTATAGAGTAGTCACACAAGCTGATGTCTATGAACCAGTGGTATCGGATATTTCAGAACGCAAAAAATACGCAGAAGCACTAGGAAATGCAGCTGACTATATTAAAAGTTATAATGATGTTTCTTCTACTATTCCTAGATTTAGAAGACCGACATACGAAGATATGACAGGTGGAAATGAAGGAACGGCGTTTTATAAAAATAGTATTACTTATTTCCCAACAACTAGTGATCAAATCAAAGAACAATCAGTTAAAAGTACCGAGTGGGTAGGAGGAGCATCTTTAGCTACAGGTTCACGAGTTATTGAATTAACTATAGATGGAAAGAAAGAAATATTTACGATTCCTAGTGATATTAATGTAGTTCCTGGAAGAACAATCTCTGCCGAAAATATTGCTAAATTAAATGAAGCTATTCATGAAACTTATAAAAAAATTAATGAGCAAGGGCATGAGATAGAATCAGAAAAAATTCCTACTATTAATGCTACGACACCTATATGGGTGAAAAAACAAATCAAGGTTACTTATTATGATAACGAAAACAATGCTCGTACAAATCATCAGGATGATTCTGTGGATTATGTAGATGTTTTATTCAAACATATTATAAAAGAGGTATCGCCAGAAAAACCAGAAGTATTAGCTCCGCTAGATGGCTCGGTATCTGTGACACCGAAGGGAACAACAGATAAGCTAGAGGTATCATATATTCCTACAAATGAAACTAGCTATAAAACACTTACTATCAAAAAAGTGGAGACAGTATGGACAGTGGAAGGTTCTCTTCCTCCTGGAATTAGAGTTGATAGCTCTACAGGACGTGTATCAATTTCAGAACCAACGGTAGCTGATAATACTCTTGTAAAAGGTGTTGCTACCTATCTAAATAGTGATGACAGCTCTGCAAGTGCGACTGCTCAGAGTCCAGATACTGAAGCTCCTACAGTCATGATGAATGGAGTACCTTTAACAGAACGTGCCGAGGATAATAAATTTGTTATTTTTAGAGGTGCTGATTTCAATCCAACGTTCAAAGTAGCGGATAATTCTCATTTAATTTCTAAGTTTGACATCAAAGGTGTTCCTAATGGTGTTTGGTTTAATAAACAAGGTGATAAAGATGTTCCGAAAACCAATATCCCTGATGGTGAATATAGATTTAGTAATACTAAAGTTGAAGAAGGTACAAGTTTTGGAACAAGAGAAGCGACAGTTACTGTAAGTGATGCTAAAGGAAATACTAAAAATTATAAATTCCAATATAAGATAGTAGATATTAAGTTAAAAAACTCACCTAAAGTAGCTAAAATTAATGATGTAATAGGAAATCCTCATGATTATCTCGTAGATACTACAGATGGAACTACAGAAATGGGAGATGCTAATTTCCCAACTGGTATGAGTTGGCAATGGGATAGTCAAGGAAATAAAGATAACCAAAATACTAAGTTAACTCAAAATGGAACAATAATAAAAGTAGCTAAGGCAGTCTTCCCAGAAGAAGCATTAGATGGACGTTTCCAAAAAGATGGTTATAAATACTATACTCCGAGAGAAATAAAAAAAGAAGTAACATTTAACGTTGCGGATACCGAAAAACCACAGGCTAAACTAAATGGGATACGTTTAGGGACTACGGCAACAACACCTATATTTACCGTTTTTAGAGGTGCTACTTTTAATCCTGAGTTAAAAGCATGGGATAATTCAGGGAAAATAAAAAGTGTAACTATTAGCGGTTTACCAAATGGTGTAAGTATTATTAATTCCAATAGAGAGACTACTGGTACACTAGACTCTCCGTATACACAAAATATATCAAATGGTCAAGTATCTTCAAATGAACAATTAGGTGTGCATGAGGCAACTGTAACAGTTAAAGGAAGCGATGATAATGATGTTAGTGTTTTTAAATTTAAGTATCGTATAGTAGATTTTTCTGTACAAAATACTAGTGGAACGTTTGATAATACACCTTCAGTATCAGTACTTCCTGGAGCTGCTCTTAATAAGCAAGGAGATCCAAAAGACTTAGATGCACACAGATATTTATCTATAGTTGATGATAATACTAATACTCTTAGAGGTGACAGCTATTTACCAGCAGGCATGATTTGGAAATGGAAACAAAGTAATGATCAAGAACAGCCAGCTGAAGTTTTGAACAGAGCAGGATACTATACAAAAAAAGTAGAAGCTAACTTTGCAAGTGCAGGAGATTCTCGAAATGTAAATAGTAAGACAAGGACTGTATTTGCTCCTGAGCGTATAACAAGAGATATTCGTCTATTAATTACTCCAGAAACTCCGACAATAGAAGAAAGCCAACTTTATGGACAAAGCGGTAAAAAACCAACGATAGAAGTTAAAAATATCATTTCGTCGTCTCAAGTTAATTCAACAGCGATTAGAAAGGTTCAGCTTTTTAGTACTAATAATAGCTCAACACCGATTGCAGAAAAAACTGTATCTGATAATACTGGAAGCGTCACTTTTAGACCAACAGACTATCAAAGTAAACGTCCTGACGGTCTGATTTTAAATGAGAGTCTTTATGCTAAAATTATTGTAACAGATAATGGAAAATCAGTAGAATCTGCCAATAGTGAAAGTAGAGTTGTTACAGAGAACTTGACTTTACATGTGAATAACGATAAAACCATTATTCAAGCTAATGATGATAAATTGAATGATAAGGAAAAAATAGGGATTAAAATTGCTTTGAAAGAAGCTAATCAGAGCCTAAATCTAAGTGATGAGGATATCACAATTTCAGATAGTGGTGAGATTGTAGTTACTAAAGAGAAGAAACGAGGATGGTTGCAAACTAATCCGAAAGCAAATAATGGGCAAGGTTATGTTACAAAATTCGCCAATATTCGCTCTGATTATCAATTGGAAGGGATAGAAGGTCTTAAACTTCAAGGGCGTGATAGTGATAGAGGGTTTGCTTGGGCAAATAATGTTGATTCAGGCTCTAATAATGTAAATGGAAATAGAAGTTTAGTGTATTATTACAATGCTAGTGAAGGTAAAGCATTTACTCTTAATGATGTACTGAAAACTCTGAAGTTAAAAACAGGAGTAAGAGTAAATAGCGTTAAAAACCCATCTTTTACAGATACTGACGGAACAATAAAAGGAAAAGCAGAAGCTGGCTTAGAGGGATACAGCAAAGATTCAGAAAATAAATTTAAAAAAGACGGAAACTATATAAATGTCTTGGATTTAGTAGATAAAAGCTCCTTAAGAGGGGATTTAACGGTAGCAAATTCTTCAAATAAACTACTTGCAAGTGACAAATCGGGAGCTGGAAGTTATGGTACAACGCTACAGGATGTAAATATAGCTAGAGCTAATGAATTGCCTGAATTTCCTATACCGAAAGTAATTAACGGAGAAAGAAGCATACATAAAGCTCAACTTTATCTTCGACCTCAAAGTGTACAAGAAAGTTTAGTAAAAAGAACTGAAAATAAAGATACTTTAACAAATGTTATTAATGTTTATTTTGTTCCTATTGATTCTGAAAAACCTCATGTTGAGCGTTCTTCTTCAAACAATCTAGGAGGTAGAGAAAGTCAATATGACTATTTACCTAAGGAAAATCGTCCAGATTTCACTAGTCTTGTAAAATTAACAGATAATTATGACAAAGATGATGATACTGATGCTAAAAACAATCCATTAAGAAACAAGCTTAGTATGTGGCTTAAAACAGGAAACGAGAAGACTTTGATAGTTGAAAATGGAGTAGAGAAGAAGGACGTTATAGAAAGATTGTACAATAAGGCTACATCAACAACAGTATATGAGCTTTTAGCGAAAACAGAGGATAACTCAGGGAATAAGAGTTCTGAGAATAGTAGCAATGGAACAAGTCTAGGTTTCTTTAAAACACATTACCCAGAGGTTACTTATCGTAAGGATGGTAACAAAGAAGTAACTACATATTATGAAATTGTCAGTCAACCATTGACATCAGCTGTAGTAGGAACTGGAGGAAGATTACAACCTGTTAAGCCTGATTTTTATGTAGCATTTAATGGACGAAGACCAAATGCAACGTCAATTACTTTCAAGGATGGGGATCTTCCAGATAGAAGTACTACTGCTGGGGTTACCAAAAAAACAATTATTGTAGAGTTTCCTAATGGTAGTAGGGTAGAGAAGGAAATCACTATTAATACTTATGGAAATGAAGTGAACTATCCAGCAGGTAAGACTTACTTTGAGACAGAAGTAGGTAAAAATTTCGAGAAACAAAATGCTGCTGATTATGTAAAAACAAGTAGTTCTCTAGCTAATCCATCAAGAACTGCTATAGCCTGGGGTGATGGTCTGCACTCAGGTTATAATCCTGTGAACAAAATTCAAAATAAAATAGGAGTACACGAAGAGAATATTAACGTTTATTATACTGGAGTTATTGCGGCATTACGTGGAGATGATACGTATAACTATACACATCAAGATATTAAAGTTGATTTAGCTGTCAAACCTAAAGCGCCAACTATTGCTGTAGATGCTTTTTATGGAAAAGCAGGAATGAAACCAACAGTAACTGTTAATAATCTTCCAGAAGCTAATCAATTATCTGATGGAATAACTGTAAAAGTGCAACTAAAAGATGCCAATGGAAATGTTGTTGCAGAAAAAAATGTTAATCATGGAACAACCAGCATAACATTTGAAGAAACTGACTATATTAATAATAGAGTACTAAATAAAGGTGAGCACATAACAGCTAATGTAGCAATTTCTGGAACGTATAATAAAACAGTTAAAAATTCTGAAGGAAGAGATGAAGTTAGAGCAACTAACTATACTTTAAATTCAAATAATAGTCCTTCTAGACTTGTATCAGGTACAAGTACGTTAGCAGATATTGCAGAAGGTAAGAAAGTTGTCCAAATTCAAAAAGATCGATTATCAGAAAAAGAGAAAACAGCAATTAAGAACGCTATACTGGAAGCGAATAAAGATAATCTATTAAAAGGTAAATCTATTAGTGATATTACTGTCTCAGATAGTGGATTAGTAACTACTCTTGATAAAGATAATAATATAGCAACGATTCAAGCAAATCCAGTAGACAGAAAAGTTACTCGTTATGCTAATATTCGAGAAGATTATGATTTAACATTTACTAATAATGGAAAACTTGAGAATCGTCAGACTGATCCTGGATTTGAGTGGAGTGCTGATCATAAAAGTTTAATTTATAAATTTGATGCAACAAAAGGTACAGAATTATTAATTAATGATGTTTTAAACACAATAACAGCAACCCCTAAAAATGTTGATGCTACTAGACAACCATCTCTAACAACAGTATATGGAGGAGACAAGGTTAAGGGAGAGAATAATCAAGACGGCTATAAACGTGAAAATGAATTCTTTTATCGAAATAATCAACCAATTAACGTTTTAGATCTTGTTCGAGATGATTATTCAGGAGGTGGTGCTGTTGACAACAGCGCTAATAAATTAGTAGATGAAAATCATGGTGATGTTAATAATAGCAATATTATTGGTACCCAATTAGAAACAGGTAATACCATGCTTCCAGCTAAAAATGGAGCAGCTCCTGTCACGGTTAAAACCCCGGTTGTAAAAGGAAAATCAAATTCACTTATAGTCAAACGTAGATTGTATTTGGAACCTAAATACACAAATGATTCATTGTTAAAAGAACGAGGCACAACAAAAGAAAATAATACTAATGTAATAAATGTTTACTTTGTACCTGTTGATCCAATAAAACCGACAGTGACAAGAAATAATAATAGTCGTTTTGCAGAAAGTAAAGAGACGATTAATCAAAATTCAAATACAGTCACTTCAACAGGAATTACCGATAATTTCTTAACGAGTCATGTAACTGTAGCGGATAACTATGATTCTGTTGCACAGTTGAAAAATAATTTACAAATGTATGTTCAAAAAGAAGGTGCAGTTGAAAAAACGCAAATCGTAACAAACGGAATAGACAATAAAGAAGCATTGACAAATGTAGTGAGAACGGCTGAACAAGCTAATGGAACTTCGTACTATAAAGTTATTGCTAAAACAACTGATCGTTCTGGAAATGTATCTGAGGAAACAGTTGTTGGTTGGTTTAAAGTAGAAGAAAAAGTGAAGCCAACTGTTAAATTAGTCAATACTAATGGTCAGGATACTATATTGACGGAGGAAACAAAAGAGGATAATCTAGAAAAAGTGGCTGTGTATCGTGGTGAAAAAGCTGAAATAACGATAAAAGCATCGGATAATACAGGCAAGATTAATAGTTTTATAACAACAGGATTACCTAATGGAATAGTAGAAAGTGGAGATGCATCAAGTGATGCAGCAACAGATAAAACACCGTTGTTGCATAAGTTATCAGGAAATATTGATAAAAATGCGACTACTGAAGAAAAAATCGTTATGATAACAGCGGCTGATAAGACGAATCCAGTTAATACAACGACTGTTAAATTCAAAATTCAGGTGAAAGAACAGAAAGATAAATATAATCCGACATCTCCTATGAATACTATTAACTTTAATAGCATTGGAACTAACATAACATCTCCAGAAGATATTAATAAAATTATTAATCAAGTTGATGTACCAAATTTATCTGAGGAAGCTAGAACAGCAGGAGGAATAACTAAAAAACTTAAAGATAATGGCTTAGTTAAAACAGTAGACAATAAAAAAGTCGTGACTGTTGAAGTAACATACCCAGATGGCAGTAAAGATGAAGTTGAGGTAGCAGTTTCACAAAATTATAATGTAGTAGCACGTCCTATCGTTAACTTTAAACAAGGAGAAGAACTAACTGACGAATTAAAACATAGTTTAGTGCAATTAAAAGATGGAGATAATAAGGTAGAGATTCCAAATGATGCGATTGTCACATTTGAAAACTTAGATACAAGTCGTAGTCAAGATAAAGTTATCGATAATAAGGTAGCAAAAGCAAAAATTACATTTAGAGATGGAACTGTAAGACAAGTAGATGTTAATTATAAAGTTCTTTCAACATTCCCGATTGCTAGAGTTGTGTATGATTTTAAAAATGTTACAAGAACTGATGGGGTATCAAGTTATTATACAAATACTAGAGGACTTCCTTCAGGTATGAGTTGGATTTACAAAAAAGAAAATGACCTAGTAAAACCTGAAATGAATTTTACATCTGATTTAGGAGCTGATGCTGTAGGTACAACTACTTATATGTTTGGTGGTAGATATAATTACAGTCGATTTAAAGATAGTCCAACTGATGGTGAGAACTTAGAACATACTGGAACATTATTGCATAAAGTATTCGATATAACACCGAATGCTAGCAGAGTAACACTTGCACAAGGGACAGCATTAACTGATAAAGACGCAAAAAATGCAGTAGCTAATGTTGGTAATGAAGAGTTACCAGAAGGAACGACTTATGAATGGGTTAACGCAACCGGAACAAAAGAAAATCCAATAGCAAGTGTATCTGGAATACAAAGATTCCGTGTTAAAGTGACATTACCACCGTCACAAACAGAAAGTGATGCACCAGAAGCAACTAAGAAACGACCAACTAAGACAATTGATGTAACTGTAAATGTAATACCTCCGAAACCAACATTTGACAATGCACCAGTGACTTCAACTTCACGTACGATTACAGGTACATTGGGAGGATTGAATGCTGATAGTAGCAATACAGTAGTCTCGGTTGCATTGAATGATGGAACTAACCGCGTGCTAACTAGTGAAAATAATGGTGGCGTAACTATTAGCGGTAACCAATGGACAGCTACACTGCCTGATGATGTGAAACTTCGCCAATCAATTGCAAAAAATGGTGAAACAACTCAGCCAAAAGGTTTAACAGTTACAACAAAAATTAAAGGATCAACTCCTTCAGAAGATTTAAGTGCAATTAGTGATGTTAAATCAGTTGAAATGGGAGACTATAGTGTAAATTCTACAGTAGCAGGAACACGTCATATTGATTTCACAGTACCACATGATGCAAAACGAATTGAATTACGATTCCATAATAATCAAGAAACAGGAGATAAAGCAAACAGTATCACTCTTGTACGTGGCGCAGAAGGAACTTGGCATACAGAAGCAACTCGTGCTGATAATACTAGTGTGACAGATGCTAGTGGATATGTTGGAACTATTACTTCTCAAGTAAATCCTACTAATAAAGCAGAAAATATAGTTACTATTCCTCTTAATGAACAAAATGGAGCGAATAAACTTCATCTTAAAGAAGAGGAAGCGAATGGAGATGGAACAGTAAGCTACCGCAAAGGATTAGGTTTGCGTGTAGAATACCAACCAGACGCAGGACAAGACCCAATAGCAGCTGGTACCTGGAAAGTAGTTAGCGTTACGAATACAGCACCGAATATTGTAGTGAAAAATGAAACAGGGCGCGATGCGAATCATAGAAAAATTTATGATTCAGGAACAACATTAACAGCCGATTTGTTAAAAGATTTAGTGACAGTAACAGATGCAGAAGATGGTAATGCTACTGAAAGTGAAAAACCATACGGAACAACAACAGTAAAAATTGTATCTGGATTAAAACAAACACCAGGAAAAGCGACTCCAGCAGGAGAATACGAAGTAACTCTAGCAGCAGTTGATAGTCAAGGTAAAGAAGGAAATCAAGTTAAAGTATATGTAGCTGTTAAAGAAGCGAAGCCAACCGCACCAACGGTAGGACAATGGCAAAATGGAAACTTGAAAGTGACACCGGATAGAGACAACGGAGGAGATCGAATAGAGATACCGTTGAAAGAAGGAGAAAAAGTCGTTGTCAAGAAAGGAGAAGACGGAGAGTGGAAAGTAGAAGGAAACCATCCAGAAGTTAAGGTAACAAACGGATCTATAGAAGTCCCAGCGGACAAAGTAGAAGATGGTGTGAAGGTAACAGCCAAAGCAGGAGAAGGCGACTTTGAAAATAGCAAAGAAAGCGGAGCGTACACAAAACAAACGCATACTCTTGAGAAAAAAGACATAATCAAAAAACCAACAGAAACGTTGAGTGGAGACGATCTTCATACAACAAAAGGAATTGTTGGAATCGTAGATAACGGAACGAAAAAAGATTATGACAAAGCAGGAATCACATCTGTAACATCAGTAGGGCAATTACCAAGTCTAACGCCAGGAAGCAATAGTGAAGTTCCAGTATTGATAACTTATGAAGATGGATCAAAAGAAAACACAACCGTAACCTTGAAAGTAACGCAAACAGAGCCAGTAGCGCCAGAAGTAGGACAATGGCAAAACGGAAACTTGAAAGTGACACCGGATAGAGACAACGGAGGAGATCGAATAGAGATAC